>Ga0196964_10000987_pt1 | contig 15239 bp, 13 predicted proteins | sample S1_10metaG_FD_148615 | JGI IMG/M metagenome (GOLD analysis project Ga0196964, IMG submission 148615) | Soil microbial communities from Anza Borrego desert, Southern California, United States - S1_10 | ecosystem: Environmental > Terrestrial > Soil > Desert | place: USA: California | collected...
GCAAGACGCCGATCGTCGTCAACGATTCCAGAGGCTTCTACACCTCGCGCTGCTTCTCCACCTTCCTGACCGAAGGCATGGCGATGCTGAAGGAGGGCTACGCGCCGGCGCTGATCGACAACGTCGGACGCATGACCGGCATGCCGCGCGGCCCGCTCGAGATGCACGACGACGTGGCGCTGGACCTGTCCTACAAGATCGCCAAGCAGACGGCGATCGACCTGGGCACCGCCTACGTCCCCAACTCCGGCGAGGACATCGTCGCGACCATGGTCGAGGGCGGCCGGTTCGGGCGCAAGAACGGCAAGGGCTTCTACGACTACCCGGCCGAAAAGGGCTCGTCCAAGCGCCTGTGGTCAGGCTTGTCCGACCTCGCCCCGGTCAAGGTGTCGGAGTCCACGCCCGAGCTGGTCGAGGAGCTGAAGACGCGCCTGCTCTACCGTCAGGCGGTCGAGGCCGCGCGCTGCTGGGAAGAGGGCGTGGTCGACGACCCGCGCGAGGCCGACGTCGGCGCCATCCTGGGCTGGGGCTTCGCCCCTTGGAGCGGCGGCCCGATCAGCCTGATCGAGAGTGTCGGGGTGGCGAAGTTCGTCGAGACCTGCGACCGGCTGGCCGAGCAGCACGGCGACCGCTTCCGCGTGCCGCAGTTGCTGCGCGACATGGCCGCGAACGGCGAGACCTTCTACGGCCGGTTCAAGGGCAAGGCGGCGGCGTAAGTCCGCCGCCGTCGCTCCTAGACCCGCAGCACCGTGTCGCCGGCGTAGACGGCCTGTTCGCCCAGCATCTCCTCGATGCGCAGCAGCTGGTTGTACTTGGCCAGCCGGTCGGAGCGGGCCAGCGAGCCGGTCTTGATCTGTCCGCAGTTCGTCGCCACCGCCAGGTCGGCGATGGTGGCGTCCTCGGTTTCGCCCGAGCGGTGGCTCATCACCGCAGTGTAGGCCGAGCGGTGGGCCATATCGACCGCGTCCAGGGTCTCGGACAGGGTGCCGATCTGGTTGACCTTGACCAGGATGGAGTTGGCCAGCCCCTCGCCGATGCCCGCGGCCAGGCGCTCGGGGTTGGTGACGAACAGGTCGTCGCCGACCAGCTGGACCCGCTCGCCCAGCCGCTCCGTCAGCTGCGCCCAGCCCTCGAAGTCGTCCTCGGCGCAGCCGTCCTCGACCGAGACGATCGGGAAGCGGTCGCACAGGCCCGCCAGCCAGTCGACCATGCCGCCCTGGTCCAGGGTCTTGCCCTCGCCCTCCATCACGTAGCGGCCGTCCTTGAAGAACTCGGTGGCCGCCACGTCCATGGCCAGCCAGAAGTCCTCGCCCGCGCGATAGCCCGCCGCCTCGCCCGCCTTCATGATGAAGGCCAGGGCCTCGTCGGCCGAGGCCAGGTTCGGGGCGAAGCCGCCCTCGTCGCCGACGTTGGTGTTGTGCCCGGCCGCCTTCAGCGCCTTGCGCAGCGCGTGGAAGATTTCCGCCCCCATGCGCAGGGCCTCGGAGAAGCTCTCCGCGCCCGCCGGCACGATCATGAACTCCTGCACGTCGATCGGATTGTCGGCGTGGGCGCCGCCGTTGATGATGTTCATCAGCGGCACGGGCAGCACCCGCGCGCTCACGCCGCCCACGTACTTGTAGAGCGGCAGGTTGGCCGAGATCGCCGCCGCCTTAGCGGTCGCCAGCGACACGCCCAGGATCGCGTTGGCGCCCAGGCGGCTCTTGTTGTCGGTCCCGTCCAGCTGGATCAGCAGGCTGTCGATGCGGCGCTGGTCCTCGGCGTCCATGCCCGACAGGGCGTCGAAAATCTCGCCGTTGACCGCGTCCACCGCCTGGCGGACGCCCTTGCCGAGGTAGCGCTCCTGATCCCCGTCGCGCTTCTCCACCGCCTCGTGGGCGCCGGTGGAGGCGCCCGACGGCACCGCCGCACGGCCGAACGAGCCGTCCTCCAGCACCACGTCGACCTCGACCGTCGGATTGCCGCGGCTGTCCAGAATCTCGCGGGCGGTGATGTCGACGATCTCGGTCATGGGCGGAGCTCTCCTGCGGCGAATGCGCGCAAGGCTTTAGCCCGCGGCCGCACGCCGCCGCAACCGCCTGAAGGAGGGAGAGCCGCCGAACGCGAAAAGGGCGCGCGGTCCGCCCGCGCGCCCTTGTCAGCTCAGACCTGAAGGAGAGGTCAGTCTTCCTTCGGCGTCAGGACTTGGCGGCCCTTGTACATGCCGGTCTTCAGGTCGATGTGGTGCGGGCGCTTCAGCTCGCCCGTGTCCTTGTCCTCGGTGTAGGCGTTGGGGCCGAGCGCGTGGTGCGAGCGGCGCATGTTCCGCCGCGAGGGCGAGGTTTTTCGCTTGGGAACGGCCATGTCCGTCTCTCGTGTGCTGGCTGCGCCCGACGGCGCGTAAACAGAAAGCGGCGGCCGGGAGGGCCGCCGTGAGCGCGGGTGTATGCACCAACCCGATCAGGGATTCAAGGCGTCCGCCGCGACTCGACGACGAGCGGCCCACGCCGGCGCAGTGAGCGCCAGGTAGACGCTGTCGCAGAGCTCCTCGCCGACCGTCCAGGTGCCGGTCGCGCGGCCGGTCTCGACGAAGCCGAGCTTCTCCAGCAGGCGCAGGGAGGCGCCGTTGCGCGGATCGACGTCGGCCTCCAGCCGGGGCACGTCGGGGCGGGCGAAGGCGGCGTCCAGGAAGGCGGCGAGCGCCTCAGTCGCCAGGCCCTTGCCCCACAGGTCGGGGTGCAGGATGTAGCCGAAGCCGGGAAGCCGCCACGCCCCGACCTTGCCGACCACGCGGCCCTGGTGCTCGACGACGAAGTCCTCGCTGAGCTCCCGTGGGGACTCGACCATCGACTGGAGCCAAACGCGGGTCTGCTCGACGTCGGCGTGCGGCGGAGTCGACCACCAGCGCATGGCCAGCGGGTGCGACAGCACCGCGTGCATGTCGTCCAGGTCGTCCATCCGCGCGCGACGCAGGACCAACCGCTCTGTACGGATCTCGCTCACACCAGCCGGCTCTGCTCCACCGCCGCGGCGATGAAGCTGGCGAACAGGGGGTGGGGAGCGAAGGGGCGGGACTTGAGTTCGGGGTGGTACTGGACGCCGACGAACCATGGGTGGTCGTCGCGCTCCACCGTCTCGGGCAGCACGCCGTCGGGCGACAGGCCCGCGAACTTCAGGCCCGTGCGCTCGATGGCCTCGCGGTAATTGATGTTGACCTCGTAGCGGTGCCGGTGGCGCTCGCTGATGAAGGTCGAGCCGTAGATGCCGGCGATCTTCGAGCCCGGCGAAAGCACTGACTCGTATGCGCCCAGCCGCATGGTGCCGCCGAGATCGCCGCCCTCCGAGCGGGTGACCCGCTCGTTGCCTTGCGTCCACTCGGTCATCAGGCCCACCACCGGTTCGGGCGTCCACCCGAACTCGGTGGAGGAGGCGTCCTTGTAGCCCGCCAGGTTCCGCGCCGCCTCGATCACCGCCATCTGCATGCCGAAGCAGATGCCGAAGTAGGGGATGTCGCGCTCGCGGGCGAACCGCGCCGCCTCGATCTTGCCCTCAGAGCCGCGCTCGCCGAAGCCGCCGGGCACCAGCACGCCGTGCGCCGCCTGCAGGCGAGCCTCGCATTCGGCCGGGTCGCCCTCGAAGGTCTCGCTCTCGACCCAGTCGATATTCACCTTCACATCGTTGGCGATGCCGCCGTGCTGCAGCGCCTCGATCAGGGATTTGTAGGCGTCCTTCAGCACCGTGTACTTGCCGACCACGGCGATTGTGACCTCGCCGTCGGGGTGCAGGCGGCGGTGCGAGATGGTCTGCCAGCGCGACAGGTCGGGGGCGGGAGCGTCGTTGATCCCGAAGCAGGCCAGGACCTCCCGATCAAGGCCTTCGCGGTGGTATTCCAGCGGCACGGCGTAGATGTCCGGCGCGTCCATGGCCTGGATGACCGCAGTCTCGCGCACGTTGCAGAACAGACCGATCTTGCGCCGCTCCTCGGGCGGGATCGGCTGCTCGCAGCGGCACAGCAGCACGTCGGGCTGGATGCCGATCGAGCGCAGCTCCTTGACCGAGTGCTGAGTCGGCTTGGTCTTCATCTCGCCGGCCGTCTTCACGAACGGCAGCAGGGTCAGGTGGACGAAGGCGGCGTGGCCGCGGGGCAGCTCGTTGCCGAGCTGGCGGATCGCCTCGAAGAAGGGCAGGCCTTCGATGTCGCCCACCGTGCCGCCGATCTCGACCAGCACGAAATCGACCTCGGACCCGTCGTCGGCGAGCGCCGGGGCCAGGACGAACTTCTTGATCTCGTCGGTGACGTGCGGAATCACCTGGACGGTGGCGCCCAGATAGTCGCCGCGCCGCTCCTTCTCCAGGATCGTCTGGTAGATGCGGCCGGTGGTGATGTTGTCGGCCTTGGACGCCGGCACGCCGGTGAAGCGCTCGTAGTGGCCGAGGTCGAGGTCGGTCTCCGCCCCGTCGTCGGTGACGAACACCTCGCCGTGCTGGTAGGGGCTCATCGTCCCCGGATCGACGTTCAGATAGGGGTCGAGCTTGCGCAGCCGCACCTTGTAGCCGCGGGCTTGCAGCAACGCGCCGAGGGCGGCGGAGGCGAGGCCTTTTCCCAAAGAGGAAACCACGCCGCCGGTGATGAATACGTAGCGGGCCATGGGCGTTCAGCTTACCCCCGATTCGAGCCGGGGGACCGGTGGGAGTCGTTCCGGGACGCGATCGGCTGTGGAGAACCGGTCGCGGCGGGGGATCACTGGGCCGGCGCGGGCGCCGGTTGGGCGGGCGCGGCCGGAGCCGTCGCGGCGCCGCCGGTCTGGGGCAGCGGCGCGGCCAGATCGTCCAGCGACTGCGCCGGAGCGGCCGGGACCGGCGCGGGCCGGGCCGCGGGCGCGGCGGGAGCCCCCTTCAGCGCGTTCGGATCAATGGCGTCGATCTGCACCCGGTCGACCACCGAGGAGCCGCCGCGCGCGGCGTTGCCGGCGATGGTCAGCCCCATGCTGTTCAGGAAGAACAGGGTGGCCAGAATGGCGGTGACGCGGGTCAGCAGGTTGCCGGCGCCGCGCGCGGTCATGAAGCCGGAGGGGCCTCCGCCCATGCCGAGCGCGCCCCCTTCGGAGCGCTGCAGCAGCACCGCCCCGATCAGGGCGAGGCAGAGGATGATCTGGATGGTCAGGAGAAGGCCGAGCAACATGACGGGATCTTAAGTGTGCGCGCCCCCGGCGCGGATCAAGCGGCCCCTCTAACACCGCAGCCCCGGCCGCGCCATAGGCTCAAAGCGCGCGAACGATCCCGAGGAAATCGGCCGCCTTCAGCGAAGCTCCGCCGACCAGCGCCCCGCCGACCTCGGCCGCCCGCAGGATCTCGGCGGCGTTGGAGGGCTTGACCGAGCCGCCGTACAGGATCGGGACCCGCGCCCCTTCGTCGCCGAAGCGCTCGACCAGGGTCCGGCGGATCGCCGCGTGCACCTCCTCGATCTCGGCCACGGTCGGCGTCAGGCCGGAGCCGATGGCCCACACCGGCTCGTAGGCGACCGAGAACGGCCGGCCCTGGAGCGACGGGGGCAGGGAGCCCGCGACCTGTCCGCTGACGACCTCGACCGCGCGGCCCGCGCGGCGTTCCTCCAGCGTTTCGCCGACGCAGACGATCGGCTCGAGCCCCGCTCGGAGTGCCGCCTCGACCTTTGCCGAGACGACCGCGTCGGTCTCGCTGTAGCCGGCCCGCCGCTCGGAGTGGCCCAGGATCACCAGCCCCGCGCCCGCGTCGGCCAGCATCTCGGCGGAAACGTCGCCGGTGAAGGCGCCCGAGGCTTCTGCGCGGCAGTCCTGGCCGCCGAGCTCGACAGCGCTGTCGGCCAGTTCGCGGCTCATGCGGTCGATCAGGGTCGCGGGCGGGCAGAGCGCCACGCGCGCGGCGGAGGGCTCGGCCGCCAGGGCGTCGGCCAGGGCCTTCGCCTCGGACAGGGCGGCGGCAAGCCCGTTCATTTTCCAGTTGCCGGCGATCAGGGGGGTCACGGTCGTGCTCATGCCCGCCCGTTTAGGCGGCGCGAACGCGTTCGCCAAGCCGACCGGTCGTGCAACCGGCGCACGGCTCCGGCATAACCCGGGCGAGGATCCTAAGGAGGCGCCCGTGGCCGAGACCAAGACCAGACCCACCAGCGCCGACGTCGATACGTTCCTGGAGGCGGTCGAGCATCCGGTGCGCCGCGCTGACGGTCAGGCGGTGCGGGCGCTGATGGAACGAGTCACCGGCGAGCCCGCGGTGATGTGGGGGCCGTCGATCGTGGGGTTCGGCAGCTATCACTACCGATACGCCAGCGGGCACGAGGGGGACGCCACCCGCGTCGGCTTCTCGCCGCGCGCGGCTAATCTGGTGCTCTACGTCGGCGGTTTTCCGGAATACGAGGCGCTGCTGGCGAAGCTCGGCAAGCACAAGCGGTCCAGGGCGTGCCTTTACCTGACCAAGCTCGCGGACGTCGACGCGGCGGTGCTGGAGGAGATCGTGCGGCGCACCTACGAGGCGGCCGAGGACGTCGACGGCGGCGGCGGGTGCTGAGCCCTAGCCGCGGTTCGCTTGCTCCGGCGCGCGCGGCTCCTCTATATGCCTTGCGGGGGAGCGGGCGGCGTCGTGGCCGCCCCGGCCCGCTGCAAGGTTTTCGTCCAAGATGCTCGCCGCCATCCGCAAGTTCGCGAAGTCCCCCGTCGCCGTCGTCCTGCTGGGCCTGTTGATCGTCAGCTTCGCGATCTGGGGCATCAACGACGTGTTCAACTACCGTGGCGGCAACACGGTGATCTCCGCCGGCGACCGCGAGGTCACCCAGCCGGAATTCAAGCGCATCTTCGACAACTTCAAGAAGGGCCAGGAAGAGCGCTCCGGTCAGCGCGTGACCATGGAGGAGATCGTCCAGCGCGGCTTCCACCTCCAGTTCCTGCGCGAGCTGACCGACCAGACCGCCTTCGCCGAATGGGCGCGCAAGGCGTGGGTGCGTCCCTCCGACGAGCTGGTGGCGAAGCAGATCAGCGAGATCACCGCCTTCTTCGACCCGATCACCGGCAAGTTCTCGCGCGAGCAGTACCTCCAGCGCCTGAACGAGGCGAACCTGACGCAGCCGGAGTTCGAGCGCTCGCTGTACGACGACCTGGCCGGCAGCCACTTCGCCACCGCCGCGGTCGCCGGGATGCGCGCGCCGCGCATCTACGGCGCCATGCAGGCCGCCTTCGGGCTCGAGACCCGCAACGCCAGCTGGTTCGTCGTCGACCAGCGGGTGGCCGGCGCGCCGCCGGCGCCGACGGACGCCCAGTTGCAGGCGTTCCTGAGCGAGAACGCGGCCCGCTTCCGCCTGCCCGAGTTCCGCCAGGTCACCGTCGCCTTCTTCACCCCGCGCGCCTTCTCCGCGACGGTGGCGCTGGACGAGGCGGAGCTGCGCCGCCGCTACGATTTCAAGAAGGACAGCCTGTCCCAGGCGGAGCGCCGCACCTTCGTGCAGATCCCGGCCAAGGACGCCGCCGCGGCCCAGCGCGTGGCACAGGCGCTGCGCGCCGGCCAGCCGGCCGAGGCCGTCGCCAAGGCGAACGGCGTCGAACCGGTGGTGTTCCAGGAACGTCCCCGCTCCTCCATCCCCGACCGGGCCGTGGCCGACGCGGCCTTCACCCTGCCGGCCGGCCAGGTTTCGCAGCCGATCCGGGGCGAGCTCGGCTTCCAGGTGGTGCAGGTGCTGAACGTCACGCCCGGCCGCACGGTCAGCTTCGAGGAAGCCCGCCCGCAGATCGAGGAAGAGCTCCGCCGCGACCTCGCCGCCGAGAAGGTCGAGCAGGCGGTGCAGGCCTACGACGACGCGCGTGAGAACGGCTCCAACCTGGCCGAGGCCGCCAAGGCCGCGGGCGTGCGCACCGCGACCCTGCCGCCGCTGTCGAAGGACGGCGCCCTGCCCAACGGCCAGCGCCTGAACGTGCCGCCCGCCCTGCTGGAGGCCGCCTTCGGCCTGACCGAGCGGGGCGAGAGCGAAGTGCTGGAGGCCGGCCCCGGCGAGTACTTCGCCGTGCGGGTGGAGAAGGTCCAGCCCGCGACCTTGCCGACGCTGGCGCAGCTCAAGCCGATCCTCGCCCAGCTCTGGACCCAGCGGGAGAGCGCGCGCCTGATGCAGGTGAAGGCCGACCAGTTGGCCGCGCGCCTGCGCAAGGGCGAGACGCTTCAGGCGGTCGCCGCCTCGGCCGGCGCGCCGGTGCGCTCGCAGCAGTCGATCGGACGCGGCGCCCAGGGCGTCAGCCCCGACCTGATGGGCCGGGTGTTCTCCACCGCGACCGGCCAGCCGTTCACCGCCCGGGTGGAAGGCCCCGCCTTCGTGGTCGGGCGGGTGGACGCGATCAACACGCCCGCGCCCGCCGTCGCCGCCCGTCCGGCCGAGGAGCGCCGCCCGGCCATCACCATGGACCTGTTCAGCGAGGTGGGCGACCTGGCCCGCGCCGCCGCCCGGACCGAGGTCAAGGCCAAGAACTGGCCCGACCGCGCCGCGGCCGCGCTGGGCGTGACCCCGCCGGAAGGTTCGGCGCCGGCGGACAAGTCGAAGAAGAAATGACGCTCGAACCCGCCTTCGAGGCGTTCGAGCAGGCGTACCGTCGAGGCGTTCCCCAGATCGTTCGCCGCCGCGTGGTGGACGATCTGGAGACTCCCGTCTCCGCCTATCTGAAGCTCGGGCGCGGCCGCCCCTACGCCTTCCTGTTCGAGTCGGTGGAGGGCGGCGCCTGGCGCGGGCGCTACTCGATCCTGACGCTGAAACCGGACCTGGTGTGGCGCTGCTTCGGCGAGCGGGCCGAAGTCGCGACCGGCGACGACGTCGCCGCCGACCGGTTCACGCCCGAACCGCTGCCGACGCTGGACTCCCTGCGCGCGCTCGTCGACGCCTCCAAGATCGAGCTTCCGCCAGACCTGCCGCCGCCGGTGGCGGGACTGTTCGGGGTGTTCGGCTACGACCTGGTGCGGCTGGTCGAGCCGCTGGGTGCGCCCAATCCCGACCCGCTGAACCTGCCCGACGCGGTGCTGGCGCGGCCCTCGGTGGTGGCGGTGTTCGACGCGATCGGACAGGAGATCGTGCTGGCCACCCCGGCGCGCCCGGACGGCCGGGAAGCGCAAGCCGCCTACGCCGCCGCCGCCGCCCGCCTGGACGCCGTGGACGCCGACCTGCGCGCCCCGGTTCCCGCTGCGCCCGAGCGCCGACAGCTCCAGCAGGCGCCGTTCCGCTCGCCCCTGACCGAGGCTGATTACGCTCAGGTGGTGGAGCGGGCGAAGGCCTACATCGCCGCCGGCGACATCTTCCAGGTTGTGCCGAGCCAGCGGTTCACGGCTCCGTTCGCGCTCGACTCCTTCGCCTTCTACCGGTCGCTGCGGCGCATGAACCCGTCGCCCTTCCTGTTTCACCTGGATTTCGGCGGCTTCCAGCTGGCGGGCTCCAGCCCGGAAATCCTTGTGCGGCTGCGCGAGGGCAGGGTGACCATCCGCCCGATCGCCGGCACCCGCCGCCGCGGGGCCACGCCGGAGGAGGACCGCGCTCTGGAGGCCGAGCTGCTGGCCGACCCCAAGGAGCGGGCCGAGCACCTGATGCTGCTGGACCTCGGCCGCAACGACGTGGGCCGGGTGGCCGAACCCGGCTCGGTGAAGGTGACCGAGAGCTTCGCGGTTGAGCGCTACAGCCACGTCATGCACATCGTCTCCAACGTCGAGGGCGCCGCCCGCGCCGACCTGGACCCCGTCGACGCTCTGCTGGCGGCACTGCCGGCCGGAACCCTGTCGGGCGCGCCCAAGGTGCGGGCCATGGAGATCATCGACGAGCTGGAGTCGGTGAAGCGCGGCCTGGGCTACGCCGGGGGCGTCGGTTACGTGTCGGCCGGCGGGGCTGTGGACGCCTGCATCGTGCTGCGCACCGCCCTGTTCAAGGACGGGAACGTGCACGTCCAGGCCGGCGGGGGCGTGGTCGCCGACAGCGACCCCAAGGCCGAATACGAAGAGACCCTGCACAAGTCCCAGGCCTTGAAACGCGCCGCCGAAGAGGCGTGGCGGTTCGCCTGACCGACGCGCCGCGGCGCCATGTTTCGGTCACGGACTGAGGCTCCGCTGCGGCTCCTTTTGGGGGAGAACTGCTCATGAAGCGCCTGTCGCTGGCGGCCGTGATTCTGGCCGCATCCGTCGCCGCGGCTTCCGCGCAGACGCCGCCGATCGACGATGTGGAGGCGGTGGAATCGGCGGAGCTGGTGGTGCGCGGCAAGCTGCCGGGGCCGGCGTGGTGGCGGGTGTCCGACGCGGACACCACCGTCTATGTGCTCGGCATGCCGGACGCCCTGCCCAAGGGGCAGACGTGGGACCAGTCGGTGCTTCAGCGGCGTCTTAAGGGCGCGAACCGGGTGATCACTCCGCCTGAGGTGCGGGCGGGCGCCAATCCGCTGGCGGTCCCCAAGCTGCTGATCGACATGAAAAAGGCGACCGGGTCGAAGACCGCCCTCGACGCCGCCGCCACGCCGGAGATGCGGGCGCGGTTGGCCGCGGCGGCCAAACGGGCGGGGAAGACCTCCGCCGCCTACCAGTCGATGAAGCCCTGGTACGCCGGGCTGAAGCTGTCGGAGCACTACCGCAAGGCGGTCGGCCTGAACTACGGCGAGCCCTACGGGGCCGTCCGCAAGGCGGTGAAGAAGTCCAAGGTCAAGGCCGCGCCGGCCATGGTGGTCGAGATGAAGGCCGCGACCTTGCTGAAGGATCTGCGGAGCATGCCGGACGCAGGCGGACGGGCGTGCCTGGAGCAGGCCATCGAGGAAGTGGAGGCCGGCGACGCCGTGGTGCGCCGCGCGGGGCAGGCCTGGGCGGTCGGCGATGTGAAGGGCGCGCTGCAGATGCGGCGCAGCTCCGAACGGTGCCTGGCGATGATCCCCGGCGCCGGCGACTTCAAGCGGCAGGCGATGACCAAGCAGGCCGACGCCATCGAGGCGGCGTTGCAGCAGCCCGGTCATGCGGTGGCGGTGCTGTCGATCCGCTCGCTGGTGGCCAAGGAGGGGGTGCTGGAAAAGCTGCGGGCGCGCGGACATCAGATCCGCACGCCCGCCGAATAGCTTCTTCAATCGAAGAGAGGGATCAGAGCCCCGGCAGCTTGAACCGGGGCTTTTCCTTTTCGATCATCACCGGCTTGCCGCCGGTCAGGGCCTTCAGGCGCTCGGCCTCGGCGGAGGGGTCGATCGAAGCGACCTCGTTCGATCCGGAGGCGGCCTGCTCGGAGCCGTCCTTGCGCCAGAACATGACCTTGTCGGCGAAGCTTTTTTCCTTGTAGGCGAGGTCGCCGAACTCGTCGTCGACCACATAGCGGGCCAGCGGGTCGGCGCGGTCGGCGCCGGCCTTGGAGACCAGCAGCTGCTCGCCTTCCGAGCGGTTCAGACCGGCGCGCTGGCCGAGCAGGGTCTGGCGCGCGGCGCTCTCGGGCTGGAGTTCGGCCGGGCGCGGCTCGCCGGGGGCGGGCGGACGCAGGGCGTAGTCCGGCGGCACCACCAGCGGCGCCTTGGTGACCACGCGGAACTCGTCAGGCGTCACTTTGGACATGCCGAGGGCCTGGCGGGTGGACCCGCAGGCGGAAACGGCCAGGGCCGCCGAGGAAAGCACGACGGCGGTCATGACGCGGTTGATCTTCATGCGCTGCTCCAGAGGGCCCCCCGGACCCACGTAGTTGAGAGAGTTACTCTTTCGCGGGCTGGGCGCCAACCCGGTTGCGGCGTTCCGACACGAAGCCGTCGGCCAGCAACAGCAGCACGCCCACCGTGATCGCGCTGTCGGCGACGTTGAAAACCCAAGGGAACATCAGCCCCGAGAAGTCCAGGAAGTCGACCACGCCGCCGAAGCGGATGCGGTCGATCACGTTTCCGAGCGCGCCGCCCATGATCGAGCCGACGGCCAGGCTGAACAGGGGCCGGTCAGCGCGGCGCACCCACCACGCCAGGCCGATCGCCACCGCGATGGAGAACAGCGACAGCACCCACCGGCCCGCCCCCTCGGAGGTGAACAGGCCGAAGCTGACGCCGCGGTTCAGCACGAAGGTCAGATCGAAGATCGGCGACAGCTCGATGCGCCCCCGCTCGCGGATGTGCAGGCCGTACAGCATCCACGCCTTGGTGATCTGGTCGATGACGATGATCGTCAGGGCGAGGGCGTAGGCTTTCCAGCCCTCGCGGGTCACGTCGAAGCGGTCGGTCATGCATCCACCTTAGCCGCTTCGCGACGCGCGTCCCACCATGCGACCGCATCGGCGTCGCGCAGCGACAGGTCGGGGTAGCGCGGGTCCGAGCCGACCTCGGGCAGCACCCGCCAGGAGCGGGCGCACTTGCGGCCGTCGGCGCGCAGCGGCTCCACGGCCACGCCCTGGACCTCGCCCATGCGGAACGCGTCGGCGGGGCCGTCGCCCTGGACCAGTTCGGCCTGGCTGGTGCGGAACACCTCGGCCGGATCGACGCCCTCGAAGGCCGCGATCAGGGCCGCGTCGGCGACCCACACCTTCGGCGCCGCCTCCAGCGCCGAGCCGATGCGCTTCTCGCGCCGCTCGATCTCCAGCGCGCCGGTGACGACCTCCAGCACGCGCTGGACCTTCGCCCACCGCTCCGCCTCCTCGTCGTTACGCCAAGCGTCCGGGGTGTCCGGGAACACCCGCAGCAGGTTTGAACCGGCGTCGGGGAAGCGGGTGGTCCAGGCTTCCTCGCAGGTGAAGCTCAGCACCGGCGAAAGCCACACGGTCAGCCGCTCGAACACCAGGTCCATCACCGTGCGGCAGGCCCGGCGGCGGTCGCTGTCAGGGCGGTCGCAGTACAGGCTGTCCTTGCGGACGTCGAAGTACAGCGCCGACAGCTCGCCGGAGCAGAAGTCGGCCAGGGTGCGGACCACGTCCTGGAAGCGGTAGTTCTCGTAGGCGGCGCGAACCTCGCCATCGAGCTCCCACAGCCGGTGCAGGACGAAGCGCTCCAGCGGCGGCATCGCGTCCAGGTCGATCCGCTCCGCCTCCGAGAAGCCGGCCAGCGCGCCCAGCAGATAGCGGATGGTGTTGCGCAGCTTGCGGTAGGCGTCGACGGTGGTCTGCAGGATCGTCTTGCCGATCCGCTGGTCCTCGACGTAGTCGGTCATGCCGACCCACAGGCGCAGGATGTCGGCGCCGGACTCCTTCAGGATCGTCTGCGGCTCGACGGTGTTGCCGCGCGACTTCGACATCTTCTCGCCGTTCTCATCCAGCGTGAAGCCGTGGGTGACCACCGTGCCGTAGGGTGCGCGCCCGCGGGTGCCCGAGCTTTCCAGCAGCGACGACTGGAACCAGCCGCGGTGCTGGTCGGAGCCTTCCAGGTAGACGTCGGCCGGCCATTTGCTGTCGGCGCGGCCTTCGAGGGTGAAGGCGTGGGTGCAGCCGGAGTCGAACCAGACGTCCAGGATGTCATCGACCTTCTCGTAGGCGTTCGGGTCGAGCTCGCCCAGGAAGTCGGAGGCCGGCCGGGTGAACCAGGCGTCGGCGCCCTCGGCGGCGATGGCGTCGACGATGCGGCGGTCCACCGCCTCGTCGTTCAGCGGCCGGCCCGTGTCCTTCTCCACGAACATCGCGAGCGGCGTGCCCCAGGCGCGCTGGCGGCTGATCAGCCAGTCCGGACGGCCTTCGACCATGCCGCGGATTCGGTTCTTGCCGCCTTCGGGCACGAAGCGGGTGGCTTCGATCGAGGCCAGCGCGGTTTCGCGCAGCGACCGGCCCTCGGCCAGCGGCTGGTCCATGCGGACGAACCACTGGGGCGTGTTGCGGAACAGGACCGGCGCCTTGGAGCGCCAGCTGTGCGGATAGCTGTGCTCCAGCCGCCCGCGCGCCAGCAGCCGCCCGGCTTCGATCAGCCGGTCGATCACCGCGTTGTTGGCCGGGCCGAACTTGCCGGCCTTCTTGCCTTCGGTCTCGATCACCTTCAGCCCGCCGAACAGGGGCACATGATCATAGTACGCCCCGTCCGGATCGACGGTGTCGGGGATCTCGTGGCGACCCGAGGCGCGCCAGACCTCGTAGTCCTCCTGGCCGTGGCCGGGCGCGGTGTGGACGAAGCCGGTGCCCGCGTCGTCGGTGACGTGCTCGCCCGCCAGCAGCGGCACGGGGAAGCCGTAGCCGGAATCTAGCGCGGCCAGGGGGTGGGCGCAGACCATGCCGGCGGGATCGATGTCGCCCACCCGACGCCAAGACGCGATCTTGGCGGCCTCTCTTACCTGCTCGGCTAGATTGTCTCCGATGACGAGGCGGTCGCTTGGCTTGGCCCAAGGCTCGAAGGCGAGGCCGGTCTCCATGGCCTCAACTTCGTACAATCCATAATTGATGTCCGGCCCGTACGAGATCGCCCGGTTAGCGGGTATGGTCCAAGGCGTGGTCGTCCAGATCACGACGGAAGCGCCAACGCCGCCTAGGTTTTGCCGGAGCTCAGCTTCCGCGACCGGGTCGGACTCTTCCAGCCGCAGAACCTCGATAGCTGATCGCGAAAGCTCGGCCCCCTCCACCACGGGAAACTTCACCCAGATCGTGGGGCTGACGTGGTCGTGGTACTCGACCTCGGCGTCGGCCAGGGCGGTGCGTTCCACCGGGCTCCACATCACCGGCTTGGAGCCGCGGTACAGCTGGCCCGAGGTCTTGAACTTGTGGAACTCGCGCACGATCGCCGCTTCGGTGGCGAAGTCCATGGTGGCGTAGCGCGCGTCCCAGCGGCCGAGCACGCCCAGGCGCTTGAATTCCTCGCGCTGCTTCTCGATCCAGTCGCCGGCGTACTCGCGGCAGCGGGTGCGGAACTCGGCCTTGGACACCTCGTCCTTGCGCCGGCCTTTGGCCCGGTACTCCTCCTCGATCTTCCATTCGATCGGCAGGCCGTGGCAGTCCCAGCCGGGCACGTAGTCGACGTCGTAGCCGAGCGCGAAGCGCGAGCGGACCACGAAGTCCTTCAGGATCTTGTTCAGGGCGTGCCCGATGTGGATGGCGCCGTTGGCGTAGGGCGGGCCGTCGTGCAGCACGAACAGGGGCGCGCTCTTGGCCTGGCGATCGCGGCGCACCGCCTCGAAGGCGTCGAGCGCGGCCCAGCGGGCCAGGATTTCCGGCTCCTTCTGGGGCAGGCCGCCGCGCATGGGGAACGGGGTTTCGGGCAGGAAAACGGTTTCGCGATAATCGCGGGAAGGTGTCGCGTCGTCGGCCATGGGTGGTCTCGGCGGAAAGGTGTGGACGTGTTCGCGTGAGAAAATGCGACCCGGCGCGC
>Ga0196964_10000988_pt1 | contig 15239 bp, 10 predicted proteins | sample S1_10metaG_FD_148615 | JGI IMG/M metagenome (GOLD analysis project Ga0196964, IMG submission 148615) | Soil microbial communities from Anza Borrego desert, Southern California, United States - S1_10 | ecosystem: Environmental > Terrestrial > Soil > Desert | place: USA: California | collected...
GACTGACAAGAGGACAGACGTGGAGATCCCCCCTAGCCCCCCTTAAAAAAGGGGCGGACAAGACCGTAGCCCCCAATTCATCGGGGGAACAGAACAATCTACCCATCCCCACCTCAAATGAATTCTTTCAACTGGACAAGAAAACACAACAAATTCAGCGTACAAAATCGACTCACCCCCACCGCCAGAGAACTCTGGCAATGGCTCCTCGACGAAATGCCCGAAGGCAATCATGAAACCATCGACCTGCGCGACTTCAACAAATGGGTCAAACGCACACGCGGTTTTCCCCACGACCGCAAAACCGTCAAAAGCGCAGCGGCTCAACTGAGGGAAAAAGGCGTACTCACCAACGCCAAAAGCTACACTCCCTACGTCTGGAAGTGGACACTAGAACCCATTCGCCTACTCGTCCCCCCCCCTTTTCGCCGTCCGCAGAAAAGAACAATATTGCAGCCACCAATTCCCAATTTAGACCCCTCAAACCCTGAGTCAGTAAAAAACGAGGTTATAACAACAACAACATTTCTAGATTTAGATTTAGAAGACGTTCAAGAAGAAGAATTTTCACAAAAATTAGAAGCTTGTCAAAAAGCCGGCATTTACTACTTACCCAAAGACGCCCAATTCCTACATAACTTTTCGTTCCAAGAAGTCCTCGAAGCGATCAACTACTTCTTGAATAACCGCGATGGAGTTCGCAAGCCAGAAGGATGGTTTCGAGTCTGCCTGGAAGACAATTGGGTCGAAAAAGAAAAGGAACGACATCAACTCCTGTTTGGATGGTCTACAGGGGGCTTGTTTGAGGCCATACGCTATTGCAGTGAATTATTGGGGCGGAATGACCACCCCAATGCCTGGGCGTGAAATAGGGAATCTTCATTTCGACCAACCACAACAGCACTTTTAACCCAACGGAAATGTTCCATGAGGCTACTAGGACATCGTTTCATTGAAGTTGTCCGGATTGTATCCTAGCCATTTTCCTGCGGTCTGATGAGCGGGTAGTTCCTCAACACCAGAATTCCACTCAGGCGCTGTTCCAGTTTCGTAAGGAATGTTGGTATTCCGCTTGACATGATTTGCCACGACACCCAAAGTGGGTAAGCGATACGTGTTGAGTTGATCCATGACTCGCATCACTAAAGTACGCTTCGTCTTGCCAACCGCAACAACCATCAAAATCCCATCAGTATGAGCCGCCAGGAAATTAGTATCCATAAAGCTGCCAAACTGGGCTGTGTCATAAACAACCAGGTCAAAGGTAGCTTGGAATTCCTCCATGAGATACTGCATCTGAGCCGACCCCAGCAGTTTGGTCGAGTTGGGTTGGAGTTGACCCGTAGTCAGCACAAAGAGATTATCTACAGCCGATTTCTGGATGAATTCGTTAGGCGCGAGTTTTTTGGTCAGGAGGTCGCACAGTCCCTTCTGGTTTGGTATGCCCAAGCGTTCGTGAATCTGAGGTTGACGCAGATTGGCATCCACCAACAGGACTCGCTGCCCCATGCTGGCTGCCGTTTGAGCCAGATTTAAAGCCACTGTAGACTTACCATCTTCAGGCCCTGCTGAGCAAACCGCTAAAGAACGGACAGGGGGATCGGAAAACAGAAAACGGATGCTGGCGTAGAGAGAGTCGAAGGCTTTCTGAAATTCCGGATCGTTCTGATAGCTGCCCCCCGTTCCTTCGGCAGATCCGACGAAGGCAGGCTGTGCTTTTTTAGAACCTTTATAGACCGGAATTATCCCTAACATCGGCAAGGGGATACTATCTTCCAGTTCCTTGTCGTTGTAGAAGATATTGCGGATTCTTTCTATTCCTACAGCCGTTCCCACACCTAAAAGCAGACCGACCAAGACTCCCCCGATCTTAATGGGTTTAGCTTTACTGCTGGATATTGCGTTACCGCTAGGATCGGTCATTAGCTTAGGCTTGGAAACTAGTTCCCATGGGACTTGCTTTTGAGCCGCCTCGACTCGCAGGGTTTCTCGCTGAGTCAAGAGTTGTTCGCGTGTCCGGTTAGCAATCTCCAACTGCCCCTGTATCGCGTTATATTCCCGTGCAATAGAAGGAAATATCTGGGCTTGTCGCTCCATCGCCTTTTTCGTTTGTGTGAGCGCCTGATTGCGAACCTCCAGAAGCTCAATTTGGTTGGCGGATTCAACCAGTTTCTGAATCAGTCCTATCCGAACCGAATTTTGGAAAGCTTCCACTTTCGGATTGCCTGTTCCCCCAGCTGTGTTCTCCCCTACAATCCGATTGGATTCGTTGCCCTGTAAGTTGAGTAGGTTTTGTCGTTTAGCTAGTAGAGATTGGATAACGGGGTTATCATCCTGAAAACGACCTCTTTCTTCGGCAATCTTATTGTCGAGTTCCTGAATCTTTGCTTGCAGGGTTCTATAGTTAGGGTCTTCGCTTAACGCTGAGGCGGCGATCGCTTCCGATGGTGTTAGATCTAATTGTTGCTGTAAGCTAACATAAAGCGTCTTTTGCTCAGCTAAATCTCTTTGGGTTTGTGCTAGTTGATTGTTGATTTCACGAACTTGCGTGAATAATTGATCGCCCTGCGTTTTTGGGTCGGTCAACTTGTTCTGCTGTTGCAGCCGTTGGATTTGCGACTGAAGAGACTCTACCCGCGCATTCAACTCCGGGAGTTGGTCATCAATAAACTTAACCCCTTCACTAATTCGAGTCTTCCGTTCCTGAAGGCTGTACTGTAAATATTTTTTCGCGGCGACATCCAAAACAAACTCAACTTGTTTTTGATCTTCCGCTTCGTAGCTAACTTTGAGAATCTTGGTTGGTTCCGGAGAGGTTTCGCTAGCGAGGCGTTCAACGGCTAATCCTTTTGAGAAGGCAAAATAATTCAGCTTAGGATATCGGCTTTTAACTTGCTCATATATGGCAGATAATATCCTTGGACTTCTTAAAATTTCGAGCTGAGTGGCGTAGTCCAGGTTAGTAATTCCTTGACCCATCCCTTGTCCACCCTCGCGAGTGAGTACAGAGGGTTGAACGAATTTACCCTCATTGGTTACAGGCTCGACTAAAAGCTGAAAATCACCTTTGTAGCTCGTAGGGATGTTTTGATTAGCCCAAACAAAGGCACCACCTCCCACCGCAGCCGTGATGCCAATCACCAGTAGGGCTTTCCGTTGGACAGTCCTCAAGAGTGGACGAAAGTTCATTCCTTTTTGAGGCGGAGTGCTGACCTCCGAATTGTCGAGGGCTGGCAATTCCTGCAACTGTCTGCCTCGCTTGCTAATTGATAAAACTTGAGAGACCGGTTCTGTTTCCATTTTGACCTCTATGATAGTTTGTTGACTTGCACCCCCAGAAAAGCCCTCGCGTTGTAGAAGTCTCTAAAGCTTGATGCTCCTCTGGTAACAAACTTTATGATCTACTTTCTTCCTGCTCCGATTAGTTACGACGAGGGCTTCTCACTTCTCGCGTTCCTTGCGATAGCAAGAAAACTCTATGAGCTGGATTGACGGGATGCCACAAGGCATACAAACTTAAATTCATTCATCCTTTGTCATATCGCATGTTTTTACAAGATCTGCTCTTTTACCCGCCCAATCTATATTACTTATATTCCCCATTCTGACCGCTCAACTGGGATAATAGGAAATTTATTTAAAAATGGAAAAGGTGACATACAAAGAAGTCGCTTTCCACAAGCGTCATTGGTATAACGTGACCAACAAGCTTAACTCCTGCTGCTGCGATAGCGAAGATTTCCTGTCTCGGGCGTATCACAGTACGTCCCTATAAGCTCCTTTCTTCCCCGACGTTCCGGAGCTACGGAGCGATTGTGTGAAGAGAAATCAATAGGCTTGCTCTTTTGTTGGTCGGAGTCTGTACTGATGTGCTATCTTCATCTCAATAGTGTAGCAACATTAGTCGCAACATGGCAAGGCGAGAATATATGCTTCGGGTTCGCCTGAACGATAATGAGAAAGCCAGATTGCAGAAAGAGGCAGACAGGCGAGGTGTCTCTATGTCTGAAGTGATCAAGGACTATATCAAACGTCTTCCGAAAGTTCAGTATGGGTCAGTTGATGGAGAATCATTAGAGCCGCCGCGTGTTCTGGGTTACCCCATCAACTGACATAAAATATCCTGTTGCTAAAATTTCCGGTTTCGTGCCACTCAAGCGTGTTATCTGGTGAAGGAGGACAACACTCTAACTAGTTCGGGGAGTACTGTGAGAAGCGTCATTTCTCTTCATGAAGAGAAGATTCATGAAGGATAAAATCCTTGTATGACGGAAAAATTGACTAGCAAGAATTGCCTTCTAGTTTTTGTCTTCGGATCACCTTGCTGACAGAAAGCAACCAACGACGCGACAGGAAAGAAAAAGAATCTGTGGCTATCTAGCTACCTCTTCACTTCAGATGGAGCAGTTCTTGGCCGACAAAACAAGAGTTTTATTGAGACCGCATTGGCTCTCGAAGAGTCCCGATACCCATCAAAAAATCGCCCCTGTTGCAGTCGTGAAGAGTGGCGTCAACGGCCTCTTGTCTCGATGCAAAAGCCGAGCGCGTGGCTATGATGGGGATGCAGCTTTTCGCTTTTGCCTACTGAGAGAAAGAGTCGGGCGAGTTCTCCTCTCCCCGTACTGGGATAGAGAAGCAGGGGGTAGTCAATGAGAGAGAGAACACAGCGTTCCTTCCCCTCGGAAGAGAAGGAGTGTTGTACACACATAACGCCCAGGGGAGGGAATGGGGAGGCGACATCTGGGAGAAAGAAGGAGATAGTAGCAGACAGGGTGATTTTTCTCCTATCCACTGCCCACAGTACGGGAAGACACTTCCTCTTCGTGATCGTCGGGTACTTTCCACTCCAGTGGCCCCCAACTGGAAGCAGCAGTCTAGGAAGAGTCGTCACGGTCGTTTACAAAAAGTTTTATTTTTTAACGGCTCTACAAAGATTAAACAAAAAATACTCTTTTCGAGCGAGTTCACGATGACAATTGCCTATCTAGTTAATCAGTATCCCAAGGTTAGCCATAGCTTCATCCGACGAGAAATTGCTGGAGTCGAGGCGATGGGTCTTCAAGTTGCACGTTTTTCAATCCGCTCGTGTAGCTCCGAACTCGTTGATGAAGAAGACAAACTAGAGCAAGAATTGACTCAGGTTGTCTTAGAAACTGGCAAATTCGGTCTTCTTTTTGCCCTAATTCGCGTTGCGATAACCAGACCCGCTCGTTTTTGGAGTGCTTTATGGCTAATGCTCCTTGTTGGCTGGCATTCAGAGCGAGGTATTTTGCGTCATTTCGCCTACTTGGCTGAAGCCTGTGTTCTTTTACGTCGGTTTTCGGACTTGGGGATAGCTCACGTTCACGCTCACTTCGGGACAAATTCAACCACTGTCGCGATGTTGTGTCGTGCTCTTGGCGGACCCCCTTACAGTTTCACTGTTCATGGTCCTGAAGAGTTTGATAAAGTTCAAGCGATCGCCTTAACCGAAAAAATCAATCGAGCCGCCTTTGTTGTAGCCGTCAGCTCCTTCGGCAGAAGTCAGCTTTATCGGTGGTGTTCCCAAGATCAGTGGTCAAAAATCCATGTCGTTCATTGTGGCGTGGACGAGCTGTTTTTGAAGCAGCCCCATATCCCTATACCCGATCAACCTCGACTAGTCTGCATTGGTCGTTTGAGCGAACAAAAAGGTCATTTGCTTTTAATTGAAGCCGCGAGTCGGTTAGCCGCCCTTGGCTTGTCGTTTAAGCTGGTATTCGTTGGCGATGGCCCCCTACGGCCTCAGATTGAAGCCTTGATTGCACAATATGGACTTATTGACCACATCGAGATTACGGGGTGGGCAAGTTCTAATGATGTGCAGCAACAGATTTTAGCCTCACGAGCTATGGTACTCCCCAGCTTTGCCGAGGGGCTGCCCGTAGTCATTATGGAAGCACTAGCCCTGTCACGTCCCGTAATCAGCACCTATGTCGCCGGAATACCGGAGTTAGTGGAGCCTGAAACCTGCGGGTGGTTGGTGCCGCCTGGGTCAGTTGAAGCCTTAACCGCCGCCATGCGAACAGCCTTGCAGTTACCCGTAGAAAAGCTGGATCAGATGGGCAGAGCGGGGGCAGAACGTGTTGCCTTCCAGCATGATGCTAAACAAGAAGCGACGCGACTCGCGGCGCTGTTCCCCTCTAACATTGAGAAGACTCAGGCCAGCGCTGCACCGCCTCCTCTTGTGAAAGCCTTCATCCCTACGGCAAGGAGCAACTGATGCTGTTACGTCGCCTGACTCCCCACACCTCCGAATTCTTCTCTGGCTCCAGTAATCATGTCATCACTTAAAAAGCAAGCGTTTCGTGCCACGGCCTGGACAATTGTTGGCTTTGGGACAAGTATGGTTCTGCGATTTGCCAGTAACCTAATCCTGGCTCGCCTGCTCGTTCCAGAGTTCTTTGGCCTGATGGCCTTGGTCAACGTCTTCATCATGGGCTTACATCTGTTCTCAGATGTTGGCCTGGGCCCTTCCATCATCCAGAACAAGCGCGGAGATGACCCAACTTTTATCAACACGGCCTGGACTATACAGGTTATTCGCGGTGTCGCGCTGTGGCTGGGTTCCATTTTGATCGCTTGGCCAATTTCCCTAGTCTACGGACAGAAAGAGCTTCTATTCCTCATCCCAGTAGTGGGTCTGGGCACACTCATTAATAGTTTCAACTCCACTGCTCTGTTCACGCTCAACCGCCAACTTGCCGTCGGTAAGTTGGCAGCCTTTGAGTTAGGGGGGCAGATTATGGCCGTAATAGCCATGATTGGCTGGGCCTGGTTTGATAAAAGCGTCTGGGCGCTTGTGTTCGGAGGTCTTGTGTCCGCCACAGTCCAACTGGTGTGGAGTCATCGGTTATTGCCAGAACAACCTAACCGGTTTGCCTGGGATAAAGAGGCGGCAAAAAGCATCTTTTCCTTTGGTAAGTGGATCTTTTTTTCGACGGTTCTCACCTTTTTGGCATCGCAATCCGACCGCCTCATCCTGGGGAAATTACTCTCACCAGCTATGCTCGGGGTTTATGGGATCGCGTATACCCTGGCTGATATCCCGCGCCAAGTCATTTTAGCCCTCAGCGGTAAGGTGATTTTCCCAGCCTTTTCCAAGATGGCTGACCTTCCTCGCGAAACCTTTCGTACCAAGATTCTCAAGAACCGCAGACTTCTCCTGTTCGCTTTAGCCGCTCTATTGACAATCCTTGTAAGTTTTGGGGATTACGTGATTTTGCTCTTGTATAAAAAGGAATACCATGAAGCCGCCTGGATGCTCCCCATAATCGCTGTGGGCATCTGGCATACCTCGCTGTACAGTACCATGAGCCCTGCTCTTTTGGCTCTTGGGAAACCTATCTATAACACCCTAGGGTATCTGCTCACTTTAATAACAATCAGCACTGCCCTATTGGTTGGTCATCATTTCCTGGGTATGAAAGGGGCTGTAATTGCCGTCGCCGTTGGCGATCTTCCGTTCTATGGGGTAACCATGTATGGGCTTTGGCGTGAAAAATTGGGTTGTTTCAAACAGGATCTTTGGGCAACTGCACTGTTTCTGTGCTTACTCGCGGCTGTACTTTTCGGTCGATTTGTTGTAACAGGAACTCTTCCTATCAGCCCCATCCTTCGCTGAGAAAGATAAAAAAGAGAGAGGAATCGGCTAATTACCCGAAGAAGTCTCTTTTCTTTATTCGGTTTCAATAGGGTGTTTCTTATAAAAACAATTTGCGGTTTGAACTCGATAGTTTAACCCGTAACTTAAATTAAATGAAAGACTTAAATATTCTCCATTATTTCGTGTTATCAACAAAGCTAGTGGGATTAAGCCAGATAGCACCTGTATATAGATGTTTAAAAATGTCTAAAATCTTATGACCGACAAAACTAAAGAGAGGGTTCATTGGCCAGAACTCGATGTTTTACGTGGCTTGGCAGCGCTCCTGATGATTGTGAATCATGCGGGATACAAGATACTTGCCGAAAATCTAACTGATAGCGGTTTGGCGGGAAATTTATTATTTATTAGTAGTTTTGCTCCGGTACTTTTCTTTTTTGTCACGGGTGTTGGGTACGGAGTTCAGTCGAGTCAGAAAAAAAAGGCGAGTCATTGGTCTGCAATCCTGAATAAGGTATTTATACTCGTGCTGGCGGATTTATTAATGCACTGGAGCGAGGGGAGATGGCTGGGACTAGATTTTCTTGGGTTTATCGGTCTTTCGAGTTTAGTGCTGGAGTTTGTTAGGCGAACGAAATCACCACTAACGTTTTGCCTTGTTGGTTTTATTGCGATTTCCCTGATGCGCTATTTGCTGGGGCCTGTTATTCAGAACCTTGGAGACGCGCAGCAAGAGTGGGGACTACTGAATTGGATATTTGGCACTAAAGACACGCCAGGGGTATCTTATCCCCTTTCACCCTGGATGGCTTATCCTTTTGCAGGCTACATTATTGGTGTTGCTGCTATGCGTTACAGGGGCGTCATCGAAACCAAAAGAGTGCGAGTCGTTTCGGGTTTATTAATGCTTGCAGGACTTCCCGCGATCGCTGGCTTATTCTTAGCACAACGTGGAGCTTCCTTCTTCCGTTGGGGAACGGTGGGTGTGGGGTTTTACGTCGTGAGTTTTGCTGTGATTTTGGTCGGTCTTGCTGCGTCATTGATAATCTGTGGCAACCCCAAGTTGAAAATTTGCCAAGATGCATTATCGCTGCGGGGTATTGCTTCATTGGCAGTTGTGCCTCTGCATTACTTCCTGATCTATTTAGCAGTCAAAGCAGGTGCAACCGGGATGGATGTGTTCAGGTATAGCCTAATAGCTATACTTGTGTTGGCTGGGAGCTTTTTCTTAGCACGCTCTGTGGAAAACCTTAGCCAGATCATTCGTCAAGTCAAAACACAGAAAGTTGTCTGGGTTGGACTTGTAGCCATGTTTGTCTTGGCAGCTAGTCTAACCTTATTTTATAGCCAACCAAGTGCATCTATAGCCCTTTTTCCCAGAACTTTGGGTCAACTTGTCCTGTGTCTATTGTTTGTCGTTCGCTGGCCCTTCTAGTCAGGAGTTTACAACTCGTTTACCCAAATGTCTCCCATTCATTTGAGTCACTGAGAGTTCCCTATTCTCACTTTATAAACCTTCTCGGAGGAGAATATGACTTCAAATTTGATGTTTCGTGTTGACGCCGATAAATTAAATGAATTGGCGCTTAAACATCGGGAAAATTATGCCAATGCTAAGCCATTTCCGCATATCGTTATCGATAACTTTTTCCCGGAAGAAGTCTTAGAGAACATCCTGTCTGAGTATCCCAAAGCCGGTGATATTGATTGGCAAAAATTTGAAAACAAGTCAGAAAAGAAGCTGGCGAACAAACATGAGCGGTACATGGGAGACAATACACGCGCTCTCCTATACCAATTAAACTCTTCAACCTTCATTAGTTTTTTAGAAACTCTGACAGGGATTGATGGCATCATCCCCGATCCCCACTTTGAAGGGGGGGGACTGCATCAGATTGAAAGAGGCGGCTACTTAAAAGTTCATGCTGATTTTAATCGGCACACCAAAATGCGACTCGATCGCCGATTAAATCTTCTCCTGTACCTGAACAAAGATTGGAAAGAAGAATATGGCGGTTATCTAGAACTCTGGGACACGGCGATGACTGGATGCGAGAAAAAGATTCTCCCCATCTTTAACCGATTCGTCCTGTTCACAACCACCGACTTCACCTATCATGGACATCCTGAACCATTGACTTGTCCAGAAGGGTGGACGCGGAAGTCATTGGCGCTTTACTACTACACCAATGGACGCCCTGCTTCTGAGGTAACGGGCAAAGAGCATTCAACCCTATTCCAGGCTCGACCCGGAGAGGACTTAAAGGAAAAAACCTCAGGAATGGACATCAAAAATTTTATAAAGAAGTGTGTTCCTCCTATCTTGCTTGATGTGCGAGATGCCCTAACTAAGCGGTAAAAAATTGCACTCTTCAGGAATATTCCGACCTGACAAGTCTCTTTAATCGTCTTCCCTACTCGGTTACTGAGACCACATGAATTGCCCTGATAATCGGCTCAGTAAGAAGAGCTTATCTCCGCCTTTAAAAAGTTTCAGATGCCATTTTTACCATCGCTTTAATAAATGAGTAGGGTTATACGGGAAGCAGGTGGACGGCAGTCAACTGAATAAACTGACTTATAACTCAATTGGATTAACCCGTGCATCAAGCGGTACTTCCTAGAGTTTGACCCACCTGATTCTCTTTTTGAATGCTCTGTTCCTGTTCGCATTCTCCCAAAGCCCATGCCCCCTGTTGTCGCCCTTGCTCTATTCGGATTTATTCCACTCGTTCTTTATCTGTTTAACCGATATCCGGCTCAGCGGGCGGTTATCGTAAGCTTCGTTGCCGGGTATCTATTCTTGCCACAACCCGGCTTTGCCGGCACATTGGCACTTGTGTCCGGTCTCCCACCCTATGAGAAGATGTCGGCACTAAGCTACATCGTTCTGTTGGGGACTGTTCTGTTTGCGTCAAACCGAATCAGTTCGTTTCAACCCGGTTGGATTGACCTGCCGATGCTGATCTGGTGCCTATGCCCAACTGTTTCACAAATATCCAACGGTTTGAGTCCAATCTCGCCAACTACCCTACAAATTATCACTTGGGGAGTGCCTTATTTTCTGGGTCGAATCTATTTCAATGACCTAGCTGGACTGCGCCAATTGGCGATCGGCATCTTCGCTGGTGGGATGGTCTACATTCCGTTGTGCTTGCTGGAAATGCGGATTGCTCCGACACTACACCTGAGGATTTACGGATACCATGCCCGTCCGGACTTTGGTCAAACCATGCGTTACGGGGGATATAGACCAACTGTGTTGTTGGAACACGGACTTTGGGTGGGCATGTGGATGATGGCGGCAACCCTGATTGGGCTTGTGTTGTGGCGAACTGGAGTCATCAAGAAATTCTGGAATTATCCGATGAATTGGCTCGTGCCTGTGTTATTTGTCACATTTATCTTGGTCAAATCCACAGGGGCTTACCTCTATCTGGCGATGGCAATCGGCGTCTGGTTCACAGCCAAGTGGTTACGCACAGCGCTACCCATATTGCTTCTGGTTGTGATTATGTTTGGCTACATCCACATAGCTGCTACGGGCAGTCTTTATAGGAATCCTCAAGTCGCTGCCTTTGCTGCCACGGCAAATTCTGGTGGTGATAACGAGCGCGCTCAATCCTTGGCATTTAGAGTTTATAACGAGGCGATGCTGTCACGGAAAGCACAGCCGAGGATGATGTTGGGATGGGGTGATTCTGGTGGAAATCGCGTGTACGATGAAACGGGCAAGGATATCTCAGTAACCGACAGCTTGTGGATTATCGTCTATGGTCAAAACGGCATAATCGGTCTTTACACTTTTATGACTATGCTGTTACTACCTAGTTTGGTCTTTTGTCTTCGTTATTCCCCTGGTACGTGGTCTAACCGTAAAGTCGCACCCGCTGCCAGTCTGGCATTGGTCTTAATTTTTTACACGCTGGACAGTCTTTTGAACGCTATGGCTTGCCCAGTCTTCATACTTGTTAATGGGGGACTTGCAGGACTTGTACTCAAACAGCCAGAAACCAATAAAGTAACCCGCACTCGCGCCTCGCTTCAAAAGCGTTCCTTAGTCCAACAGAGGTAAAACAAGCCGAATTAAGCAAAACTTTTGCCAATTTATGGAAAAGAAGTTGCCTTGGAGTTGTATAAATTTTCCTCTCTAACTTTCGCCAGGTATCGGAGCGTGTAATCTGGCGAATTTCCAGCCTCTTGTTGGCAGGATGGATGTTAATTCTACAAACTGTCCGGATTCTTCAATTGTTCCGAGTGTAAACTCGATTAGGGTAACGACTCAGCCAGTAACTTTATTATTATTTTTTCTTCAAAAAATTAGAGTTGTCCAAAACCAAAAACGAGGTTATAGTTAATTTGACAAAAAAGAAAAATTATTGTAGAGGATTCATTGATTTCATTGAAAAAAAATCAACTTCTAGGCTTTGTCACGGGATTTTTAATCTTTGTTTTTCTCATTCCGGGATGTTTTTCTTTAAAAAGTAATCCTTCTCAAATAAACAGTCAGATTGAGACCTCAACTCCTCAGGTAGGAAACCCAGTCACTCTTGCGAAAAGAACTAATTTGCCGAATTCTCTTTCCCCTTTGGGAGTGAATCTAAATAGCATTAACGACTGGTCAACTCAGTTTCCTTTCTTGGATGTCTTTAAATCGGCGCGAAAGTGGATTACTCAAACAGACAGCGAGTGGGATACGAATGAATACAATCTCTTAGATTTAGATAGCAATGGCTGGGTTAAGTCTTTGCCTAGTCCTGGTGGCTCTGCTAAATACACAAGAGTCCGAACGCTATTCAATGTGACGCAGCACGCTCCTGGCGATAAATATGTCGTTCTCTATGACGGGGAAGGCACCATTGAATATCAGTTTAACGTCCAAAAAGATGAAGCGGCATCTAAACCGGGTCGAGAGATTATTAACGTTACTCCCAGCGATAATGGAATCCACTTAATCATTACGTCTACTGACCCCAAAAAGACAGGTAACTATATTCGTAATATCAGGGTTATTCAAGCCGAATACGAAAAATTATATCAGAGTGGAGAACTATTTAATCCCGTTTTCCTCAAAAAAATTAATAAATTTAATACGTTGCGCTTCATGGATTGGATGGCCACTAACTTTTCCGAACAAAAAGACTGGTCATCTCGCCCTAAACCCACAGATTATTCTTGGGCGATTAAGGGATGCCCCTTAGAAGTGATAGTGGCTTTGGCGAATAAAATCAAAGCCAATCCGTGGTTTACCATGCCCCACCAGGCAACTGAGGATTACATCACCAAATTCGGTCAATATGTCAAAGAGAAATTAGACCCGACGCTAACCGCTTACGTCGAATTTTCTAATGAGGTTTGGAATTTTTCCTTTGAACAGACGCAATATGCTCTCCAACAAGGTAAAGCCAGATGGGGACCCGATATTGGTGATGCTCACATTCAATGGTTGGGAATGCAAGGGGCCAAAACCTGTGATATCTGGAAAAAACAGGTATTTGGGGACAGTCAAAAACATCGTGTGAACTGCGTACTGGCAACTCAAACGGCTTGGAAAGGGTTAGAAGATCCTCTTCTCGACTGTCCCTTGTGGGTAGCTGAAGGAAACGCGCCTTGTTATCAACATGGGATTGATTCCTATGCCATAACGGGTTATTTCCATGCTGGACTCGGATTAAGTGAAAACGCAAATACAGTCCTGTCTTGGCGCAATGAACCCGATAAAGGATTCAGCAAAGCCTTTCAGCAGATCAGGACTGGGAGTGTCTTCAAAACCGATGATTCTGTTGCCAACATTAAAAGTCTCTTTGACTATCATGTCAGCGTTGCCCGAAAGAAGAATTTGAAGTTAGTAACGTATGAAGCAGGCTCCCACATTGTCGGCATAGGAGAAGCCCAAAACAACGACCCATTAACAGAATTCTTGATTGCGATTAACCGTCATCCGGAAATGTCCAAAGTTTATCTCGAATTACTCAACAATTGGAAGCAAGCAGGAGGAACCCTCTTCAACCACTTTAGTGATATAGGCGTACCAAGTAAATATGGCAGTTGGGGAGCGTTGGAATATGTGAGTCAAAACGGTTCACCGAAATACAATGCCTTGATTGAATTCATTGATAAAAATCCTTGCTGGTGGGAAGGCTGTGCCAAAAATTCAGCTCAAAGTCAAAAAGGAGAAAATGCATCCCTAATCTCTCCGAGTCAAATCAACTGATTGGAGGCAAGCTAGCATTTATTGATAGGGTAGTAAGTCAGTGATTCTCGGAAATCTGTACAATCTGCGTGAGGCTTCGGTTTCTCCAACGGAGTACGCTGTTCTCGCAACGCTCTCGCGTACTGAAAACCAAAGCTTAGTTTTGACAGTTGATTATGATCAAATCCTTAGTACTCAACCTTGTTTTTAACAACTTTCGATGTTAGTGATAGAGGCGAGAAATTCTAGAAATGAAAGGTCTAAACCAATGTCTAAAACACTGCGAATCCTATATGCGGCAGGCCCTGGGGATGTGATTGAAACCTATCACCATTGGGTTGCAGAGCGAGACGATCCATCCCAAGTTTCAATTACTTATTCCAGCCAGTTCTACGATGTTTGCCGTGCAATGGATGCACAGGGTTATGTGATTTCCTCAAGTGGGGAAAAGAAGTTCTTGCGTGATGAGCACTTTACCCTCGAACATCGCCCGATTCCGTTTCGCTTTTCGTCAGGTTTGCTCTATCACTTCGGTCAGTTGTGGTATGGGTTGGGTTTGATTGTCTCCGCTATCCGTTCACGAATCAACGCGGTAGTGGTGGCGGATGGAACCACGCACTGGTTTGTCCTGTCTCTACTTTCTGGGATGGGAGTGCGAGTCATTCCATCCTTACACTGCGTCCTTTGGCGTAAGTACGCCCCCCCAACCCAGGCAGAGAAATGGTTTTTAAAACTTAGCCGTCATTTGTTTATCAATCAATGCACGGCTATCTTAACGGCGTCGGACGAGATTTCTGAGCAATTAGTTGAGCTTACAGGCTCTCAGCATCTGCCCCTCGTGCTATTTCTCCCCACTTACCGTCGAACTGAATTTGCAGAAATTAGCGAACCGGATGAAAATCGTTCGCCGTTTCGGGTGCTGTTTGCAGGGCGAATTGAGTCAAACAAGGGAGTTTTCGATCTGCTAGAAATTGCCAAGCGTTTCGCCCAAGATGGGAGACAGGATATTTCCTTCGATGTTTGTGGCATCGGTTCGGCATTGGAGGAATTACGGAAAGCCGCAAAGCAAGCTGGTGTCGATTCTCAGTTTGTCTGCCATGGTCACTGTAACAAATCACAAATGCGGGAAATGTTTAACCGGGCGCATGTTGTGATTGTGCCGACAAAAACAGACTTTGTTGAAGGCTTCAATCAGGTTGTGGTAGAGGGTGTTTTATCAGGGCGTCCAGTCGTTACTTCAGCGGTTTGCCCAGCACTATCCTACGTGAAGGAAGCCGTTGTGGAAGTTCCTCCGGATGACATCCAGGAATACGGTAACGCCTTGCTCAAGTTGTGTGATGACCGCAGGTTCTACGGCGAAAAGCAACGGAGTTGCCTGACATTACAAGAACAATTTTATGACAGCTCACGAAGCTGGGGTGC
>Ga0196964_10000989_pt1 | contig 15236 bp, 15 predicted proteins | sample S1_10metaG_FD_148615 | JGI IMG/M metagenome (GOLD analysis project Ga0196964, IMG submission 148615) | Soil microbial communities from Anza Borrego desert, Southern California, United States - S1_10 | ecosystem: Environmental > Terrestrial > Soil > Desert | place: USA: California | collected...
GGAATCAGGGTGGTTTGTAGGATATGTTGCGCTTCCTAGAATTTGGATAGACGTTTCCGCACAGAACATTCAGCAAATTGATACATTAATAACTATCGCAAAAACACTCACCGGCAGCTAACAGGCGGTTTGGCGCAAGCCTCTGCGTGCTGGCTCGGCCATTAATAAAATTGAATTTATAGTGGGCCTGCGCCGGAAGATTTCCTAAATTAGACCGGCCTGCGCCAAGCCGTGGGCGTTATGTGCCAGCTTTTTGAACACTTCTTTAGTCCGTAGCCTCCGAGACATATTCCTTATTAAGCAAGCCTAAAGGTTTTATATGAATGCACTCACTCTGCTGTTATATATCGCGGGGATAATCCTTGGATGGGTTATTCTTTATTATCTCGTAAAAGCGGCTGTTAGAAATGGGATCAAAGAAGCTAGCAAAAAGGAATCTACTACGATTCCTACTTCGCATGATCGGGATTTTTTTTCCAACTCAGCACAACTTCTATTGCAAAAGCGCTATGATAAAGGTGAAATCACATTTGAAGAGTATCAAACCGAATGGAACAAGCTCTATAAATAATAAATTTCCCAATGATTAATAGCCGGCACATAACAAGCGGTTTGCTGCCATGCCTCTGTTAGGCCCCGCTCGTCCAATTCAATCCTGCCTGCCGGAAGGCAGGCCGTGGTCATTGTACACAATTAATCCATCGGCAATTTTTTAATCATACTACATCAAAGACCATAAGTGCAAGACCCCCATTAAGAAGGCTAAACCTCCAATTATATTACAAGCCACTTTTTTTTGTTTGATCAGAATGATGCCTGCAAGAGAAAGGAGAATAATTATTATTAATTCTGATCCAACTGATAGTTTTGTAAGGAATGCATTAAGAAAAGAAGGGAATCTTTCATAGTAATTATTCAGAAATAATTCTCGATTACCCAGAGCGAGTGGCTCGTTATTATTCCAAAAAAATACCCAGTCCAAAATTTGAACAACACCCAGAATCACAATTAATATGGAAATAAATATGGTAAAGCTTTTAAGACGCATGGTATAAAGTCTAAGGAAAAATAACCTTGAGGGAAACAAAGTAAGCTGAGTGTTAAATCTTCTTATCACAAATGTCATAAATTTTTAACAGGAAAGAAAACTGTCTGACAGGGCGTCTTACTCGGCAAGGCTTCTACTGGGCTTCGCTCGTTTCAATTCAATCCTGCCTGGCAGGCAGGTTATTTCACTCAGCCCCGAAGATTCGTCAAATTCGAAGAGCGCAAGGCTGTAAGCTAAGGCCGTGGTGCGGCATGCTTAAAATTGATGGCTTTCTTTCCAAAAAACGGTTTGGTTTTTGTTACCTAAATAGGTAACTTTGTCAGATGAGCAAAGTCCGGCATGTAGTCGTGTATGGACCGTATTTTTGGGAATTCTATCATAATCAGACACAAAAAGTAAAAGACCGCATTAACTGGACCATTGGGCTCATTGAAGACCTGGAATTCATCCCCGAAAAATATTTTAAACATTTGACCGGGACAAAGCTCTATGAAATTCGGGTAAGCGCAGGAAACAACATTTTTAGAATTCTTTGTTTTTTCGATAGGGGAAACATTGTGGTGCTTCTAAATGCTTTTCAAAAGAAGACACAACAAACTCCTGGAAATGAAATCGAAAGAGCAGAGAAATTAAAGCAGCAGAATTATGAAGACAAAAAAGAATAAGATCGTCGCTTTCCAGGACCACCTTGACAGCGAATATGGCAAGCGTGGGACCAGGCGACGTGAGCGTTATGAACAAGGTTACGAGGCTTTCAAACTTGGAGTAATGCTCCAGGAGCTTCGTGAAAAAAATAATATGACCCAGGAGGAACTTGCTGAAAAATGTGGAACTACAAAGAACTACATTTCCCGCATTGAAAACGATGCAAGCGATATCAGGCTTTCAACATTAATGAGAATTATTAGCGATGGCTTTGGCGCTCGGCTTCGACTTTCATTGTCCAAGTAGAGTGGCACCGACATCACAACATGCAGTAGCAAACACAGAACGCTATGCCTTCAGGGATCCTTGGAATGAAAACAACCCTCCAGATATGTTCAAAACTGGGACACTACTTGAGAAATCACTCCTGGCGGTAACATTCCTGTCAATCTTTTCAATTCCTTTCTTTAAAGAAGGAGGGATAAGATACATTCCCAGCTATTCAATATTTCTTTGCATATTTTTAGTTTCTTTAAGCCAGGCCATTCGCCTTTGGAAGTTGATTAATCCAACAGAAAGGACTGTTTCAATAATGTCAATCCTAATGGTGGTGTCTGGAAGCTCGATTTTTGTATTTCAAAACTGGGAGATAGGAATAATCATGTTTCTCATTGGAGCTATGGCACATTCCATAACAGTAGAAAAAGCATTAAAGGAATCGATTAAGAGTGAGAATTAGTCTGGTAAAAATAATCACACAACCAACAATTTGTTTGCTGTTATGGCAGCCGACCTAACAAGGCCACAACAGGAGTATGTCCATGTTTTACATATTCAGCTTGGCGTTATAACGCTCCATTATCGAAACCCGGTCTATTTCTCCGATTAGATTTATATTTACTTAACAGCCACAAATCTTATTACATGGAGCTTTTCAAAAATCCGGCAGTCCTTTGGTTTATCCTGGGATTCGTGCTATTCTTACTGGAGTTTATGCTTCCCGGCCTCATCCTTTTCTTTTTTGCAGTAGGGGCATGGATAACTGCGATCCTGCTGTTGTTTTTCGATCTGTCGGTCAATTTCCAGCTGGCTATTTTTTTAGCGGCATCCGTGTTGTCAATTGTCGTCTTAAGAAAAGGACTCAAAAAAATGATGTGGGCGAGGAAGATCTCCAATGAGATCGAAGATGAATTGATCGGGAAATCAGGAATTGCTGAGACGTTTATCGGGCCCGGGCAACATGGAACGGTCGAATTCAAAGGCACAAGCTGGCAGGCGCGCTCTGAGGATATTATTCAAAAAGGCGAGCGTGTAACGATCATAGGTAACGACAGCATTCTATTAATTGTAAAATCATCAAAAACTCTGTCATGAACATCACTACCATTATTCTCATAGTCCTGAGCATTTTCGTCCTGGTTGCATTCTTATCAACATTCAAAGTGGTGCCACAACGTTCCGTATATATTGTTGAACGGCTTGGCAAATACAAGCGTACGCTGGATGCGGGATTTCATATACTCATTCCTTTTATCGACAAGGTCGCCTACCGCCAAAACCTGAAAGAGCAGGCCATTGATGTGGCTTCGCAGATCTGTATCACGAGAGATAATATTGCCGTGGAAGTCGATGGGATTTTATACCTGCAGGTCATCGATCCACAAAAAGCATCGTACGGGATCGATAACTATAAGTTTGCGGTCGTGCAGATCTCCCAGACGACCATGCGAAGTATCATTGGTAAAATGGAACTTGATAAGACCTTCGAAGAACGGGAAACAGTAAATGGCAGTATCGTGGAGGCGGTGGATAAGGCCAGCGGCCCCTGGGGAATTAAAGTGTCGCGCTATGAAGTAAAAAACATTTCACCGCCCCAGAGCATTAAGGACGCCATGGAAAAACAGATGCGTGCCGAGCGGGAAAAAAGAGCGTTGATAGCAGAATCCGAAGGAGATAAACAGGCAAAGATCAACAGGGCAGAAGGCGATAAGCAGGAAGCGATCGCGCGTTCTGAAGGTGAAAAACAACGCCGGATCAATGAAGCTGCAGGCCGTGCCGCTGAAATTGAATTGGTAGCAGTCGCAACGGCAAAAGGGATCCGGGAGATCGCGAAATCGATCAATGAAGAGGGAGGGATGAATGCTGTAAATCTTCGCATTGCAGAACAATACCTGACCGAATTTGGCAAGCTGGCAAAAGTAAATAACTCGATGATCGTTCCGGTTGACCTGGCTGATATTGCAGGCATCCTGTCAAGCGTGACCTCGGTATTGAACAAAACCAAGACAGAGGCTGCCTTACCCGGTCCAGCAAATGTGACCGGTTGAGGAATCTTTTGAACAAAGCAATTACCGGAAATCTGGGGTTTCTGTGCTGTCCCCCTGTTTGTTCTTTACGGGGGATTTATCAATAACTAATACCCAAGTCATACAAGAGGTAAACATGAGACAAACACGAGTCATACGCCTATAACTCGCCTATAAGTCGCCTATAACTTGCCTATAACTTCAGAATTTATTAGCTTGTAATCAATTGATGTTTATTATTCATGGCCAGGCGTAGACGGCGATCGAATCCCAACAAACCATTGGTTCCTTTTTCGGAGAATTATATTTGGGTAGAGACCAAAGAAAGCTCGTTTTGGAGAAAGAAAAGAGGAACAATTAAGCCTGCTTTACTTAACGATAAGTTCCAGGAAAATGTAAACCTTTCAAAGATCGCCGGTCCGGCTGCTAAAAGGCTTATCGGCAAACTTCATCCTTATCTTTTTAACCTGAGGACTGGCAGGATCATGCTTCGAATTTCCAATTTATTTAGCAAGACGCTGAAGCAAAAAAACAAAATGGATTATTCCCTGTTCAAAGACCTGGATTTCCAGGAAGATTTTCCATTTCGACTTCCAGGAGGCTGCCTGGTAAAGCAAAAGAATGGCGAGATCCAGGTAAAAATTCCAATAACAGCCGACACGATTCCTTACCGGTCTTCCCTGATCACGGATTATTATTTTGAATTGATCCTGCTTCATGGCGATCCTGGTAAGGAAAAAGATCTAAGAACAGATGTCATCACCTCCAAACTTTACCCATTCAGCAAAAGAGTGAAAGAATCGGTTTGCACTTTAAAATTAACTGTACCTGGCAAAGAACCCTGGATGGCTATGTTGAAATTGAACAGCCTGGAAGGAAATGAAATGGCCGTACATCCGAGGCATTATGGAATGAATGTGATTGCAGTAAGTTCATAAACGTAACTCAACTTCTTCAGATTTGCCATAACTTAATACTAAATTCTAAATTACTCATGGCTAAAAAACTAGCAAAAGTCAAAACCAAGCCTACCGCCTTAAGTGGTGAGGATTATCTCAACACGATCAAAGATGAGCAGCAACGCAAGGATAGCTTTGTGATCCTTGACATGATGAAAAAAGCTACAAAAGAACAACCTAAGATCTGGGGGAATTCATTAATTGGCTTTGGATACAGGATAGTCACCAGTCCGGCTACTGGCAGATCAGTGGAATGGTTTCAAATCGGTTTTGCACCGCGAAAAGGAAATATCTCAATTTACATGAACACTGATGTTAAAAGTTATGGCGAAACCCTGAAAAAATTGGGTAAACACAAAACAGGAGTAGGCTGTCTTTATATCAACAAACTGGCGGATGTTGATGTGAAGGTTTTGGAGGAAATGATCCGTACCACGGCGAAAAACAATAAATAGTTAAAACCACTGCGAACACAGTAAGTTCACAGCTTCCTTGTCAACCTGTCAACTTTTCAACATGTCAACCTCACAAATAAAAAAAAGCTGCTTTTCATCAAAGCAGCTTCTCTATTAGCGTAATTGGCGTCGAATTAGCGTGAATTAGCGTTTAATTATTTGTAAATGAGCTAAGGGTCCGCACGGAAGCTGAACCAGTAAGATCATTCCTGTAACCGCCCCGGAAAACAACGGTATAACTTCTGAGCTGTGTTGGCGTTAGGATCAATTGTACCGGGACAAACGTGGTCACTGGCGGTGTCCCGGATATAACCCGGTTCAATAGATCAGTGCCGCTGCCGGCTACCCGGATGATCAGGGTATCCGTGAGCCTGGATGCGATAGGAATAAAATTGGTCACCTCAGTTGCCGATATATTCGAGAAGAGGTTTGCATTCTGTCTTTTAGAAAACAGATCGAATGCAGGCAATTGGTTCGGGGAATAAACAAAATTGGCAAACCGGATCCTCGCTGTCGTATCACTCGGGATTACGATATCGGTTTGTACGGTCTTTTGTTTGATCGCTGTAAATGTATCATACATAAAGATCGTATATGATCTACCCGACTCCAGGTTTTCTGCAAAGGATATCTGCGGTTGTAATGAAGTAGAGATCGTATCCCTGATCAGGAAAACCGAATAGCCGGGTACTGCCGCGAAACCTGCAGCAGCCGGAAAAACATTCCCATAGGTAAGCGCCGAACCTGTCACCGCTTTTGAATTCACGTACACATAATTTCTCCTGGGGTCCGTGGTTGAGCTGGGGATCGAGGCATTATATACCTGGATGAGGGCCTTATTGTCCAGGTCCAATTGCTCCATCGCAATTTCCTTTCCCATTTTTTTCACACAGGCGGAGAGCGAAACCATGCCTATGATCGCCAGCGTTATTTTATTGATCAGTTTCATTTTTTTCATGTTGTTAGTTTTGGGTCCTGGTTAAGGTTTTGAGAACCATGTTTCCTTTGTATGATAATCATTATTCACCGGGTAAGCGCCAATTCCGGTCAAAGCCGGGATATTATAGAGATATTCTGAATTATATCTTGGCCTTGTACGGTAAACCAGTTTTCCCAGGTTTTGAGGGAACAGGCTTGTGCCTGACGGGGGTGTGAAACCTGCATAGACCTGCTGACCGGTTGCCGGGTCAATATCGGTGTAATGATATCTTCTCATGTCAGCCCAGGTATTGTGCATACCCCAACCATACATCGCAATATATTTTTGGAGCATGATCCTGGTGAGTGTCAACCCGGAAGGAGTGGAGGGGATCACAGCTGTATTCGCCATATACGCCGCCTTATTCGCAGGAGTTATCTCTTTCCCTGCGGGAATGTTAGTGTTGTATTTTTCCACTAGCATATCGAAATTCAAACTGATGGCATTTGTATAAGCGGCCAAAGCCAGCGAACTTTCGCCCTTACGCAAATGCGCTTCAGCTTTTAAAAACTGCATTTCCGAAGCAGTCATGACGGGCCATTCAGCCGTATTGCGAAAGATATACCTGCCCTGTTCGGTTGCAGGATAACCCAATGTATCTGCACCTGTTCCTATAAAACTTCTTGGCCTGTCCGCCAGCACAAGCCCGGACATTCCCAACCAGGGCGTGATGCCCCTGATAGTTCCATTGATATTTTCACGCAGCATATACCAGGCTCTCGGATCAGCCACACCTGTAAATGCAAGCGCATTTGCACCGGTCATCAGGTTGGCGATAAAAGCCGACTGGCGAATACCGGTATTGGAATTGTTTACATTTTGCCGCACCAATCCATAGTAATTAGACGTACCCGTTATACCCGTGCCCTGGAATTTTGCAGTAGCATTATCAGCATTGGTTTGTTGAGCCAGCCCTGCATATTTGATCACCGAATCGGGGCTGTATTCAGCTTTATTGTGAATGTATGCATAAGAACGGGCCAGTATCCCGTAAACGAATTTTTTCCAGCGGTCCAGGCTTCCGCCATTGAAATAAAAATCACTCGCAGCAAAACTGGTTGGATTCATGCCGCCACCGCTCATGTTCAGGAACGAAAGCGCGCGATGAGCGATCGCTCTTACCGAGTCATATACTTCTTCCTGCGATTCGTACGTGAATTGCTGGAGGCTCTGGTTGAAAGCCTGACGTAATATGATCTCGCCATATTGGTTTGCTGCTTCAAACATGCTCCAGGCCCTCAGCGCGGTGGCTGCACCCACAAAATCCCATTTCTGTTCTTCCGTGCCCCATTCAATGATGCGGTTGATGTTTTGCCCCATTCCATAATAATGGGCAGCCCATACTGAGCCTAAATTATCGCTGGCATCGGTCACACCGCCCATTCTATCATATTGAGTGCCGGTATTGGCGGCTGTGGTGACGGTATACGTTCCCCAAAATTGCACATAGCGTCCGATGAGTAATCCATCGTTTGAAAGACCGTATGCACTACCTGCGGCTGAGGAACTTCCAGAGATACTCCCGATCAGACTCGGGAAAATATTCTCGATCGGTTGCTTTACAGAAGCGTTCGGGTTGGCATATGCCTCGTCGATCTTCTTCGAACAGGAGATCACCAGTACGCTGCTTATCGCAATTCCAGCCGTTATATATTTTAAATGCAGTTTCATGCTATTCAATTTATTTATTATTTAAAGATTGCTTTCAGGCCAAAGTTCAGAGCCATCGGGGTGGGCAGGCTCGCATAATCGAAGCCCATTCCTCCAACACCATTCGCAGACGCTGTATTTCCGCTAATGGCTGGATCAGCTCCCCGGTAATTTGTCATTAACACCAGGTCATTGCCCGTAATAAACAAACCTAGGTTTTTGAATACTTTCATATTGCGCAGCATCCTGTCCGGCAAAGTATAAGAAAGTGTAATATCTCTTAGCCTGAAAAAATTCACGTCATGCTGAACAAATTCTTCTTCCGGCATAGCGGTATAATAACTCTGGTTGAAATAAGGGATCACAACGATCGTATTTGGAGTGGGGTTAGCACTGTTTTGCAGGCCATCCTGCAAAACGCCTTCGATCACCCTGGGTCTTTCGCGGTCGGCGGTGCGCTGGCTCTTACCCTGAAGCGTCAGGTACATATCAGTGGCATTGAAAATATCACCTCCCACTTTAAGGTCCCAGAGGAAACTCAGGCTCCAGTTTTTATAACGCAGGTTATTTAAAGTACCCAGCGTGAAGTCAGGCATCCTGTCGCCAATAACCGTGAAAGTGCCTTCAACTACAGGTAAGCCAGTGCTTGGATTGATGAGGATCTTTCCCTGGTTATTGCGGAAATAATGGAACCCGGTAATAGTGGTTGCAGGCATTCCCCGGATCATTCCACCGCGGGCATTTCCATACAGCCATGTATCAGCAATGTAAGATTCAAATGCGATCGCTTCCGGCAAAGTCAGGATCTTGCTCCACATATGATTAAAGTTCATCCGAATGTTCCAGGACCAGTTTGTCTTGCGTATCGGTGCAATATCAGTAACTACTTCAATGCCCTGGTTCCGGGAAGAAGCAGCATTCTGGGTATTTAGGATAAAACCAGTGGCATAACTGGCCCGGAATTGATTCTGGATCTGGTCTGTACAAAGTGTATTGTAGTAGGCAACATCAAAGGACAGTAGATTATTGAACAAGCGTAATTCAGTACCGATCTCATATGTTTTTTGTCTCTCCGGTTTCAGATCAGGATTGTTATTATCAAATCCATAAGAATAAATTATACCCACATTACTGCTGGTGAAATTATTCACGAACACAGATTGATTCTTATATGGATCAGGCTGCCTGGCTGTGCTGGCACGGGAAGCCCGGACCTTCCAGAAATTGACAAGTTTACCTTTCACTTTGGGGAAGATGTCCGACAGGATTGCACTGGCGCTAAAACCCGGATAATCGTAGTTCCGGTTCTTTTTGGGAAAAACAGAAGCTTCTTCAAACCGGTGAGTATAACTCAGGAATAACAGGTTATTATAACTCAATGCGGCCTCGCCGAACATGGCAAATTGCCGGTTGACTGACTTGTTGAACTCCCCGAAATTGTTTCTCAGCAGTCTTACGCGTGTATTCGGACTGGTAATGCTGCTGTCGGTTTTTGCCCCCACCAGCTGTTCAAAAGTTGCATCGGTAACGATCTGGCCATTTTTATACATTTTATGTGCACCCACCAGGTTGCTGGAGCTTCCAATGGAATCAACGAGCCCGGTTCCGAAAATGGCGAACATGCGTGTCTCATAATCCTGCCACATAGTGCCCGCCATCAATCGGCCCGAAAACTTTTTAATGGTATGCCTGAATGTTGCGTGGATAGTGTGATTATACCCGGCGTACTCTCTCCAGTAATTGTCGAGGGCACCTCGTTGCGTCCGGGAAGTCAAACTGGAAAGCGGATGGTAAAAAGTATAACCCGTGCTTTCATAAGTATCATAGCCAAAGCGCCCGGCCACGCTCAGCCATTTGAACGGGTTAATGTTCACGCCGCCCGAAAAAATGTAGCGTTGTGTTTCATCATGGCTCCGGTTGCGAGTGATATTATATTTTGGATTGTCGATCTCCGCAAAGGGATCATTTGAATAAATACCGTCTTTGTTGCCTTCGATGTCCGAAAAACCTGTGATGTCATTATTGACTGGCCAGATATACAGGCCCAGTAAATATCCACCTGCACTTCTCAACGGTTTATCGTTTTTCGAATTGATATACTGGAAAGAAGGAGTGAAGTCAATGATCTTGCCGATCTTGGTTGTATTGGTGACCCGGACATTGTATTTCCTGTATTCATTGAATGGTACCACGCCTTTCTCATCAAAATAAGATCCGCTTACTTTAAAACCAATGTTCTTATACCCGAAATCAACTCCCAGGTTGTGGGTTTGAGCAAAACCAGTCTGGAAAAAATTGTCAATATTATCAAAGCGTTGAATGCCGGCTGGGTAACGGGGACCAAAATAACTTCCTGATGTGCTGCTGAAAATATTCCCGGCCGCACCATTGGTGCCCGGTCCATAAGTATTATTCAGATCAGCATACCTTGTCACTTCCCTCACCCGAAAACTATTATCATAGGTGACACCAAATTTTCCGGTGATGGCTTTTTTTGTCGTAATAACAATAGCCCCTGAACTGGCCTGGCTGCCATAAAGCGCAGTGGCTTCGGGGCCTTTTAATACTGTTACCGTTTCAATATCGCTTGGATTCAGATCCGCGATACGGTTAGTATAGTCATTATTCCGGTTTGGTCGATCAGATGCAAGTCCCAGGCCGGAGCCACCATTGGAAGTTTCATTGATGGTTTGGTTATCGAGAATTACCCCGTCCAGAATAAAGAGAGGTTGATTGCTTCCAGTTAGCGAATTATATCCACGCAGGACGATCTGCGAAGAAGCCCCAGCCTGCCCGGTAGTTGGAGTGATGGTAAGACCGGCCACTCTTCCCTGCAAACTATTGATGAAATTTTCCCGCTGCGTGCTGGCGATGTCGGTGCCGCTTACCTTTTGAGCGGAGTAGCCCAGTTCACGTGGATTTCTTTTAATATCCATTGTGGTCACTACCACTTCACCCATGGTATTATCAGAAGATTTCAATGTAATACCTACCGTACCGGTGTCTCCGGGCCTCGCTTCCTGGGTATCGTATCCTACATAGGAGAACTGCAAAGTTTCCCCTCGGTTTACCCGAATGGAAAACTTTCCGTCTGCATCAGTTTGTACGATACGCCGGGTGCCTTTCACCCGGACAGTTACCCCGCTTAGGGGAGTTTTATTATCCTCGGATAAGACGGTACCGGTAACGGTGCGTTCCTGAGCCATCAATGCAGGTGGCAATAAAAACAGCATCAAGGAAAGAATAAAAAGCAGATGGAGAATTTTTCTCATAGCTGTTGTTTTTTATTTATGATAAAATAGTTAGTTCCTTTTTTAAATTGATCACTGCGAGTTTAAAACAATTCCAAACACTAAACGATACCCTAAACGATCGCGATGCCCGTTTCAGCAAAGGGTTGTAACCTCTCGTCATCAGGTGATAATTCAGTAACCAACATATCTATATCGTTCAAACCGCAGACATGGATAGGCTGGACCGTATTTATTTTTTCTGATATTGTCAGGCTGACCACTTTTTTCGAGGACTCGATCATCGCTTTTTTCACCTGCACCACATCCCAGTCATTATCGGTGATCCCATGTTCTTTATCGATCGCATTGGTTCCCAGGAAACAAAGGTCTGCCTTCACTTGTTTTATCTTGGCAATAGCTTCAGGGCCAACGGTTAACTTGGAGTTTTTTGAAATTTTATCACCAATGATGATCACGTCAATATTTGGATGATTCATGTACTCCAGTATCACCGGGATGCTTCCTGAAATAAACGTAGCCTTCAAATGCAGTGGAAGACTTCTTGCCATTTCAATGATCGTTGTTCCGCCCGTCGTGAGGATGAACATGCCATGCTGTATAAGACTTATTGCTTTTTGGGCGATCTTCTTCTTTTCTGTCTGCGAATAAACTCCGTTGCTTGGAAAATGAACATGATTGAATGATTGCGATAGTGCCCCGCCATGCACTTTGATCACTTTTCCCTCATCAGCCAGTTCCTGCAGGTCACGACGAATAGTGTCTTCCGAGACCTGTATCTCAGAACAAAGACTGGAAGAAAGGACCTTATTATGCAGGTTGACCTGGTGAAGAATATAGGCCTGCCGCTCCTTCTTAAGCATAGTTTGGTTTGCTGAAGGAAAGATAAATCAATTTCCTGCACAAAAACGCAGAAACCTGAAAAAATTTGCACACACGGCATTTTCCCTAAAAACTGGAGTTTGGTTCCTCCAGCTTTAACTAAAAAACAGGGAAGTAAGTCTATAACCTTATTTCCTAATTTCTTATTCTTAATTTCTTATTACTTATTTCCCAAAGGTAAACCTGGCCGTAAACCCGATCGCGGCGGGCTCGAAATTGATGTCGCTGACAATATTCAATTCAGGTTTCCAGTCAAGTGAAAGATTGATCGGAACATTAGGGAATTTATAATCTAACCCCACAATCCCCTGAGCGCCGATATTTATGTCGTTATCATAACGTTGATGGCCCGGATTATAGATTTTTACAAAGGCAAGGTATCCACCTGCGCCATAAAAGGCCTGCAATCCGGATGAGGATAAGGGTTTATGAAACTCAACCAGGACACCTAATGCCAAAGGATCACCAAAAGAAAACAATCCTTCGATCGCTGTTTTATCATTGATGAAGTGTTTAACGGATATGGAATTGCCGACCATGGCTGAGCCACTACTCAGGCGAATACCTAATGCTGTATTATAACCCTGGGCCTGGCTGCTTTGGAAAAACAAAAGGCCTGCAAATAACAGGCTCGCGGCGATCATTGTTTTCTTCATGAAAGTATATTTACTCCTGTGAACGGAAAATTGTGCCAATAACATATAAACGAAATGCAAAAGTTACCTGGAGTAAACCACGGCGGACACGGTAATTCACGGCGCAGTGCCCCGCAGTGGTCGTTGTGTTCTTTGTGGTTTCATTCTTCATTATCATCAATTTCCCAATCCTTACATTAGCAGCCATGTCGATCATTATAATAATCCTCTTCATTATTGGGTATGCCTGCATTGCCTTTGAGCACAAGCTTCGGGTCAATAAGGCAGCTATTGCTCTTATTACGGGCGTATTGTGTTGGACAGTTTATATTTTGTTCGCCGAAAACAGTGAGGTGGTTGGAGAGCAGTTGGCCCATCACCTGGGTGAGATCTCACAGATCCTGTTTTTCCTGATGGGAGCTATGGCCATTGTCGAACTCATCGATGCACATGATGGGTTCGAGATCATTACGCAGCGCATCAGGACAGTCAAAAAAAGTAAACTGGTTTGGATAATCGCGCTGTTATCCTTTTTCCTTTCCGCAGTCCTGGATAACCTGACCACCGCGATCGTGATGGTCTCATTGGTGCGAAAATTAGTAGCGGATAAGTATGATCGTTGGATGCTGGCGGGCCTGATCGTGATCGCAGCCAATGCTGGTGGCGCATGGTCCCCGATCGGTGATGTGACTACTACCATGCTATGGATTGGCGGGCAAATAACTGCCAGTAATATCATCTTGAAATTGATACTCCCCAGCTTTATTTGTCTGCTGGTCCCATTATTATTCATGCGATTTGTTTTCAAAGGTGATATACAACGGCTGGAACCTGATGGAGTGGGTCAGCAAAAGCCGGTATTTCGTGAAGGCAGGATCGTTTTTATCTCTGGTGTGCTCATTCTTCTCATGGTACCGGTATTTAAAACGGTCACTCATTTACCGCCATTCATGGGGATCCTGATCGGCCTGGGCATCCTTTGGGTCATTACGGAGATATTACACGGCGATAAGGATGAATCCGAGCGGGCGAATTTTACCGTGGCATACGCATTGAGAAAGATAGATACACCAAGTATTTTGTTTTTCCTGGGAATTTTACTTGCCGTAGCATCCCTGCAGTCCACGGGTCAATTGGTGCTGGCCTCAAACTGGTTGAATGATTCTATAAAAGATCAAAATCTCATTGTGATTTCGATCGGGACTTTGTCAGCAATTATTGATAATGTCCCACTGGTAGCGGCCACTCAGGGGATGTATACATTGGAAACCTACCCGACAGATCATTATTTCTGGGAATTCCTGGCTTATTCAACCGGAACCGGCGGAAGCATGCTGATCATCGGTTCTGCAGCGGGTATTGCTGCGATGGGCATTGAAAAAATAAGTTTCTTTTGGTACCTGAAACGGATAGCGTGGTTGGCCTTGCTGGGGTTTTTATCAGGGGCGCTTGTTTATATTTTGCAGGAAAGACTATTTTAGCGTTTCCTGTTTACAGGTTACAGTTTCCGGTTATCCCAAAAGAGCTCGCCGCTCAAAGCTCACAGCTCGCAACCCAAGGCTTGTAGCTTGACGCCTACTCAAACAACTCCAGCCTCGACTTTGGTCTCCTATCATGCAACCACTTGAAGTTTGCCAACCTCATATCCCGGGGATCTTTTTGCCTGACTGGCCAGATAGTTCCCGTGACGCTGCTGCGAAAAACAACTTTTTCCAGTTCCCGTTTCTCGAAATAAATGTCGATGAGGTCAGATTTGGATTCATTGATACCAGTATAGGCACTATCATCATCCTGGATAAAATAAATGCATTCTGCCGATCCCGATGCACGAACTGAATCGATGTTTCCTTCCTTGAAAAATCCATCCATGCGCGTGGATCGTACCTGGTTATAGATCTCCGGGTCAAGCTGGTTCACCAGCAAACTATTCTCCAACACTTTTATCCTCTCGGCTTTTTTATTTTTCGTATATAATAAGACCGTATCGCCAGTCACCTGGTTATCCTTTGACCAAAGTACCGGGTCATGAAAAAGACGAAAGATCGAATCCCGGAATGAATAGAACATACTGTCGCAAATGGCTTGTAACGAGTCAGAAAAAATCCTGACGTTGCGGTACGCTTCGAAATAACGGTTCGTGCTGTCTTTTTTATTGGCATCAACGACAACTTTCTCTTTAACGGTGTCCTTTACCACTGAATCTTTCACCCCGTACAGGTCGGAAAGCCGTGCAGAAAATAAAGTATCTGCCGTGATGAAAATAGAATCATCATCCTGCTTCACGATCATCAGCGGTTTGTTGGTCGCCAATACCGCTTCCGTTTTGTTATTGCGGAATACTTTACCGGCCAGTATGGTAGTGCCCTGTGCGGTATCTACGATCACTACATTACCTTCAGCATGAGAGGTCCCTGTACTGTCATCAA
>Ga0196964_10000990_pt1 | contig 15219 bp, 30 predicted proteins | sample S1_10metaG_FD_148615 | JGI IMG/M metagenome (GOLD analysis project Ga0196964, IMG submission 148615) | Soil microbial communities from Anza Borrego desert, Southern California, United States - S1_10 | ecosystem: Environmental > Terrestrial > Soil > Desert | place: USA: California | collected...
CATTCCGGCGACGTCCGCGCAGAGATCGATCCGGCGAAGCCGCTCGCCCCCCGGCGCCACATCACCGAGCATCCACGCGACCGCGCGCGACTCTCGAAGGACACGCGGAAGATCCCATTCCGCAAGGCATTGCGCCGACCACACGATCTCGACCGTAAAACCCGGCGTTTCGATCGTTTCGCCGGTCTCCGGATCGGCGTGAGACTCCGCGCCATCGCCGCGAAGCTTGATCATCATGCGAAACGCATCGCAGCGGAGGTGATAGACACCCTTGCGATCGGAATGGCGCATCGCGCCCGCCACGATCGGCGTCGCCTCCCCTTTCGCGTGCTGCACGACTCCGAGCTTCACGACCGGCGCATCGGTGCCGAAACCCTCGATCACCTCCCGCGATGCCCACGGCGGCGGGACCACCATAACATCGCGCCCGAGGCGTCCGCGTTCGGTCGGGCGGACGGGCCCTTCCGTTCCGACGGCCGCCCCATGCCAAACGAAGTCCGCGCCGCCGTACTTTTGCGCGCGCGCCGCCGTCCGCGCTAGCTCCGCCACGACTTCGGGCGAGAGCGTCACGCGGTAGGCGAGCACGAGAGCATCCACGCGGTGGGACACGACGCGCATGGCTCCCGATCAGGGACGCGCCAGATCAACCAACTTCGGAAGAAGACGGCTCGCCGTCTTCGGGCGAACGCGGCCCGCATCGAGCCGCGCGATCGTGCCGCCGTCTTCGCCGACGAGCACGCCAAGCGTGTGTGGCGTGAACAACGCCCGACCCTTGCAGATCGGACACACGTGGGGCCACTCATTCGGGATCGGAGAGGCAAGCCACCCGCGACCGTTGCACCGCTCGCAACGAAAGCGCGGGCGCGGCACGTTGACCGTCGCCGGTTCGTGATCGTTGACGAGAAACATCAGCGCCACTCCACGCGCGTTGGCGAACGCGATGCGCGCGCGCCGCACGCGTTGCAGGTCTTCGTCCCCGGCGACGAAACACGAACGTGCTTCGGCGTCGATCGCGGCGACTTCTTCGGGGGCATCTTTCCGCAAAGCGTCGGACCGAAAAGCCCCGTCCGACCTTTGGTGAAGTCGGGCGCGACGACGAAGTGCACCGCGCCGTCGAGGCGCACGGCGTAAAGCTTCGTCGTCAGGACCAAGTCCACCAGGCGCGAGCCGATCAACGCATTCATGACGCGCACCGATGGCGCGGCCCGATCAGAAACCAGAGCGCACGCCCGCAACGAACGCAGTGAACGAGGATCATGCGGCCCTCTCAGTGTTCGCGTTCGCGATCGCGAAGCCGACGCACCCGCGCGTCGGCCACGCGTGCGGAGGCCTCGCGAGGTGATCGTTGAAGTGCCCGCCACACACGCAGCGCGGCTTGGCCTTGCAGAGCGCCATGATCGTCGTGTGATCGCGCCCGCCGAGAAGCGTACCGATCTGCGGGTACGAAAGACCCTTCTCCCGCAGCATCATCGCGGTTGCGCGACGAGCGCTCACGATCGACTTGAAGCGACGCGGCCCCAAGATCTCGTCCACGGTCGCGCAGTGCGCTTTCGCGACCGCTTCGACCTCCGCCAACAGACCCCGCTCACGAAGCAATCGAATCATGCCACTTCCCTCCGCTTGATCAGGCTGAACCCCGGACACCCGCGCCCCGGATGCGGGCGCGGAAGCCGATTGCGATGCGATCCCAACTCCGCGCGGCAGACTTCGCCGCTCGGAAGCACCGTCGCGCACTGCATCGCGAGCGACACCAACTCGCCGTCATGCACGACGAGCGCCGGCGGTTCGATCTCGCGCCGTTCTTGACGGATCTCGTCGACCGCGCGACGCGCCGCCGTCTCGCCGTGCCCGAGAACAACGCGCTTGGCGTATTCCTTCTTGACGCGTCCGCCCGCCGCCGTCACGAACAGCGCTCCCTTGGCGTTCATGCCGACGAGACCGAGCGCCATCAGCTGATCGCGCACCGTCGTCCCGATCGTGTAGCCGCGCCCCTCGGCAATCGAACAGAGCGCGAAGAATTGCGCCGAGGTCACAACGCACCGTCCGCCGCCGCGCGCCGCTTGCCGCGCGACTTGTGGGGAGCGATCCCGCCCTTGCGTCCCGCTTCGCGCGCCTCCTCGCTCGTGAAGCGATGCGCGGTCCCCGCGCGGTGCGCCGCCTTGCCGCCACGCGACGCGATCGCGCGATGCGCATCCGGATCCATCGCACCAAACCCGCGCTTCTTCTTCGTCTCGTTCGTCTCGTTCATGTTCCTTCGCTGCCTTTCTTCCCGCGACACGCGGGTACTTTCGTTGTCCACGCCCGAGAGCCGGGCACTTGATAGAGCGACGTCGGGCGAGTCGAACCGGGGCCCGTCACATAGATCTCGCGACGCTTGGTCCCGCAGCGCCGACACGCCGCGAACTTCCGGGCCGACTCGCCGAAGTCGTGCATGACCGCCTAGCGCTTCGTTTCGGGTTTCGAATCGGGACTCGGTTCGCCACCGCGCAGCAACGCATAGGCGTTCGCGAGGACCATCAAACCGCCCGCAACGCCCACGAACACGCGCCAACCGAACGCCATGCCGACGGTGAGAAGCGCCGCGACAAGGCCGCAAAACACGAGGACGCGAGCGGGGATCACCGCTTCACCTCGCGATCGAGGAACGCGCTCACCGCGGCCTGCGACTTGTCAATGTCGTTCAGGAGCCCCGTGGCCGTCCGAAGACGGACGCGTGCGTCCTCCAATTCCGAGCGAAGACGATCGCTCGCTTGCGCGTCCGCGATCCAGATGTCCGCGAGCGTCACCGCGCGTTCGACGAACGCCCGCAGATCGCGAAGCGCCTGACCGGGATTGACGCCCGTGGTCAGCGCGCCTTCGACGGACGTGGCCGTCACCTTCGCCATGTCGATCAGGTTTCGACGCGCACGCTGGCGGGCGCTTTCGGTGCCGATCGACTCTGGCGGCAACGGCTCCGTCCGTTGCCCATCGTCCTGGTGATGCGTCTCGTGACGCGTGACGATCTTCGAGCCATTCGCAGGCGTCCGGATCGCGCGCGCGAGCAGGTCCAGATCGGTCGCGAAGAACGGAGAGATCTCAGCGCCACCCGCGACGCGAAGCGTGTAGACCCTGCGTCCGCTCGCGGGATCGATCCCCTCGGCCGTGATCTCGCCCTGCTCGCCACGGAAGCGGCCGCCGATGATGAGCACCTTGTCAGCCTTGGCAAACGTCAGCGGGGCCGCGCCGAGAACGCGCTCAGAAACGACGGGCGTATCCGACGGGAAGTCTTCTCCACCGAAACCGTCCGCGGCCCCGTGACCGCTCTCCGGCGCGGGCGTGCGCGTCGTCTTCGCAATCTGTTTCGATACGAAGACCTCCCCGACGTTGATGATCGCGCCGGGTTGCACGTTCGCGTCCCATCGCCACGACTCGAAACCGGGCGGCTCTCCAAAAACGCAGAGCATGCAATCTTTGATGTAACCGTCCACCTTGCCCGTCTTCGGATTGACCGGGCACCCGTCAAACGGAATCCGCGGCCGAAGCGTGATCACTCGCGCCTTGCCTTCGACGTGGTTCGCGAACCACTCCGACCCGACCGCCGCAGGGACGAGCAGGATGATCCGACCCTTGCCGCGTTCCGCTTGCTCGAAAGCGCACTTCGCGACGTACGGAGTAATGTCCGAAAACTCGGGGTTGAGGAACAGGTTCCCGTCCGGCCAAGCCTCCGACCAGTCCACCTTGAACGTGTCTTCCTCTTTCGTGACGTAGACAGGCGCTTTCGCGTTCTCCGCCGACGCAGCCAGATCGACGATGATCGGGCCGAAGCGCGCCTCGATCGCGCGGATCAGTACCCATGGCGTCCCGTAGTCCTGCTTCGACTTGCCTGGTTTCTGCTTCGGCACCTTGCGCCGCCGCCGCTCGGTCTCGGCGACGACCGCGGGCGTCACCATCGTCTCGTCTCCCCCCAAGGGCGGAGAGTCGTGAGCAACGGTTTGCAAAACCGTCATACGTCGGTTCGAATCCGATCCGCGCCTCCCGTCTTCTTCGGTCGTCGCCGTCTCCGTCACGATGCCGTTCGTCTTCGTCTCTTCAGTTTGCATGTGTTCCTCCAAGGCCAGTACAGGCAACGTCTTCGCGAGACTTCGCATTGCCGCCACGACCGGCGCGAGTCCCGTCTCCTCCGTATCGAGCCAATGCGCGTAGCGCTCGGTCGTCGTGACCGACGAGTGCCCGAGGAACAGCTGTAGTTCCTCCTTTCGCCATCGAACGCCCCACCATCCGGCGAGTAGCGACGTCGCGCCCGAGTGCCGCCAATCGTGCCAACGCATTCGACCGAGCGTCGCGACGACCTTGCGAAACCAGTACGGCGCGTAGCCCTTGCGACGCGGCGATCCGTTCGCCAACGGGAATGCGAGCCGATGAGGGTTGTCCGGCGCATACGTCGCGAGCCGCGCCATCCACACCCGCATCGCATCGAGCCCCCGATCGAACAAGGGCACCTTGCGCGGCCGGCCACCCTTCGTTGGAACGAAGAAGAGGCCATCGATCTCCACATACGTCCCGGTCTCTGGACGCGTCGCTTTCACTCCACCGAAACGAATCACGAGATGCGGATCGCTCTCCGAGAGATCGACGTCCTCCAAGCGGAGCGACCACTGCTCGCCCTGGCGGATGCACGTGTAGAGTGCAACGTCCAGGATCGGCGTCTCCGACGGCGGAGGGATCGTGCGCGCAATCTCCTGTTCGGCCGGACGGAGCACACGAAAGACGCGTTTCGTCTTCGCCGCACGCGATCGCGAGAGCTTCAGCAGCCGAAACGGGTTGTCCGCACGGATCCCAAGCTCGCACGCCGTTTCGAAACAGCATCGAACGAGATTGAGCACGTTGCGGATCGTCGACGGCGCGAGCAGCCGTCGGATCTTCCACTTCGGCGTAGAAGTAAGCTTCGTCGACAGGACCGCGAGCCATTCGCGCGCCGTCACGACCGTGATCGTCGCGAGAGGTTCGCGCGCCCACGGCTCGGAGAGGACGTGCGTACGCCAGCGATTGCGATCGTCCTTGATCGACCGAACGCCCTCCGACGCACGCAACGAAAGCCATCGACGACCCCACTCCTCCACCGTCAGCGAGCCGCCGCCGACCGGATGCGCATCTCCCTCGATCCTGACGTCGACGTCAACAGTGCCGTTTGTAGTCGCGCTTTCTTTTGTCGCACCTTTGCATGATGCATCAATCCCCATACTTCCCGTGCCCCTTCTAAGCCGTGCAAGCTTGCGAGTGCTGATCGGCGCGGCGCGTCTAACGCGACACCGAGTCGCGCTACAACCCCCCTAGGGAGTAGACGACAAAGAAGAGGTCGCTACGCATCGCCCGCGTCTTTTCCCTCCCATTGTCGTCAGGCCTTCGCCCTCTCCGAGGGCTCGGCTTGCATGCCTCCGCGGGCGCGCCGCGCCCGCTTGCAATCTTGCGGGGGGTGATACTCACCCGCGCCGCGCCCTGGCGATCCTCACCTGGTGATCACTTCGTCGCCCGGTGACGACGTTCGCGCGCGCATGTAGTTTTGAATCCATACAGTCGCGCTTTCGTCGATCGCTGCGGAGGAACACAACATGACGACGCTCTACCGAATCGTGACGCTCTCCGGACGCGGACTCCCTACCGAAGTTGACGCCAACGGCTACGAAACGAAGTTGGCCGCAGAGGCGATGGCGGACGCCGAACACGACGGATCCTTCCGCATCGAGGCGTACGAAGAAGAAGCGCACGCGCCGCGCCCGGTGGAAGACCGCGTGCACGATCCGGAGATCTAGGCGATGTCCGCAAGCCCCGTCTACGCGACCGTGCGAGCAAACGGCCGCTTCGAGGTCGCCCTAGAAAACCGCGTCTACTCCGGCACAATCGATCGCGATGCGGTCTCCGCCCCGAACGACGGCATCAAGTGGGACCGCGGACGCAAACCGAAGGGCGTCACTCTCGAAGCGGTCGCGCAAGCGGTGACTTGGCTCGTCGGATTGACGCCACGCGAGTAGGCAACGGTCCCTTAGCCCGTTGATCTCCCACGGCCGCGCCGGATCCTCTGGCGCGGCCGTGCTTCATTCGGATCATGAGCGACACCACGAACAAGACCCCCGACGAAGAGGACGTCGTCCTCCGCGCCAACGTGCAACTAAGCACCCCTTTCGAGATCGAGCTTCGCGTCCTCAATGACGGCGAAGACGAGCGCGCGGAGATCGTCGTCCGAGACCTCGACGGCGGCAGCAAGGACGAATGCGCATTCTTCGACGCCGACGAATTCTTCGAGGCCATCGATCGTCTCCGCGCGTTCCTCACCCCACGCGAGCCTACGCCCGCGGAACGCACGCGCGAAGCGATCACCTCGCTTCTCCCCCTCGCCTTCCAGCTGATGGGCGGCACGGTAATCGATCGACCGAAGAAGACGACCGACGACGATCCGGAGAAACACTGATGAGCACGCGAACCGTTTGCGACGGATGCAAGACGCCGATCAAGCATCGTGGACACATCCGGATCTCCGTCGAAGGCGTGCGACCGCCTCCGAAGAAGCGCCGCGGGACACGCTTGCGTCGCCGTCGCATCTACGGCGCATGCCTCGACGTTTGCGCGTCGTGCGCGAAGAAGCCTCTCCCAATCTCTCCCGCGACCATGCTGCGCATGCACGGAACCGACGATTGGTAACGGAGACGGAGACCGATGCCCATGCGCTGCAATCGCGAACGTGCGTGCCTCGGTTGTCCGGACTGCACGCCAACGTTGCGCGACGCCTGGAACGCCGCGATCGACGCCGCCGTAAAGACGATCGAAGAAACGCACGTCATAACGAGACCAGCGATCGCGCGGCGCGTGCGAGCGCTGAAGTTCCCCGACAACGGATAGGAGAACCGATGCCCACCGCAAAGAAGAAGACGAAGCGCATCCCGGTCCGGATCGCCGCGCAAGCGTGGATTGGGAACGACACGTTGGCGAGCGCGCAAGTGACGCTCTTCGTCGGAGCCGACCAGGTCGGACCGCTGCGAGACGTGCTGATGGCCGTTCTCGCGTCGCGATCGAAACCGTCGACCGAGCCTCGCTCAGAAGCGACCACGACGGAGTAACGGGGAAGGGAACCGATGATGCGGAAAGAAACCTGGACCTGCGACGCCTGCGATACACCGCTCCCAACTCGCCCCGTGCTCTTCCTCGCAGTGATCGAAGCTCCGCCCGACGGCAAGGGAGCCCTACAGACCAACACTGAGCTATGTCAGTCGTGCATGGATCGCGCGGTCGAAGCGATCGATCCGAACGGGTACCTGCGAGCGAACATCGCGAAGCGTCTCGGGCGCGAGCCAACGTTCTACGTCCACGGCAAACGGTGAGACGAACCGATGGCCAAGAAACTCTGGCGATGCGCAGTGTGCCGAAAGACTGACGAAGCCGGAACGGGCGCATGGGCGTGTCACGTCGACCTGGACACGACGCCCGTTCACCGCGGCGAATGCTGGCGGAAGTACTTCTCTCAAAAGGTCCGGATCGCGCTCGCCATCGTGCGCGATCCGTGCTCGCCGCCGTGGATGCGAAAGCTCGACACGCCAACGGAGGGATGAACCGATGCCTACGCGAATGCCGGTCTGGGCCCGTGATGCTTCAAGCGCGCGCACGCGGTGAGGACTTCACTGGTCACCTCATCGCGCGCGCGGGCGCGGCCGCGCACGGACCGGCGACACCTTGGCTGGACGTCGAGGTCACGGTAACGAACCGCGGACGGGCCGCGATCGACGAAGCATCGATCGTCATTCCGTTCGAAACGGTGTGAGCAACCGTTTCAGTGCAGCGCGGGCGACTCGATGCAGTCCGCACAATCGCACGTACGCGCCATGACTGCGGCGATCACCTTACGCGCTTCGACGGCCGGCACATGCGCAGCATGCGACGGATCGAAACCGCCGCTACTCGTCTCGCCCATGATGTCCGAGCACGCGATCCCCGTCCCGATGCATCCGAGACACCGGCCATTCGCGAGCGTTCGACCGCTCCCCCTGCAGTCACGACACACGCTGTAGCGCATGCGTCGATTCTAGCAGGCATCGGTGCGGTAACCCGTTGCCGGGCAAGCGAAGGCCCCGCGATGCATGCAGTCACCGCAGGGCCCCCGGGCGCTTCGCGATGCGCCAGAGATCCCATCCTGCCACGACGCGGCGAACCCTGCACGCCGCGGGCGCGATCGCTTCGTCGGACGCCTCCCCAAGCGCGCCGGACGGCGCGGATGGGGCGCCGAGCGGCGCCCGGACTCCCCGGCGCGGGCTCTCCGCTCCGGTCCCTCGGGGCCGTCGCCACCGGTCGCGCTTCAACGACGAAAGCTCGACCGCCGTGGTCCGTCGCGTGTCGCCACGCGCCGGGGAATCCCCCGCCGGGCATCACCCCGACGGGCCACGACAGCCGAGCCGGCTTGACGTCTACGCGGAAACGTGGCGGAGTGCAACCCGCAGACAGCGACGCAGCGTGACCCCGCTCCGAAGCTACGAACGGCTCGCCGGACTAAGCCACCGCGCGGGCCGTTCCCCTTTCAGGGCCAGAGACGCGCGATCAGGAACACGACCGCGAGCGCGACGACCACGGCGAGGACGACGATCCCGACGACGATCGCGAGCGCGATCGCGATCGCCTCGATCGTCACCTCAGCGAGCCGCTTGCCAATCATGGGGCCGCCGCGAGACGCTTCGACACGTAGAGGAGCCCGATCACCGCGCACGCCGCGAGACCGAACGACACGAGGTAGCTCTCGTCGGGATTACGACGACGGCGGCGCTTCACACACGACCTCCTCTCGCTTCGCCCTCGCACGCTCCTTCGAATACTGTTCCTCGGAGAACGGTTCCAAGAGCGCATCGAAGAAAGGGACGATCTGCTTCGACACGAAAGCGGGCATCATCGGCGACGCAGGATTGTCGAGAACCGCCTTGATGTGCCCATGCTGCTCGCTCGTTAGGCGCACGTACGCGCCGACCTCGGCATCCTCGAATTCGGAGAGGATCTCCTGAGCGACCTTCGCCATCTTGGGCTTGGCGAAGTAAGGATCGTTCGTGAGCAAGTCGATCACCTCGACGAGACACATCTCTCGGGCTGGCTTTCGAACGATCTTCCCGTCCTCCACGACACGGTCGTGGAGCATGATCACCGGTGGCACTTTCACGTAGACCATTCGCATGCTCCTTTCAGGCGTTCGCGATCGTCGTGACGGTGCCGCCCGATCCGCGCCACTTCAGCGCGCCCGCTTCGACGTAGAGAATTCCGCCGTTGGTCGGATTGGTCGTCGGAACGGCCGTCGCATTGTCGATACCGATCATGCAACCCGTTCCTCCGCCGTGATCGGTGCCGCCATTGCCGAACTGCACCCCCGTGCTACTGACGGTCATCTTTAGCGCCCCGTTGCCGTACAAAGTGACTGACGTGCCGGTCAGATTCAGGTTCGAAAACAGGTTTGCGTTGAACGCCGATCCCCCGACGACGAGCGTATTCGTCCCACTCAGGGCAAGCGCCACGACGTCAGCCGTTCCAGCGTTGTCACGCATCGCGACGATGTTGCCGGCCGCATGCGCGAAGCGGTGATACGCGACGGTCGCAACCGTTCCCGCCCCGTACTGAAAGAAACCCGTACCCGACGTCACGATGGTCGCGCCGTCGAGGGTCTTGTTCGTGAGGGTCTGCGCGAACGCCGCCGCTACCAGCGTGTCGTTGGCCGTGAGCAGTGGAAGGTTCAGCACGCGATCGGCCGCGAGATTGGCCGGCGTCAGGACGTAGTAATGCGATCGATCGCTGTCCGCGAACTTGTAAGTGGTCGCGCGGAGATCAAGGGTGCCGCCCGCGCCCGTCCCCGCAAAAAGCTCAATGCGGCGTTCTGCGGACGCGTGAACGTGAAACGTCACGCTCGCAGGTTGCATAAAGCTGAATTCGTCCGCGCCCCCGAGCGCGCGACACTGGAAGTCGCCGTTGGTGTCGAGGGTAATGTCGACGTCTCCACCGCTTCCCGCCTTCGTAATGATCGTGAAGTCGCCGTCGACCTCGTGCGTCTCCCACCCGTCCACGACGAAGTCGAGATCGCCGCCGCTCACGTTGACGTTGAGGCCGTTCGGCGCGGTGATCGTATTGTCGATCGTAATGTTCCCGAACGACGCCGCGACGGCGACCGACGCGAGCGCCTTTCGCAGCATCGCGATCGACTTGACCTCCAAGTCGACGCGCGACGTCGCGACAAGCTTCGACGTCAGGATCTGTTCCCACCGCGTGCCGTTGAACACGAATTCCTGGACGCCGTCCGCCTGACTGATCGTGACGCTCGCGTTTCCGTCGATCGTCGCTGCCGCCGCGACGGTGATCGCGTTCGTCGCCGCGTTGCCGTCCTCGTCGCCCACCGCGACACAGGTTCCGGCGCTGACGCCCGCGGGAAGAGTCACCGTGATCGCGCCGACGAGGGTGTGCACCGCGACCAGCTGGTTTGCGCGCGCGGTCGCCGCCGCGCGAACCTGCACCTTGTCGTAACGTCGACGCGACGAATCCGGATGAATCAGATCGTTGACAATCACGGCCGAAGCTCCTTTCGCTTCCAATAGGCGAGCGCCGCGACCGCCCCCACGATCACGACCGCCAGCACCATGTCGCTCTCCCTCTTTCGCGCCTCGGCCTCCGCCGCCGCCGCCCCTCGCACCACTTCGTCTTGCTCGCGACCGAGGCGCGCGAGAATGCCGCCGCTCATGGCGGACGTGTCAAAGCGATCGGCCTGAAACGACGTCCGCCCAAGGTAGTGCCGGCGCTCGGTTCCGGTCGTCGCGATCAACTCCCCGGTCGCCGGATCGAAGTCGACGCGCCCGAAACGCGCGGTGAAGTCTTTTGCAAGCCCCTTGGCCTCGTAGACCGCTTTCATCGCGAGATAGACCGCCAACTCGGTCGCCTCGCTCCCGTATTCGTCCGCGACGTCGGAGAGCGAACGCGACAGAAGCGCCATCCCCTCGGCTCCGAGGCGCTCGGTCAAGTCTTTGGCGATCGGCCCGACGTATTCGCCGACCTTTTGCGCGGCCGCTTTCCCAAGCTCCCCTCCGCCGAAGTAGCTCGCAGTCTGTTCCAGGCGCCACTGAAACTCTTTCGCGTACGCGGTCCAGAAGTCTTCGCCGCGCGCGAGCCCCGGAACCGACCAGGCGACCGAAGCGACTTGCGGCCCAACGACGGCCGCGAGCGGCCCGCCGAGCGTCGTCGCGAGCGCGCGAAAGACGATCATCCCCGCGGGGGTCCGCGCAAAGTCCTTCACCGCTTCGGACGCTTCGCGAAAGCCCGGCACTGACGTCACGACGTCCAGCGCCGCGCCGACCGGCGCTGTCACCGTATCGACCACGCTGGTCACGACGTCCAAGACATCGTCGAAGAAGCTCACTCACCCCTCGCTCTTCTCGGGCACGTCGACAGGGATCGATCGGCCGCTCCGTTCGATCACCTCGAGCGCCGCGATCTCCGCCGCCGCTTCTTCGACATCGGTAATCTCGCGTCCGGCCTTGGCCCAAGTCATGAGGATCTCTCGCTTCGCCGCGATGAGGTCGCTGGACATGGCTACCGTCTTTTTCGGCTCCCGACCCCCCTCGGGAGCTAGAGCGCCGCTCCCATTCACGTGTTCCGTGGGAGCGGCGTTCGCTTTCTCGGCGCTCGCCTTCTCCGCGCGAAGAAAGAACGCGACGACCGCGGCGATCCATCCCGCCGCTTCTTCGCCCCCGGTCTCGGCGCCGTAGCGCCTCGATAGAACGAAGAGCGCCGCGCCGACGACGATCGCGACGAGCACGGAAAGCGGGTTGAGGCGCCCAAGGCGCGGCACGAGATCTTTCATCCGATGGCCTCCACGACGCCGTAGACGTCTTCCAGATCGAATACGACAGGCGCACCCTCGGGCGGCCCCCACGGCCGAGGGAGCGGCCAATCGGCATTTTGAGTGAAGCTCCCGCGAAGCGTCCTCGGGCCTTCCTTGCCCTCGACGAGAACGAGGACAGGGATCTTGGCCGCGGTCTCGCCGCGCGTGTTTTCGATCTTCACCGCGACGACGGCACGCGAGGCGCGCGCAAGATCGTCGACGGGGTTCGGCCAACCCTTCCACTTGAGCGTAGAGATCCCTGGCATGAGCCGCCACGATCGCCCGTGCGCGACGGGCGTGCGCGATCCGCCTGTTCCGTAGTACAGGACGACGGCCGCACCCACGATCGCGAGGACGACGAGCGGACTCACGGATCGCGCGGCCCCCTCATCGGACGAAGCGCCGAGACCCCGCCAACCTCGCGCCGATCGGCGCGCATCTCGGCGCGCATCTCGATCACCTGCTCACGGGTTGCGCGCGTTTCGTTGACCGCCGTGGCGCACGACGACTCGACCATGGCCATCCGCGTTTCGAGCGTCGGGATCTTGGCAAGGTGCCCCACCTCGGCCTTGCGTGCTTCTTCGATCGTTTCGAGCGATCGCACGTGCTTTCCCGCGGCGTACACGACGCCCGCGAGCGTCAACAGCACGCCGCCCGAAAGACCACTGATGATGAGCGACACGGCATCCACGGGGCTTTACTCCGAAGGTGAATCGCGCGGCGCATCGGCACCCGCGTCCGCGCTCGACTCGACAGGGTGCACGATCAGGCTCGCGCCCGCGTCGCGGGCGCGCCGAACCCGTGGCGGGCGCTTCGTCCGCTCGCATGGATCAGCCATCGAAAACGCGATCGTGGGCCCGCTGATCGGCCCGGCGTCCTCGTGCAGCGCTTCTCTCGTCGCGAGCAGGTCAGGCACCAGCGGCGCAAGCTCCTCGGCCGTCGCGCAGATCTCGTCCACGTGCGCGCCCCTCGTCAGGCGCAGAAGCACGCACGAGACGTCCACGATCGGCTCGATGGGGATCGCCCTTGGCCCGTCGGGCACGGCGGGCGGAGGCCCGCACGCCGCGACGATCGCGGCGAAGACGAACGCGAGAAGTGCGAAGAGACGCATCAGGCTCCCACGTGGCGGAACGCCTTGGCGTTCGCCTCCTCGGCCGGCTTGCTCGAAAGGACATCGTAGTCTTCCGGCTTCTTTCGCGGCGTAGAGCACCACACGGCCCACCATCCATTTTCGAGCTTCAGACTCGGGCACTCGGAATCGCGCACGCCGAACAGATCGCGCGCACGCTTCTCGTCCACCTCGTTGCCGGCCTCGTCCTTCGGTTCGCAGTACTTCCAGCCCATGACGTTTCTCCTTTTCTGCTTCCGCGACTCAGCGGAAGAAAACTTGCCACGCGAGATCGCCCGCCGCGCCGAGGACCGTGTTTGCGCCGTTCGTGCTGATCGCGGCAACGATCCCGGACTTGAATCGGTAGGTGCGAAGCAATTCGCTCGCGTCGAAAACCGTGTCCCCCACGGCCGGAAGGCCGAACGAAAAAACCGGATTCTGGGCCAAGATGGCCGCGCCCGTTGGGTCGTTGGAGTCGTGAATGTGTAGCCACCTCGGCGCGGCTGCCGCCGCCCGCGTCGCGTGAACCGAAACGATCTCGTAACCGGGATCACCCGCGGCCAAGGCCGGCGCTCGTCGCACGTCGAACGTCAAAAGCTCCGGCCCCGAACTAAACGGCGCACCCGCGATCGTTTCGAGAGACACCAGCTCGTCGCTCGCGATGACTCCGACGTCAAGCATATCGACGCCCGGATTCAGCGGAACCGCGTTGTAAGAAAGCTCCACCTCGAATCGATCGCAGGCCACGCGCGCGCCGCACACCCACCGCGACGGCGGAATGTTCGCGGCGACAACGGGGTGACGATAGATCCCTGTCGCGACGAGCACGCGATCCATGCCCTCGATCACGGCGAAGATCTTGATCCGCGCAAGCGTCTCGGCTCCCGGAGAGTCGAACGTAGGCTTTGCGATGAACACGTCGATCCCGCGCCATCTACGCGACGTGCGAAAGACCGTCGTGGAGCCGTTCGACGGCGCGATCACGCGTGTCCACGCCCCCTCGTAATCTGCGCGCGCGGTCGCGGGGCGGACGTCGGTGCGCGGATCGGGACGGACGAACGGCGGAATCCTCGGCTTCATGTTCATGGCGACACCTGCTCGCGTAGCCACGCAACGTCGAATAGGACTTGCGGTGTCACGGGATTCGGCCCCGCGTTCGTCAACTGGACGATCCAACGTTCGAATTGCGCAACCGGTAGGAGCACCATCCACCAGTCCACGCGTTCGGAATGCGCGCCGCCGATCTGGCACCCTTGTAGGAATTGACGGCCGAAGTCGTCGGCGACGAATTCCTTTCCCTCCCGGCGCACGATCGCGAGACCGAGACCCGCTCGGTCGACCAGAACCCCCGAGACGGCACCGATCGCGAGCGCGAGAACCATACCTTCGCGCGGCCACACGATCTCGACCTCGGCGGAATCGGCTCCCGCCGCGATCTGCGCTTCGAGGGTGGGGACGCGGACGAGGGCCATTCAGCGTCCAGAGCGGAGGAGAACCGTATCGATCGCGACCGAAGGCGTCAGCGCGCCCGCCGTCCGGTTTCGCACGCTCGTAGTGAGCGGCGTTCCGGCCTGGATCAAGATCGGAATCTTGAAGGCGTACCAGGGACCGCCCGCTTGCGACGGGCCCGGACCGCGTCCGGCGAGCATCGAAAACGGGATCCGTTGCGCCGTCTTTCCGTCGGTCACGAGATCGATGTCCCCGTAACGGAAGTCCAACTCCAAACCGGCGAAGCTTGCCGCCGCGCCGTCGTTCGGTTGGCCACTCAGCGCGCAGATCAAGAGATCTTGCGGCGCCTGAATGCTGACCGGTTGACCGATGCTCGTTGCGCCGACTTCGGCGAGCCCCCATCGAAGGATCTTTGGCTCGCCGAAGCGGCGCGGATCGATCCCGTAGATCTCGGCCGCGATCTCTAGCGGCGTCTTTGCGTAGGTGTTCACGGCACGAGGCTCCTTTTTCAGAGGATCAAAAGCGTCAAGCGAAGAAGTAGCGGAGAGAGGACGACGCACCTTGCGACGCGCCGTCCTTCTCACGACTTGAGGCCTACTGATTGAGGCTGCGATCGAAGACTTCGACGCAAAGCATCTTGACGCGAAGCTCTGCGAAGGTGCCGCGCGCACCGTCGGCCGGCGACGTGAACGCCTCGACGCGACCGGATGCGCCGGGAGCCGCGCCCGCGACCGCCGCGCGATCGGTCGCCGTGAGCGCGATCGACGCGCCGGGCGTCAGGACGACGGAGAGGTTCGAG
>Ga0196964_10000991_pt1 | contig 15216 bp, 11 predicted proteins | sample S1_10metaG_FD_148615 | JGI IMG/M metagenome (GOLD analysis project Ga0196964, IMG submission 148615) | Soil microbial communities from Anza Borrego desert, Southern California, United States - S1_10 | ecosystem: Environmental > Terrestrial > Soil > Desert | place: USA: California | collected...
GTTTGTTCGCTCTCTCATCGTCGAGCAATCCGATCTGGAAGAGTTCTTTGCCGACCAATTCGTCCTTGGAAAACGCCAGATATTCCAATGCCTGTTGATTGGCGTCGGTAATCTTGTTCGTATCCGGATCAAGGACAAGAATTCCATCGTTAGCTGTTTCAAACAGGCGCCGGTAGCGGACCTCCGATACGCGCTGCGCCTCCTGCGTCCGTTTCAATTGGTCAATATCGACCAGCACCAGCACGGCACCGTCGATTCTGCGGTCCAAAGTCATATAGGGCCGTATGCGCAGGTAGTGCCAACGGCCTGATTTATCCCGGACCTCGCGCTCCCGTACGCTGACAGTATCAAGAACTTCTTTGAGCAATTGCTCCAGATCGGGCAGATCCAGGTTGTGTCTCACGTTGCCGACGAATCGCCCCACATCGGAGCTCTGAAAATTGAACGCAAGCTTTGCCTGGGGAGTGAATCGCCGGATCGTCAGATCCCGGCCGAGGACTACGATGGGCATCTCGACGCTGGAGTGCAAATTGTGAAGGTCGTCATTAAGGATCGTCAATTCCTGGTTGCGATTGGCCATCTCGTCGTTGATGGTGGTTAATTCTTCATTGTTCGATTCCAGCTCTTCTTTGGATGTCTGCAATTCCTCATTAATACTCTGTAGTTCTTCGTTGGCAGATTGAATTTCTTCTGCGGAGGCCTGCAGTTCCTCGTTGGCCGCGGCGTACTGCTCTTCCATCGCCACCGCGTAATCGCGCGCCTCGGCAAGATCCCGCTCAAGCTCGATAAGGCGATTCTCGTCGTCTCCTTCCTGTCTTGTGGGCTGCGAGTTGATTGCGGCTGCCTGTTGAGGCCGTGTTTCGGTGGCCTGATGGCCTTGCCATCGCTGGCGCTTATAAAAAGAATAAGATAGCAGCGTGCTTTGAGATTTTTGAGCGGAATGACGTTGATGCTGATCTCGTGACGCTGATCATGCTCGCCAATGAATATCTTGTCACGCACAACGGTTTTGTTGTGCTGTTTCGCTTCGCCGAGGGCGGCACGCAAAGGCAGCATCAGCCCCTGCCGCGCCATCTTCAGAACGTTAAAGCTCGCCGCGCCGGTCGGAGGTTCCAGGTAGGGACCGGTGGAACCACGAAACTGCAGAATCTGAAAATCGTCGTTGATCAAAACGGATGGAGGCGCGAACTGATTCAGCGTTACCCGGTCTGCCTCACGCTGCGCCGTGAGCTCAATCGGAAGTCGAACGGAACTTTCCGCTGATGACTTGGCTTCCTTTTTCATATGGTAAGCAGGCGCGTCAGAATACTTCTGGTTCGACAATGGCGTGGGTCCGGCCTTGCGCGAGTAAATCCGGTTCTTTTTATCGACAGGTTCGAAAAGGTCCGCGAACTGCCCCAGGGACTCTGATTGGCCGAGAAACAGAAAGCCGGTGGGCTTGAGAGCATAGTGAAAGGTTGGAATTGCCTTTCCGCTGCACGCTCTGATCCAGATAGATCAGCATATTCCGGCAACTGATCAGATCCATGCGGGAGAAAGGCGGATCGACTATCAGATTCTGCTTCGCAAAGACGCACATCTCACGCAGTGCCTTGGAGATGCGATATCCCCCATCTTCTTCAATAAAGAAACGACGCAGACGCTCGGGCGAAATTTCTAAGTTGAGCGTCTTGGCGTAAAGGCCGTGCCGCGCCTTTTCCAGCAGTTTGTCATTCACGTCCGTGGCGAAGACCTGAGCCTTCGGGGCGTTCTTCTCGTGCTCGGTGTATTCGAGAAACGCCATCGCAATAGAGTATGCTTCCTGCCCCGTCGAACATCCCAGCACCCAGACGCGCACGGGATCGTTTTTCCCCTGGGCAGCCAGCCTTGGAAATACCTTTTTCTTGAGCATCTCAAATGATTCGGGGTTGCGGAAGAAGCTGGTCACGCTGATTAACACGTCCGAATAAAGCGCGTCGAGCTCCGCGTCGTTTCCCCGAAGAAAGTCCGCGTACGCCTGCAGCGATTCAAGCTTGTTGAGCATGACGCGCCGCGCTACGCGTCGTTGAATTGTACTGGATTTGTACAACAGAAAGTCGACGCCGGAGTGGCTGCGAAGGAGCAGGAGTATTTTCTTGAAACCACCATCGTCGAGAAGGGCCCTCTCGCCGTAGGCATCCGCTTCAGCCCGCGCTTTCTCAGCGCCATCTGACGGCGTGCCGCTGCCCCCGGAGGGCAATGGGGCGTCAGGCCCTGCGGACTGCGCATCTTCCCGATCCTTCTCCGGCTGAGTGTGCAAATCTTTGCCGAACGCGTGCACGGCGAACGGGTGCGAAGCGATGCGCGCAAGTTCACCGGCAATGTCTTCCGGAGAAAGAACCCGATCGACGCAACCGGCCGCCACCGCGCTGCGCGGCATCGAATCGTATTTTGCGGACTCGTCCTGGGCGAAAGCGATCCCGCCTTCGGCCTTTATAGCCAGCAGTCCAAGGGTGCCATCCGTGCCAGTTCCGGATAGAACGATGCCGATCGCGCGCTCCTGCTGATCGTGCGCGAGGGATTGAAGAAAAAAGTTAATGGCGAGATGAGGACCCCGGCCCGCTTCTCTGGGCTGCAACTGAAGCACGCCTTTGGCGATACACATGTTGGTATTCGGCGGGATCACATAGACATGGTTGGGCTCGACGGGTGTTTGATGCTTGGCCTCAACGACAGTCAGGCTGGTCGTTCGAGCAAGCAGACTCGCCAGCACGCTTTCGTGCTGAGGGTCCAGATGCTGCACTAAAACGAATCCCATACCAGTGTCTGCAGGCAGGTGCCTGAGCAAAAGCGAAAATGCTTCCAGGCCGCCAGCCGACGCGCCTACTCCCACGATCAAAAAAGGCTTTGCAGACCGTTGAGTGCCAGTGGGATTTTGATTGGGAGGTTTTCTCCCCGTCTTCTTGCTTTTCATAATGTCTTTCGCATTCTAGAACATCCATTCCAACCTGCTTCCTTATATTGTAGGGGGCGCGGACGTGAATCACAGACGCTAACTGGATTTGATTGGATTTCATTCAAAATGATTAAGGAATCATGGGTGTGCAAAAACTATACATGCGTGAGATTCAAAAGATTTTTATTAACAGCAACGGTGCTTCATTAGGAGGTACACTGAACACGTGGAGTTACTCAGAACATGATCGGCACCCTGATGGACGACCTGCCAGCGCAGTATACTCTCGCCGAAATGCTGGACCTTGATGCCCAGTTTAAGGTATATGATTCATTTCTCTTTTGTCCGGCCGACCACGCTCACATCGACGATGAAATGACCTGTGAAATTCTGCCGGCGACAGAGCACTCACGACGCGAAATTATCGGCATATGCAGGACCTGCACGCGAGAGATACACGTGTTTGAAGAAAGCTCGGGGGAGGGGCGGCGACCGGCGAGAATGAAACGAATGAAGGACGCTTCGCTTATCTTCGACGTCTCGTTCAAGGTGCTGCTGCTGCAGCAACAGTTTAGACGGGCATGGGAAACGCTGCAGCAACTCAGGGAATTACATGCGGTAGCGAGTGAAAGGCGGTGGCGTTCCCGCCAGTTGACAGCATGGTCATACGAATCATGGCATGCGTGTGAAGTACCGCTCTCCGGGCTGGGACGTCCCAGTCAATCCCAACCCCTGGATAGTGTTGCTGGACCCTTGACGAACTCATGCCTTACTTGAAGAAGCTGATCGGCACATTGGAAAACGTCAGTGCAGCGATTCCATTCGCGCCTTTGAGTAAAGTGTCCTGATTCCACGCGATCTCTTTGAGATACGTGATCTTCTTTGCTGCGCTGACTTCTCTTAATTTCAGCGTAAGCACGTTTCCGGAGACGCTGCCCGTGGCAATTTTGTCCTTTTCTCCATCCAGATAGAATTGTCCCGCCAGTGAGTCCGCCCACACGACCGGTTGATCAAACTCAAGGACTATCGTGTCTTTCGTATTGCTCGCGTAGGCCGCATTTCGAAGATTGGGCGGTGTGATGGAAACTGCCGGGACTTTGCCGTAGTGGTCCCGTTCGATCAGCGGCTGAATCAGACGCGCAAATTCCGCCCAGCCCGCCAACGGAAAATGGCACCCATCTGCGGGTTTGACGCCCAGCGTCGACATGACGCTCATGTGGGAATACAGCCGCGGGAGGCTGCGCTGGATTTCGCGGATCATGTCTCCGGCGCCGGTCTTCCCAGCCATGCCGCAGGCGTTGGGCCAGATCTGAAAGACATAGTAGTGCTGGACATTGGGGAAATCCCGTTTCCACCCCGCGGACATATTCACAAAGTAGTCTTCGTACGATTTCCAGTCGAAGTCGCCAGTCGGCCCTGCGGTACCCTGGTTGTTCTCACCCTGGTGCCAGAGAATGCCGCGTATGCCATGGGTGAGCCTGGCTTGCTGCACGCGCCAGAGCATGCGGCCGTAGATCGTGGAGAGGTCCACCGGATCGGTTTCGTTGCGCTGGTGCTGGTCGATGCGCGTGCCGCCGACGGCGGCATTGATGATGAAAATGGGAACCTTCTGGCTTTCGAGCAGCCGCTTGGCCAGTTCCATGCCCCACCAGCCCAGCTCCTCCTTCTCGCCTTTCTGCGCCTTCCAGACCGGGTTGCACCACAGGTTGCCGACCTTCTCTTTTGTATTGGCCGGCGGTCGGCCGTAGCTGCGAATCCATTCGTTGGTTTCGGGAGGGGATATCTCCCTTGTATCAGTCGCCAGTGCGTTGGATTGGCCGTTAATCAGGTAGGCATCGCCGCAAACAATATTGTTCACCGTTTGCAGCACAGTCTCCTTACCGCCAATACTGGCGCCGAACTCGACTTTGTACTTAATCAAACCCGGTTTCAGCTTCACGGAGAGAGAATACGCTTTCTCTGCCGTGAGTTTGCTGCTTTCGGTCTTGTAAGGTTGTTCGTCTGCGTAAACTTTGAGAAAGACCGAGTCGGCTGCGTCGTTCAGCGTGCCGTTGTAGTAAAGGGTCCCCTCGTTCTTGTCGTTGCGTGCGTAAAACTGGCCGTCTTCCGGTTTCTCATCTTTCGCGGGCGTTCGTTCCACCCACGGGTCGCTCTTCGGTTCCGTCACCACGATGAGCGCGCTTTGCGTGACTGGCTTGCCACCGTTGCTGATCGTCGCCGTCACCGTCATCGTGCCGCTGTTCTGCGCGCGTTCCAGAATGAGTTTCCCTGGAGCAATGTTTTTGATCACGGCTATGTTTGAAACCGACCATGAATAATTGAGAGGGGCCGCGCCCTTTGCCTGCAATTCGATCATATTTGAAAACTGCGGCGAAATCTCGATCGTCTCGCGCCCATCCCATGATGACGGAGCTTTTAGCGTGAACGCCGGGTCCGGAATCGCCTCCTTGATCTGGATGGCGATGTCGCGCTTCTTGACTTCGTTTGCATAGATCGCTTTGAATTCCAGCGTGACCGCCTGATCTCCACTCACGCGTCCGGCGTCGAAAGTGAAAGTAAACCGGTCCACCGCGGCAATCGTTTCGTTGCCATGGCGTTTGAGCGTCCAGTACACTTTCTGCGCGCCGCCGGCTTCGGCTGTGATTGTCGTGCTCGACCCCTCCATGAGGGAGAGATTGTCTTTGGACACGGAGAACGCGGTTCCTGCCTGCACGAGCGGCCCAGTCAACGTCTGCAACCGTTTCTGATTTTCATATTGCAGCCGCACCCAGTCGGCGGAGCGCGCAACGTTGGACAGGCGCACTTCATCGATGTCGCCGACAAAGCTGTAATTGTTGTACCATCCGCCTATCCATAAACGGGCGGGACTCTTGATGGCCTGTGGCGACCCCTTTGAACCGTTTGTGCCATCGAGCCGGCCATTCACATAGATTCGCGTATCGCCGTTCTGGTACGCATGGACAACGTGGACCCATTCCGAGGCGGCAAGCCGGTTTGCGCTTTCGACGTTTCCGTTCGAGAAATAGCAGTCCGCGCGGATATGAGGTGGACTGACAAACTGCAAAACGACCTTGCCCTGTGCGTGTTCGTTGCCCCAGCCGATGATTGTCGCGTTCGGCTGCTCCGCTCGAAACCACGCTTCGGTGCTGTGCGACGCAGATCCCACGGGATAGCCGGCGATGTTTTCGCCGCAGGAAATTCCCTGCTTGCCTGCAAAGTGCCGCGCCGCGCCGATCATCCCTGCAGTCGCGGTCGTGCCGGCATTTTTGGATTCAAGCGCGCCCGCGTCATCCTTCACCGGATCGTTCATGTGCCAGACGCTCAGGTACCCGTTCGAGGCGTTGAAAACCGTGGCGCCACTCGATTCACTGGCCGCGTCGGCTTTTCCCCAATGCATTTTTATTTCCTGGCGCGCGTTGCCTTTGATTGTCGGAATGCGCACCCACACGCTGGCCGTTCCGCTGGCCGCGTCCCAGTCGTCCAACTGAAAGGGCAGGGGCGTACCGTTCGAGGAAAAGCGGATGTCCTCGCCGTTCGCTTTCGCCTGCGTGAAATTGAAGAAATCCTTGTGCAGCCGCACCAGCAGTGGAAAGCCCTCTTCCGACGCTGACGCGGGAAGATTTGCGCCTTCTGGAGTCGTCAGGATGAAAATGGAGCCTGAATGGCGCCAGCCCTGATACGGTTCTTCCGCAGCGAGCAGCTGCGCCAGCAGGACAGTGAGAAGCACGACTCCGATTGGAATGCGAGTGCGTGACATGAATTCGTTCCCTTCACAGCGTCGTATTCCAAACTTTCCCGAACACTTATTTGCAGCAGACTAACGGCTCGCCCAGGACATTCATTTTTGGTCGAATACCGAGTCCGGGTTCCCTGGACGCGGCCATTTTTCCATTCACTCGTTTCGGCGCACCCTCGGCGGTGCTGACCGTGACATAGCTGTTAAAGTCTGTGCTGGTGAAACGAAATTCCGCCGGCGTACTGTGCGCAAGGTGGGCGATGGCCGCTGTGGCGATATCGCCGCCCCAGGAATCCTCGAGCGTCATCGCAATGCCCATGCTGACGCAAAGATCGCGCACTTGCCGTGTTTTGGTCAATCCGCCGAGCTTGCTGATTTTCAAATTTACGACATCCATTGCCAAGTCGGCTTTGGCACGCAAGAGCACGTCGATCCCGTCAATATTTTCATCCAGAACGAATGGATGATCGCAATGGCGCCGCACCGACAGGCATTCTTCATAGGTCAGGCAGGGCTGCTCGATGTACACATCCACGTCCCGGACGGCGCGAACGACGCGCATGGCTTCATGGGGAAGCCATCCCGTATTAGCGTCCGCGACGAGCCGGTCGCCTTTCTGCAGTTTCGCCGCAACGGCGCGGATGCGGGCGATGTCCACATCGGGATCGCCGCCGACCTTAAGTTGAAAACGCCGGTACCCCTCCTCGCGGTAGCCTGCGACACGCGCAGCCATGGCGTCCGGAGTTTCCTGGGAGATGGCGCGGTAGAGTTCTATCTCGTCGCCGTAGCGTCCGCCAAGTAGCTCGCACACGGGAAGACCGGTGGCCTGGCCGAGAATATCCCAGCAGGCAATGTCGACGCCGCTCTTGACGTAGGGATGCCCTTTCAGTGCAGTGTCCATCGTGCGGTTCAATTTCGAAAGCTGGCGCGGATCTTGTCCGAGTAAATGAGGACACAGCTCGCGCAATCCCGTTCTCACACCTTCGGCGTAGGCCGGCAGATAGAACGGGCCCAGCGGGCATACTTCGCCATGGCCGGAGATTCCGGCATCGGTTTCGACACGAACGATGGTGCTGTCAAAGACCGTCACTGATTTGCCGCCGGACCACTTGTAGTTGGTCTCGACCAGTGGCAGCTCGACGCGATAGGCGAGGATTCGAGTAATCTTCATTTTGAGTTCTCTCGGGCGGTTAAATTCCAAAGCCGCTGCAGCAGCTTGAACATTTCCGGATCATGCTTCTCCAATTCATCGCGCGTAAAAGGAAAAAAGTCGTTGCGTCCGAAGAAGGCTTCGGAGCATTCAGCGAAGTATTCTTTATGGTTGGACATCGCGTAAGCGCGCTCCGTCGTGATGCGGCCGGAGACTCCATGCCAGCGCTGAACCTTATCGTAGCTCTTGCTCTCCACTGCCGTTTTGTACGCAGCGACGATCTCAGGTTGTTCGAAGCCGAGCACCTGATCATGATAGGCGTGGGCGAGTTCATGCAGGATGAGGGCTGGCATTCGTTTGATTTCTGCCTCGAAGTTGCGGATGTTCGTGAATTCGACACACCGCGCCATCTCAGCATTTCGCTTCTGAGCTTTAAGCCAGCCTGCGGAGGGGTGATATTCCGCGCTCGGCTTAATTCCGGGATAACTCGGATTGAGCCACAGCGTGACCTTGCGGAGATGCGTGACGGCACCCGCAGGCACGACGTGAACAATTTCTTTGAGTTGTGCCGTTATAAGCTCCAATGCCTTTTCAGTGTCTGCTTTCTCGTCTTGCATGAGCAGGTCGTTGACGTGGACGGTCCAGCCCTCAAGACGTTGCGTTTTGTAACTGGGCTTCTTGACCGCGCTTTCCTTGCCGTTCCCCGTGCTGTCCGGCTTTAATTCTTCTGCAGCAACGGCCAACGAAAGCATCAGCATGAACAGTGCGCTGATCTGAAACTGCGATATCCATGAAGCGGTCGTCATTTTTAAGGACCTCTCTTGTTGTCCGGGCTCCCTGTATACAGCATACTTGCCAAGCGTATTGCGACATACTGTTGTCGTTTTGCGACAAGCTCTGCTGTTCGAGAAATCCCGCTCGCACGAGAAAATTCTCGTTCCATCAAAAGAGCTGTCGATCACGACTGCTATCTTGAATCTCTCTCCGGCTTTTCTCAACATGGGACGTGCTCCAGTGAAAGAGTCACACGGGCTTTCCATCTAATGCTATGCGAATCGATCCGGGCTTAACGCGGCAATCTCGAGCGACGGCTTTTCATCCGAAAGGATCTCGGCCATGAGTTTGCCGGTGATCGGACCGAGGCTCAGTCCCATCATGGCGTGTCCCGTGGCGGCCGAAAGATTGCTATAGCGTGCGAAGCGGCCGACGTAGGGCAACCCGTCAGGCGAACACGGGCGCAGGCCGCGCCAGACGGGCAGGCCGTGGAAATCCTCCGGGCTGAATGCCGGAAAATAATTCGGCACGGATTTTAGAATTCCATTCACGCGCCGCCTGTTGATCGACTCGTCCAAGCCTGTGATTTCCATGGTACCGGCAAATCGCAGCGCGTAAGCCATGGGCGTAACTGCAACGCGCGCCTCGGTCAGGATCGAGCAGATCGCGGGCAACTGCTTTGGCTTCGGAAGGGTGATGCTGTAACCCTTGCCGGCCTGCATCGGCAGCTTCAGGCGCAGCGTGCGAACGGTTTGCGGAGACCAGGCACCGCACGCCAGCACGAACTCATCCGCTTGAATTTCCTCGCGCGATGTTCTCACGCCCTCGATGCGCGAGCCACTCACGCGCCAATCGAGAACCTCGCTCCCGTATGAAAAGCTCACGCCACCGCGCTCCAGTTCCTTCGTGAGATGTGCAAGAAACAGATGCGGCACCAGGTGGCAGTCCTGCCGGAAATAGACCGCGCCGGCGATATCCATCTGGATTCCAGGTTCAAGCTTCGCGGTTTCTTGGGGCGTGAGAACGTCAGCGTTCACGCCCAGCGCGTTGGCCTGTTTCGCGAGCCGCGCTTCGGCCTCCAGCGTCGCCTTGCGTTTGCAAAGCATGAGCAGGCCTTTTTTTATGAGGCCAAAGTCGTTGCCTTCCGCAAGCTCCTCAAAACACCGCCGGCTGGCGAGACTCAGGTCGCGCAGCAGCGGCGCGGAGCGTTCGACGTGGCGGGCATTGGCGGCGCAAAAAAAATTCCACACCCAGTTCAGCAAGCTGCCGCTCAAGCGCGGCTGAATGCAAAAGGGGCCCTCCGGGTTGAGCATCATGCGAAGGCCGAGCGCGATGATTCCAGGCGCCGCCAGAGGGACGAAGTGGCTGGGCACAATCATCCCGGCATTTTGTGCGGAACAGGAATCGTGAACGGCCGGGCCGCGCTCGACAAGCGTGACGCGATGGCCCTTGCGCATGGCATAAAACGCGGTGCAAAGCCCGATGACGCCACCGCCGATGACCACGATGGATTTTCTTTTCGACATGTCCGGGCGGCCTCGTTTTTCAGCGCATGCCCCAGCAGAAAGGATCGCCCGGATTGAGCAGGAGCGATGATTCGGCCATTACAAACGCACTGCCGGTAATTGTCGGAATCAGTTTGCCATCGACGACCTGGACTGTTCCTTCAAACACGCTGCCGGCGATGCTCTCCTGCCGCCAGACCTCGCCTTCTTTCAGTTTGCCGTCGGCATAGAGGCAGGCGAGCTTGGCGCTCGTTCCCGTTCCACACGGTGAGCGGTCGTATGCTTTGCCCGGGCATAGAACAAAATTCTTGCTCTGCACGCCTGGCTTGTCCGAGGGTGAAAACAGTTCGATGTGATCAATGACGCCCCCGTCGTGCCCGGTGATGCCGTGCTTTTCAAGAGCCTGGCGGATGCGCCAGGTCATCGCCGTAAGCTGTTCAACGTTGCGCAGCGACAGGTCCTGTCCATGCTCGCTGACCAGGAAAAACCAGTTGCCGCCCCACGCGATATCTCCGTTTAGCGTACCGGAGCCATCAATAGCAACCCGCACATCCTTTGCGTGCCGGTAGCACGGTACGTTCTTCACCGAAACAGCTCCGGACTCATGCAACTGCGCGCTGACCACGCCCACGCTTGTCTCGATGCGGTGCTCGCCGGGTTTCAGGCGTCCCAGGTGCGCCAGCGTAGCGATCAGGCCAATGGTGCCATGTCCGCACATTCCCAGAAAGCCGACGTTATTGAAAAAGATGACGCCGGCAGCACAGTCGCGATCCTGAGGCTCGGTGAGCAGCGCGCCGACCATCACGTCGGAGCCGCGCGGCTCGTTGACTACGGCGCAACGGAAGGCATCGTGATGCTCGCTGAAACGCTTTTGTTTTTCGGCCACGCTGCCGTTGCCGAGGTCCGGGCCGCCTGCAATCACGACGCGGGTGGGCTCGCCGCCGGTATGCGAATCAACTACCTGCACGCGCCGGATACCTTGGCTTGGCATCAGCAGGCCTTTCTTAACGAGAGAATCTTGCCGGAATGTTCGGACGCGTCTCAATGCCGCGCCGGATGATTCTCAAGATCTCCTCACGCTCAGGCCCGATCAACGGAAGGCGCGGAGCGCGGACCCATTCGGAGCCCAGTCCGCACTCCTGAATTGCCAGCTTGATGTACTGTACGAACTTGAGTGGAATATCCAGATGCAGCAGCGGCATGTACCAGCGGTAAAGTTCGCGCGCCTTCTCCCATTCTCCGGCGGCCGCCAGATCCCAAAGGTGCTGGTTTTCGCGCGGAAAGGCGAGGCCGACACCGGCGATCCAGCCATCGGCGCCGAGCAGAATGCTTTCGAGCGCCAGGTCGTCAACGCCAGTGAAAAGAATGTAGCGCTTGCCGACCAGATTAATGATATCGGTGATGCGCCGCACATTGCCGGAAGATTCTTTGATCGCGACGAGCGTCTTCTGATCGGCGAGTTCCGCAAACATTTCCGGCGTGATATCCACGCCGTAGGCGAGCGGATTGTTGTAGCAGATGATGGGCAGGTCACTGGCATTCGCGACCGCGCGGAAATGCGCGATTGTTTCGCGCGCATCGGATTTGTAAACCATTGCCGGCAGCACCATCAAGCCGTTTGCGCCGAGCAGTTCCATGTCGCGTGCGTAGCGGCAGGCCGCCGCCGTGCTGCACTCGGCAATGCCGCTCAGGACCGGCACGCGCCCGGCGGCCGCTTTGATCGCGGCCTGCATGACGCGGCGCTTTTCTTCCGGTTCGAGTGCGGCGTTCTCACCAAGTGAGCCAAGCATGACCAGGCCCGTCACGCCGGAGCCGATCAGTGCATCGATGTGGCGCGCCGTTCCATCCAGATCGAGGGATTGGTCTTTCTTGAACTGCGTCGTGACCGCGGGGAAAACGCCCTTCCAGTTTACGTGCATGCTTTACCAGCTCCTTGTCAAGAGACCGCTCTCGGTGACGGAACCGCTCCGGTTCCCAACCAGCGCTTCGATGGCATCCAATTCGATCGGTGCCATCGCGGTCAGATTTTCAATTCCAGTTTTGGTCACCGCGACGGTGTCCTCCACCCGGACATACAGCTTCTCTTCGGGAATCCACATCTGCGGATCGATTGCAATGACCAGTCCGTGTTGCAGGGGGCGCTCCCAATATTTCCCAACGTCGTGAACGGCCATGCCGACGGGATGGGAGAGGTGCCCCTTGTATTCCAGAGCCCTGCGCGCCGCCTGCTCGTAGATGGGTTTTGAGAACGCCGTAGCCTCGATAACCGCCTTCATCTCGAGTGCCGTCTCGTCGAGAATCTGCTGCGGCAGCACGCCAGGGCGCAGGCGCCGCAGAAGTTCCTTGTGATAGCGGGTAATGAACCCGTAAAGCTCGCGCTGCTGAGCCGTGAAGCGGCCAGCGACAGGCCAGGTGCGCCCAATGTCACTGGTGTAGTAGCCAAAGTCCGGCGCCCAATCGAACAGGACAACATCGCCTTCCTGCAGCACGCTTTTGTTTCGTCCGTAATGCGGGAACCAGATGTTATCACCGCTGGCAATGATCGCGCGATAGCCTTCGCCGCCGGCACCGTTCATGCGGCAGATGTACTCTGCCTTCGCTCCAAGCTGGTATTCGAACATTCCCGGGCGTGTGCAGCGCATGGCTTCGCAGGCCGCAAGCGCCGTCAATCGTCCGGCGCGCCGCAACACTGCAATTTCGGCGGGGCTCTTGTAGAGGCGCATTTCATCGAGCAGCGGCGACACGTCCCGGATTTCAATTCCCGGATAACGCTTGCGCAACAGGCTGATGAAACGCTGTTCGCGGCTTGTGTGAGCTTGCCAGGCGTCCTCCGCAATTAACTTCTGAGCATGAAGCGCCTCGTCGCGGTACGTAGCACGCCCTTCGGCGGGACTATGCGGCGTGTAAAGAACCGGACTCTTCAAGCAAGACTCTATTTCTTCGCTCGGGCGTACCGCATCGACGCCGCTCAATTCGATGACATCGGCCGCATCTTCGGCGGAAAGTGTCGGCCCTTCGCTGCGCTCCTGGCGTTCGTCACGGTGCCTCAAAAAGAGGGTGGTGGTGCGGGTGCGCCCGTCGAGCAGCAGATAAGCCTGGGGACTTTCGATACCGCATAAGTAGTAGAACTCATTGCTCTGGCGGAAAAGCTCAGAACGACCGCTGGGACCGGCCCCCTGCACAAGCGCGCAGGCATCCGGCCCGATCCGGTCGAAAAGCACGGCGCGCCTGGAAGCGAATTCAGCGGGCGGGAAATCGGACTGGTACAGGTTGCGTTTGTTTTCTTGTAGCGGCATTGAGGATGTCCTTTGAAGCGGACTGTATTTTACTTTGTACACAATGTCAACTTTATTCTTTACTAGCTCGTTGAGACCGTTAAATTGGCTGAAATGAAAATGTCGCGTTACATCGAAGAAGATCTGGGCGCTCGCATTCGATCGGGCGCTGAGCTGCCTGCCAGACTTACACTGCACGGGCTCGCTGCCCATTACGGTGTCAGCATTACGCCGGTTCGCGCGGCATTGAGCGCGCTGACGCGGCAGAGGCTGATTCGCAAGTTCGCCAGCGGCCGGTTGGAGGCGGTCTCACGAAAACGGCGCGCAAAGGGAAAACTCCATCCTGAAGTACCCGGCGCACGGCAAGATTGGACGCGCACGCTGGCCGCCGATGTTCTCCGCCGCAGTCTGAAGGCCGAAAGTGGTTACCTCCGCGAGGAGATCACCGCCGCGAAGTACGGCGTGGGGCGAACGGTCGTGCGCCAGACCTTCGGCCAGCTTGTTGGCGCGGGTTTGCTGGAGCACGTCCCACGCCACGGCTGGCGCATTCGGCCTTTTCGCGAGGAGGAACTGGACGCCTACCTCGAGGTTCGAGAAATCATGGAACTAAAAGCGCTCGACCTGGCCCGGCCACACCTCGCGCGAGCCGACCTCGAGCGCATGCTGGCCGGCAACGTCCCGGACTCCAGCGGCACTTGGGCGCGGCTGGACAACGAACTGCATGGGTACTTGATTGAGAAATCCGGCAACCGCTTTATTCAGGATTTCTTCCAGCGGCACGGCACTTATTTCACGACACTTTTTGATTACGCCGCGCTGGGCGCATCCGTGACAGTTGAAATGGCCGCGCAGCATCGCGCGGTGCTGAAAGCGCTGCTGAAGCAGAATTGGACGCTGGCGCAGCGCGCGCTGGCGCACCACATCCGCTCGCAGCGCCCCGTGCTGCAAAAAATGATGGAGCGCCTTGCCGCATTGCCTCTCACGAGGTGGCCAGGGATGAATCTCCCGAATCGCCTTAAAACCTCACTTCGGAATGAAAGGTGAATTAAGGCGCATAGGGCGCAGTACCATCAGCACTTACTTTGTACTTCCATTTCGCGATGTACTCCGGCCCGGGCAGGAATTCATCCTTTTGCGCAGCCAGCTTGAGAGTCAGGCGCTCCTCTGCCGTGGCTTGAAGCCTGGCGTACTCGGGCAGGCCTACCAGGTTTTTCAGCTGGTACGGATCGTTCTGGTTGTCGAACAGCAGCCACGGACCGTCGAGCGCGCGTACATAGGTATATTCCGCCGTGCGGATGGCGCGGTACTCGCGACCGCCGTTGGCGCGTGTGTATTCTCCGAATGGCGAGACACATTGAATCAACGCGGCGCCGCCCGAGGGGTCCGCGGCGCCGCGCATGTATCCGCTGAAATCAAACCCCTGTACGCTCGCTGGAACAGGCAGCCCGCAAAGATTCAGCAACGTGGGCATCACGTCTTCGGTATTGATCGTTCCCGCGACGCGTCCAGCCTTGATGTTCAGCGCCGGCGGCAACCTGAACAGCATCGGCACGCGTGCGGACTCTTCGTAAGGACGCTGCTTGCGCTGCTGGTTGTGAGAGCCAAGCATGTCGCCATGATCGGAGGTGAACACCACGATCGTATTCTCGGATAATTTTGCATCGTCCAGCGCCTTCAACAATTCGGCGAAACACTCATCGAGTGCGGTGCAGTGGGCGTAATAACCGGCCAGATACGCGCGCGCGGCGGCTCGAGCTTCAGGCGGCACGTTCGGGCGCAATTGAATCTTGTCCGCCTGGTACATCTCGCGGTATTTCATCGGTGCGGTTTCGTACGGATTGTGCGGCGGCCCCCATGCCAGC
>Ga0196964_10000992_pt1 | contig 15213 bp, 16 predicted proteins | sample S1_10metaG_FD_148615 | JGI IMG/M metagenome (GOLD analysis project Ga0196964, IMG submission 148615) | Soil microbial communities from Anza Borrego desert, Southern California, United States - S1_10 | ecosystem: Environmental > Terrestrial > Soil > Desert | place: USA: California | collected...
CCCCCCTCGGGCTGCTGTGCCGTGCCGGAGGCGCTGTTGGCGCCTCGAGCCGGACCCGCTCGACCACGGCCCCGTCCCGCTCGGGAGCCTGGATCCGGGCGCCCTCCCCGTGGACGGGGTTGAGCAGGATTATGCGGGCTGTTTGAGGGGCGGGCGTAAGTATTTGTTTCGCCCGCTCTCATCCGCCTATTTCACCGTCATCCCGGAGAGCGCGTCAGCGCTCGTCCGGGACCCGGGGGGACAGCACCAACCCGTGCCGCAGCCGGGGTTCTCCGCGTCCCTTGGGTCCCGGCTCTGCGCGGCTGCGCCGCTCCGGCCGGGATGACGCGGAATGTGGTTCTCCCCCTGCCGGCGGGTCGGACTTAGGGCCGGAACGGCGTGGCCGCGGCACCTCGTGCGCGGACCTCCGCGCCGGGAAGCGCGCTCAGCGCTTCCCCTTCGCGGACGTGTCGCCGGTGCGGCGGACGCCTTTCCCCAAGCCGATCTGCTTGGCGAAGTCGGAGCGGCGGGCGGCGTAGGCGGGGGCGACCATGGGATAGTCCGGCGGCAGGTTCCATTTGCGCCGGTAGTCCTCGGGGCTCATGTCGTACTTGGAGCGGAGGTAGCGCTTCAGCATCTTCAGCTTCTTCCCGTCCTCCAGGCAGACGATGTAGTCGTCGCCGACCGAGCGGGAGACCGGCACCGCGGGCTTCTGGCGGTCCTGGGACTTGGCCGCGGGCTGTTCCTCGGTCTGGCCGAGGCCGCTCAAGGTCTGCCACACCGAGCGGATCAGGTCCGGGATCGCCGCCGCCTGGACCGAGTTCTGGGCCACGTAGGCGGCCACCACGTCGGCGCTCAGCCGCAGCAATTCCTGGTCACGGCCGCCCCCGGCCTCGTTCTCGCCGTTCATTCACTCACCTGGACTGACATGCCGCGGACGCCCCATGCGCTCCGCCACCCCGCCGAAATGGGTGAACGCGTCCGGAGTCCGCCGGTTCCTGAAAGAGCGGCGTTCGTGTTGATCCCCGGACGGGGCGGGGCGTAAAGGAAGGCGCGCCTTACTCCTCGAGGAATCCTCTGCCGTGACCGCATCCGCGCCCGCGACCGCCTTCACCCACGACGCCTTTTTCTCCCGCGACTTGGGGGAGGCCGACGCCGACGTGTTCGCCGCCATCGGCGGCGAGTTGAAGCGCCAGCAGGACCAGATCGAGCTGATCGCCTCGGAGAACATCGTCTCGCGCGCGGTGTTGCAGGCGCAGGGCTCGGTGCTGACCAACAAGTACGCCGAGGGCTATCCCGGCCGGCGCTACTACGGCGGCTGCGAGTTCGTCGACGACGTCGAGCGGCTGGCGCAGGAGCGGGCCAAGCAGCTGTTCGGCTGCGCCTTCGCTAACGTCCAGCCGCACTCCGGCGCCCAGGCCAACCAGGCGGTGTTCTTCAGCCTGCTTCAGCCCGGCGACAAGTTCTTGGGCATGGACCTGGCGGCGGGCGGGCACCTGACCCACGGCAGCCCGGCCAACCAGTCGGGCAAGTGGTTCCAGCCGGTGGCCTACACCGTGCGGCCCGAGGACCACCTGATCGACTACGACCAGTTGGCCGAGGTCGCCCGGCGCGAGCGGCCCAAGCTGATCCTGGCCGGGGCGTCGGCCTACAGCCGCCACATCGACTTCAAGCGCTTCCGCGAGATCGCCGACGAGATCGGCGCCTGGTTCATGGTCGACATGGCCCACTACGCGGGGCTGGTCGCCGGCGGCGTCTATCCCGACCCGCTGCCCCACGCCCACGTGGTGACCACCACCACCCACAAGACCTTGCGCGGACCGCGCGGCGGCATGGTGCTGAGCAACGACGAGGCGATCGGCAAGAAGATCAATTCGGCGGTGTTCCCGGGGCTGCAGGGCGGGCCGCTGATGCACGTGATCGCCGCCAAGGCGGTGGCCTTCGGCGAGGCGCTGAAGCCCGAGTTCAAGCTGTATGCGGCCCAGTGCGTGGACAACGCCCGCGCCATGGCCGCGGCCCTGGTCGAGCGGGGGCTGGCGATCGTGTCCGGCGGCACCGACAGCCACCTGATGCTGGTGGACCTGCGGCCCAAGGGCGTTACCGGCAAGGCGACCGAGATCGCGCTGGAGCACGCGAACATCACCTGCAACAAGAACGGCGTCCCGTTCGACGACAAGCCGTTCACCGTCACCTCGGGCGTGCGGTTGGGGTCACCGGCCGGCACCACGCGCGGGTTCGGGACGCCGGAGTTCCGCAAGGTGGGGCTGCTGATCGCCGACGTGGTGGACGGGCTGGCGGCGGGCGGCGGCGAGGCGGACCCGGCGGTGCAGGCCGCCGTGCGCGAACAGGTTGCAGACTTGACCCGGCGTTTCCCTATATATGGCTGACCGAAGCCGTACAGGACGCTAGCTCTTGCGCTGCCCCTTCTGTGGAAACCCCGAAAGCCAAGTGAAGGACTCGCGTCCGTCGGAAGACGGGGCGGCCATCCGTAGGCGCCGGTTCTGTCCGACCTGCAGCGGCCGGTTCACCACCTTCGAGCGGGTGCAGTTGCGCGAGCTGGTGGTGCTGAAGCGCTCGGGCCGGCGCATTCCCTTCGACCGCGAGAAGCTGGAGCGCTCGGTCGGCATCGCGCTTCGCAAGCGCCCGATCGAGCCGGAGCGGATCGAGCGGATGGTGTCGGGCATCGTGCGCCAGCTCGAAAGCCTGGGCGAGACCGAGATCCCGTCCAGCGCCATCGGCGAGCTGGTGATGAAGGCGCTCAAGCAGGTCGACGACGTGGCCTACGTTCGTTACGCCTCGGTCTACCGCGACTTCCGCGAGACCCAGGACTTCGCCAGCTTCCTGGCGCAGGAAGGCCTCAGCGAGCCGGGCGCCGGCGAGTCCGGCGAGGAGCGATGAACGCCCCGCGCCCGCGGGTGACGCTGAAGCTGGCGACCTCTCTCGACGGCCGTATCGCCACCGCGACCGGCGAAAGTCGCTGGATCACCGGCGAGGCGGCGCGCGCGGCCGTCCACCGGCTGCGAGCCGGGCACGACGCGGTGCTGGTGGGCGTGGACACAGCCGTGACCGACGACCCCGAACTGACGGTCCGCCTGCCGGGCTACACGGGGCCGCAGCCCCGGCGGGTGGTTCTGGACAGCCGCCAGCGCCTGCCGCAGACGGCGAAGCTGGTCGCCACGGCGGGCGAGATGCCGACCTGGGTGGTGTCCATCGAGGACCCGCAGCCGCGGCTGACCGAGCGCGGGGTGCGAGTGCTGCAGGTGAAGGCCGCGGGCGACCGGCCCGACCTGGAGCACGCGCTGGAGCGGTTGGCGGACGAGGGCGTGGCCCGGCTGTTCGTCGAGGGCGGCGGTCAGGTGGCGGCGAGCTTCCTGCGCTGCGGCCTGGTCGATGCGGTGGAGTGGTTTCGCGCGCCGATCGTGCTGGGGGGGGAGGGCCGGCCCGCCATCGGCGCCCTGGCCCTGGCGGCGCTGACGGAGGCGCCGAGGTTCACGCGGGTGTCGGTCGAGGCGCTGGGCGAGGACCTGTGGGAGCGGTACGAGAGGGCCTGATGTTCACCGGGATCGTCACCGACGTCGGACGGCTGCGCGCGGTCGAGGTGCGGCCGGGAGGGCGGCGGTTCGAGGTGGAGACGGCCTACGACACCGCCTCGCTCGACCTCGGCGCCTCGGTCAGCCACGCGGGCTGCTGCCTGACGGTGGTGGACAAGGGGCCGGGGTGGTTCGCGGTGGAACTGTCGAACGAGACCCTGTCCAAGACCACGCTCGGCGACTGGCGCGCGGGCGATCCGGTCAACCTGGAGCGGGCGCTGAAACTCGGCGACGAACTGGGCGGCCACATCGTCTCCGGCCACGTGGACGGTACCGGCGAGGTGGTCTCCGTCGCTCAGGACGGCGAATCGTGGCGCGTGCGTATCCGCGCGCCCGATCCCCTGCATCGCTTCATCGCGCCCAAGGGCTCGATCACGGTGGACGGGGTGTCGCTGACGGTCAACGAAGTGGAGGGCGAGCTCTTCGGAATCTCCCTGATCCCCCATACATGGGCGGTGACCACCCTGAACCGGCTGACCTCCGGCGCGAGGGTTAACCTGGAAATCGACGTGCTGGCGCGCTACGCCGCGCGTTGGCGAGAAACCGCCGAAGAACCGTTATGACCCTGAAGCTGGCCGCGAACGTGAACGACAGCCCGATCTCCCCGATCGAGGACATCATCGAGGACGCCCGCAACGGGCGGCCCTACATCCTGGTGGACGCCGAGGACCGGGAGAACGAGGGCGACGTCGTCATCCCGGCCCAGATGGCCACGCCCGAGCAGATCAACTTCATGGCCAAGCACGCGCGCGGCCTGGTCTGTCTGGCGATCACCGGCGAGCGCGCCCGCACGTTGCGCCTGCCGCCGATGGCGGTGGAGAACGGCACCGTCCACGGCACCGCCTTCACCGTCTCGATCGAGGCGCGCGAGGGGGTGACCACCGGCATCTCCGCCCACGACCGGGCGCGCACCGTGGCGGTGGCCATCGATCCGACCAAGGGCGTCGACGACGTCGTCAGTCCAGGCCACGTGTTCCCGCTGGTGGCGCGCGAGGGCGGGGTGCTGGTCCGCGCCGGCCACACCGAGGCGGCGGTCGACATCTCGCGCCTGGCCGGCCTGTATCCGGCCGGCGTGATCTGCGAGATCATGAACGACGACGGGTCGATGGCGCGCCTGCCCGACCTGATCGGCTTCGCCCAGCTGCACGGGCTGAAGATCGGCACCATCGCCGACCTGATCGCCTATCGCCGCCGCACCGAGCGGTTCGTCGAGCGGGTGCTGGAGCAGCCGTTCGAGAGCGTCCACGGCGGGCCGTTCCGGCTGATGATCTATCGCTCCACCATCGACCGGACCGAGCACGTGGTGCTGGTCAAGGGGCGGGTGCGCTCCGACGAGCCGGCGCTGGTGCGGATGCACCAGGTGGACTTCGTCGCCGACCTGCTGGGCCACGTCGAGGCCAGGCGCGAGTACGTGCCCCAGTCGCTGAAGGCGATCTCCGACTTCCCGGGCGCGGGCGTCATGGTGTTCCTGCGCGACCCGAACCCGTCGTGGCTTTCGGAGCGGCTGGCCGGAATAGAGACGAACACCCGTGACGCGCACGCGCTTCGGGACTACGGAGTGGGCGCCCAGATCCTGCTCGATCTGGGCGTGCGCGACCTGATCGCGCTCAGTTCCACCCAGCCCAAGCCGGCGGCCCTGGAGGGTTACGGCCTGCGCATCGTCGGCTGGCGCTCGCTGGCCGACTCCGAGTCCTGAGGTTCCATGGCCGACAAGAAGCCGCGCGTCCTGATCGTCGAGGCGCGATACTATTCCGATCTGGCCGACGAGCTGCTGGCCGGCGCGGTCTCCACCCTGCAGTCGCTGGGCGCGACGCACGAGGTCGTGACGGTGCCCGGCGCGCTGGAGATACCGGCCGCGATCGCCTTCGCCGAGCACGAGGGCGGCTACGACGGCTATGTGGCGCTGGGCTGCGTGATCCGCGGCGAGACCCACCACTTCGAGGTGGTCGCCAACGAGTCGGCGCGCGCGCTCATGGACCTGTCGGTGAAGAAGCGGCTGGCCGTCGGCAACGCAATCCTGACCGTCGAGGACGAGGAGCAGGCTTGGGCCCGCGCCCGCACCACCGAGGGCGACAAGGGCGGCGGCGCCGCGCGCGCCTGCCTGGACATGATCGCGCTGAAGCGCCAGCTGAAGGACGACCGCAAGTGAGCGGCGAGGGCGAACAGCGCCGCCCGGCGAGCCTGAAGGACGTGGTCGAGCACCTGGCCGCCGCCGAGCAGGACCAGCGCACGCGGCTGAGCTCGCGCGAGCGCCGGGCCCGCACCGTGGCGCGCCTCGCCGCCGTGCAGGCGCTGTACCAGATGGAGCTGTCCGGCTCCGGCGTGGAGACGGTGATCCGCGAGTTCTCCGACCACCGCTTCGAGGCCGACCTGGAGGGCGAGACCCTGGCCGAGGCCGACGAGGCGTTCTTCGCCGAGGTGGTGCGCGGCGTCGTCGCCGAGCAGAGCGCCATCGACCGGGCCGTGGCCGCGCGCCTGGCCAGCGGCTGGAAGCTGGAGCGGCTGGACGCCACCGCCCGCGCCATCCTGCGCGCCGGCGCCTTCGAGCTGATCAGTCGGCCGGAGATTCCGCTGGAGATCGTCATCGACGAGTACGTCGAACTGGCCAAGGCCTTCTTCGAGGGACCGACCGAGGCCAAGTTCGTCAACGCCGCCCTGGACGGGGTCGCCCGTGACGTCCGGGCCTGAGCGTCCCGCCGAGTTCGAGACCATCGCCGAGCTGTTCCGGCCGCTGACCGGCGGCGCGCCTGAGGCGCGGGGTCTGCTGGACGATGCGGCGGTGCTGCCGTCCCGCCCCGGTCAGGACCTGGTGATCACCAAGGACGCGATCGTCGAGGGCGTGCACTTCCTGCCCGACGATCCGCTGGACCTGGTCGCGCGCAAGCTGCTGCGCACGAACCTGTCGGACCTGGCCGCCAAGGGGGCGGAGCCCTACGGCTACTTCCTGGCGGTGTCCTGGTCCGGCCGGTGCGGGCTGGACGAGCGGGCGGCCTTCGCCCGGGGCCTGGCCGAGGATCAGGCACGGTTCGGGATCGTGCTGCTGGGCGGCGACACCACCTCCACGCCGGGACCGCTGACCGCGTCCGTCACCGCGCTCGGCTGGGCGCCGCACGGGCGCACGCCGTCGCGGGCGGGCGCGCGGCCTGGCGATCTGGTGCTGGTCAGCGGCGCGATCGGCGACGGCTATCTCGGCCTCAAGGCGGCGCGCGGCGAGCTGCGGGGGCTGGAGCCCGAGCGCGTCGCGGCCCTGGCGCGCCGATACCGTCTGCCGGAGCCCCGGGGCGTGCTCGCCCGAGCGGTGCGCGACCACGCCTCGGCCTCCGCCGACGTGTCCGACGGCCTGGTCGCCGATCTCGGCCACATCTGCGCGGCGAGCGGCGTCGGGGCCGAGCTGCAGCTCGAGCACCTGCCGCTGTCGGCCGCCGCCAAGGCCTGGCTGGACCACCGCGCCGACCCGGTCGCCTCCCTCGCCGACCTGGCGACCGGCGGCGACGACTACGAGATCGTCTGCACCGCCCGCCCGGAACACGCCGAGGCCCTGATCCGCGCCGGCGACAAGGCGGGCGTGCCGTTCGCGGTGCTGGGCCCCGTCACACGCGGCGAAGGCGTGCGCGTCACCCACGCCGGCGCCCCCGTCGCGATCGCCCGCCCCGGCTGGCGCCACCCGTAAGCGAGGCGGCTCAAGCCTCCGCCTTCACCTTCTTCGGTGCGGCCTTCTTCGGAGCGGCCTTCTTCGCCGGCGCTTTCTTCGCAGCCGGCTTCTTCTCCGCCGCCGCTTTCGGCTTGGCGGCCTTGGCGGGTTTGGAGGGCGACTTGCCGGCCTTGGCGGCGAGCAGGGCGACCGCCTGGTCCATGGTCAGCTCGGCCGGGTCGGTCCCGCGGGGCAGGGTGGCGTTGATCTTGCCGCTCTTCACGTAGGGGCCGAAGCGGCCGGACATCACCTTCACCCCCTCGCCGGTGGTCGGGTGGGCGCCCAGGTCCTTCAGCGCCGATTGCGAGGCGCCGCCGCGCGCGCCGCGTCCGCCGCCTTCGCGCTTCTCGGCGATCACCGTCACCGCCCGGTTCAGGCCGATCTCGAACACGTCCTCGATCGACGGCAGGTTGGCGTAGGTGCCGGCGTGCTCGACGAACGGGCCGTAGCGGCCGAGGCCAGCCGTGATCGGCTTGCCGTCCTCCGGGTGGGCGCCGACCTCGCGCGGCAGCGACAGCAGGCGCAGCGCCTGCTCAAGCTCCAGCGCCGCCGGGCTCCAGCCCTTGGGCAGGGACGAACGCTTGGGCTTGTCGCCGCCCTCGCCCAGCTGCACGTAAGGGCCGAAGCGGCCGATCTTCAGGTGGACGGCCTGGCTGCTGACGGGATCGACGCCCAGCTCCCGCTCGCCCGCCCCGGGGTCGCCCTGGGCGCGCGAACCGTCGCCGAAGCCGCGGGTGTAGCGGCACTCGGGATAGTTCGAGCAGCCGACGAAGGACGACTTCATCTTGAAGCTGGCCTTCAGGTGCAGCCGCCCGGTTCCGCACACCGGGCACAGGCGCGGGTCGGCCCCGTCGCCCCTGTCGGGGAACAGGAACGGTCCGATGGCGGCGTCCAGCTCGTCGATAACGCCCTGGCGTTCCAGCACCGCGGCGGTGGCCGGCTTGAAGTGGCTCCAGAACTCCTGGAGCAGGGTCTTCCAGTCCAGCTCGCCCGCCGAGACGCGGTCCAGCTTCTCTTCCAGATCGGCGGTGAAGTCGTACTCCACGTACCGGTCGAAGAACTGCTCCAGGAAGGCGATCGCCAGCCGGCCGGTGTCCTCGGGAATGAAGCGCTGCTTGTCCATGCGGACATAGCCGCGGTCGCGCAGCACGCCCAGGATCGAGGCGTAGGTGGACGGCCGGCCGATGCCGAGCTCCTCCAGCTTCTTGACCAGCGAGGCTTCGGAATAGCGCGGCGGCGGCTCGGTGAAGTGCTGGTCGGCGCGGACCGCCCGCACCTCGGCGGCGGTGTTCTCGTACAGCGCCGGCAGGCGGGTGTCCTCGTCGCGCTCGGCGTCGTCGCGGCCCTCCTCGTAGACCGCCAGATAACCGTCGAACAGCACCACCTGGCCGGTGGCGCGCAGGCCCGTGCGGCCGTCGGCGGAATCCAGCTCCACCGTGGTGCGCTCGATCTTGGCGGCCTCCATCTGGCTGGCCACCGCGCGTCGCCAGATCAGTTCGTACAGACGCTGGAGATCGCCTTCCAGCCGCAGCGAATCCGGATGGCGGCGATAGGAGGTCGGACGGATCGCCTCGTGCGCCTCTTGGGCGTTCTTGGCCTTGGACTTGTAGTGGCGAGGTTCGGAAGGGACGTAGGCCTGGCCGAACCGGTCGCCGATCACCGCCCGGCTCTCAGTCAGGGCCTCGGGCGTCACCGACACCCCGTCGGTCCGCATGTAGGTGATCAGGCCGCCGGCCTCGTCGACGCCCTCGTACAGCTTCTGAGCCGCCTGCATGGTGCGGCTGGCGGAGAAGCCCAGCTTGCGCGCCGCCTCCTGCTGCAGGGTCGAGGTGGTGAAGGGCGGGGGCGGGGTGCGGCGAGCGGGCTTCTTCTCCACCGCCGTGACGCCGAAGCGCGAGCTTTCGATCGCGGCGCGGGCGGCGGTCGCCGACGCTTCGTCGGGCAGGCCGAACTTGTCGAGCTTGGCGCCCTCGTGCTTGACCAGCCGCGCGACGAAGGGCGGGGAGTTGGCGGCGACGTCGGCCTCGACCGTCCAGTACTCGCGGCTGACGAACCGCTCGATCTCGAGCTCCCGGTCGACGACCAGGCGCAGGGCCACCGACTGCACGCGCCCGGCCGAGCGCGCGCCCGGCAGCTTGCGCCAGAGCACCGGCGACAGGGTGAAGCCCACCAGATAATCCAGCGCGCGCCGCGCCAGGTAGGCGTCGACCAGCTCCATGTCGAGCTGGCGCGGCCGGGCCATGGCCTCCAGCACCGCGCTCTTGGTGATGGCGTTGAAGGTGACGCGCTGGACGTCCTTGTCCTTCAACGCGCGCTTCTTCTGCAGCACCTCCAGCACGTGCCAGCTGATCGCCTCGCCCTCGCGGTCGGGGTCGGTGGCCAGGATCAGGCGGTCGGCGCCCTTCACCGCCTCGGCGATGTCGGACAGCCGCTTGGAGGACTTGGGATCGACCTCCCAGTCCATGGCGAAGTCCTGGTCAGGCTTAACCGACCCGTCCTTGGCCGGCAGGTCGCGGACGTGCCCGTACGAGGCCAGCACCTTGTAGCCGCCGCCCAGATACTTGTTGATGGTCTTGGCCTTGGCCGGGCTCTCGACGACGACGACGTTCATGAAACAGGGGCGCCCTTCAGGAAGGCGGGGAAAGTGGGGGCGGGCGCCCGCCGATGTCAACGCGTCGCGGCGCTGAAGGCTGTTTGCCCGCATGAGTCGAGCATGGTAACCACTTCCCGCATAACGACAGCGGGGCGACCGTGCAGGAAGTTCGCGACTTTGCTTCGAGTGACCGTACCGACGCCCGTTCGGTGCGGGTCTACATCGCCGACATGGCCTCGGAACTGGCCGAGATGGCAGGCCGGCTGGGCGATCACGATCTGGCCGAGCACCTTCGATCGGCTGCGGCCAAGGCCGCCCACGCAGATGGGGACCGATTCTAGTCGTAACGTCGCGCCGCCATCCCTCCGGGCAGAAGCTCCGCCTTCCCCGCCAGCGACAGCTCCACGAGCGCCGCGAACACCGCCGCGGGCGCCGCCCCGGTCGCCCGCACCAGTTCGTCGCGCGGCGTCGGCGTCGGCGACAGCAAGGCCTCCACCTGGTCGCGAATCGCTTCGGCCGCGGCGTCCAGATCGTCGCCGCCCTCCGGCCCGGCGTCCCAGTCGCGCCCGGGTTCCCGCAGAGTGCGCGGGCCGTTCAGCACCTTCAGCACGTCGTCGGCGCCCTCGCACAGGTGCGCGCCCTGGCGCAGCAGGTCGTTGGTCCCCTTGGCGCGGGGGTCCAACGGGGATCCCGGCACGGCGAACACGTCGCGCCCCTGCTCGGCCGCGAGCCGCGCGGTGATCAGCGAGCCCGAGCGCAGCTCCGCCTCGACCACGACCACCGCCAGCGACAGGCCGCTGATGATGCGGTTGCGGCGGGGGAAGTCGCGGGCCTGCGCCCGGCGCCCGACCGGACTCTCCGAGACTACGCAGCCCTGCTCGGCCACCCGCCGGTATAGCTCGACATGCTCGGGCGGATAGATGTCGTCGATCCCGCCGCCCAGCACCGCCGCCGTTCCGGTCGGCAGGGCGCCCTCGTGCGCGGCGCCGTCGATCCCGCGCGCCAGGCCCGAGACCACCAGGCAGCCGCTCTGCCCGAGCTCTCCGGCCAGGCCGCGGGCGAACCGCTGGCCGGGCGCCGAGGCGATCCGCGCTCCGACGACCGCCACCGCGGGGCGGGAAAGGATCGACGCGTCGCCCAGGGTCCACAGCACCGGCGGCGGCGGATCGACCGCCGCCAGAAGGGGCGGGTAGGCTGGATCTCCGAGCGTCAGCAGCTGCGCGCCCTTCGCCTCGCCCGCCGCCAGTTCGCGCTCGACCGCCTCGACAGGGGGAACGCTGAACCCGTGCGCGCCGCCGCGCCGGGCGAGGTCGGGCAGGGCCTCCAGCGCCTTGGACGCCGAACCGCCGAAACGCTTCATCAACTGGTCGAAGGCGACCGGTCCGACCCGGTCGGTGCGGGCCAGGCGCAGGCGGTCGAAGCGTTCCTGGTCCGACAGGCTCACGCGGCCGGCGTCTTCTTGGCCCCGATCCGGGGCTCGGTCCCCTTCAGCAGCCGTCCGATGTTCTCACGGTGGCGGACGAAGATCAGCACCGCCATGAACAGCGCGAGGTGGGCGACCACGAAGGAATCGTGCCGGTCCACCATCAGGGCGAACACCGGGCTCAGCGCCGCGGCCGTCAGCGCCGCCAGCGACGACATCCGGAACACCGCCGCCATGATCAACCAGGTCGCGGCCGCCAGCAGCCCCACGGGCCAGGCGACCGTCAGCAGCACCCCGAAGAAGGTCGCCACCCCCTTGCCGCCCTTGAACTTCAGCCAGACGGGAAACAGGTGGCCCAGGAACGCCGCTCCGCCCGCGATCGCCACCACGTCGTGGTGGCCCTCGGAAAGCCAGCGGGCGATCAGCACCGCGACGATGCCCTTGCCGCCGTCTCCCAGCAGGGTCAGCAGCGCCAGGTCCTTGCGCCCGGTCCGCAGCACGTTGGTCGCGCCGATGTTGCCGGACCCGACCTGGCGGATGTCGCCGAGCCCGCCCATACGGGTGATCAGCACCCCGAACGGGATCGAGCCCAGCAGGTAGCCGCCCAGGGCGGCCAGCAGCAGTGCGGTCGTGTCGTTCAACGGAACCCTCCGCGGCGTCCGTCAGCGGTCGGCCAGGCCTGGAAGGCCGGCCGACGCGCCGAGGCGAGCGGTCCTCAGCGGCGCTTGCCGAAGAAGATGCCGAACAGGGTGGAGAAGAAGCCGCCCGAGGACGCCTGGACGTACTCGCGCGGGGCGTCGAGCTTGGGCCCCGGTTGCGCTTCAGTTGCGGGTTTGGGCGCTTCGGCCTGGGTTTCTGCGGGCTCCGAGGCGGCGGCCTTCGGCTTCGGGGCGGCCTTGGGCTTGGGCGCGGCGGAGGCGCGCTTGGTCGGGGTCTTCTTGGCGGGCGCCTCGGCGGGCTTGGCCGCGCTCTGGGTGACGGCGGGCGCGTCGGCCTTGGCGGTGGAGGGCGCGGGCGCCTTCTTCGGCGCGGGCGTCTTCTTCGGAGCCGAGCCCGTGGAGGCGGACGCCTTCGCCGCGGCCGGCTTCTTGGCGGTCGTGCTCTTGGCGGCCGCGGTCTTCGGCTTGGCCGGAGCGTCGGTCTTGGCCGCGGCCGTCTTCGGCTTGGCGGCGGTCTTGGGCTTGGCGGCGGTCGGCTTGGTTTCGGCGCCCGCCTCGGTCGGCTTCCTGGCCATGGAGATCTCCGGACTCTTGTTTTTGCGGTGCGCCGAAGCGCACTCCACGCTAATCCCGATTCGTAAAGCATAGCGAACTGAGAGCAATGTCGCAGGCCGCCGTACAAATCGTCGCGCGAGGCGCAAGGGCCGAGGCCGAGGCCGCCGCCCGGGCGGTCGATTCCGACCCGCTGCTGGAAGGCGCGACCTACTCGATCCTGGAGGAGGACGAGGACCGGGGCGTCTGGCGCATCGACGCCTTCCCCGTCGACGACGAGGAGGCCGACAGCTTCCGCCGCGTGCTGGAGGGCTTCGCCGGGCTGACGGTGCTGACAGAGACCCTGGCCGACGCCGACTGGCTGGCCATGGCCCTGTCGGGACTGCCGCCGGTCAGGGCGGGGCGGTTCTTCGTCTACGGGCTGCACGACCGCGGGCGTACGCCGCCCAGCGCGGTCAACCTGAGGATCGAGGCCGGGGCGGCGTTCGGCACCGGCCACCACGGCACCACCGTCGGCTGCCTGCTGGCCTACGACCGGCTGCTGAAGCGAGGGCGGTTCCCCAAGGTGCTGGACGTGGGCGCCGGCACCGGCGTGCTGGCCATCGCTGCGGCCAAGACCGGCACCCGCACCGCGGTCGGCACCGACATCGACCGGGTGTCGGTCCGGATCAGCAAGGAAAACGCCCTGGTCAACCGTGCCGACGCGCGCTTCGTCTGGGCCTCGGGCCTGAACCACACGGCGGTGCGGCGGGACGCGCCCTACGACCTGGTGTTCGCCAACATCCTGGCCCGGCCGCTGGTCTGGCTGGCGCAGGACATCAAGCAGGCGCTTAAGCCCGGCGGCACGGCCATCCTTTCGGGCCTGCTGCGTACCCAGGAGCGGTTCGTGCGAGCCGCCTATCTGAACCGCGGCTTCCGGCTGGAGAGCCGCATCCGCAAGGACGCCTGGTGCACCCTGGTGCTGCGCCGGGGCGGCGAGACCGTGCGGGAGGCGGCATGAGCGGCGCGTCGGAATGCCGGGGCTGGACCTCGGCGGCGGACCTGCTGGGTGATCACGCCGACGCGCGGGTCGCGATCTTGGGCGCGCCGCTGAACGAGCGGTCGCTGACGCCCGGGCGCTGCGACCTGGCGCCCAAGGTGGTGCGGGCGACCCTGCCGCGAATGAGCGTCTACGACCTGGAGACCGGCGCCGACCTGTCGGGCCTGAGAGTTCACGACGCCGGCGACGTCTATCTGAAGATCACCACGCCCGCCGACGCCTTCGCGCCGGTGCGCGACGCGGTCGCCGCCGAGGTCGCACGGCGCGATCTGACCGTCCTGCTGGGCGGCAACAACGCGGTGACGCGGCCGGGCGTGCACGGGGTCGATCCGACGCTGGGGCGGGTGGGCCTGCTGACGCTCGACGCCCACTTCGACCTGCGCGACACCGACTGCGGGCTGAACAACGGCAACCCGGTGCAGGCGCTGCTGGAGGACGGGCTGGACGGGCGGCGGATCAGCCAGATCGGCCTGGCGCCCTTCGCCAACACCCGGCGCATGCACGAGAAGGCGATCGCCGCCGGGATCACGGTCCACACCGCCCGCGCCTGCCGCGAGCAGGGGACCGCCGCCCTGGTCGCGCGCGAGCTCGAGCGGTTGTCGGGGCTGTGCGACGCGATCTACGTGGACTTCGACATCGACGTGATCGACCGCGCCCAGCTGCCCGGCGCGCCGGGCGCGCGGCCGGGCGGGATCCCGGTGCAGGATTTCTTCGACGCGGCGCGGATCGTGGGAGCGTGCCCGAAGGTGAAGGCCGTCGACCTGACCGAGTTCGACCCGAGCCTGGACGTAGGCGACCTGTCGGCGCTGACGGCGGCGCGCTGGGTCTGCGAGCTGCTGGCGGGGTTCGCGGGGCGTGATCCGCGCCCTTGAGCTTAGCGACAGGATCAGCGGCGCGTGTGGAACTTGACGTAGGCGGGGACGACGGGGGCGCCGTCGCGGCTGCGGAAGCGCCTCTGCTCGCCGTGGTTCAGCCAGAAGGCGTAGGTCGCGCCGGGCGCCAGCCGGACGGGGATGCGCGCGGTCCGGCCGTCCGGCGAGAACGCGGGCGCGCCGGCGAGCTCAGGCGCCGAGCCGCCGTCGGCGGCGACGATCGACCAGCCGTCCGGGTCCATCGGCTCGCTGAAGGTCACGACGATCTCGCGGGTGGACGGGTCAACCGCCGGAGCGTGCCGGCCGGGGCTGATCGAGACCACGGTCGGGAAGGTGATGCACGCCAGCGCCGGGGCGGGCGCGACCGCCAGCAGGGCGAGGGCGAGCAGACAGGCCTTCATCGGCGGAGCGCTCCAGGTGCGGCGGCGACGGCCGAAGTGTACACAGCCCTCGAACCGAATCGAGGGGGACGGGCGTGAGCGCGCGCGAGACCGACGTGCTGATCGTGGGCGGCGGCCACAACGGGCTGGTCTGCGCCTTCTACCTCGCCCGCGCCGGGCTGAAGGTGACGGTGCTGGAGCGGCGCTCGGTGGTCGGCGGCGCGGCGGTGACCGAGGAGTTCCATCCGGGATTCCGCAACTCGGTCGCCAGCTACACCGTCTCCCTGCTGAACCCCAAGGTGATCCGCGAGATGGACCTGCCCGGCCACGGCCTGCGGGTGGTCGAGCGCAAGGTCTCCAACTTCCTGCCGCTGAACGAGCGCGAGCACCTGCTGGTGGGCGAGGGGCGGACCAAGGCGGAGGTGGCGAAGTTCT
>Ga0196964_10000993_pt1 | contig 15208 bp, 22 predicted proteins | sample S1_10metaG_FD_148615 | JGI IMG/M metagenome (GOLD analysis project Ga0196964, IMG submission 148615) | Soil microbial communities from Anza Borrego desert, Southern California, United States - S1_10 | ecosystem: Environmental > Terrestrial > Soil > Desert | place: USA: California | collected...
TGGGCTTCGCGGGATGATTTGAATCTGCATCAACGATCCGAATATCGAACGCCACGCCCTCGTCCAATCCGAGGACCGATTTCCCCGCTTTCAGCGCTTCCACTTCTGGCTGGAGGACATCTTCGAGAAAGTCAATCGTCTCCAGGCGTTGCTTGAGCCGCCACTGCGCCATGCGGATCGCCTTCAGCTTGCGCTCTTGCCTGCTGTCTCTTGAAAGCACTCAGCCTCCGTCTGATGTGCGCCTCGATGGCGCGGGCCGCCTCGGGAGTCGCCGCCGATCCGAAGAACTGATTGCCGTAGCGAATCCGTCGCGCGTTCATCCGCTTCCCCTGCGCCGTCCGGCGATACTTCCGCATGTAGCGGGTTCGTGCCGCCTTCCCCGCTGGCGTGGCATTGATACAGCGCGAGCAGCGCGCGCCGTTCCACCCGCGCTTGATCGCCGTCGGCGGGAGCTTCGCGGAGCCGCATCGGTGACACGTCATTCCGTCGCAATCCGCAGCGATCGGAGGAGGCGCTTATCGTTGGCGTTCAGCTCGTACGCCACCTTGGGTTCGTTCAGCGTCCGCCACAGATTCACCGAGCCGCAGAACTTGCAGGCGTCCCCCTCGTTGATCCAGTTGTGGGGGAACTCATTCACGCCATCGCATTTCCGGCAGAACACCTGCACGGCCGTCACCCCGTGAACGCCGGATACGGCACCGCATAGATCCAGGTGTCCGCGATCTGCGCCTTCACATACGGGACGGGCCCGTCCCAATCGAGTACGATCAGCTGCTTGTTGTCGGGCACGACGCAATACGAGGCCCCGATACACACCTGCGAGACCGAGGCATCCGACGGCAACCCAATAAACAAGCTCGCCCCGACTAAATTCCACGTCAACGTGGCTACAGCGACGAGATCCACGCCTCAAAACTCGCCAGCCACCACGCCATGAAGGCAAGAAACGCTGCCGCGATCACCATCGCTACACCGAACGTCGGTTGCTCTCTCTCCATAATTCAATCCGCCCGCCGCTGCTGCGCGATCCATTGGCGCACCTCGTTGACCGTCAGCCCACAGACCCAGCCCGTCGATCGGCGGATCACCTGTGGTTCACTCGGCCATGCCAGCAACGGATCCTCGACGCAAAAGGTCCACCACCCGGGCACTGAGTTCGGGAGATAGACGTGCGCGAGGGCTTCTGGATGATTCACGGTGTGCGCCTGGGGCGCTTTCGCGCAGCCGGCCAGTGTGGCGAGCCAGAGCAGAACGACGGTGCCCACCGCGTAGAGCACGGCGTTGGTGAGCACGATCCAGAGCTTGTCGCGCCAGTTCACCGATGTCGCTCCATCTGCGTCAGCTCGATCGCAACGATTGCCAAATACAGAGCCGAATTACGTGCGAGATGCCGATCCCCGCGCAACGTCCACGCGATCAGGTTGTAGCCCGCACACACCGAGGCCAAGCCAAAGAGGCCCGCGTGGACGCTCCACTTCAGCGCCTCAGCGCGACCTGGGAAGAAGAGAGCGGTCACCTGCGCCACCAATCGCCGATCACGGCGGCGAAGTCATCGCCGATGGCTTCCCAATCGTCCCGAGACTCAAACTCAATCGCGGGTGAGATGTTGAGGAGACGCGCGAAGCCCTGAATTAAGGCGTCCCACCATCCCAGCCGACTCACTTGCTGGCCGCCTTCTCTGCGTCGTATTTCTGCCAGATACTCCACGCCACCGTGGCCAGCACGGCTGCCGCGCCAACGATCTGATCGACTTGTGCGTCTGAGGCGAGACTGGCCCCGCCCAACGAGGCCAGCAACGCGCGGACGAGGGCGCCGATAATTTGTGAGGTCATGCGATAATCTCCAAGTCGAAGGCGTGCGTCGAATACCCGAATAAGGCGCGCTGTTCGTTCTTGCGAGGACAACAGCTTCCAGCGTTCCTTCGACAGCGGTCGATGGTGGCTGCCGATATAACTGAATAAGGCAGGTCGCTGCGCTTCAAGGGCGTGGTGTTTTAAACCAGCCATCGACCGCGTCATTCCATTGGCTCCAGAATCACGGGCCGGGCGCCGCCCAACCAGCCGGGCAATTCCACGCGCCCCTTGTAGCCCTTGCGCAGACGCGCTTCGATGTCGAGGAGTTTCGGCATCGGGTCATGCCGCAGCTGCATCTTCGTCAGCAGCGTGCTCACGAGGCCGTAGTTCGCCTTCAGTTCTTCGAGGCTCACGAGCGCAGTCGTCAGCATCGCGCGCAGTTCGCGGTACTGCTCCTCCGTGCCCGGTGTGGGTTCGGTCGTGCCCGGCGTGGGCAGATTGAGATAGTTCACCGGCTCGCACGGCATGAACGCCGCTTCACTCGGCGGCAGATTCGCGTGCGAGGGCTGGTCCCCGTCGTTCACCAGCGTGGTAACTTCCGCGTTGCCTTGGAACACATCCCAGATGTCGAGATGCCCCGAGGGCAACTGCACGGCGATCGAATCCTTGGAGCGGAAGGCATCCGACAGCCCCGCGCGTTTCTTGTTCCCCCAGTTGGGCCCGTAGGTGAACGCGAACTGCTCCCCGATCTTCTGAATCAGTTGCCGCTGCCGCGTGTCCTCGTTGACTGCGAGATCGGGATACTTCGCTTTCATCTGCTCGAGAATCGCGCGCCCGCCTTGTGGAAACGCTGTCGCCATTCAGATCACCCACAGCCCTTTCACGCCCGAGAGGAGCGCGAGAAACACCGCCACGCCCAGCAACCGCCGAATGACGGCGATCTCCGTAACCATTACGTGCGCGCGCCCGTCCGCATCTGCCGTGCGAGCGTCTGCCAGCGCTTCGGCGCCTGCACCCGCGCCACTTTGGACTTCAGCATCCGCTCCGCCGCCAAGGCGTAATCCCCGAGCGCCACCGCTGCGAGCGTGCCCTTGAACGCGCGAAAGCCCGCCGGCCCCAACTGAAAGCGCATCTCGGTCAAGACATCGCGTCGCACGGCATCCAGCCGTGACCACCATTCGAACCCTTGCAGATCGGCGGTGCACGCGCGCACGTCGTTCAGGAGCAGGTAATCGATCTCGTCGTCGGACAGGCCGCGGTCGGTGAGGTTCCGGCCGACGCCGATGGTCAACTTCCCCACGGTGTCGGTGTAGGGGAATTTGCGCCGGCCTTCGTGCTTCTCGAGCTGTTCGAGCAGGCTCACTTGCCGCCCCAGGTTTGGCGGATGATCTCGACCAGCACGCCCATCGCGCCCACAAGGCCCGCGCCCCACCGTGCGCCGTGATCGCGACTGCGCACGCCGCGATCTTCCAAGACGGCGATCTTCTGTTCTGCCACGCGGGTCCGGCCGTTCAACGCATCCAACCGCTCGTTGAGGTCGGTAAACCCGCGATCCATCCGCTCATACAAGCGGTCCAGTTCGTCTTTCATCGGCCCGATCGCTGCAAAATGACTTGCCGTAAGAGATCACCGAAGTGCGCTTCCGCCCGGGCGTTCGGAGCCTTGCTGGCATACGCGAAGGCTTCCTCCGGCGTGGAGCTCGCCAACTCCCGCGCAATCGCCCGCTTGGCCGCATCCGGCAATTGGCTCTCGCCGGGCGCCAGTCGTTTGATCGCCGCCGTGCGATCCGCCGCTTTCACGCCGGGGCGGGCCTGCCCGTAGAGCATTCGGCCGGCTTTCTCGGAGCCGTAGTGCGTGCGGAGCTGCGCGGCGACTTCATGCGCCTTGAGTTTTGGCTTCGGGCCGGCGGCGGCGGTGACCGCGGCGGGCACCTTCGGGGCGGCCTTGGGTGCGCTCGCTTTCCACGCCTCCCCCGCCGCTTTGATCCCCGCCCGCAGCGGAGGACCGACGAACGGGATTTCTTGCGCGCCCGCCTTGGCGCCCGCGCCCACCGCGCCGGCCAGCCGTCCCACCGGGAGCTTCGTCAGCAGGCGTCCTGCGCCGCCCAGGACGGCCCCAGCCGCGAGTTCTGGCAGCGCCCCAGGGATGGACCGCAGCACGTCGCCCGCGCTCGTCTGGGCGCTGTCTGCGAGGTATTGACGATCCCGGTCGATCGAGCCGATCGGCGCCTCTGGCGGCGTATACCCCTGGATGACTGCGGCGATGTGCTCCTCGGGCTCGCCCGCGTCGATCATCCGCTGGACGATCTGTTCGAGTTCGCCGGTCACCGACGGCCCCCGTATTTCTTGATCAACTCGGCGGCCGTGGGCTTCGCTGTCGGCGCGGCAGCGGGCGCGGGACTGCCCGGCCGATTCGGCTCGCCGTGGAACTCCTCATAGGCGCGGCCGGAGGCGTTCTTCAGGCCCTCCAACACGACTTGGCGGGCCTGCCGCTTCTGTTCGATCACCGCCGGGGAATCGCCCGGCTGCGCGAAGTACGTGCGCGCATCGTTGTCGTATTCGCCCTGGGGAATCGCCGCGCCCGACTCTTTGCGGAGCCGCGCTTCGGTGAACGCGCGCTGCGCCTGCCGATAGAGCTGCTGGTTCTCCGTCTGGAGGATGTTGGGCGCGAACTGCCCCTGCAACTGCCCGAGGAGCCCCTGCCCCGCGATCTGTTCTTCCAACGTCGAGATGTCGTCGGACGCCTGCTTCGCGCGGTTGTAATACGCGAGCACGTTCCGCTCCGCGCCCAGCGACGGACGCGCGCCGGTATATTTGGCGTCGATCTGTTTCTTCGCTTCGTACTCCGCGAGCACATCGGCCATCGACCGTTCCGGCTTGGTGGGCGCCGTCGGCGCGGACGCGATGAGTCGGCCCGTCGTCGGATCAATCAACCGACTGCCCGGGCTGAGCGCGACCGGCCGCTCGGGCTTTTCCGGTTCCTTGGGCGGTTCGTAGAGCACTTGGCCGGTGCGCGTCACCAGTCGGCCCCCCACGACCATCGGCGGCGGTTCTGGCGCGGGCTGGTTGAACTTCTCGATGTCCAGCCCGAGGCGCGCATCTTCCAGATCGAGCCCCCGATCCGCCCGGGCGCCCTGCGCGAGCATCTGTTGCTGGCGGAACTCCCGTTCTTGGGCGGCGATCTCGTCCAGCATCCGCTGGCGGAGGACCGCTTGCACCCCGGCCCCGAAATCGGCAATCGCCATGTCAGTTCCCCGGCCCGTAGATGGGCGGCTTCGGTTGATTCAGCCTGCCGAGCGCGCCGAGAATCCCGCCACCGATCCCTGCCGCGCCGCCGATCTTCTCAAGCAGCCCCGACTTGGGAATCCCGCTCATCTGCGGACTGACCCTGAAGCTGCCGCTGGCGAGTTGATCCTGGGCACCCTGCCCATACCGCGCGAGCAACTGCTGCAACACGGGCGAGACCTCGCCGCCGCCGAAGCGGGCGCGCGGATCGGTCGGGCGTTTCAGATCGCCGATCATCTGCGCCGCGAGCGCCCGCCGAATCAGCGAGCCTTCCTGGCCGGCGTTGAAGTTCGCGGCATCGACCTGCGCGCGGTTGTTCTGCGCGTTGATGAGGGCTTGTAGTTGCGCCTCGGACAGGCGCCCTTCTTTGGCCGCGGACGCGCCGCCACCGAGCGCGCCGCCGATCGCGTCAATGGCTGGAATCGCCGCGAGGCTCGCGCCCCCCGTGAAGGGCGCCGCGATGCCCGCGCCAATCTTGCCGAGCGTGCCCCAAAATCCCATCGTCGTCGTCTCCTACAGCAAGCCCGTGCGGAAGCGGAAGTCGTCTTCCGCATCCCGGCCCAATTGCCGCCCGAACTGGTCATTCCACTGCGACTGCGCCTGCGCAAGCCCCAGTCGCCGGAGTTCGTTGTCCATCTGCGCCAGCGCCATCTGCAGCCCGCGCGCACTCTCGGCATCGCCCGTCGACAGCGCCATCTGAAGCAACTGCGCCATCTGGTCGCGCCGCGACTGCATCTCGCGCGCAAAGAGCTGCGTTCGCACATCCGATTTCCGGGTGGTGGCGTCTTCGTAGCCCGATGCCACTTCCGCATCGAACGCGCCCGACGAGTGCCCGCCCTGCAAGAGCCCGTTCGCCGCGGCCCGTTCCGCCAAGGCCGCGCGGCGCGCCTCGCGGTCGCGATCGATCACGCGGTCCTGCGAGCGAATCAATCCGGCAATCGCCGGATCGTTCTCATCGACAGGCTTCCCCATCTCCTGCAAGCGCTGCAGGAGCATCGCGCGGATCTGCGACACGAAGTCGTTGCCGTGTGCCCCCATCCCGCCGGCTGCCGCGCCGGCTTGCGTGCCCACGCCCTCACCCGGCGCCGCCCACGATCCGGCCGCCGGCCCCCACGCGCCCCACTGCCATGAGCCGTTGCCGGACATCGCGCCCTTGATCACGTCGATGGCTTGGCCCTGCGGCCCGAGGACCGAATCGACCACGCCGGAGGCGTTCGGATTTCCGAGACGCCAGCCCGCCTGTTGAAATTCAGGGTCATTCGCCAGCGCGCGGAGACCTTCTTGCGTCGGCGCATAGCGGCTTTGCAGGCCCGAAAACCAGCCACGCGGATCGGTAACGCTCTGTGAGGGCGCGGGACTCGGCGACGGGGCCGGACTCGGCGCGGGCGCGGGGGCCGGCGCGGGAGACGGCGACGGATTCAGCCGCGCGTACAACTGCTGACGGACCTGCGAATCGTCGGGGAGAAATTGGTGTGAATCTTCAAACATCGCTCATGCCACCTTTGTGCAACGGGCTTCGCTTGCGTTTCGCCAACCCCTCCGTGTTACGGTCGAGCCATGAAGACCACCAAGCTCGTGATCCTGTTCGTCCTGTCGAGCACCGTCGCGAGCGCGTTCACCAATTTGGCGATCAAGCGCTTGGAGCAGTACGTCTGCACCGACGACACGGTGTGGTGTCTGGGCTTCATGTCGCGCGTCGAGCAGCACACGCCCAACTTCACGGGCGGGCCCCAAGCCTTGGAGGGCTACACGTACCTCAATCACAACCAAGGGCGCGTGCGGCTGGCCTTCGGCACGCTCGGAAATATCGAAGTGCACGGCGCGGGCACGACATCGGACGCGCGGGCGCTGCAGGGCGGCGTCGTCGTGAGCGGGCCGGGGCGCGTGAGCTTCGGGACGAGCCTGTATCTCGTCGGCTGCGTCAAGCACGGCGACTACACCGGCACGCTGAATGTCGGCCGCTGCGATTACGTGACGTTCGGCAACGGCTGGTCGATCCGCCCCGACGGTCCCGCGCTGGTGCTCTGCGATCCACAGAACCGCTGCCGGCAGTTGTAGCGTCATGCGAGCATCACCGGGATCTGCAGGTTGAACCCGAGGTTGAACGAGTCTGTCGCATTCGGCCAATTCGTGGACGATGCCAGCACGTCGCGCACGATGTTCAACTTGCGCCCGCCGCTGTCGAGCGTCCCGAGCACCGTGCCGATGCCGTAGGTCGTGCCATCCGTCCAATAGCACTGCCCGAGATACTGGTTATCGCGGCAGCGCCACCCGTCCGGCATCTGCACGAACAACTGATTTCCCATCGACGCCGTTGTGGAATCCACGATGTGCACCCGCAACAGCATCAGGTCTTGCAACACGCTGTATTGAAAGACCCGCTGATCGCGCACGCCGACGGTCCATGACCCCGCGCTCGAGGAATAGAACCCATTGGAATGCGCGACATCGATCCACTTGCCCAAGCCGTCCACCTTGCCGGCCCACACCTGAATCGCCGCGAGCACGTCTTCGAGCGCGGTCTTGGTCTTCGGATCCAGCGCGTCGAGATCCGGTAACACCAACCCCATTTACTTCGTCTCCTGCGGCAGTGTCGGCACGATCAGCCCATCAATCGACCACGCCCCGTCCTGCGCCGCCCCGTCCCCGATCTGCACGCTGATCACATCCGCTTCGCCGACTTCCCCGCCTTCGAACTTCTTGACGACGCGCGTTTCGCTAGCACTGGCCGTCAAGAGCGCCGTGTGGGTGCGCGTCTCGAGGCCGAAGTCCCGATCGCTCGTCAGCGTCAACGTGACGCCCGAAAGTGCTTTCGCCAGGATGTAGGGCTCAGCCATCCCGACCTTCCGCCCGAGCTCGCCCATCGTGACGACCGGCCGCGGCTTCACGTAGGCTTGAAAGTCCGTGCCGCCGTCATCCAGATCGCTCGTATCGCACTTCCAGATCGCCGTGCCCGACGCGCGCCCGATATACGGCTTCAGGTCGCGGGACATGGACGCGCCGAGTGTGTTGCTGAACAGGCACGAGCAGCGCGCCGCCGCCGAGTTCCCGGTGTGCTTCACCCATCCGCCGCGGATCTGGCCGTGCTCGTCGGGGAACCCCTTCTGTACGTCGAAGACCATCTTCACGTCGGGATCGTTGGCGGCATCCGTCGCGATCCACAGCCACCACTGATGCAGATCCGGGTAGAACACGGAATGCGCCACGACGTTCGACGCGCCCAGGTTCACCGACCGCCACGTCACTTCGTTGTCGCGCCCGAGATATTCCACGTCGCCGTCTGCGGTGACGCGATACGGGCCACGGTGCGACAGAAAATAGAGCGCGGGGCGGCCGGCCTGGTCTTCGCCGAGCGCGATCGATTTGTGGCTGATGCAGCCCACGTCGTCGCGGAGCTTTTTCGGGAGATAGGGCACGCCCACATCGCCCGTGGGCCGCAGTCGATGGACCTGTCGATACTTGAAGACGATGACCATCCCGTTGACCGGCCCTCCGAGGCCGGTGATGAACCCGCCATCGTTCTCGTTCAGGTCGACCCAGTTCTTTTGCGCGGTCTGATTGACGAGCCGTTCATCGTCCCCTTTGTCCGCGCTCCCCAAGACGGGCGTAAACCACACGCGCGAGTTCTTCCCGAGCGAGTTCGCGCCCGCGGACTCCCACGCCCCGGCGCCAAGCAGGCGATTGCCATCGGTGAGCAGATACTTGACGGACGGAAAGCGGCTGTGCATCCCCGCGGGATCAGGTACCGGCTCGATCGCCGCGTGGGCGGCGGGCGTCGCCGTGTCATCGGCCGTCGTGGTGCCGATGGCGAGCTGCGTGCCGCCATTCGCGACGCCGATCCACACCGACCAATTCGCGTTGTCGAGGGAGATTTCGATCTCCCAGTGCGTCTCCCCTTCACCCGGGGCCGTCGGTTGCGTCACCCGGGCGGCGGCGCCGGATCCCGACGGCGTGAATGATTGCGACGTGCCCGGCTCAGAGCGGCGCACGACGGACGATCCACTCATCTGCAACCAGCGCACGCGGTAATAGCGCTGGATGGCGGCATAGCTGCCCGATCCCGTATTCGCGACCGTGGGCGCCCCCGGTGTGGCAAAGCCCACGCGCCGCACGCGCGGGCTGGCGAGATTGGGATCGTAGACGTGCAGGCGATCCTGGGCCGAGTCGTAGGCGAGAAACAGTTTGCCGTTCAGCGTCGCCCCGACGACATCATGGGCGGACCCGCTGATCCCCTCGTCCACGGTCACATCCGCCCACGTCGTGCCCCCCGTCAATCGCTTCGCCAGCGACGCATCGCCGTCGAACGCCCACAACTCCGCGGCGGTTTCCGATGATCCCGGCACATGGCGGATGAGCGTCGCGATCACCGCATCGAACGCCGTGCCGCCGGTCAAGCTGATGCTCGACGCCCCGCCGCGCTTGCGAGCGAACGTCGTATCCTTCCAATCGACGTTCAGCATCTCGACGCACTGATCGGGCCGGAGGCTCATCGGCGGATCGGTATCGTTCCGCCCGCCGCGGAGATCCATCAGCACGATCTTGCGTTCCTCGCTCCGCCTCATGCGTCGGCCGTCTTCTGCCCGGCGATGGGTTCCACGATCACCATCGCCTTCGCTTGCCGGATCGCCTCCTCGATCGTCGGCGCGGTGATTGACGGGAAATCGACGTTGCGCTCACCGAGCGTCGGCACATTGATGCGGAGGCGAATGGTATAGACCGGCATCTCTCAGACCCCCGCCGGGAACTGGCCGCCCAGCGTCGAATACCCGCGATGGAGATGGCCGCGCAGATTCGCCCCCGCCGCCGCCTGCGAGAACACGAAGAACTTCAGCTTCCGCAGTTGCTCGTCAAATTCCCGCTGGGCTTCCAGATACCGGCTGTCGTCTTTCTTCTCGTATTCCTTCAACCGCGCCCCGATGCCGAGCATCCGATGGAACCGCGGCGGCAGCAGCGGCTCATCGTTCGCGTTGGTCATGTTCTGCGGATCCCACTCGAAATCGACCGTGTAGGTGATCGCGCTCGACGGGGTGGGCACCAAGGCAATCCGCCGATAGCGCGCGAACGTCTGCCCGACTGGAATCCGCGCCAACTCCGTGCCGCCCGAGGCGTCCTCGTGGAGCGTCACCGTGCCCACGGCCGCCGCCGAGAGATAGAACTTGGTGATGAACACGATGTCGGTGAAGGCCGATCCCAGGCTGACCGCCGTCGTGCCGGTCATCGTCACCGAGCGGGAGACGAAGTACCCGCCCGTGCGGAACCCTTCGATGTAGGCGGTGCCGGTATCGCTCGCGGAGGTGGAATCCACGAAGATTTCCGAGGCGTCGGACGGCTGCTTCGCCACGCCGATGAACCCCAGATCGACAAACACTTCCGGAATGCCCGTCTGCGCGGCCACGTCGGGATAGATCGACCGATACCAGTCCAGCGACCGCTCCTCGAGCCGTCGATCGTTACTGGTTTCGTAGATCGTCTTGACCCGGGCGATGGCCTGCGGAATCGAATACTGCGGCGTGTCCGCGACCGAGGCGAAGGTGATCGACCCGCTCAGCAGCGCGCCCATCCCCGGCTCGGACAGGATTTCCTGCTGCACTTCGTTCAGGTACGCCGCGAACCGCGTCGTGATTTCCGTCGCGGGACTACTGGCGTACCCGAACCGGCGATACAGATCCGCGAGCAGATCCGCGCGTGTCATCAGACGGCACTCAGCACGCCACCCTTCGCGGCGGCGATTTCCGCCTTGAGGCGTGCGACTTCGCGGAGCAGTTCATCCGTGCTCGGGATCGAGCCTTCCACGGCCTGCTGACAATAGGCGACGAGCGACAGATGGTTCTGGCGGTGCTCCCCCTTGCACGGGAACCAGATGTCCAACTGTTCCAGCGCGAAGCGCTGCGTCTGCTCGTCAAACGTCTGCGAGTGCTTCGCCGCGACCTTGAAGGGAATCTTCGTCCCGTCGGCCTTGGTGACGCGGTAGTCGCCGGGCTCGAGCTTGTTCAGCCACGCGATCTCATCGACGCGCAACGTGTCGGCGGACAGCTCATAGCCGCACCACGTCATCTTGCATTTGAGCGCCAGATCGGGATACGCCGCCGTCCCTTTGGGGCGGTATTCGCTGATCCCCGGCGCTTCGGCGTTCTCAGGGCGCGTCTTGACCAGCAGTTGTTCCTGCTGTTCGAGCATCTTTTCGATCACGGCGGTGTTGCCGCCCGACTGCCGCATCTCGGCCAACAGGCGCATGGTCTCCTGCTGGACGGCGGCGAGTTGGGCGAGCACGCTCGCCATCGTGGCGGCGTCGGTCTGGTCTGCCATCGGTTCTTCTTTCGGTTGGGCCGCCGCTTCTTTGGCGGCGAGCGCTTTGGCGACGTGGTGGCCGATCGGCATCAGCCCACGTTCTCGTCGGTCGGGTCGACCCCGGCCGTCATGTTGTCGGGCGTCAGCGCGGTATTGCTCGTGCTCGTGCCCGAGGCATCAATGTTGGTGAACTGCATTTCGCCGGTCGACGTGCTCGTGTAGAACCCGCCGCCGTACTGCTCGAACCGGCTGACGGTGTTCCCGAGAATCGTGTTTTCGCGGCTGGTAATCGCCGCGCCGACGGCGATGTTGTCGTAGCGCGTGCGCCGCCCGCGGTTGGTGACACTCATGCTTGGATCAACTCCTTCTGCCGCGCCTTCACGCGGTCCAGGCCCACTTTCACCGGCAGACTGTCGCGCCGCTCGATCGCGGGCGGGACGCCGATGTCCATCAGCTTCGGGGCGTTGGGCGCATCCGCCGGCACCAACTGGACGGCCTGTTCGCCGTCCTTGCCCATCTTCACGGTCTGCGATCCGGCTTTCGCGTTGACGCTGATCAAGTACGACGGATGCCGCACGCCGCCCGGATGGCTTTCGTAGCCGTAGAGCAGATCCGGCACCGCGAGCAGATCGCACGTCGGTGGAATCTGGACGTGCACGCCGCGGCCTTCGGCGACGCCGAGCCAGTATTCGCAGCTCCCCCGCTGCGCGCCGTATTCACTCGCCGAGTCGTAATGGCACCCGAAGATCCCGAGATGCGTCACGCCTTCCATGAGCGCCAGCGCGACCATGTAGGCGACCGTGTTCGTCATGTACCCGCGCGGAAATTCGGTGATCATCGTCGCGAAGGGGTACTTGATCGACGCCGGAATGTCGGGATACCGCTCCTGCATGTAAATCGGGATGTGGTTCTGCTGCAGCCAGCGCAGGTACGTCGTGTCCCAATACTTCTTCGTCGGGTCGCGCCAGAGTTCGGGCGGGTGCAGGTCGAACAGCACGTCCGGTTCCCGCTGGCACTTGTTGCGGCACGAGGCGTGCGACCACAGTTCCCAGGTCGGATCGTGCCAGGGCGCGTACTTGATCGTGCTCGCGCCCCCGAGGAGCGCAATCTTGCGGAGCCGTCCCGTGCCGGCAAACGCCGGGCGCCGGGGCCGCGGCCCCTTCCAGTCTTTCGGTGATTCGTGCGGGAGTTGCACCCGCAACGGACTCTTTTTCATGCGTGCCCGATCCCTCCTCCGAACGAACCGGCCCGACTGGACGATCCAGCCGGGCCGGGCAGGACTACGAGTTCGACGTTTCGACGGTGACCGCCTTCCCCGTGACGTACGGGTAATTCAGGAACACCGCGTACGAGGCGCCGATGAAGCTCGTGGCCGACGTGGTTTCGGTGGACGGCCCCGAGACGGTCGAGGTCGCGCCATCGAACACCGACGTGGCCCCCGGGCTCGCCAGCCACATGCCGTAGATCACGTTCTGCGCCGCCGTGGTCGGATGCGCGACCAGGGTCAGCGTGCCCGACGGCGATCCGACGGAGGTCTGCGGGACGAGGATGTAATCGCCCGCCGTATCCGAGGAGCCCGCATCCGACGCCATGCCGGTCTGCACCGCTTTGTGCAGCCCGTAGATCTGCACCCAGCCGCCCTCGTTCGAGGTGGCCGCCGTGCACGCCACGCCCACGCGGTACGGCTCGTTGGCCGTGCCGAGTAGCGGCGTCGCCTGATACACCTCGTTGATCTGCACCAGCACGCCGCCGTAGACGGGGCCGATGAAATCGCAGAAGACGTACTCGTTGCCTTCAGTGTCGCGTCCTTTGTCGCCGGGCTTGTGCGGGAACGGCGTCGTCCACACCTGCGAGGTGGGACCACCGAACCCGATTGCGCCCGGGCCTACCAGTTCAGCCATGTCAGTTCTGCTCCTTGATCAAGATGGTTGGTCCTCACCCCGCCCTAGGTGATGCTGTCGAGCGAGCCGAGCATCCGGCGGTTGGTGGCGATGAGATTCGCGATCGCGTGGACCTTGAACACCTTGATCGTCTGGTTGGCAGGCTCCACAGCCGGCGAGCCCTTGTACCAGTGGCCCTTCGCGTAGGCGAGCTTGATGAACGCCGGGTTCAGGAAATACATGTTCCCCGACGGGCAGTCGTTGTCGTAGGCGATCATCGCGCCCTTGAACTTCAGGGTTTCGTTCTTGAACCCGCCTTCCCCGCTCGACTTGTCGGTGAAGCGCTCGTTTGCGAGCAGCAAGCCTTCGTAGCCCTCGAACACCGTGCGCGTGGTGACGATGAACTTCGGGTGCTTGCCGGCGACGCCGTTCGAGGACAGGTTGTAGATCGAGCGCATCGACGCGCGCAGGTTGTCGAACGCGGAGGTGGTCTTCGCGCCGCTGGCGTTCTGTGAGCGCCAGAAGGAGAAGTTAGCCGCGTTGATCCCGCCGACCGTGCCGGTCGTCGGATCGTCGGGCACGAGATGCTGCAGCCCGCCAAACTCCTTCCCCGAGAAGCCGGTGCCGGCGGAGTACAGCGAGGCGTTGAGCAGCGAATCGAGCGACGACTTCAGGTTCCGCATCTTCGCGTCGAGCAGGTCGAACTTCTTCGCGGAACCCTGATTGATCGCGTTCTCAAGCTCGGACTGCACCACGGAGCCGGCGCATTCCTTCCATGAGAACTCGGCGCGGTCGAAGGTCTCCTGCCGGGTCGTGCTGATGGTCTCGGTGTCCGAGTACCACGTCACGGTGCCGTTGGTGGCGTATTCGAGGCTGGCCGTGATGACATCGCCGCCATCGACCGACATGAAGCCTTCGCCGTTCTTCAGCCGGTTCAGGAACCAGTAGTCCTCGAAGATGTTGTCTTCGGGTTTGTCATTGACCAGGGCGTTCCAGGACGCCGCAATGGTCTGTCCGTCATTGGGTGCCACGGGTGATCACTCCTTCAGCGTTGGGCCATCGCTTCCGCCTGCTCGGGATGCTTCTCGAAGTACTCCGCCGCCTCTCGAAAGTTGCGAAACTTCGGAGGCGCGGTACTCGCGGAGGCATTCGGCGTGACGGACGCGCCGGCCGCTTGGGTTTGGAGATGCCCCAGGAGCTTCGCCTGGCTCTTCTGATCGAGCTTCGGGAGCACGACATCGGCCCAGGCCAGATAGACCTGCTCCGACGGGTGCGCGTCGGCGAATTTGTTCATCGCCTCCGCGATTTCCTTGTCGTGTTCCTTGAACAGCGGGAGCTTCTCGGCGCGGCTGTAGATCGCGTCGATCTGCCGCTCCATCTGCTGCCGCTGGGCCGCCGCCTGCGCCGCTTGCTGCTGCTGCTCAAACGTCTTTTTGATCGGGGACACTTCCTTCCCGATCGCGTCCTGAATCGCGCGCTGCACGATCTGCTGCACGCGCTCCGCGGAGAACGTCTGCGCCACCAGCTGCCCATTCGCGTCATAGACCGGAATGTCCGGGGTAATCTCCGGTTCCGGGGCCTGCCCCCGCGCGCCTGCGAGGACGCGGGCGGCTTCGGAGCGAATGAGCGGCGCGAGCTCCTGATCGGCGAGCGATTCCGCGATGATGTTGCGGAGATAGCCCACGCGATCGGTCTGATAGAGGCGGCCGATCCGCTGCGCTTCTTCGATCGCGTGGCGGTCGACATCCTTCGCCCACCGTAAGGCCGCCAACTGGTCGTTGACTTCCTTGAAGCGGGCATACGGGATCGGGCCAGGGTCGGTACTCTGGGGTGCAGCGGCTTGCTCCGGCGTCGAGACGGGCGCCTCTGTCGCGGGCGCGGACGGACTGGCCGTCGTCGGCGTCGTGTCGGTCGCTGCGGTGCTCGGTGCCGCGGACGAGGCGGCGGCGCTCGGGGTTCCGGC
>Ga0196964_10000994_pt1 | contig 15192 bp, 7 predicted proteins | sample S1_10metaG_FD_148615 | JGI IMG/M metagenome (GOLD analysis project Ga0196964, IMG submission 148615) | Soil microbial communities from Anza Borrego desert, Southern California, United States - S1_10 | ecosystem: Environmental > Terrestrial > Soil > Desert | place: USA: California | collected...
GGAAATGTTCGACGACTCACCATCCCGCATCAAAGTTCTACCCTGGTCATCCACCGCGCGGTAACTGGCTTTTAGTTTTGAAGGATAAACCAGTACTGTAAGCCTTCCACCGGGCGGTACTTTGAACCCATCTGTCAACGGATCGAAATCGCCCGCGGTATTCATAGCTACCAGGCTATGACTGGGAAATTCGGCTTTACCGATACTACCATTCTCAAGTTGTTTCCAGCGGTCAGGCGTATTCTTCCAACTATTCACTGATGATTTTGCCAGGTAACGAAATACCGGGAAAACCGTCCCTGTACGGGACGAATGATCAAAATAACTATAAGGCTTATATCTTTTATTAAGCGCGTCAAACTCGATACGGCGTGTGATATCTCCGGGGTAATTAGGATCGGCAATAAATAGAGTGCCGTCTTCCATAGCATATACCACCATTGCATGCGCAGTAGAGTTATCCAAAGGGAAAATAACGATCAACTGCGGCATATTGGTTTGCATCAAAGCATATGCAAATGATTTAAAGGTCCGGGCATCGTCCATTCCCTGCCAATTCATAAGTGTATAGTTGGCATCCGAATAATTCCATTCATTTTGTAACACCGAACACAAACGATATCCTTTCACATCATCTTCCCAAAGCCGAGGTGTTTTGCGGTTTCCATCATTGTCAAACTGTCCATATAAAGGAGCATTGCCCTTTAATTTTTTTTTGCTGTAATACCACATCATGCTGATGCTTTGACCCGAGCAATGTCCACCCGGGGCAATGCTCGACCCCCAATTTGTAAATTGCCAGTCATCAACGCCGGGTTTGAATCCGCTCAAATGACGGCCCATCAGGTATTCTTCTTTGATACTGGAAACAATGATCTGTGAGTAATCTACGTCTTCAGCTTCCTCGTTACCGGCATAAGCGGCTGCCAGTACAGGGGTTTCTTTGATTGAATGAGAAAAATTGTTTACCATAACTGTGATCTGTTTATCATCTGATGCGGTGATCATCATTGCTTCGAGTTCACCGGTCACCGGATCAAATAAAAACGGCATGGAGAATTCGCCCGCCGGAGTGTTGATTGGGATAGTAAGTTTGAGAGGTGCACTGGCCATTCCTCCACCATTAGAAATGATGATCAGAGGCGTGATCGGATTAAAATGTTGACCCAATTCATGATCTTCTATTGGAGCAGAAGATATTTTATAACTGCGATTGTCTCCATATGCTCCGGCAGGTACCTCGATCTGCAAGCCATTCAATGGATCACCGGGTTCATTAACTGATACTATTCCACCGGACGAAGAAACTTTTTGTTTTACAAGTTCTGTTTCCTTTCCGATGGCTATGCTGCGTTTATCAAAAGCAGTTTCCTTACTCTTACAGGCTGGCAGGAGGGTAACTGCCAAATAGAAAATTACAATGGAATAAAAAACGCGCTGTTTCATAAGCAGAGTTTTAGGTAGGCTTTGAGTAACCTTCGGAGGTCTTATGTTATCCGTACCCCATATCCCCGGGATCGTTTCCTAAGGTACAAATTTTCAATTCATGGTCTAACGTAGAGAAATTTTCTACAGATGAGTGCCCGATTAGTTACAAGATCAAGTTCAATGTTCCCTACCTGTCCCAATAACTATCGGGAGCGTCACGCAGGCAGGGATATTCGATATTCAATATTCGATATTCAATATTCAATGCTACCTTTGCCTCCCTTCGAAAAGAATAATAATGAACACATGAAATTCTATAATCTATTAATAAAATATCGCCTCTGGATCGGCATTATCCTGGTAGCTGCGGGTGGTTATGTGCTGTATGTTGCCAGTTTCTGGCCGGCCTTTCCACTATTCCTGGTCGGTGTGATCCTCATCTTTGGACATTTTTTCTTTGGACCATTGCGATTGATCCAGGAACACCTGGAAAGCGGTGATGTGGAAGCCGCTGAAAAGGTCATCCATTCTATAAAATTTCCCGGCTTGTTATACAAACCGATCCGCTCGGTGTATTATACCCTGAAAGGAAATATTGCCATGATGAAACAGGATTTTGACGGCGCGGAAAAGATGATGAAAAAAGGGTTGTCGCTGGGAATGCCAATGAAAGAGGCGGAAGGAGCCAGCCTGTTGCAAATGGGCATGCTCTCCATGCAAAAAAATGATATCAAGCAGGCTGAAAGCTATATCCGCTCTGCGATCCGCAAAGGATTGCCTGATAAGGAAAATGAATCTGCCGCTTATTTACAAATGTGCAGCATCATGATGAACAAACGGGAATTCCGGGCCGCGAAGGATTTTTTCCGGAAAGCAAAAGCCCTTAAACCTACTACTCCCCAGATCGTTGACCAGATCAAGCAGATTGAAAAATATATATCAAGGATACCGGGGTAGAAAATAAGAAATAAGAAATAAGAAATAAGGAATAAGAATAAGGAATGAGAAATAAGGAATGAGAAATGAGAAAGTCCGTGTTCAAAGGTACTTAGAATTTTGAAATTGAAAAGGAACAAGAGATGCCGAATAAACAACTTCAAAATTCAACATTCCTTGTTCCTTGTTCGATATTCTTCTAGTTCATCTTCTCAATATGCATCTCCAGCCTCTTGTCTTTCTTATAATAATCCATGATCATCACCTGTCCCTGGGCGTTGGGGAAGATCGCTGAAAATTTTGCATCGGATTTGGTATTGATCCTGTCTGTCGTGATCTTTCCATCGGTCATGGTGATCGAATTGAAAGTACCTCCCTTGTATCCTCCTTTCTCGCGTACAAAATCGCTATAGCAAACAGAGAAAGACGTCTTGTCCCTGTTCACTTGTGTATAAGCGTAATCGAAACCGCCATAATAATACTTTAGCATTTTACCAATTAACGGTGTACTTACAAATTCGTAACCGCTCGGCAATTCCACGCTATTGGCATTCTTGGCATACATCTTTGCCGTTTTGATATTGAAATCCTGGTCAAATTCAATCAACATCATATCGGTAACCTTGGCCTTGGCCATGCTAACGCCACTGCCACCGCCAGTTAGGATGGCAGAAGCAATACCAAGTGCACTTGCAACTTTCTTGTAACCCTCGCCGATCGCATAGACTTTCCCATCTGCTGCCTGGACGATCTGATGCAGGTACATGAAGCCAAAATCCGCGATCCTACCTCTGGAACTTACATCAAGTTGTTTGCCCATTTCGAGATCCCAGGATAAATATTTTTCGCTGGTAATCACACCTTTTTCATCAATACCCCAGAAGGCAAAACCCTTCGAATTATCCTTCATGATATTTGCATTCGCGTCGAAATATTCCCCATATAAATAAGCTTTGCCCTCATTCACCAGGGAAAGGCTGGCGGGATAAAAACGGAACTTACTATCAGTTGGTTTTTCGAAAACTTTTTTGCCGGTTTCCAGGTTCAGGCCCAATACGTACGAATCCGGTTTCTGATCAAAGCCTCCCCCATATCTCAACACTTCGATGTAAATAACGTCTTTGTATTGTCCAAGATAGTCTCCAAAGAAACGCTTTCCGCCTTCTGTCGGAGTGTAGGTCCACTGCTTCCTCTTCTGGGAAGAAAAAAAGTCTACCTGGAAAGTATAGTCCTTGTCTTCCCGGCTCGGCATCACGGATACGAAACCGTTGTTTTCAATAGGATAAAGTCCCTTGTAGGTTTCTTCATCATCATTGACGGTTAAATAAGTCATCTTTAGGTATCGTTCTTCTTTTTTTGTAAGCTGGCGGGTATAACTATGTTTCTTCTTACCATCAGCACCATACACCTGGTACTCAAACGTGTCATCACTTCCATTGTATAACAGGAAGATCAGGTCAGTTCCGTTAAATGAAGACTCCAGGATCGCTACATGCTTGGAATCCTGGAATTTGATGTCCTTTAGCAGCTTTAGCGTGTTGTCTGTAATACGCAGAGTATATTCATTCGTATTCTTATCGATCTTATCGCTGATGAAGAAGAAATAATATCCCTTCACCTCCGAACCTTCTTTAATGGCCGAAGCATTTCGGGAAGACGCTTTATGTACATTTTCCACCGTCATTTTCTGAGCGGATAAACCCAGGACGAAGAATGTGCACAGGAGCAGAATGATTAACTGTTTTTTCATGTTTTTGTATATTATAAAGTTATTGGTGAGCCCGTTTGTTTGTCTTTGCTTTTTTCATCTCATCTGCAAATCCCTCATATCCTGTCATTTCATTCTCATGTTGCTTGCAGAAATGGTAATTCAATTCCGCGATCTCGTACAACCTCAACCGATACAACATCCGTAGCAATAAATTATATTCTTCTTTGTAATAGCGGTTTTCCGTCTCAATGATCAATCCCAATTTATGGTCTTTTTGATGCTGGTATATCTCGTTCAGGGCACGTGCTATTGAATAAATCGCCAGCGGTTTGTGCTGCCCGTCCTGTAACATGCGCAATGCCAGGTAAAGATTGAAACTGACATTCCCGCTTCTGTAAACCTCCTCAACGATCTCCGGGATAAAGCTGGTCTTGAATTTTCGAAAGAGCGATTCATTGATTTGAAAATGCTGTCCGTTAATCGTGGCCGCTGAAGCTTTTAACAATTCCAACCTGCGTGAACAATCCGGGTGGGTTTTTAATGAATCTCTTTCTTTCTTACTGAGCCCTGATGCCTCATCCAGGTTCATTGCCCCGAAGATCATCGACTCTTTCTTCACCCACCGATCTTTGAATGGGTAATCGGGAAAGGAAAGTACCTTGGCCAGTTGCAGGGGGGAGAAATAAGAGGTGTCATCAATTTTGTCCAGCAACTGCATAGCCGTAATAGGAGCGGTACCGGAATAACCAGTGTTTTTAAAGAATTGTAATCCGATTCGATCGGCTTCCTCCTCGCCTTCCCGGCTATGCCGAAAAATGTCGAATTGCAGTTGCCTGATCATTCTTTCCAGTTGAGCCCCCACTCCATATTCCTGTTTTGACAATTTTTTCAATTCTTTTTCCAGGCTGTCGCTGGTCTTCAGCCGAACGAGTTTATCAAGCCTTTTTTTACTGTGTTCTAAATAATAATGCGCAAGTTCATGACAAAGGGCAAAAGCAAACTCCGCTTCGTTATCGAGGTATACGAACAAACCTGCATTAAACGCAATAGTTCCATCCCCGATGCTATAAGCATTTGGTGGATAATCCCTGGTAAAAACAACCCGGACATCCAGGTGTTTTAATTCCGGGTTCACAGAGAGGATCCTGGAGGTTACAGATTTAATATACGAATCAGCTTCTGGATCAGTAATAGTGCGTGAACTGAGCAGTAATCCCTCCACTATATCAAATATTCCATCATACGCTTCTTTATATTCTTTAGAATTTTCCTTGCCCAGGTGGCTTACCAATTTATTTTTCTTGGTCATCGCCTCTTTGAAATATTTTCTTTTCAGGCTGGTATCATCCTGCTGAAACCGGTAGACCGGCTGAAGTTGGCCAAATAAAAAATTATTCAGGATAATTAAAAGGATGGTCAGGCAGGTGAGTCTCACGATGGCTTGTTTCGGGGGATCAAATATAATAAACACAAGGCGGAATTTATAGTAGAATAGGAGTGGTTTTATGAGGGAGTAAAGTCGTATAAGTCATATCCGTCATATACGTCATATTAGGGTGTTCCTGGGCAGTTCTATTATGACGTGTATGACCATCAGGAAATTTCCAACTATAGTACTGCTTCGATATGACCCATATTACCATAAACCGACTCCACTCATTTAGACTGCTCGATTTTCACCCGATCTTTGCCAGGACAAGGATATTTCATTTAAATTGTCAGGACCGAGCCGCCATGTCATTGAACAAAGAAAGATTAGAAGCCAAATTCCGTGAAGAATATGAACGACTTAATGATAAGCAACGCCAGGCCGTGGATACGATCGATGGCCCGGTGATGGTGATCGCAGGCCCGGGCACGGGGAAGACACAGATCCTGGCCAGCCGGATCGGGAAGATACTTTTGGACACGGATGCATCAGCCGAAAATATACTTTGCCTTACTTATACTGAAGCCGGCGTGCTGGCCATGCGAAAGCGTTTGCAGCAATTCATAGGGCCCGATGCCTACAAAGTGAACATTAATACATTCCATGCTTTCTGCAATGAAGTGATCCAGGAAAATCTTTTCCTTTTCGAAAAAACCTCGCTGGACCCGATCTCGGAACTGGAAAAGATCGAGCTATTGAAAAAGCTGATCGATGCCTTTCCGAAGAATCATCCCCTGAAGCGATATCGCGGTGATGTGTATTTCGAGATCCATAACCTCGACCGGTTGTTCGGCAATATGAAAAAAGAAGGCTGGACGCCACAGTTTATTAATGAGAAGATCGATAATTACCTATCCACCCTGGATGCCAGGGATGAATACATTTATAAGCGAAAACAAAAAGAATTCAACCCGGGCGATCTTAAAAAAGACAGGATCGCCGAGGAAAGAGAAAAAATGGAAAGGCTCCGGGCGGCCGTGAATGAATTTGAAAACTACCAGGCTCTCATGCGCAAGCTGAACCGGTATGATTTTGACGATATGATCAATTGGGTGATCCGGGCTTTCGAGGAGAACAGGAATTTGCTGGCCCGGTACCAGGAACAGTTTTTATATATACTCGTGGATGAATACCAGGATACCAGCGGCACGCAGAACCGGCTGGTGGAATTGCTGATCACGTATTGGGATAAGCCAAATGTATTCGTAGTGGGGGATGATGACCAAAGCATTTTTCGTTTCCAGGGTGCCAACGTCGAAAATATGTTGCAGTTCGCGGATACGTACAGGGAAAGTTTGCTTACCGTGGTGCTGAACAACAATTATCGTTCCACCCAGCCCATCCTGGATATTTCCAAAACACTTATCAATTATAACGAGGAACGCCTGGTAAAACAGCTGGAAGGCCTGAGTAAAGAATTGCTATCCTCCAAAGACATTCTCAGGCACCTTACCAATGTCCCCCAGATAAAAGAGTATGAATCGCAACGCCAGGAAATGATCGATATCACCCTGCAGGTTCAAAATCTCATTATGCAGGGAACAGCTGCCGGCAAGATCGCCGTGTTATTCCGGGAAAATAAATATGGGGAAGAGCTGATGCAATATTTCAGGCAGCGAAATATCCCCGTGTTCAGCAAGCGTAGCATTAACATACTAGAGATCCCGCTGGCGAAAAAGTTAGTGCTGTTGTTGAAATACCTGGCTGCTGAACATGATGTGCCATTTGGAGGCGATGCCATGCTTTTCGAGATCCTGCATTTCGATTGGTTCGGGATCCCCCCGATAGAAATAGCCAGGATCACTTCCCAGGTGGCTGATAAACGGTCCTCCGGGGAAAAAATAGCTCTTCGTCAATGGTTAGGAGAAATGGCCACCCGTCCTTCAAAAGATCTTTTTACTCCTTCCCTGCATGATGGATTGAAAAAGGCGAACCAGGTATTGGAACAATTGCTCGCCGATGTGCCCAATCTCACGTTGCAGATGTTATTTGAAAAAGCCATCCGGCAAACCGGTTTATTGTCCAGGATCATGCAAAGTCAGGATAAACACTGGCAACTCCAGGTGCTCTCCGGGCTTTTTGATTTTGTGAGAGAAGAAACCAGGCGAAAGCCTTTGATGAAACTGCAGGAATTGGTAGATATTATTTGCCTGATGGAAATGGAAAACATCAGCTTGCCTCTGATCCAGCTGACCGGGAATGAAAAAGGGGTGAACCTGCTCACCGTGCACGGCTCCAAAGGACTTGAATTCGAGTACGTTTTTTTTGCGGGGTGTAATGCCAGCCTCTGGGAGAAGAAGCGCAAGCCCGGGGGAGGATATAAACTTCCCGATAATTTATTTGCCTCGTATTCGCGGATCAGGCATTCTGATACCGAAGAACTACGGCGCCTTTTTTATGTAGCACTTACCCGCGCAGAGCAACATCTCATGCTTTCGTACTGCACCTGCAATAATGAAGGCAAGGAAACGGAGCCATCGATGTTCATCGCAGAGATCCTGGATAAACATTCGATCCCGGTGGAAAAAGTATTTATTGATAACGAGGTAATGGATGAATTCATCCAGGTGCGATTTGCTGAGGATCAAATGCCTGAGATCAGCCGGGTGGAAGAAGAATTCATTGAAAGAATACTGGAAAAATTCGTGATGAATGTGACGGCGCTGAATAATTACCTGAAATGCCCTCTTGAATTTTATTTTAAGAACCTGGTCCGGATACCTTCCCCGAAAAACGAAGCCACGGAATTCGGATCGGCTGTTCATTTCGCCCTGGAAAGATTTTTCCGCAAAATGCAGGATGGGGGAAAGGATGAATTCCCGTCGAAACAGGAATTCCTGACCGATTTCAATTGGTATATGCACCGGCACCGCGAAAATTTCACCCGGGAACAGTTTGATCGTCGCCTGGAATATGGGGGAGACGTGTTATCCAATTATTATGAAAAATACATTTCCCAGTTTAATAAGATAGTGAGCGTGGAAAGGAATATTCGGAATGTATTAGTGAATAATATCCCGATCAAAGGCAAGTTGGACAAATTGGAATTTGACGGGAACCTGGTGAACGTCGTCGATTATAAGACCGGTGACCCCGAAAAAGCGCAGGCTAAATTGCAACCTCCAACGGAAAAACACCCATGGGGAGGTGATTACTGGAGGCAGGCTGTTTTTTACAAATTATTACTCGACAATTATTCACGCAAGGATTGGAAAGTAGTGAGCACTGAATTTGATTTTATCGAACCGGATAAAAAGAAAGTCTACCGGAAGGTGAAAATAATGATCAGCCCGGAGGATACGAATACGCTGATGAGTATTATCACTTCTGTATGGCAAAAGATCCAGGAACGGGATTTTTATGTGGGTTGTGGCAAAGAGGATTGTCACTGGTGCCATTTTGTTAAGACCAATGAACTGGCTATCGCTTTACATGAAGGGGAGGAAGAAGAAAAAGAAATGGGTTGACAAGAGTAAAAGTTGACAGGTTGACAAGTTGGCAAGGAGGATATCGAGCAATATAACCTTGTTAATTTGTAAACTTGCCAACCTGTCAACAATCCGGTACACATTTATCGCATTATTAGCAAGCCTATTTTCCCTAAAAAGTATGAAAGCTGTTATGTTTGCAACTTGTGAAACAAGTAGCGTACATATTGGTATTATTTATATCGATTTACAGCCTGGTCGTAAATATAGGGTGTGCCAATATCGTTCCTCCGCAGGGGGGGCCACGCGACAGCATCCCACCTCAGCTGGTCAGATCGACCTATCCTGATTCTGTGCTAAACTTCACTGGAGATAGGATCATCTTTTTTTTCAATGAATTTGTAGAAGTACAGAATATCTACGAGCATCTTGTTGTTTCGCCAATTCCCCGGGTTGCACCAGCGGTTGATTACAGGTTGAATACAGTTACGCTGCGGTTAAAAGATCCGCTGGAGCCCAATACAACGTATAGTTTCAATTTTGGAAAGGCCGTCAAGGATTTCACGGAAGGAAACCCACTCACAAATTTCACGTACACCTTTTCTACAGGTCCTTACCTTGATTCACTCGAGTTGCGAGGCAGGGTCACACTGGCTGAAACGGGAGGTATCGATACTACGCTGATCGTAATGTTACACACTTCGCCGGAGGATTCGGCAGTGGTCCTGCAGAAACCCCGGTATGTAGCAAAGCTGGACCGGCAGGGGAATTTCATTTTCAGGAATCTGCCTGCACGAACTTTTTATATTTATGCTCTAAAGGATGAAGGAGGTAGTCTCCGGTATCTGAATGAACGGCAATTATTTGCTTTTGCGGATAAGCCGGTCAGTTTACCCGCGGATAGTGTACTGGTAAATTTATATGCCTATTCAGTGAAGACCGAAACAACTCGTCCAGTAGTTACGGTGCCAGCCCGGATTGGGAAAAGGAAAACAGATGAACCCGGTGATACCCGGCTCAGGTATCAAACTTCCCTGGCAGATAACCATCAGGACCTGTTAAGCTCATTTTTTATCAGCTTTGAACAACCCCTGAAAATTTTCGATAGTACCAAACTGATCTTATCGTCAGATACAACATTCAATTTAGCCAGTGGTTATCGTTTTGTACTGGATAGTACAAGACGTAGAATAAACCTGGAGTTCCAGCTAAAGGAAAATACGACCTATAATCTTATAATCGATAAGGATTTCGCGGAAGACAGTCTGGGGAGAAGATTATTGAGAACAGATACCCTTATATTCAGAACAAGATCATTGGGAGATTATGGTTCGTTGAAACTCCGGTTGAAAAATATTGATCTTTCGCACAACCCGGTATTATTGATGTTTAAAAACGATGTGCTTTACAAATCGTACCCGCTTGCGGGTAATGAATTGAGCGAAGGAGTTTTTCTTCCAGGCGAATATGCGTTGAGGATATTATATGACGAGAATAAGAACGGCCAATGGGACCCGGGTGAATTTTTTAAGAAACGAAAACAACCTGAGTTAGTAAAACCTATTGACAGAAAGATAAATATTAAGCCTAACGCGCCCAATGAGTTTGAGATCACTTTATAAGCTACAAGACCTCGTTCGATATTCTTTTCGGTAGAGAATTAAAATCCCAATTAGTTTTGTCACCCTGAGTGCCTGCCCTGAGCTTGTCGAAGGGCTCTCGAAGGGTGATACTTATGTCATTGTCATGCTTCGAGTGCCTCAGCATGACAGCAATTTTAACTTCAACACTCCTTGTTCCTTGTTCGATATTCAAAGCATTTACAAGGGATTATTTTTATCTTTGACTTATGCAATTCTCTTCCTCCCTCCTCGAAAATGCGGTGAATGAATTTTCCAGGCTGCCCGGCATTGGAAAGAAAACGGCATTGCGCCTGGTATTGCATTTATTAAAGCAGGACGCGAACGTGGTTGGACAGTTCAGCGAGGTAGTGGCCAGGATGCGGAGTGAGATCAAGTTCTGCCAGCGTTGCTACAATGTGGCCGATGGAGATATTTGTTCCATTTGTTCCAATTCCCTGCGCAGGCAGGAGATGATCTGCGTGGTGGAAAGTATTCGAGACGTGATCGCTATCGAAGGGACGCAACAATACAGCGGTACTTATCATGTATTAGGTGGTGTGATCTCACCACTTGATGGGATCGGGCCTGATCAATTGAATATCGAATCCCTTGTGCAGCGGGTGCTGAAAGAACAGACGCAGGAGATCATTTTTGCATTAAATCCCAATATCCAGGGAGATACTACCATTTATTATATACAGAAAAAACTGGGGGGCATTGCGGCGCGCATCACCACCATTGCCCGGGGGATTGCCTTCGGGGGTGAACTTGAGTATGCCGATGAAATGACCCTGGGAAGAAGCCTTCAAAACCGGCTCCCCGTGGAAAGCTATGTTTCTGGTAAATAGCTTTTGACTTTTGAATTTTGCCTGTTAACTTTGCTCAAGGCGGATTTGTTTATTGTTCGGCCTGTAAGTGTTGGCATCCATTCCAGCACAACCAACGTTGGCGAGATGCCAGCATCATAACAGAACTAATAAACGTCAAGAAACTTCCCTTTTAGTTTCCCATCGTTTATAGTTCATAAAACTCAGCAGTATGAAAACCATTCAGGATTGCCTGGAAGAGCGCATTCTCATTATTGATGGCGCGATGGGAACTATGATCCAGCGTTATAAATTGACCGAAGCGGATTACCGGGGAGAACGGTTCAAAGATTGGCCCTCTGACCTCAAAGGTAATAATGATTTACTATGCCTCACAAAGCCCGAAATCATCAAAGACATCCATAAACAATACCTGGAAGCCGGCGCCGACATCATTGAAACCAATACATTCAACGCGCAGGCGATTTCATTAGCAGATTATGGCATGCAATCCCTGGCTTACGAGATCAATCTTGCCGCTGCAAAAATTGCACGAGAAGCTGTTAATGAACTTATTCACGATTCACGATTCACGATTCACGAACCAAAATTCATTGCCGGAGCTATCGGCCCCATGAATAAAACATTGTCCCTTTCGCCAGACGTTAACAACCCCGGTTACCGGTCAATGACATTTGATGACGCCGTGCAGGCCTATTTGGACCAGGTAAAAGGATTGGTGGAAGGTGGAGTGGATGTATTACTGGTTGAAACCATCTTTGATACATTGAATGCCAAGGCAGCGATCTTTGCGATCAAAAAATATTTCCGGGATATAAAAAGACCGCAATTGCCAATAATGATCAGCGGTACCATCACCGACGCAAGCGGTCGGACTCTCAGTGGCCAAACCCTGGAAGCTTTCTATACTTCTGTTGTGCACGCAAAACCATTGAGCATTGGATTGAATTGTGCGCTGGGAGCAAAAGAAATGAGACCGCATATTGAAGAGTTGTCACAACTCGCCGCCTGTTATGTTTCAGCATATCCAAATGCCGGCCTGCCAAATCCGATGGGTGAATACGATGAGCAACCGGCTGAAACAGCTCATCACATCGAAGAATGGGCGAGATCCGGGTTTGTCAATATCGTGGGTGGTTGTTGCGGGACCACTCCCGATCATATCCGGCATATTGCAGAAGAGGTAAAAGATCTGAAGCCAAGAGAATTGCCGGTAGTTGAAGAAACGTTAGCATTATCATGAGTGAAGTCAAAATCAAGCCATTCCTTCGGTTAGCAGGTTTAGAGCCCCTGGTCGTGCGGCCTGAAAGTAATTTTATCAATATCGGTGAGCGCACCAATGTCACCGGCTCTAAAAAATTCGCCAGGCTTGTTCGGGAAAACAAATATGAAGAAGCGCTTTCCGTAGCGCGGCATCAAGTGGAAAACGGGGCACAGATCCTGGACGTAAATATGGACGATGCATTATTAGATGGCGTTAGTGCCATGACCACTTTCCTGAATTTATTGCAAAGTGAACCCGATATCGCGCGTATTCCGATCATGATTGATTCTTCCAAATTCGAGATCATCGAAGCAGGATTGAAATGCGTGCAGGGAAAATGCATCGTGAATTCCATCTCGATGAAGGAAGGAGTGGAGAAATTCAGGGAGCAGGCGATCATCTGCCAGGCTTATGGGGCGGCTGTAGTCGTGATGGCATTTGACGAACAGGGCCAGGCCGATAGTTTGCAAAGAAAGGTTGATATCTGTTCCCGGGCCTATGACATCCTCACACAGGAAGTAGGCTTTGACCCGCAGGATATTATTTTTGACCCGAACATTTTCGCAGTGGCCACGGGACTGGAAGAGCATAACAATTATGCTGTTGATTTTATCGAAGCGACGAGGATCATTAAACAACGGATGCCTCTTGTTAAAGTGAGTGGTGGGGTTAGTAATCTTTCCTTTTCATTTCGTGGCAATGATCATGTCCGCGAGGCCATGCATTCAGTATTTCTTTATCATGCTATCAGGGCGGGGATGGACATGGGGATCGTGAATGCAGGTCAACTGGTCGTATACGATGAAATCGAACCCCTATTGCGCGACCTCTGTGAAGATGTGATCCTCAATCGCAATAATGATAACAATGAAGCCACTGAAAAGCTGATCACTTATGCAGAGACCGTTAAAGCCAAAGGCAGGGTTGAGATTAAGGATGAAGCCTGGAGGAATGCAACGGTAGAAGAAAGATTAAAGCATTCGCTTGTCAACGGTATAACTGATTACATTGAGTTAGATACCGAGGAAGCCAGGCAGAAATATCCTAAGCCTCTGGAAGTCATTGAAGGTCCTTTGATGGATGGAATGAATGTGGTCGGCGATCTGTTCGGTTCAGGGAAAATGTTCCTGCCACAGGTAGTGAAGAGCGCGCGGGTGATGAAAAAATCAGTGGCTTATCTGACTCCATTTATTGAAGAAGAAAAAAAGAATAATCCAAATGCAATACGGGGAGCAGTGGCTAAAATATTATTAGCGACAGTCAAGGGCGATGTTCATGATATTGGTAAAAATATAGTCGGCGTGGTTTTAGGCTGCAATGGTTATGATGTGATCGACCTGGGGGTAATGGTTCCAGCAGATAAGATCCTGGACACGGCTGAGAAAGAAAAAGCAGATATTATTGGCCTCAGCGGGCTGATCACCCCTTCGCTGGATGAAATGGTGCATGTGGCACACGAAATGAAACGCCGCAATATGAAACAGCCTTTGCTGATCGGCGGGGCTACTACTTCACGAATGCATACGGCCGTCAAGATCGCTCCGCAATATGACCAGGGTGTTTTGCATGTACTGGATGCTTCCCGAAGTGTGACTGCGGTCAGTACACTGCTTAGCAAAGAGAAGGAAGTTCTTTTATCGAAGACCCGGAACGAATATGAAGGCTTGCGGGATCAATTCTTGAAAAAAAATAAAAAAGACCTGGTCCCTTATCGGGAAGCGCTGGTTACTAAACAATATCTGGATTGGAAGAATTACCGACCTGTAAAACCTGCGTTAGAAGGTGTGAAGGTTTTAAAGCAATTTGACCTCGGAATTATTTCACGTTATATTGACTGGGCGCCGTTTTTTATAGCCTGGGAAATGCCTGGTAGGTTCCCGGAAGTGTTATCGGATAAGATATTTGGGACAGAAGCAACAAGACTTTATGATGATGCCAGGAAATTGGTTGAAAAAATAGTTTTTGAAAATTGGTTTACCGCCCATGGCGTGATCGGTATCTGGCCGGCGAATAGTAATAATGCTGATACAATTATCCTTCAAACGGAAAGAGGTGAGGTCAGGTTGGAAACGCTGCGGCAACAATTGAAAAAAGCTGTTGGTCAGCCGAGTTTCTCATTAGCTGATTTTATTAAACCAGGCCCATCCTCACCAGATACAATCACTACCGATTCACGACTCACGATTCACGATTACATGGGTGCATTTGCAGTGACCATACATGGCGCTTCGGATCACATTAAGCGCTTTGCTAAAGAGCACGACGAATACAACAAGATCATGGTCCAGGTCCTGGCTGATCGTTTTGTGGAGGCATTCGCAGAATGTCTGCATGAAAAAGTCAGGAAAGAATTTTGGGGTTATGCGAAGAATGAAGATCTGAGCAATGAACAATTGATTCATGAAGAATACAAAGGTATCCGGCCAGCCCCAGGCTATCCAGCCTGCCCCGATCATACCGAAAAATTAAAACTGTTCGAACTACTAAATGTGACCGAGAATATTGGTATCGAAATGACCGAAAGCCTGGCCATGAATCCTCCCGCTT
>Ga0196964_10000995_pt1 | contig 15191 bp, 20 predicted proteins | sample S1_10metaG_FD_148615 | JGI IMG/M metagenome (GOLD analysis project Ga0196964, IMG submission 148615) | Soil microbial communities from Anza Borrego desert, Southern California, United States - S1_10 | ecosystem: Environmental > Terrestrial > Soil > Desert | place: USA: California | collected...
AATGCCCACCCAGCCCAGCGTCGAGCGCGTCCAGATGTGCGCCTCGACCTTGAGCCAGCGTGGATCGTCGAAGCTCCCGGCGGCCATGGCGCGCATCCCTGGCCGCATCTGGAGCGTCCAGCTGATGTTCCCGCCGCAGTTCGCGCAGAAATCGACCTTGAGCCAGCGATGCGTCTCGTCGGAGGCGTGCCGGTAGCTCTTCAGCTCCCCGCGCAGGAACTCCACGTCGTCGGCGTTGAAGTACGCGCCGACCCCGAACGCGCTTCCGGTGCGCTTCTGGCAGAACGTGCAATGGCAGGCCGCGACCCGCAGCGGCGGGTTCTTCACGCGGTAGCGCACCGCCCCGCACACGCAGCCGCCTTCATGCTGCACGGCGGCACCCATCGGGCTTGTGGATACGCTCCGTGGACGCCGGGAACTTGGCGAGCTTTTCCGCTGGCCGGCGCGGGCGCGCGACCAGCTCGCCGCCGCAGTTCGGGCAGCGTCCCGCGAGCACGCCGTCGGCGCAGCCGCGGCAGAACGTGCATTCGAAGGAGCAGATGCGCGCGTCGGTGGATTCCGGCGGCAGATCGCGGTTGCAGCACTCGCAATTCGGTCTTAGCTGGAGCATCAGAGATTCTCCCTGCAACGGTAAATTACCTCGTAGGCCTTTTCCGCGACTGCATCGTCCAGCAGGCAGGCGACGGCCTGGATGAAGTCCTGCGGCGCCTGGGCGATGAGGAGGTCGTTGACCCACGAATGAACGAGGCCGCGCCGCTTCTCGTCCGGCAGCGCGAGCAGCATCTCCAGCGTGCGATTGATGTCATCGTTCTCGCACGCGCTCAGCAGCATCGTGATGAAGCCATCGACCTCAGCGACGGTGCGCGGCACCGCGGTCAAGCCGAAGCCTTTTCCCGCAAGGTGACGAATTCTTCGGCGGCCGTGGGGTGGATGCCGATGGTGGCGTCGAACTGCGCCTTGGTGGCGCCGAGCTTCACGGCGATGGCGACGCCCTGGATGATCTCGCCGGCGTCCGGCCCGATCATGTGCGCGCCGACCACCTTGTCGCTCGCCCGGTCGACGATGAGCTTCATGAACGTGCGCTCCTTCTTGTCGGTGACGGTGAGCTTGAGGGCGCGAAACGATGTCTTGTACACGTCGACGATGCCGTGGCGCTCGCGCGCCTTTTCCTCGGAAAGGCCCACCGTCGCCACGTTCGGGTGCGAGAACACCGCGGTCGGCACGTTGTCGTGGTCGACCGCGGTGGGCTCGCCGCGGAAGAGCGTGCGTGCGAGCCACATCGCCTCCGCGGTCGCCACCGGCGTGAGGTTGATGCGGTTCGTCACGTCGCCGATGGCGTGGATCGAGTCCACCGATGTGTTCGAGTACTTGTCGACCAGCACCGCGCCGTCCGTCGCGAGCCGCACGCCCGCGCTTTCGAGTCCCAGGTTGGCGGTGTTCGGCCTGCGTCCCGTGGCGAAGAGGACGAGATCCGTTTCGACGCGCGTGCCGTCGCCGAGCGCGAGCTCGAGCGCGGTTGCTTTCCGCGCGATGGCCACGGGCTCGGCGCCGAGATGGATCTTCATCCCCTTGGCGGCCATCTCCTCGCAGAGCCGCTCGCCGACTTCGCTATCGAAGCCGCGCAGCAGCCGCTTGCCGCGGTAGGAGAGCAGCGTCTGCACGCCGAGGCCGTGGAAGATCGATGCGAATTCGACCGCGATATAGCCGCCGCCGACGACCACGGCGCGCTGGGGCAGTTTTTCGAGATGAAACGCCTCGTTCGAGGTGATGGCGAGCTCGCGGCCCGGGATCGGCGGGATCTGCGGCCACGAGCCGGTCGCGATCAGGATGTGCTTCGCGGTGCAGGTCTTTCCATCCACCTCCACCGTGTGCGCGTCGCGCACGACGGCCCTTCCCTTGATGATGTGGACTCCGGCGAGGGCGAGGATCCGCTCGTAGACGCCATTCAGGCGCGCGATCTCGCGGTCCTTGTTGGCGAGGAGGGTCGTCCAGTCGAAGCGCGGCTCGCCGATCGTCCAGCCGAAGCCCCTGGCGATCTCGAAGTCCTCCCGGAAATGCGCGGCATAGGAAAAGAGCTTCTTGGGGATGCAGCCGACGTTCACGCAGGTGCCGCCGAAGCGGCCGGACTCGGCGATGGCGACCTTCGCGCCGTACCCGGCGGACACCCGGCTCGCGCGGACGCCGCCCGAGCCGCCGCCTATCGTGAAAAGGTCGAAATCGAAAATCGGTTACTTCAGGTTGGGCAGATTGATCTCGATGAGCTCGAGCTGCGCGGCGAGGTTCTTGTGCTGCGGCTTGTCGGCAAGCCACTTGATGGCATTGCGAACCCGGGTCTCGATCTGCGCCCTGGGCATGCCCTCGATGCCCGCGAACATGGATGCGAGGTCGGGCAGGTTGTTCGACTGGGCGACGTTGCGCACGTCCGCGAGCCGGGTCTCGATCGCGCCGCGGTCCAGATTGGTGACGAGCTTCAGGGTTTTATCGTGGCTCATGGCGCTCCTCCCGGGTACGCAGGGGATTGTACCAGCGTGTAGCGCTCGCCATCGACGCGCACCGCACCTTCGAAGATCAGCTTCTCGAGATGCGCGGTGAGCGAGCGCGCGGCGGGTCCATGCACCCGGCTCGGCACGTCGTCGTAGACCGCAGGGATGAGCTCGGCCACCGATGCGCTACCCGCCCGGGCAAGCGCGCCGACGACTTTCCTCTCTCGCGCGAGCCGGTGCTGGACGAGCCGGCGGAACTCGCGCTGCGGATCGCCGATGAGGTAGCCGTGTCCCGGCGCGAGGATCGCCACGTCGAGCGCGCGCAGGCCTTCCAGCGAGGCGAGGTAGGCGCGCATGTTCCCGTCGGGCGGATTGATCACCACCGTCGAGCCCTGCATCACGTGATCGCCGGTGAAGAGCATGCGCGTTTCTTCGAGGAGATAGCACAGGTGGTTCGAGGCATGCCCGGGCGTGTGCAATGCCTGCAGCGAGACGCCGCCCACCCGGACGCGCTCGCCATGCTCGAGCACCCGGTCGGGCGCAAAGGTCGCGTCCTGGCCGCGCGGCGCGGGGCGGCCGAGCACCTGCGCGCCGGTCGCCGCCTTGATCGCCGCGGCGGCCGGCGAGTGATCGAGATGGGTATGGGTGCACAGGATGAATCTGATGTTCGGAAAAGAAAGGATCTTTTCCACATGCGAATCGATGGCGGGCCCGGGGTCGATGACGGCGAGCTCGTCATCGCTGCCGACGAGGTAGGTATTGGTGCCCGGCCCGGTCATCATGCCGGGGTTCGGCGCGATGAGGCGCGTGACGAAGCGGTCGAGGCGTTTCGCTTCGCCCGGCACGAGGTCGTAGGTGCTCTCGCCCGTCTCCTCGGGATCGCACCAGTGGATCTCGAAGTACGCGGGGTCCGCGCGCCGGAAGAGCTTCGCGCCTTCCCGGCCTTGCGCCCAGCAGGCGCGGTTTGCGAGCACTTCGAGCTGATTGGCATGCGCCCACGCCGCGCGCGGATCGGAAAAACGGCCCAGGTCGCGCAGCGTGGTCTGGGTGGCGAAGACGAGCTCGATCTCGCCGCGCTCGGCGCGCGCGAGGGCGTCCTGCGGGCGTATCCACTGGCTGTGCACGGTCTCGGTTGCATCGTGCGCGCCTTCCTGGCCATCGGGTGCCACGGCGACGAAGAAGCGCGTGTCGAAGCGCCGCGCGCGCCCCGGCGCTGTGATCCAGTGACCGTAGTACGCCAGACGATCCGCCGGGATGAAGAGGCCTTCCTTGCGCAGAAACTCCTGGAACGGGGCGTTCCGGTGCTGCATGAACTCGAGCGCCCGAGCTGCGGAAACCATCCTGCCCTCGGCATCGCACGCGAGAAGAACGCCCGCTTCCTCGAAGCATTCGCGTACCGCGGCGACGAAGTAGGTGAGCCCATTGGCCGGCACGCCGAGGCGCTCGCTCGCCTGGGCGTCGGTGAGGCCGCGCACGCGGGAAAAGTCCTTGTCTGCCTCATCGAGCGACCCGCCGGGAAAGACATAGGCACCGCCGAGGAACACCGCGCTCTGCGTCCGCTGCAGCATCAGCGTCTCGATTCCGGACGCGCCGGGACGCAGGAGGATGAGCGTCGCGGCCGGACGCGGTTGCATGGCCATCAGGTGGTGCGCTGCGCCTTGTCTTTATCGTTCTGGGCCTTGATGAGCGCGCGCATGCGCTCCCAATCGGCGTCGGACAGCTTGTCCAACTCGGTGAAGTAGGCGCCCGATCCGCTCGCGAGATAGCCGCCGCCGTCGATGGCGATCGTCTCGCCGGTGAGCCATTCGCAGCCGTCGGCCATGAGGAAGGTGGCGAGGTTCTGCAGCTCCTCCATGCGGCCGACGCGCCGCATGGGGTTGAGGTTCTTCGATTCGGTGAAGTCGCCGCCGGGACGAAGCCGCTTCGTGGCACCTTCGGTGGGAAAAGGCCCGGGCGCGATGGCGTTGAGGCGAATCCCGTAGCGGCCCCATTCCACGGCGAGCGATTTCGTCATGACGTGCAAGCCCGCCTTGGACATCGCGGACGGGACGACATACGGCGAGCCGGTGTGTACCCACGTGACGAGAATCGAAACCACGCTGCCCTTGTGACCTCCGGCGATCCAGCGCTTGCCTACCGCGTGCGTCACGTAGAACGTGCCGTGGAAGACGATGTTGGCGATGGCGTTGAAGCCGTTGGGGGAGAGATCCTTCGTGGGGCTGATGAAGTTGCCGGCTGCGTTGTTGACGAGCCCCGCGAGCGGCCCGTCCTCGTCCCATATCCGCTGCACCATGGCATCCACGGCCTGCGCGTCGCGGATGTCCACCGCATGGGTCTTCACCTTTCCGCCGAGCTCTTTGGCGGTGGAGTCGAGGACGCTGCCGCGGCGCCCGCAGATCCACACATCGGCGCCGAGATCGACATAGCGCGCGGCGATTTCCTTGCCCAAGCCCGTGCCGCCGCCCGTGACGAGGATGCGCTTGCCCTTCAGGAGGCCGGCCTGGAACATGCCGGCATTGTAAAACCCCGCCTTACGCGCGGCTCATTTCGCCGCGGTCACCTCGATGCGTACGACCGACCCGGGCTCGTCGAGCACCGCGACGCGGCAGACGCGCAGCGGTGGATGCTTGGGGTCGACCCAGCGATTCCACGCCGCGTTGAGGTCCGGAAGCAGCGCCATGTCGGCGAGCGCCACGCCTGCGGTCAGGAGCTTCGACTTGTCGATCCCGGCGGTGGCGAGGAGCTCGTCGATGTGCGTGAGCAGCCGCTCGGTCTGCGATTTCACGTCGCCGGCAGGCTCGGGCGTGCTGCCCATGATGTAGAACATGTTGCCCTTGCCCACCATGCGGCTGACGATGCTCACGCGGTTGCCGCCTCCGGTGCGTAGGAAGCGATGCCGTTGCCGAACGACCAGTTCTCGCGCGCCACTTCGATGAGGTTGATCCAGGTGTCCTCGCGGCGCAGTCCCAGCTTCGCCAGGTTGTCGGCCACCGCGCGGTAGAACGCCCGCTTCTGCGCGAGCGTGCGGCCCGAGGAGAGCGTGATCTGGATGATGACGATGTCGCTCGTGCGCGCGATGCCGAGGAAGTCCGAGTCGTAGACGAGGTCGCCCGCCTCGTGCTCGGTGATCAGCTGGAAGCGGTCCGCCGGCGGCACGCCGAGCGTGTCGACAAGCGCGCGATGCACGGCGTCGCCCACCTTGCGGCGCTGCTCCGCCGCGCGGCCTTTCAGCATGGAGATGCGAACCAGTGGCATGACCCGCTATTTACGCTCGGTGGTATTTCAAGCCGCGCGGCGCGGGGCTGAGCCTTCCGGCACGGAAAAACGACTTTAGCGGTGCGAACACGTAATGATCGAAGGCCGCGGCCCGCTCGCGGCGCGCCTGCCGGTGGATGGCTTCCAGCAGCTCCGGGTTGCTCATGACCGCTTCGTACGTGATCCGGTTCATACCTGTTCCTTTCGTAAGTCAGGTGAAAGCTACGGCGGCGCCGCCGCCCAGCGCGTTGATGACCGCGACCCCGGCGTGACGCAGGCGATAGCAGTTGCCCTGCGCGAGCACGATGTCGCGCGGCTCGTTCTCCTCGGTGATCCAGACCGTGCCCTGCACGGCGCACACGGTGGCCCCGGCGCCGTCGCGCAGCTTGAGGGTCTGATCCCCCGTCAGCTGTACCGCCCCGGACTGCAGCTCGATGTTCATGCTTCGGCTCCTTGCGTTTGGTATGCGCAGGATGCATGCTTGCAGCCGCGGTCTCAAACGGAAAATATGCAAGGCATGCATGCGTAAACGGAATGCAATGCCGTCCCTCGACCTGCTCGTCGGCTTCGAGGCGGCGGCGCGCCACCTGTCGTTCACCAAGGCGGGCGAGGAGCTCTTCCTCACGCAGTCGGCGGTGAGCCGGCAGATCAAGGACCTCGAGGACGAGCTCGGCGTCGCGCTCTTCCAGCGCAGGCACCGCTCGCTCGCGCTCACCGAGGCGGGGCAGCAGTTCTACGCCGCGGCGGCGCAGGTGCTCACCACCATGCGCAGTGCGACCGAGCGGCTGCAGGCGCAGGCCGGGAAGCGCCGGCCGCTCTCCGTCACCACCACGCATTCGTTCGCCGCGTTGTGGCTCATCCCGCGGCTCGCGGGCTTCACCCGCACGCACCCGGGCGTCGATGTGCGCATCACGGCCGAGACGCGTGTGCAGGACCTCGAGCGCGATGGCCTCGACCTCGCGATCCGCCACGGGCCCGCATCACTCGCGGGGCCGAACGCCGTGCGGCTCTTCGGCGAGAAAGTGTTCCCGGTGTGCAGCCCGAAGCTGCTGAAGAAGACGCCGCTCAAGGTGCCGGCGGACCTGCGCCATCACATCCTCCTCCACTACGACGACCCGGACGGGCGCCACCCCTGGCTGCACTGGAAAAGCTGGCTCGAGGTCGAGCGCATCGCGGATCTCAAGCCGGCCGGCACGCTCACCTTCTCGGGCTACGAGCAGATCATCCCCGCGGCGGTCGCCGGCCACGGCGTTGCGCTCGGTCGCAGCCCGCTCGTCAAGGACCTCCTCACCTCCGGCGAACTCGTCGCGCCTTTCCGCAGCCACGCCGACCCGGCGCGCGCCTACTTCGCCATCCTCAGCAAGAGCGCGGCGAGCCGCCCGGAAGTGGGCGAGTTCGTGAGCTGGCTGCGGGACGAAGCCGCTAAACGGTAAGGACGATCTTGCCGATGTGCTGCGAGGTTTCCATCAGGCGATGGGCCTCCGCCGCCTGCTCTAGCGGGAACGTCTTGAACACCTGCGGCTTGATCTTGCCCGCCTCGATGAGCGGCCAGATCTTTTCGCGCAGGCTGCGCGCGATCGCGCCCTTGAACTCCACCGGGCGGGGGCGCAGCGTCGAGCCGGTGAGGGTGAGGCGCCTGCGCATCACCGCATCGATGTCGAGCTCGGTCTTCGGGCCGCGCAGGTAGGCGATGAACACGAGCCGGCCCTCGTCGGCGAGGCACTTCAGTTCCTTCGGGACGTAATCGCCGCCCACCATGTCGAGGATCACGTTGATGCGGCCCTTGAGCTCGCCGCTCCAGTCCTCGGTCTTGTAATTGAACGCCTTCGCGGCGCCGAGCTTCTCGCACGCCGCGCATTTTTCGTCCGAGCCGGCGGTGGCATAGACGCTGTTGCCCATGGCGACGGCCATCTGGATGGCGGTGACGCCGATGCCGGAGCTGCCGCCCTGCACGAGGAGGGTTTCGCCAGGCGCGAGGCGGCCGCGGTCGTACACGTTGCTCCACACGGTGAAGAACGTTTCGGGCAGCGATGCGGCCTCCACGAGCGAAAGACCCTTGGGGACCGGCAGCGCCTGCACCTGCGGTGCAACGCAGTATTCGGCGTACCCGCCGCCATGCACGAGCGCGCACACCTTGTCGCCGACACGGAAGGCTTTCGCGTCGGAACCGAGTTTCACTATTTCCCCGGCGACTTCGAGTCCCGGCAGGTCCGACGCGTCGGGCGGCACCGGATACTTGCCGACGCGCTGCAGGATGTCCGGGCGGTTCACGCCCGCCGCGGCGACCTTGATCAGGATCTCGTGGGGCTTCGGCTCGGGGGTCGCTCTCTCGGTCGGCTTGAGGACCTCCGGGCCGCCGGGCTGAGTAATTTCGACGGCTTTCATCCGTGTTTCGACCGCTTTCATCTATGCCATGATAACGGCATGGCCCAATTTCGCGTCGAGTTCGTCCTGGATCAGGCGAGCGGAAAGTACCTGGCGGAGCTCTACAACCCGGACAAGCCGGACGAGCTTATCGTGCGGACCGAGGCGCTCTATCCCACGCAGCCGGCCGCGGTGCTGGGCCTCGTGCAGCTTTTCAAGAACGCCATCCTGAAGTTTCCGCCGGCGGATACGCCGCCGCGCAAGGTAGGCAAGAAGCCCGCGGCCAGGAAAGCCAAGAAGAAGAAAAAACCGGTCGCACGCAAAAAGACGACGAGGAGGAAAAAGAAATGAAATTCGCAACGCTCGCCGCAGCCGTCGCGCTGTGCGCCGCGCTTCCGGCATTGGCCGATTTCAACGACAAGAAGCCGATCAGCGCCACCGTCACGGGCGCCACCCCCAGCGGGTATCCGCGCACCATGGTCGAGGGCATGAATGCGGTGGTGCGCGACGCGTATCCCGGCTCCGACGTCTCGTTCAAGCCGAACTCGCCGGGCGGCGGCGTGCAGGCGATCGCCACCAAGCAGGCGGATTTCACCGCCACCGCGACCGGCACCGAGATCAAGCTCGCGAACGAGGGCCAGGCCCCCTTCAAGGAGTCGCTCAAGGGCCGCTTCAGCTACGTGATGCAGCTCTACGACAACCAGTACATCCACTTCCTGATGACCAAGGAATGGGCGGACGCGAATGGCATCAAGTCGTGGGCCGACATCGCGGCGAAGAAGCCCAAGATGCGCCTCGCCATCAACCGGCCGGACAACCCCCAGACCACCATCGGCGGGCCGTACGAGGTCATGAAAGCGCACGGCTTCAGCATCACCGACATCGAGAAATGGGGCGGATCGTATGTCCTCGGCAACAGCCAGATCGGCCTCGACGCGATCACCGACGGCAAGGCGGACGTGTTCATGAACGCGCGCAACCTGGGCGACTCGCTGGTCAAGGACATCGCCGGAAAGCGCCCGCTGCTGTGGATCGACGGCGACCGCGGCACCCTCCAGAAGGCCGCGGATACCTTCAACTTCAAGGCCGACATGGTGGAGAAGGGAACGTATCCGTTCCTCGACAAGGACTATCCGACCGTGCGCATGTGGGTCTCGCTCCTTGCCGGCAGCCACGTATCCGACGAGGTGGTCTACAAGTACGTGAAGGCCATCGCCGAGAACGAGAAGCGGGTGCAGGACATCGGCGGCTCCCTGAAGAGCTCCTTCACCACCGCGAAGATGGCGACCAACCCGGCAAACCTTCCCTACCACCCGGGTGCACTGCGCTACTACAAGGAAAAAGGCCTGGTGAAGTAGGCATTGGGCCTTCTTAGCTGGGAGGGACGCCGGCACCGCCCGGACGGCGCCTGGGCGGTCTACATCAAGGCGGCGTCGGTCATCGCCGCCCTCTACGTTCTCTGGATCGGCGCGCTCGCGCAAATCACCGGCAACGCCGCGCTCTGGCTCGCCGGGTTCGTGCCGCTCGATTTCCTGTCGGCGTTCGCGGGCTGGGCGCGCTCGTTCACCGCCAACTGGCATCGCGACATCTCGATCTTCATCGGCATCACGTTCCCGATCGCGTTCCTCACCACGACGGCGCGCCAGGGCCGCAGCCGGCTCGCCTGGACGGACGTCGTGCTCGCCGCGCTCTCGCTCGCCGTGGCGGCGTACTACGTCGTCTTCGACCACAAGTTCCTGAACTGGAGCCGTGGATTCTCGCAGCCGAGCACCGCCGACCTCGTCGTCGGCTTCACGCTGCTCGGCCTCGTGCTCGAGCTGTGCCGGCGCTCGGTGGGGTGGGGACTTACCACCCTGGTCGTCGTGCTGCTGCTCTTCACCGTGTTCGGCGCCTGGATGCCCGGCGCCCTGCGGCATCACAACTTCAGCGTCGACTACTTCATCGAGATGATGACGATCATGGAGAACGGCGTGTTCGGCGCTCCGCTCGAAGTGGCGGCGACCTACGCGTTCCTGTTCGTCCTCTTCGGCAGCTTCTACGAGAAGTCCGGCGGCGGGCAGCTGTTCTTCGATCTCGCGAGCGCGGTGACCGGGCGCATGCGCGGCGGCGCCGCCAAGGCCTGCGTGACGGCGAGCGGCCTGTACGGGTCGGTATCGGGCAGCCCGACCGCGGACGTGGCCACCACGGGGCCGCTCACCATCCCGATCATGAAGAAGACGGGGGTGCCTGCCGCGCGCGCCGGCGCCATCGAGGCGACCGCGTCGAGCGGCGGCGCGATGCTGCCCCCCGTCATGGGCGCGGTCGCATTCATCATGTCCGACATCACCGGCATCTCCTATGCGGCGATCTGCCTCGCGTCGGTGTTGCCCGCGCTCATCTACTACTACTCGATCTACCTGCTCGTGCACAACGAGGCGGTAAGGCACAACGAGCCGCGGTTGCCCGAGGACCAGATCGTGCCGCTCGGCGCCGCGCTTGCGCGCGGCTGGCGACACGTGCTGCCGCTCGGCGCCCTCATCGCGCTCCTCATGGCGGGGTTCACGCCCGTATATGTCGCCGCAGGCGCAACGGCAGCGGTGATCGCGCTTTCCTGGTTCCATCCGCCGAGCGCCATCGGGCCGCGCCGATTCGTAGAGTGCTGCACCGAGACCATCACCCAGCTGGTGCCGCTCGTGGGTGCGGTGGCGGCGGCCGGCGTGGTGATCGGCGCGATCGAGATCAGCGCGCTGGCCGGCAAGTTCACGCTGCTCATCAACGCGCTGTCGGGCGGTCTCCTCATCCCGACCCTGCTGCTGGCGGCGCTGTTCCTCGTGCTCCTCGGCATGGGGATGCCGACGCCCGCGGTGTACATCATGGGCGCCGCGCTCCTCGCGCCGGTGCTGCGCGGCGTCTTCAAGCTGCCCGAGATGCAGGTGCATCTCTTCATGCTGTACTTCGCCTGCCTGTCGGCGATCACGCCGCCGGTGGCGGTGGCGAACTTCGCCGCCGGCGCCATTGCCGGGGTGAACCCCATGGCCCTCGGACCGTACGCGGTGAAGCTCGCCATCGGCGGCTTCATCCTGCCGTTCTATTTCCTCTTCAATCCGGGGCTCAACATGGAGGGCGAGCCGCTCTACATCGCCGAGTGCCTTGCGTTCGCGGTGGCGATGTGCACGTTCGCCTCGTTCTCGATGCAGGGCTACCTTGGCGTGCGGCGCATCGCCTGGCCGTTGCGCCTCGTGCTCTTTGCGTGCGCGGTCACCACGGTGTCGCCGCGCTTCGACATCACGCTAGCGGCGACGTTGCTGGGCGCCGCTGTCCTTGTACTTGTGCATCTGCGTGGCCGCCCAGCGAAGGTCGACGTTCCCGCCTGACAGGATCACGCCGACCTTCAGGCCTTTCAGCTTCTTCTTTTTCTGCAGTACCGCGCACGCCGCGAGCGCCCCGGTCGGCTCGATCAGCACCTTCATGCGCTCCCACATGAAGAACATCGCCTGAAGGAGCTGCTCGTCGGTCACGGTGAGCATGTCCGACACGTGCGCCATGACGAGCGGGAACGTGACGCTGCCCAGCGCCTGGGTGCGCGCGCCGTCGGCGATGGTCTTCGGCACCTCGATCTTCACGATCTTCTTTTTCCTGAAAGACCGCGTCGCGTCGTCACCGGCTCTCGGCTCGACGCCCACGACCTGCACCTTGGGAAGCAGATGGCGCGCTGCGACGGCGGAGCCCGACAGCAGCCCACCGCCGCCGCAGGGCACGAGCAGCATGTCGAGGTGCCCGACGTCCTCGATCAGCTCCTTCGCGGCGGTTCCCTGGCCCGCGACGATATGCGGGTGGTTGAAGGGCGGAATGAGGATGCGTCCGCCGGCGTGCCGGGCGGCCACCTGCTCGCGATCCTCGCCCTTCTTGTAGATCACGACCTGCGCACCGTAGCCGCGCGTCGCGGCGAGCTTCACCTTCGGTGCGTCCCACGGCATGACGATCAGCGTCTGGATGCCGAGCAGCTTCCCGGCGAGCGCCACCGCCTGCGCGTGGTTGCCGGAAGAGAACGCGATCACGCCGCGGCGGCTTTCCTCGGGCGCGAGGCGGCTCAGCGCGTTGTAGGCGCCGCGGAACTTGAACGCGCCCATGCGCTGGAAGTTCTCGCACTTGAAGTAGACCTTTGCTCCGGTAAGCTCGTCCACCGTCGCGGAATTGAGCACGGGCGTGCGCCGCGCGTGCGGCCTCAGCCGCTCGTGCGCGGACTCGATGTCGGCGAAGGTCACCATGCGGCGAATTGTAGAATCAACCGATGGACTATTCCCGGTACAAAGACCTGCAGATCCGGCGCGTCGAGCCGGGCATCCTGGACATCGCGATGGGGGAGGAGGGTAAGCTCGCCGTCGCCACGGCGCGCGCGCACGCCGAGATGGCGGACGTATGGCTCGACGTCGACCGCGATCCGGAGACGCGCGTCGCCATCCTGCGCGGCGCCGGCAAGGGGTTCTCGGCCGGCGGCGACCTCGCCATGGTCGAGGACATGACGCGCGACCCCGAGGTGCGCGCGCGCGTATGGCGCGAGGCGCGCGACCTCGTCTACAACATGCTCAACTGCTCGAAGCCGATCGTCTCGGCGATCCATGGGCCGGCCGTGGGCGCGGGGCTCGCCGCCGCGCTGATGGCGGACATCTCCATCGCCGCGCGCAATGCCAAGCTGATCGACGGGCATACGCGCCTCGGCGTTGCCGCGGGCGATCACGCGGCCATCATCTGGCCGCTCCTCTGCGGCATGGCGAAGGCGAAGTACTACCTGCTCACGTGCGACACACTGACGGGGGAGGAAGCCGAGAAGCTCGGTCTCGTGTCACTCGCCTGCGAGGAAAATGAACTGAGGGAAAAATCCCTCGAGGTTGCCCGCAAGCTCGCGACCGGCGCGCAGTCGGCCATCCGCTGGACGAAGTACTCGCTCAATAACTGGCTGCGCCTCGCGGGACCCACCTTCGATGCTTCGCTCGCGCTCGAGATGCTCGGCTTCACCGGGCGTGAAGTGAAGGAGGGAATCGCCTCCCTCAAGGAAAAGCGGCCGCCTAGGTTTTCGTAAAGTCCATCTCGCCGGCCGAGGTGCCGCTGCCGCCGCCACCGCCCAGCAGCCTCTCGAGATCCTTGGCGACGACCGCCGGGTCCGGACCGACCCGGCCCATCGACGAGAGGAACAGGCGCACCGGCAGGTCGACGAGCGTCGGCTGCGGATGGTCGCGCAGGTGCGCGACGTTCTGCACGGCGGGGATGATGCGGCCGCTCCTCACGCCGGCCATCTCGCTTTCCAGCCCCTGCACCATCGCCGCCTGCGCGCGCGCGATTCCCGTCAGCAGCTCGGCCAGTTGTTGCGCGGATATCTGCAGCATGGTCCCTCCTTTCGCGCGATGGTAGCATCGGCGCGCGATGTTCTCGTGGCGCCGCCCGGAAGATCTCGGGGTCAAGGAAGGCCGCCTTGCGCCGTGCAAGACGACACCGAACTGCGTGTGTTCCCAGGCCAATCCTTACGACGCCGAGCACTACATCGAGCCGCTGCACGGCACGCTGCGCGATGTGCGGCGCGCCGTCGACGCGATGCCGCGCACGAAGATCATCGCGCAGACCGAGACCTACCTCTATGCGGAATTCCGCAGCGCGCTGCTGGGCTACGTCGATGACGTGGAGTTCCTCGCCGACGGCTCGGTGATCCACGTGCGCTCGGCCTCGCGCCTCGGCCGCCGCGATTTCGGCGTCAACCGCAAGCGCATCGAGACGATCCGCCGGCTCATGCAAGCTCCACGATGACGGGTTGATGGTCGGAGGCCTGGTTCTGCAGGTCGATCGCGATGCTTTTGAGCGCTATGTCGGGTGTGCAGAACACGAAGTCGCAGCAATAGGGCGCGTGGCCTTCCTCGAACAGCCGGAAGGTCGGGGGATGCTCCTTCCCTGGATTGAGCGCCTGCCAGGCGTCGACGAAGCCGCCGGCCAGCATCTCCTCGTGCAGCGGGTCGTCGGGTGGCAGGTTGAAGTCGCCGCAGACGATTGCGCTCGCCGGCCTCGCCGCGGCGCGATAGGTCGCATCTTGGGAAGCCTTTCTTTCCGCCAGTGCTTCTTCATGCAATTCCAGCAGACGAGCGACCTGGGCTTTCCGGTGTGAGTTCGAGTAGTACTCGAGGTGCGTCGTAATGACGCGCAACCCGTCGAACACGATTTCGAGCGCCGCGCGCGGCATGCTCGCGACGTCCGGGGACGGCGGCCAGGGCAGCGAATGCCGGAGCACGCGTCCCGCGGGAAGCCGCGAGAGGATGGCGTTGCCGAAGCGGCTCCGCCTGCCGTTCGCACCGGGAAGATCGACCGCGGCCACGAAGAACGCGCCGTATCCCGGCAGCGCGCGAGCCAAGGCCTCCAGCTGGTCTTCGTCCGCGCCGCCCGGAAGGTCGGGAAAGTGCACGGCCACTTCCTGCAGGCACGCGACGTCGACCTGCCGGCTTCTTATGAACGCGGCGATGCGCGCCGGATCGACGACGCCGTCGACGCCGCGGCACCATTGCACGTTCCACGTGAGCAGGCGCATGATTTCGTTTCCGGGAGAACCGCTATGCGTGCATTCATTCTGATTTTCGCACTGCTCGCGACGAGCGTGCTCGCGCAGGACCAGAAGGCTACCGAAACCCTGTCGGCGATGGTGTCGCTCAGCGCGAAGATCCAGCGCGGGGCGCGGAGCGCCGAGACGCTCGGGCTCGAGCGGCAGGGCAACGGCGTGCTCATCCGTCCCGACTACGTGCTCACCATCGGCTACCTCGTCATCGAGGCCGAGGCGATTCAGGTCACCAACGGCGACAAGACCGTACCCGCCACGCTCGCCGGCTACGACCACGCGAGCGGCTTCGGCCTCCTCAAGCTCGCGGCGCCCGTTCCGGGCAAGCCGCTGCCGCTCGGCAACTCGAGCGCGCTCGCCGAGCGCGAGCCGGCGCTCGTCGCCGGTGCCGGGGGACCCGGCGACGTCGCGATCGTGCACGTCGTATCGCGCCGCCCGTTCTCCGGGAGCTGGGAGTACCTCCTCGACTCGGCGATCTTCACCTTCCCCGCGGTGCGCGGCTGGTCGGGCGCGGCGCT
>Ga0196964_10000996_pt1 | contig 15184 bp, 7 predicted proteins | sample S1_10metaG_FD_148615 | JGI IMG/M metagenome (GOLD analysis project Ga0196964, IMG submission 148615) | Soil microbial communities from Anza Borrego desert, Southern California, United States - S1_10 | ecosystem: Environmental > Terrestrial > Soil > Desert | place: USA: California | collected...
TGCCACCTGGACGCAGGTGCTTGGGCTCCCATTTCCTGGTTTTACAACAGGCCGGGCAGGTGACCTGGAAGTGGCAGGTAACGGGGATGTATATGCGTGTTTAGGTATTTTCAGTCGTGGGTCTATTTGGAAATCTTCTTTTGCCACGCATGGGGCCAATACAGGCGCGATAGGTACCTGGACTGAAGTGACACCAAACTGGATAGCCCCAAGATTCCGCATTGAATTAGCTGTAGCTCCTTCGGACCCCCAAAAATTATACGCGATGGGGCAGGACAGTGCTACTGACCGGGTATTTGGTGTTTGGCGCTCTACCAATGGCGGCACTTCATGGGATTCAGTCGGCATACCGGATGCTATTATTAATGGCGGAGCCCCGCAAACCTGGTTCAACCTGATCATGGCTGTTGATCCCGGCAACCCGGATGTATTGACAGCTGGCGGACTTCATATAGGAAAATCTACAAATGCCGGACAGACCTGGACAAATATTAGTGCAGGCAGCGTGCATGTTGATCACCATGTCCTGCATTATTTAAATTCCAGCCGTTTGATAAATGGAAATGACGGCGGAGTTTATTATTCCACCAATGCAGATGTAAGTATCCCCACTTTTAGCAATAAAAACAACGGCTATAACATCACCCAGTTCTATGCCTGCGATCTCCATCCCACAAACACAAATTATTTTTTGGCAGGCGCACAGGATAATAACACGCAAAAATTTACTGCTGCGGGGATAAATTCAACCAGTCCCGTGGTTGGCGGGGACGGGGGTTTTTGCCATATCAGGCAAACCGATGGACAATTGCAAATAGCAGCAACTACCGGCAACAATTATTTCCGTTCCACTAATGGTGGTGGCAGCTTTGCCTCATTGGGTGCCATCAACAATAGTAGAGGTCAATTCATCAATCCCACCGACCTGGATGATAATACAACAAACATGTATTGCGGGGATGATGCCGGCAGGTACTATGTGGTCACTAATCTAGCAGGTACGCCAGCTAGTACAATAGCTGTTGTGAGTTCTATGGGCTCGCGCGAGCTTACCGCGGTGAAAGTAGATCCATTTACTCCAAATACAATTTGGGTAGGAGCTTCTTTTAATGCATCACCATTGGTCTTAAAGATCACAAATGCGAATAATGCTGCGCCAACTGTTTTATCCGCTACACCCATTGCTGTTCCATCCGGCTCAGCTATTTCCAGTATTGATGTGGATCCAACGAATGCGAACCACATTCTCGCCACCTTATCCAATTTTGGAATAATCAGTGTCTGGGAAAGTATAAACGGCGGAGCAAGCTTTAATAATATTGAAGGCAATCTTCCTGATATGCCCGTACGCTGGGGGATGTTCGCTCCGGCGAATGTTGAGTTAAATGGAGCGGGAAACGGAACGGGAGGCATTATCCTGGCCACTGAATTGGGGATCTGGACCACCTCTAATATTAATGGTACTTCCACACAATGGATACCTAATAATGGCGGGCTTGCCAATGTGCGAATTGATATGCTGAAGCACCGGGCTTCTGATAATACAGCGGTTGCGGCCACTCATGGCAGAGGGTTATATACCACGATTCTGCCTACGGTTGTCACGGGGCTTCCTCCAAATCCCAATACAAAAAATTTCATTAGGTCAAGTTTTATTCAGGACGATCAATTGCAGATAGTGATAGGCAATCTTCAAACTCAGAACATGACTATCCAGTTGTTTGATATGAAGGGAAGATTGGTCCATCGCGTCTCAGCGAGGTATCAAAATACCCCTGTAAATATCGGCAGGCTTCAATCGGGTACTTATGTGCTAAAGATCACGGGGAATAATGGAGAGCGGTTTGTGAAGCATGTTATACTATAGTTTAGGGTTGAGTGTTTAGAGTTTAGTGCTTTTTATAGAGATCCATTCTTCATCAAGCTCAGGACTTGCGTCTCTGCCCCTAAAGTTAGTTTCCATAAAAAACCGAAACCCTAAGCTCTAAACCCAAAACTCTCTACCTTTGCATCTGCCAATGGGTGTAAAGGAACTGTTGCAAAAGTGCCAGGATACCCCCCGCCTTTTTCAACTGGCGGACAGGCTTTCTTTTTCCCAACCCCAGCAAATTTTTCTAAAAGGACTTTATGGCAGCTCTCCGCAGTTTGTGATAAGCGCTGCTTTTCCGCATCCCGCATGCGCGGATCTGAATCACCTGATTATTCTGAACGACGCCGAAGAAGCCGCTTATTTCCATAATACACTCGAGAATCTCACGGAAGCACTGGACCCGCCTGCCGGACGGGCAGGTATTTTTTATTTCCCTTCTTCGTTCAAGAACAAGCGGAATTACCAATTACTGAATTCTTCTCATGTCATGCTTCGTACAGAAGCATTGACCAGGATAGCGACCGGTGGAAATAAGAAAGTAATTGTAACCTATCCTGAAGCCTTATTTGAAAAAGTAGTTCTTCCGAAAACGCTTTCGTCCAATATTATCTATATCAAGGTCGGGGATCAGCTCAACGTCCAGGATACTTTGCTAAAACTGGCCGATTATGGATTCGAACGAACCGATTTTGTTTACGAGCCGGGCCAGTTTGCTATCCGCGGCGGTATTCTCGATATCTATTCTTTTGGGAACGAGAAGCCATACCGCATTGAATTATTCGGGAATGATGTGGATTCCATCCGTATCGTAGATCCCGAAACGCAATTGAGCGAACGAAAACTTCTCCAGGTTAGCATCATACCGAATATTGATATGCAGTTTCAAACCGGGGAAAAGATCTCTCTCTTCGATTTTTTACCGGGAAACACGGTGACCTGGATCCAGGATCATGAACTATTGATGGAAAAATTAAAAGAGGAAGAAGAGGCCTTAGATTCTTTTTTGGCGATAATGGAAGAAAAAAAGGAGGCCGCTTTCGCCGCGACAGGCCGGGGCTTTGGAAAGACGAAGCAGGATGAAGAAATAGATGAGAAATTATTGAAACAGGATATCATTCCTCAAAATTTTATTTCAGCTAAGGAATTTTCAGAATCGATAAAACAACGGCATGTTGTTGAATTTGGTTATCAGTCTTACCTCTCCAATTTTGAGATTCAGTTCAATACCCTTTCACAACCGGCATTCAACAGGCAATTTGAACTGCTGATAAAAGATCTGAGCACCTGGGAGAAAAAGGGTTTTGAATTATTCATTTTCGCGGAGAACCCAAAACAGCTGGAACGGTTATATACCATTTTCCAGGACCTGAAGGCGGATATCCATTTCAATCCCATTGCTACCTCGATCCACGAAGGATTTGTGGACCAGGATAATAAGATCGTTTGCTATACCGATCACCAGGTATTCCAACGTTATCATAAATACCGCGTCAAACAGGCATATAATAAGAACAAAGCGCTTACGTTACGTGCTCTTCGTGAATTACAACCCGGTGATTTCATCACGCATATTGATCATGGCGTTGGGGTATACAGCGGTTTACAGAAGATCGAGATCAATGGGAAGTTACAAGAGGCTGTACGTATTATTTATAAAGACAGCGATATTCTCTATGTTAATATTAATTCGCTTCATAAGATCGCCAAATACACAGGTAAGGAAGGTACTGTCCCAAAGATCAACAAGCTGGGGAGCGATGTATGGAACAGGTTGAAGGAAAAGACCAAGGTCAAGGTTAAGGAAATCGCTTTCGACCTGATCAAGCTTTACGCTAAAAGAAAAGCACAGCAGGGATTTCCCCATGCACCTGACAATTATATGCAAACAGAGCTGGAAGCTTCTTTCATTTACGAGGATACCCCCGATCAAAGCAAAGCAACAGCGGATGTAAAAAAAGATATGGAATCGGCTTCACCCATGGACCGGTTGGTTTGCGGCGATGTTGGATTTGGAAAGACCGAGGTGGCCATCCGGGCTGCTTTCAAAACAAATCTGGATGGCAAACAAGCAGCTGTTCTCGTGCCAACAACCATCCTGGCCTTCCAGCATTACCAGACCTTTAGCGACCGGTTAAAAGATTTCCCGGTAACGGTGGACTATATAAACCGGTTCAAATCTTCGAAAGAAAAGAAAGAAACCCTGAAAAAATTAGAAGAAGGGAAAATTGATATTCTGATCGGCACACATGCGCTCCTGGGAAAGGAAGTAAAGTTTAAGGAATTAGGATTACTGATCGTGGATGAAGAGCAAAAATTCGGGGTGGGACATAAGGAAAAAATAAAGACCTTAAAGACCACGGTAGATTGTCTTACGCTGACGGCAACGCCAATCCCGAGAACCCTGCAATTCTCATTAATGGGTGCAAGGGACCTGAGCATTATCAATACCCCTCCACCTAACAGGCAACCCATACAAACCGAAGTGCGGGTATATAATGAGGATCTGATCCGAGAAGCGATCTATTTCGAGACCGAACGGGGAGGACAGGTGTTTTTTATTTACAATCGCATTGCGGGACTTGCGGAAATGGCTTCTATCATACAAGGCTTATGTCCTGACCTGAGTATCGGTTACGCCCATGGACAAATGGAAGGTCATGAACTGGAAAAACACATCCTGGACTTCATTGATCAAAAATACGATGTGCTGGTTTGCACCAATATCGTGGAAAGTGGAGTGGACATCGCGAACGTGAATACGATCATCGTGCATAATGCGCACCAGTTTGGCCTGAGCGATCTACATCAACTTAGAGGAAGAGTAGGGCGCAGTAATAAAAAAGCATTCTGTTACCTGCTCGCTCCGCCGATGAGTACGCTCCCCAATGATTCCCGGAAAAGATTACAAACCCTCGAACAGCACAGCGAACTGGGGAGCGGTTTCCAGATCGCTATGCGGGATCTTGATATTCGGGGAGCTGGAAATCTACTGGGTGGAGAACAAACTGGCTTCATGGCAGAGATCGGCTTTGAAACATACCAGAAGATCCTGGACGAAGCGATCCGGGAACTAAAACGCACTGAATTTAAAGAACTGTTTAAGGAAGAAATTGCAAAACAGGATGACTTTGTGCAAGATTGTACTATTGATACAGACCTGGAGATATTGATCCCTGATGAATATGTAGAAAGTATTACGGAGAGATTATCCCTGTACCAGCGACTCGATAATTGCGAGACAGAAACAGAGTTACAGGAAATGAAGCAGGAGCTGGTAGACCGCTTTGGCCCGCTGCCTTTCCAGGTTGAGGATTTGTTTATTACAGTTCGTTGTCGAAAACTCGCAGTGGAACTCGGTTTCGAGAAAATGTCTCTGAAGGATGGGACCCTCCGTTGCTTTTTTATTAACCGGCCGGATTCTCCATATTTCGAATCGAACGTATTCAAAAAAGTCCTTGAATATCTGCAAACTGAAACAAATAAGGCCAGGTTGAAACAAACAGGAAGATTATTCATGATCATTGTGAATGAGACTAAAACGATGGAAGATATGTTCCGTTTTTTGAAGGACCTGCATGCATTCGTGGTTGCGAATAAAACTTTCGAGAAAGCCTGATTTATTTATCGCTTTAGACTGTAGTTGAAAGAAAATTGATAGATGGGTAAATAATAGTCGATTTCAGGTTTTTTGACATACTTGTAATATACCACCTTAATATTTACAAAATTGCTGATTTCTACACCCCAAGCGATTGAGTACCCGTGATATAGGCCATTGGTTTTTTATTGTTGGAATAAATTCTCTTAGTTGATTTGAATTCGTATAGCATCCAATGTATCGCACTACAAGCCAAGTGACTCCCATGTTTTTAGAATTATTTCGATCCCAAGCTCCGGTTTGGAAATAAACACCTAAAGATCCAAATGAATTCAGAAAATTAATTGGTTTTCCCGTAGATGGATCTGACGCTGGACCGGTTCTGATTCCAGTTAAGACTCGCTCACCTATATGATATAGCAAGCCGAACCTTGTTACTCTAATGGTATCCTTTTTCCGAAATAGGATTCCGTCGATTGAGAGATTCGTAATACCACTGAGCGGGTTTATAAAATTCGTTACAAGAATATCATTGTTTCTCTGATAATTACCTGATTGGAAGTTATTAGATGATACCCCTGAGTAAATAGAAAGGGGAATTACAAGTTTTCCGGGTTCTCCAATAAGCAATCTTATAAAACGAGCAGATGCATTAACTTGACCATTATTAACTATATCAATGAATCCTGAAGTTAATATCTCAGGCTTCTGTAAATTCTTATTTTGAATGGATTGAGAAGTATTTAAATTAAGTTTCGTTTCTTTTCCAAGATTCGACTTTAGACTGTCTGAAATTTGGGGAAAACTCTTATTGAAAATAAAAGTTAGCGCTACAAGCCCTATTCTGATTAATGTTTTTAGGGGCGTTTTCATTGGAAAGATTATTTGGGAATCTTGAGAATTATACCGAATGAAGCATTAGGATTGTTTTTGGAAGTCACACGATTTTCAATTGAACTATGGATGTATAGTGATCTCAAATCTCTTTTCTCCCAATTTCCAGCTGGGGATTTGGTGTAGGTAATTAGCTCGTTAATATTATCGTTAAATCCAACCATAGGTTCAAACGCTTCCTGAGAAATCATTGTATTCGTAGTGGGATCATAAACACCTAACCATTCAATGCCCACGAAAAGTCCATTTTCGGGAAATCTTATTTTGAAATTTGAGATATCATAGGAAATCTGCTTCTTCATTTTACCTGTAAGTAATTTTATAACGTTCGAATCAAGCAATTCTTCTCCGGGTGAACCTATTGGACTCACAGTATATATATGGAGTCTCACTAAGACGGAATCATTTCTCCATTTCTCCATTTTATAATTTAATTCAACTACAAAAGCATCTTTTATCTTGTTTTGGTTTGGAATATATACAGCGTATTCAAGTCCAGTTTTACCTCCAACATGCCAGTTAGATTTAATACCGGCATAACCAGCTTTTCTTTCTTTATACTTTGCCCAATTAATATTTGAAACGACTACCTCTTGTAAAGCCCTGGATAAGGGATCTAGCGAAATCGAAAATTCATTATTTTTTTGATTGAGATTTGAGAGTCTCATTGTCTTATATCCAACGCAGCTTACCTCAAGAGTATCATTTTGATTGATAGCAATTCGAAAATTCCCTTTTTCAGTTGTAAATAATCCAGTCTTTGAAGTAACATTGAAGATTGTAGCGTATTCAATCGGAAGCCTGGTGTCTGAGTCAATCACCTTCCCTGAAATATTTAGTTGACTCCACAGAGGAATCGAAATAAAAATTCCGATAAACAAAGCAACATATCGTAGTTTCATTTTCATAATAAAGCTATTTCGAATCTGACAATAAACATACTGCCAGATTCGAAATTTAACTCGTTATTCAATACCACATGACCACTCACACGGAACCCAAGGGTGATAATTCACATGAACTAGAATCCAAAATATGTAATAATTTTGGTGGCAGTTTTTGTAGCCATCTACACACGCGTCACAAACACAAGGGCCATAACCCCAAAAAGGTCGTCGTGCTGTTTCTGGTTCCGGGCACTCATTTGCTTCACCATCGTCATAACCATTTGGAGTTCCAACCATTAATGTTAAAACTGGATCAGGATCTGTTGCAAGCGGAGGATTCGTTGCAAATCTATTCATTATATCGTCATCGAATGTTCCTGCTGAAAAAGCTGAATAGCTTTGGGCATCTAAATTAGATACTTAAGTTAACCATGAGTTTATTTGAATTAACCTTAAAGAACAGTGGACGTTTTGGAAATTGAAAAAACCTGGTAGGGATCATCGAATAAGAGCTCAACTTTAATCTGTAAAGCCGTAGCTATAGAAAATAACCTGCTGAGGGGAATATCAGTTTTTCCTGTCTCGATTTTGCTCATTGCTACTTTGCTAATTTCAACTTCGCTAGCCAAACCATTTTGTTTAAGTCCTTTTATTTGTCGCCATTTTCTAATGTTGGAGCCAACTTCAAATAACTTTTTTCTATTAGCAGGGCCCTGGTCCATAAATATTTTTTCCCTCAAAAAATGAGGGAGTTTGCAATAATTAAATGTCTTACGGAAGCCTCCCAGAGGAAGTTAAACGGGGGGGTAAGTCAATCTAAGTTTATTTATTCGTTTTCCAATCCCACTTTCGAGGTATTTTTTCTCCGAAACTGAAATATGTAGAAAGTATAAATTAAGTTTACTGGTAAACCATTAGATCCTGCTTGATTTTCCTCCGTTTTGTAGTATTTTTAAAGACCAAATAAACCCATGAGACTTAATCCATCCGATGGCTATCGGATTCCCCTGATAACTGCCTGTTTGCTATTCTCCCTGCTGGTCCATGCGCAGGCCGATCAAAACTATTCTCTCCGATTAATAAGCGGATCGGTCACCCCGGAAGAAAATGTTTCCGCGCAACAGATCGAATCATTTAGCCGGAACCTCGACAAGTTCCAGGGTAAAACCTATTTACTGATCCAATTTGAAAATATTCTTACGAAAGAACAGCTGCAGGAATTGAAACAGCTCGGCATCGAGTTACTGGATTATGTTCCGAATAAGGCCTACACCGCGGTTGTATCATCGTTAGATGCAACTACATTAAACCGTTACCAGGCGAGAGCGATCCTGCAATTGACCCCGGACCAAAAAATGGAACCAGCGTTGTCGCAGGGAAGGTTTCCCTCCTGGGCAACAAAAAGCGTTGGTACCATTGATGTTTGGTTGAGCCATGCAAAACCATTTGACCGGGAGGCGGTCCTTACCGATCTGCGCTTGCGGAATTTCGATGTTCTTTCCGTGGTTTATAAAGAAACCAACGTAATAGCTGTCAGGCTTTCCACTGTGCGCTTGCAGGAACTGGCTTCACTACCATATGTAGAATATATCGAAGCAGCGCATCCTGAAGACAAACTACTGAATAATGTAAGCAACCTGAATGCAAGGGCAAATATTTTAAATGCAGCAACTACTGTTGGCGGAAGGAATTTAAAAGGGGAGGGAATAGTTGTGGGAATTGGAGATAATGCGAATCCCCTGCACCTGGATTTTACGGGCAGGAGGATCAACCGGGCGGCAGCAGCCTATAATTTTCACGGCACGCATGTACATGGAACCACGGGTGGGGCGGGACTTAGAAAAGAATTGTACACAGGCTATGCGCCAAAGGCAACTTTGCTCAGCCAGGTATTTTCCGGCATCCTTACTAATGCTCCATCATATGTTACTGATCACAACATGGTGATCACAAACAATTCCTATGGAAATATTGTCGGGGAATGTATTCATAATGGAATGTATGACGCGTCTTCAAGATTCCTGGATCAGCAGGCATTTAGTCTTCCGAAGCTGACAAATGTTTTTGCAGCTGGAAATAGTGCAACGGGAAGCGGATTTCCTGTTTGTAGCCCTTACCCGGTAGATTATAAAACTGTGTTAGGCAGTTATCAATCATCAAAAAATGTATTGACCGTTGGAAATACCTGGTTTGATGGCCAGATCTTTCAGCAATCCAGCCGCGGACCTGTGCGCGATGGCCGGTTAAAACCTGAAATAACAGCTCAGGGAACACTCGTGATCTCTGCTGCAACATTCGCTGAATATTTCAGGAACACAGGTACAAGCATGGCAGCCCCCGGTGTTTCGGGAGGGCTTGCTTTATTATACCAGCGATATCGCCAATTGAATAGCAACACCGATCCTTCGAATGCGCTGATCAAAGCGCTGGTATGTAATACGGCTACCGATAAAGGGAATATTGGCCCCGATTATACTTATGGTTTCGGTTGGATGAATCTATTGAGAGCCGTGCTGGTAATGGAAGCGGGGCAATTTGTGGAATCTTCGATCAGTACGGGTGGAAATAATAATTTCAATATAACAGTACCTGCAAACACTGCAAAGTTGAATGTGATGTTGTACTGGAACGATCCGGCAGCTGCAGCGGTGACCAGCCAGGCACTGGTAAATGACCTGGATCTTACAGTTACTAATGGTCCTACTTATTTACCCTGGAAACTGGATACTATTCCAGCTAACGTAGCGAATCCGGCCACTACCGGTGCAGACCATATCAATAATATTGAACAGGTGACCATTGATAATCCATCGGCCGGGACATATACTGTAAATGTGATCGGTACTGCTGTTCCCGTGAACGCACCACAAAACTATGTGGTCGTGTATGACATCATTCCCATTTCCACTACGATTACTTATCCGATCGGCGGAGAAAAGTTCAAGCCTTCTGATTCTTTGTATGTCAGTTGGGACTCCTGGGGTACTGCCGGAACATTTACGGTTGGATATTCTACAGATAATGGCGCAACATGGACAGACACGATCGTAGCAGCCAATCTCAGGCAACTGAAAAGATATTTACCCAATGTGACAACGGACCAGGCAAGGGTGAGAGTGATCAATAATACCACGGCTGCTTCCAGTGTAAGCAATGTGTTTACGATCCTCGGCACGCCTACAGTAACTCTTTCTTCTACTCAATGTGAAGGTTATTTTGCTATCAACTGGACAGCGGTTACAGGAGCCACCGATTATGAAGTAATGAAATTGCAGGGAGATGAAATGGTGTCGCAGGCCATTGTTCCGAATACAACAACTTCCTATACTTTCAGCGGGCTGTCCAAAGATTCTGTTTACTGGGTGACCGTCAGGGCTAGATTGAATGGCAACCCCGCGCGCAGGGACACTGTTGTTTCGCGGCAGCCTAATGATGGCAGCTGTGCAGGAACGATCTCGGACCTGGATCTTAAAGTGGATGCGATGGTATCTCCCGTGAATTCGGGCAGGCAGTTCACTTCAACTTCATTATCCAGCGCGGTCACCATTACGATGCGGATAAAAAACCTGGATGATGCAGTTACGCCTGGGAATATTAATGTCAGCTATACTGTGAATGGAGGGTCCCCGGTTAATGAAACGATCATTAATCCCAATATTCCTGCTGGCGGCACGCAGGTCCATAGTTTTAGTACCACCGTGGACATGTCAGCAACCGGGACATACGTTATATTGGTCACTGCCACGCAAACCGGCGATCCCGTATCGGCCAATAATTCTCTTTCGAAAACCTTTAAACAATTAACAAACGCTGCTATTACGTTATCCCCTTCCTTTTTGGACAATATCGAAGCAGCTTCTTCACAGACTATAAACACTGCTCAAATGGGTTTGGATGGACTGGATCGATATGATTTTGTGAACAGTACGATCTATGGGCAGTTACGAACATTTATCAATACCGGCATTGCCTTTTCCGGTTCAAAAGCCATCACGCTTGATGCAAACCAGTTTTGGGCTGCGGGAAACACAGACTCGCTCACGGGTACTTTTAATTTGAGCGGTTATAATGCAAGCAGTTCCGATATCCGTTTGGAATTTCGTTATAAGAACCATGGACAGGTTTCCAATGCTGCGAATCGCGTATGGATAAGAGGAAATGATACACAACCCTGGGTACAGGTCTATGATCTTTATGCAAACCAGCATGATGCGGATGGGACGTACAAGCTGAGTTCAAGTATTCAATTATCAGATTCTTTACTGGCGTACACGCAGAATTTTTCTTCAAGCTTCCAGGTACGGTGGGGACAATGGGGGCAATTGCTTGCAGCTGATAATAATAGTGGGGCAGGTTATAGTTTTGATGATATCCGGATCTATTCAGTTACGGATGACATCCAATTGGTAAGTATTGATACTCCGATCGTATCCAGTTGTAACTTAAGCGCGACAACTCCTGTAAAAGTGACTGTTCGAAATAATTCCAATGCTGCGATTCCTGCTTCTCCGGGAATTGACGTACGATTCAGGGTGAATGGCGGTGCATGGGTTACAGAAAACATGGGCGGGCTTGCTGCGAATACTTCAGTTCAGTACACATTTACCGCGACTGCTAATCTTGCAGCAACAGGCACTCATTTGGTCGAAACGCAGGTATTGTATGGCACTGATAGTTATTTGGACAATGACACCGCCAGTGTTCAGCTGATCAATTCTTCCCTGGTGAGTTCGTTCCCATACCTGGAAAATTTTGAAACCGGGAATGGGTCGTGGTATAGTGGCGGAAAAAATATTTCCTGGGAGTACGGCACCCCGGCTTCTTATAAGATTACCCGGGCAGCCAGTGGCACCAGGGCCTGGAAAACAAGAATTGCCGGCACATACAGCGACCTGGAATATTCGTATCTCTACTCGCCCTGTTTCAATATATCCGGGATGTCCGTTCCGACACTTAGCTTCAGTGTTGCACTGGATTTCGAAGATTGCGGAGCCGGTTTCTGCGATGGAGCCTACGTTGAATATTCGGCGGATGGGAAAACCTGGAGCCGTTTAGGCGCTAATGGCCAGGGAACAAATTGGTACAACAAAGCCTATTCGGGAAATCATCTCTGGAGCGTCCAGAATTATACACGCTGGCATGTGGCAACTATTCCTCTGCCAACAGGTTTAACGCAACTGCGACTTCGGTTCGTGGTCCGTTCGGATGGATCGGTGAACAGAGATGGTATGGCAGTAGATGACATCCATATCTATGACAATATCTATGGCATCTATGATGGGCCAACAATGGCTTCGCCGGTTAATCAGAATATTACCGGCAGTTCCAGCTGGGTTGATTTTACTTCCGGTGGTAAACTTGTGGCCTCTGTACTTTCTGCCAATTCAATGGGCAGCACGGATGTGCAGGCTTACATCAACACAGCCGCAGTGAGATTTAATAGTTTCCAATATTATCATGACCGTAATATCACAATAAAACCAACCACGATCAATCTTACTGATTCAGCGACTGTGCGGTTCTATTTCCTGGATTCCGAAACTGAACGATTAATGAATGCTTCCGGTTGTGGTAATTGTTACAAGCCAACGATGGCCTATGAGCTGGGAATATCAAAATACAGCGACCCGAATGATTTCTATGAAGATGGAGTTGTAGAAAATGGTCTAGTCACTGGTGGCTGGAGCTTTATCAATACATCGAAGATCAAAATGGTACCGTTTGACAAGGGTTATTACTGGGAATTCAAAGTAAAAGATTTCAGTGAGTTCTGGTTAAATAATGGAGGCTTTGACAACAACCAGCCCCTACCGCTTGAATTATTAAGCTTTACAGCAAAAAAAAGAAATAATGATGTCCTGGTCGAGTGGAAGACGGCCTCCGAATATAATATTGACCGGTTTGAAGTGCAATTAGCAAAAGGAAACTCGGGTTACCAGCAACAGCAATTCATGACAATTGGAACAGTGAACAGCCGGGGAAATTCTACCCTGGAACAGAATTATTTATTTACGGATGTGGAATTAAATAAAAATGGGGTAAGATATTACCGGTTGAAGATCTATGAACACGATGGAACGATCAGCTATTCAGCTACACGGCCGGTTGTGTTTGATACAGATGATAGATGGCTAGTATATCCAAATCCATCGAATGGAATTTTCCAATTGAGTTTCCAACTGCAACAGGGTGAAAATATATACGTGAATGTTTACGATGCCGCTGGCAAACTCGTTAAACAACTCAATGTTTTTTCCACGGGTTTTGTGCAAAAACTCACGATCGATCTAAGCGATGTGAAATTTGTTTCGGGATTATATCAATTGGAAACCAGGTCAGGAGAAATACGAAAATCATTTAAGCTTTTAAAACAGTAAAAATTATATTGGAATTTAAAACCTTAAATTATCGATACCCGGGTTAAAAATGTTGACTGACATATTTTTTGGAATGGATACATATTAATCTATAATTCCAGATAAATGATGTTTTCCAAAAAAGAAATAAATATTTGATGTGTCTATCTCCAGGGGAAAGATGTTTCTAAACCCGCGTATGCCCGGATGTCGACTTTGCGACCCCCTACACTAACCAGGGTTACTCCCGAGCAAATTAAGTTTTTACCACCCTGGCCTGGCTATTCCCGATTCTTCTCAGCGCCTCTTTGCGTCCAGCAAAGGACTAAGGGTTAGCCATAATAAAAAACCCCGCCTCGAAATATCCGGACGGGGCATTTATTGAATAGTTTGTTTTTTTACCAGCCTTGTTTTGCTATCCCTGCCTCGATAGCGGCCATTGCTTTAGCCTCGTTGACCAGCGTGGTCAGTTTATTGCCCTTCCCATCATGTCCCTGGACCATATACGCCCCCTTGGCCGTTTTAGTGATCACTGCATCCATTATGGGTACGCCTTTCTCCTTGGTTTTTACATTGTAAGCGGTAAGTTGAACGTCTGCCATGGTTTATTTTATTTTTGATTAGAGCTGAAAATTACTGATTCTAAGCCGTTTTAAACGGGAAAATTATCAAGGGACGATTGAAAGAGGGATTAAGCTCGGAGTAATAGACTTATTTTTAGAGTCTTATATATTATTTACAGAATTCGTTTTAATTGGTCTTTTGGTCATGCTTCGCGTGCCTCAGCATGACACAATACTGTCAACCTGGGGTTCTCGAAGGGTGACATCAAACATCTAATTTTGCATATTTCGCATGTGATTCAATAAATTCCCTTCTGGGAGCAACCTCATCGCCCATCAGCATGCTAAAGATCCTGTCGGCTTCAGCAGCACTTTCGATCGTAACCTGCTTTAACGTTCTTGTGTCCGGATTCATGGTGGTATCCCAAAGCTGGTTGGAATTCATTTCACCCAAACCTTTATAGCGTTGCACATTGACTGAATCATCCTTTCCACCTCCGAATTTTTCCACCAATGCTTTTCGTTGCTCTTCATTCCATGCATAGGCCTGGTCCTTTCCCTTTTTCACCAGGTAAAGTGGCGGTTGGGCCAGGTAAACATAACCTTGCTCTACTAATTCAGTCATGTAGCGATATATAAATGTCAGGATCAATGTCGCTATATGACTTCCGTCCACATCGGCATCGGTCATGATGATGAGCTTGTGGTAACGAAGCTTAACTAAGTTCAGGGCTTTTGGGTCTTCAGGCGTTCCCACTGTCACACCCAATGCTGTGTACATATTCCTGATCTCTTCATTCTCGTAGATCTTATGCTCCATCGCTTTTTCTACATTCAGGATCTTTCCGCGCAATGGTAAAATAGCCTGGAAACTCCGGTCTCTTCCCTGCTTCGCAGTTCCGCCCGCAGAATCACCCTCCACCAGGAATAATTCACAACGCTCGGGATCCCTATCGGAACAATCAGCCAGTTTACCGGGCAATCCTCCGCCGGTCAACAATGATTTACGTTGAACT
>Ga0196964_10000997_pt1 | contig 15183 bp, 13 predicted proteins | sample S1_10metaG_FD_148615 | JGI IMG/M metagenome (GOLD analysis project Ga0196964, IMG submission 148615) | Soil microbial communities from Anza Borrego desert, Southern California, United States - S1_10 | ecosystem: Environmental > Terrestrial > Soil > Desert | place: USA: California | collected...
CTGTGGAAGGCCCTGCAGGCTGCGGGGAATGAACCAACCTGATCCCTGGCGCCTTGGCGTCTTTGCGTGAGAAAGAAGGAGAGCAAAATAAATGGGTTTCTTCGACCGCCTGACCGCGCAGTTCATTGAGATCATCGAGTGGACCGATGACGACCGGGAAACAATGGTCTACCGGTTTCCGGTTTACGCCAAGGAGATCAAGAACGGCGCGAAGCTGATCGTGCGCGAAGGGCAGGCGGCTGTCTTCATCAAAGAAGGCCAGCTCGCCGATGTCATGCCTCCAGGCTCGTACACCATCGACGGCAAGAACATGCCGATTCTCTCCACGCTGCTCGGCTGGAAATACGGCTTTGAATCACCCTTCAAGTCCGAAGTCTATTTCGTCAGCACGCGGCTGTTCACCGATCTGAAATGGGGCACGCCCAATCCGATCATGATGCGCGATGCTGATTTCGGCGTCGTGCGCCTGCGCGCGTTCGGCAGCTACGCCATCAAGATCAGCGATCCGGGCCTGTTCCTTAAAGACCTCGTCGGCACCGATGGGCTCTTCGAAACCGCGGAGATCAGCAATTACCTGCGCGACATGCTGGTGCAGGCGTTCACGACCGCGCTGGCGGGCGCCAAGGTTCCGGCGCTGGATCTGGCGAGCAACTACACGCAGATCGGCAGTGCTCTATCGTCGGCAATCGCCAGCGACTTCGCGTCGCACGGCATAACGCTCACGCGCTTCCTGATTTCGAACATCTCCGTGCCGCCGGAAGTCGAAGCGGCGCTGGACAAGCGCTCGCAGATGGGTGCAATCGGCGATCTCAACCGCTTCACGCAGTTCCAGGTGGCCAACTCGATTCCGGACGCCGCGAAAAATCCCGGAGGCCTCGCTGGGGCGGGCATGGGCCTGGGCGCCGGCGTATTCATGGGCGGAGCGATGGCCAACCAGATGGGGCAGGCCTTCCAGCAGCCGCAGCAGCAGGGCGCGGCGCCGGCGGGGGGCGGAGGGGAGGACATCGTTGCCAAGCTTGGCCAGCTCAAGAAGATGCTCGACGCCGGCCTGATCGAAAAAGCCGAATACGACGAGAAGAAGAAAGAGCTGCTGGCGAAGATGTAAGCGTATGGAGAATTCGCATGACGCAGATCAATGTTGAACTAACCGAGGAAATGAAGCGCTTTGCGGAGCAGGAGGCACACGCCCGCGGATTCAACACAGTTAGTGACTACCTGAATTATCTGCTCCAACAGCGCTGCGAAGAATTGAAGCTTCAAGCGGCAATCGATGAAGGCCTGGCCAGTGGTCGGGGCCGCAAAATGTCTGATGCTGATTGGAACGATTTGCATAAACAACTGGATGAACGCATCGCGCGAAAAGTGAAAACAAGCTGATGCGTGAGTACATCATCCTACCACGGGCTCTTCAGGATCTTTTGGATACTGCGGACTACATTCACGACGAAAATCCGGAGGCCGCGCATCGGTTTTTAACGGCCGCGCGAGAAACGTGTGAAAGACTTCTTGAATTTCCGTATCTTGGCAAGCAGTGCTTCTTTCAATCCGAGCAGTATGCTGATTTCCGCTATCTTCCTGTTCAGGATTTTCGAAACTGGCGAATCATCTATAAAGTCAATCAGGACGTCGTTGAAATTGTTCGCGTCATGCACGCCGCACGGGATGTGGAAAACCGACTAACTGATGAGCCAGCCTGAAGCCGCTGAACAGCCCGCTGTCGTGAAGGGCTCCTCGAAGGAGCACCGCTTTCCGTGCAAGCAGTGCGGAGCTGATCTCGTTTTTGCGCCGGGCCAGCATGACCTGAAATGCCCCTACTGCGGCTATGAAGAAAAAATTCCGCAGACCGCCGAAGCGATCCAGGAATACTGCTACAACGATTATCTTTCGAAGCCGCGTTCCAAAGGGTATGGCGATGCTACGGGCCGTGACATCCGCTGCACCGGTTGCGGTGCGGTCACGCACCTGGATCCCAGCATGCGCGCGACGACTTGCGCCTTCTGCGGCACGGCGCTGATTACCGGTGATGATAAAACCGACGACAGCGACGTCATCAGTCCGGAAGCCATCGTACCGTTTACGGTTACGCGCGAACAGGCCCTGGCCGCTTTCAAAAAATGGATTCACTCGCTCTGGTTTGCGCCGAATGCCATAAAAACGGATTCGCACGCAAAACAGATGCAGGGCGTTTACCGCCCGTTCTGGACGTACGACGCGCACACGGTCAGCCACTGGACCGGCGAGCGTGGTGACTACTACTACACGACTGAAACATACACCACCGTCGAGAATGGCAAGACCGTCACGCGCACGCGCCAGGTCCGCCACACGCGCTGGACGTATGTCTCGGGGGTCTACAGCGAGTTTTTCGATGACGTGCTGATCAGCGCGGGCAACAACACGGATTTCCCAACGAAGTGGTCGCTCTCGGGTCTCGTGCCGTATTCTCCGGAATACCTCAGCGGCTTTGCCGCGGAGCGCTACGTCGTTCAATGTGAAGAAGGCTGGGCGACCGCCAAAGGAGTCATCAAGGATGCGCTGTACGATGCCGTGCGGGGCGAAATCGGCGGCGATGAGCAGCGTGTGCATTCAATAAACACCGCGTATAGCGGCATCACCTACAAGCACATCCTTCTGCCGCTCTGGCTCAGCTGCTACCGATACGGGCAGAAGACGTATTGCTTCCAGGTCAACGGCCAGACCGGCGAAGTGCGCGGCGCGCGGCCTTACAGCTTCTGGAAGATTTTCTTCTTCGTGCTCGCGATCCTCGCCATCGGCGGCATCATCGCGTTAATCGCAAACGCGAATTGAAGTTGGCGCAGCTAAATGGGTGTCGCGCGCATCCAAGAGCCAAGAGCCAAGAGCCAAGAGCCAGTAGCCACCAGGCAGGAGCGGTCCTCCCGCAAAATCCATTTTTCGCGCAACCTTTTCTGCACTTGTCCGTCAAAGGTTTGACTCGCCCGAGCACGGGAGAAGGGGAAACCTATGAAACGTCGAACTTTTCTGGCTACAACGCTCAGTCTTTTGGTTGCAGGAAGCCTGCTCAGTCTGCGCCCGCAGGCCGCGATGAATCCACCACAATGCCCAGTATCGCTGACGAATCCGGACGGACAGGCGATGGTCCTGGAGAAATATGACCTGCGCGTGGCCATGAATGGCCCGCTGAGCCTGACTGAAACGGAGATCGTCTTCCGCAATCCTGAAAATCGCATCATGGAAGGGCGCTTCAATTACACGCTGCCGCCGGGCGCGACGATCAGCCGCTTCGCCAAGGACGTGAACGGCAAACTGATGGAAGGCGAGGTCGTCGAGAAGCTTCGCGCGCAGAGCATTTACACAGAAATCCTGCACACGATGCGCGATCCGGCGCTGCTTGAAATGGATCAAGGCAACCGTTTCTCCGCGCGCGTTTTCCCGATTCCGGCCGGCGGAACTGTGCGGTTGCTGCTGGGCTTTTCGCAGCTTGTTCCGCAGCAGTTCGGTGAACGCAGGCTTACGCTGCCTCTCGCAGGCCTTCCAAAGATCAGTGACTTTGGATTCACGCTCCTTGCCGCGCCGTGGGAAGGCGAGACGCTCGCAGCTTCCGCCCCCAATGGCCGGCTGAAAGATTACACGCCCGAAAAAGACATCATCATCAGCGCCAGATCGTCGCAGTCTTCGTCCACGCGGGCGCTGAAGGCGGGCAATTTCCAGATGCTGACGTTCAAGCCGGAACTGCCGATGAAAAAAATCGATCCCAGCGCTTATCACTGGACGTTCTATTTCGATACCTCGGCGTCGAACGCAGATACTGAAAAGCAGCGCCTTGGCGCGATCAGCGCGCTTTTCGACAATACGCTGGGCTCTTCGGCGCGGGGAGACAGCACACTGAGCCTTTACGCCTTCGACATTGACGTGGCCCCTCTATTCACGGGAGCTGCCAGTGCCTTCAGGGTTGCTCCAAACGCAGGCAACAAACCCGCACGCACGCTTCATCCGCTGCTTGCCGCACGCCATGCACTGGGCGCAACGAATCTGGAGGCGGCGCTCAAGCACCTGGGCGAGCAGGCCCGCGCCGCAAAGGAGCCGACGCGTTTTGTTCTGGTGAGCGATGGGATCGCAACGATGGGCGCGCGAGAAGTGCGCGATGTTGTGGCGGCGCTCGGCGAGTGGCCGGCGCAGCACCAGTTGCACGCGGTTGTCATCGGCAACAAGCAGGACGACAAAATGCTCAACGCCATCGTCGAGAAAGGCAAAGGCCGCGTCGTGACGCTGCCTTTCGGCGAAGATCTGCAACGCATCGCATCCACGGCTTCGACCGAGCTTGTTCGGCCGATTGGCGCGAGCCTGGAATTCTATGACGAAGGCGCGGCGTGGATTTACCCGAAGACGTTCCGCGACGTACAGCCCGGAAGCGATGTCACCGTTTTCTGCGAGCTCAAAGGCGGCCCCAGCAAGCCCGGCGTAATCGTTCGCGAAGGTGGCGACTCGAAGGGTCAGGACAACGTCCTGGCCGTGGTGCCCGCCGAAAATCCCGACTTTGCTCCGCTGCTGCAGCGTGAAGCGTATGCGGCCTATCTGAATCACATCGACAAGCTGGAGCAGGAGGAGAAGGACGACAAACGGCGCGCAGAATTCCGCAACCAGCGCCTGGAGATTTCGCTGAAAAACCGTGTGCTCTGTGCGCTCACGTCGATGCTGGTGCTTGAAACCGAACAGGATTACCGCCGCTTCGGCATCGAGCGGACGGCGCTCGCGGACATCATGCAGATCGGGCCAAAAGGAATTGAGCTGCGCAAGCGCTCGGCGGATGAAGTCCCGGTCGCTCCGCCCCCAAAGCCCGCTGCCGTGAGCAAGGGCCAGAAGGCAGTTGAACAGATCGATGGAAAGGATGCCGTGCCGCAGAAACAGGCACAACTTAAGTCTGAGCTCCACGACATGGACGATCGCATTGCACCGGCCAGCGCTGCCGATGGCGGCGAAGCTGGCCAGGGTTCGTTCGGATCGCGCAGCGGCGGCGGACGGCGGCTGATGGTTCAGCGACACGGCGGAAGGGTCGCACGGGACGAGGCGGATGCTCCAGCGCAAGCCGGCGAAGACCGCACGCGGGGGCTCAGCCAGGATGCCGCGCCGGCACTCGCTCCGGCCACAGCCGCGCCTGCGAGCCCGGCCCCGGCTTCGACGCCCGCAGCCACTCAGCCCGCACGCGATGAAGCGCGCCGAAGGATAGCTGAGAATGCGTCCGCGGCCGCTCCGCAGGAAGTCAAGCGTCCCGACTGGACGAATCAGTATCAGAAGAAGCCGACCGCCGATGAACTCAACACGCTTCGCGCGAAGGTTCAGGCTGCGCCGCGCGACCGCAACCTGCGCAACGCCTATGCCGACGCGCTCTTTAAGGCCGAGCAGTGGGACAGCCTGCAGGGGCAGGTGTTCGAATGGCTGCCGTTCGATCCGGAAAATCCGCAGGTCTTTGAGTACCTGGGCAAGAGCGCGACTGGACTGAATGATTCGAACCTGGCACTGCGCGCGTACACGTCAATCGCCGAGGTCGCTCCCAACCGCGCCGCGCTGCTTGCACGCGCCGGCTGGCTGCTGCTGGCCGCGAAGAAGCACGAACTGGCCATCGAAATGTTCAAGGAAGCGCTGAAGAACCGGCAGGACGATCCGAATCTTTACCGCGGCCTTGCGCTTGGGTACTGGCTGAGCGGCAATTTCAATGCGGCCGCGAAGACGCTCGAAGAGACGCTGAAGAAGGATTTCAACAATCGCTACGGCGACGTGAAACGCGTGTTGAAGGAAGAGTTGGGATACGTGTTGCGTGCATGGTCAAAGAAGAATTTGCTAGATTCGGAGATCGGGACCATTGCACTTGGCACGGCTCAGCGGCACGGGTTTGACTTGAAATCCGCAGATGCGCTGCGCGTGACTCTCGCGTGGGAGACCGACGCCAACGACGTCGATCTGCATGTCGTCGATCCCTATGGCGAAGAGTGCTTCTACAGCCACAAGAAAAACGCGAGCGGTCTGGAGCTCTACAGCGATCAGACGCAAGGCCTTGGGCCGGAAGTTATCCGCACAGGCAAAGTGCTGCCGGGCGTGTACCACGTCGGCGTGAATTACTTCAGCGCCGGCGCGATGGGCGTTTCGCGCGGCGTGGTGGTGATCATGCAGCCAAACGATGGCATCGTCACAGAGCCGCAGATTATTCCATTCTGCCTGGTTCCGGGCGGTGAAAATATGCGGCACCTGGGAGCAGCGAAATTCTAAAATTTCGAAATCCGAATATCGAAATCCGAAACAAATTCAAAATTGAAATGACAAATGCTCGAAACGGGAAAGCGCCTTCCCGTTTCGAGCATTTCTCTTTCGATCATTTGAGAATTGTTTCGGATTTCGTGTTTCGGATTTTGAATTTACTTACCGCTGTGTGCTGCATCGGCGAGCGACTTCAGCAGCGTGTTGACATGCTGAACCAGCGCGTCGCCGGAGAGCTTCTGGCTCAAAGCTTCTTCAACTTTCTTCACCAATGCGCTGCCGACGATCACGCCATCAGCAACGGCACTCACCGCTGCGGCCTGCTCCGGTCGCGAGATGCCGAAACCGACGCAGACTGGCGTGCTGGTGCGGTGCTGCAGATCCTTCACATTGTCGCCGAGATCTTCCGGCAGAACGATGCGCGCGCCGGTGATGCCGGTGACTGAAATGTAATAGATGAAACCTTTCGAGCGGCGCGCGATGATCTCGCGGCGCTCGGGCGTGGTCGTGGGTGCGACGAGAAAAATCAGGTCCAGTCCGGCAGCCGCTGCGCGTGCAGCCGCATCGCCTTCATAGCCGGCAGGAAGGTCGGGAATAATCAGTCCGCTGAAGCCGGCATCTTTGCAGCTTTTCAAAAACGCGTCCAGGGAGCGCTTATAAACAAGCGTGTAGCTGACCATGCAGACCAGCGGCGTTTGCAGCCCGCCCGCGCGCAGTGCTTTGACCATTTCGAACAGCTGTGCGACTTTGAAACCCTTGTCCAGCGCGCGGTAAAAAGCAGCCTGGATCACAGGACCGTCGGCGATCGGATCTGAGAACGGCACACCGATTTCAATGATGTCGGCGCCGGACGCGGCCGCGGCTTTGATCAAGGCGCTGGTGGTTGCAATGTCCGGATCACCGGCGGCAAAGAAGGGGATAAAAGCGGCGCGCTTGCTCTGCTTAAGGCGCTCAAACGTTTCTGCGAGTGTCATGAAAGATTCCCGGGTCTGTTGCGGTCGTGATCAGCAGACTTTACGGCAGCAGCGGAAGGATTCAAATTCAGGAAGCGCCACAGGCTATTGCCGCTGCAGGTTTGACACACTTTAGCGCCGGATTAACCTTCGGTGAGTATCACACTCACAGGAGGGCACTGCAGCATGGCTGCATTCGATACCGATACGTTTCTAGTGCGCGAACACGTCGGCTTCATGAAGCTGCACGAGGCTTACGACCTGCTGTCCGCGGACGGAAAAATCATCGGCACCGCCGTCGAGCGTGCCAGTGGTTGGAAAAAGCTTTTGAAGCTCTTCGTCAATAAGCAGATGCTTGGGTTCACCGTTGAAATCCTGAATGAGCAGCAGCAGGTGCTCCTTACAATCACACGGCCGTTTACGATCCTGCGCTCAGTCGTTTCGGTGTTTGATGCGAATGCAACGAAGATCGGCTACTTTCGCCAGCATCTGCTCTCGCTGGGCGGAGCGTTCGACGTGCATGATGCGCAGGACAAGAAGATTGCGCTGCTCAAAGGCGACTGGAAGGGTTGGAACTTTAAATTCACTGATGACAGCGGCCAGGAGATCGGCACGGTCGGGCGACAGTGGGGCGGGATCGCGAAAGAACTCTTTACGAATGCAGACAACTACGTGGTTCACATCGAGCGCTCGAAGGTCACAGACGTGAAGCAGGTGCAGCTTATGCTTGCGGCAGCGCTGTGCATCGACATGGTGCTCAAGGAACATGACGGTTGACTCGGTGAAAAAACGCGGCGGGAGTGATGTCTATTCCCGCCGCAATTTTTCAGAGGCACAAATCTTAGGGCACGTTTTTGGCTGAGCCGGACTTCAGGAGCTTGGATGAATAGTAGACCGGCTTTGGAATGGTGAGCTTGGTGTTGTTGAAGTACATCGTCACGGTCACGTTCAGCAATTCGTTCTTCCGGTCTCGTGCGCCATCGAAACCTTCATCTGTGTAAGCGGCGGCGAGATTGGTTTTGTTGATCTTGATGCTGTATTTTGCCGAACCATTCTTCGGCTTCGAAACACTGACTTTCTCCAGCGCATTCGGTGCGGCTTTGCCTTTCACATCCAGCTGATAAACGCGCACGATCCCGCCGGCGTCGACGATTAACTTCTGGCCGTTCAGAACGAGCGAATCCGGGACGGCAAACGCGCCGCTCAGCGAGAGCGAATCGCTGTGCGTGACAAAATTGAGTTTCAGCGACAGCTTGGAAAGCGAAAGTGCCTGGGCAGCTCCGGCAGGCTGGTTGTTGAACGGCGTGGACGTCGCGTCGCTCTTGTTGGTCTGCGCAGTGACTTCCACCAGGTCGGGGAAGCCGTCGCTGTCCTCATCCGTTACATTGTCGATCGTTCCACCGCCACCGCCAGCGCCGGCGGCAGCTGCGGGATCGAATTTTCCGGTGCTGCTGGTTGTGAAGCTCCATTCCTTCTTCTTGTCTGCGCCAGAGCCATCTTTGTAATCAATTGAGACCATGATGTTGGCGCTTCGAGGCAGCGGGTTGTCTGTGATCAGCGCGATCTCATTGCCTTCGAATCCGGTGTTAAAGTTCTTGTTCGGTGCAACCACCTGGTGTGCGAGCGACTGCCCGTTGGCCGTAATCGTGCTCGCCACCCACGTCACGCGGTTCGCGTCGAAGTTGTTGAAGTAGGCGATGATGGGAATGCCGTTGGTTGGTCCAAAGTTCGGAATCGGCGGTGGGGTTTCTCCTGTCTCTGGATGCGTGGCATTTCCGGCGGACTTGTCACCCGGCGTGACCAGTTCGGTGATTTCGCCATAAAAAGAGAAACGCAGCACGGCGATGCTGTAGCCGGTTTTGTCGCCAGGATTGTCTCCGTAGCCGATCTTGGTGACGCTCTTGCTGACCATGGGGCTGCGGTGGAAATAAATGTTGTACCAGACCGTCACGGCGTCCGCGCCAATGAAGCCGTAAGAGATGTCCGAGTTCTCGCCGGCTTCCTTGCCTTCTTGCGTGAAACCCGGGCGGTCTGGATATTCGTTGTGTGCGTCGAGCCCGGCTTCGATCTGGCTTTTGTTCAAGTTCAAGTAAGCGGCATGCAGCGCGCAGCCTTCAGAAAGCGTCGCGTCGTACACCACGTCGGCAAGTCCGAGCGATTTGCGGTACAGGTTCAGCCGTGCGACCGCTTCCTGGCCACGCTGCATCATCTCCTGAGTCAGCGCTGCGGCGTGCAGCACTGGGGAGAAGGTTAAGAGCAGGGTGAGTGCAAGCAGCACAGACGGCAGGAAGATTCGCGGCGACATGGTAGCTCCCCGAAGTTCTTGGCACAACGTGCGTGATTTTTGTAAATGCTATTGCTGTGGCTGTTTAAGACAAGAGTTAAAATCGCTATTCAGGCTGATGAGCAACTGGAAAAGGGCTGCCTGAAGACTTCTTGCTTCTGAAGCCATGCTTAATAATCTGGGCTTTCACTTAGTTAAATGGAGATTCTCATGCGCTATCTGTCCTTACCGATTTTTAGAACATCTTTGCTGTTTTCGGTATTCATCTTCAGCCTCACCGTTCTGCTGACCTCGTGCGAAGAGGTTCCCCACACCGGCCGTGGCCGCTTGATTCTGCTCAGCGAAAGCGAGGAGAACAAGATGGGCGTAGCTGCGTACAAGGAAGTTGTCGAAAAGGAAAAACGTTCGACCGATGCGGAAGCCATCGCCCTGGTGGAGCGCGTCGGCAAGCGCCTGGCCGCGGCCGCGCCGGATAAGGGATTCACGTACGAATTCACGGTGCTTGAGTCGCCGACGATCAACGCATTCTGCCTTCCGGGTGGAAAGGTTGCCATCTACACCGGCATCCTGCCGTACTGCAAGAACGAAGCAGGACTCGCGGCCGTGATGGGACACGAGATCGCTCATGCGATTGCGCGTCACGGCGGGGAACGCATGAGCCAGGGCATGCTGATCAGCGGTATTTCCACCGGTGTCGATGCGATACTTAAAGAGCAGGGCGTCAGTCCGACGACTGAGAAAATCGCCATGACGGCGTTCGGCGCCGGCGCGCAGATTGGCGTGCTGCTTCCGTACAGCCGCAAGCACGAGCTCGAAGCGGACTACCTGGGCCTCCTTTATATGGCGAAGGCCGGCTATGATCCGAAGGAAGCGCCGGAGTTCTGGAAACGCTTTTCCGCGCTGTCCTCGAACACGCCAAATTTCCTCAGCACGCATCCGGCGAGCGAAGACCGCGCCGCGCAGCTTACGGCAAAGCAGGCTGAAGCCATGAAGCTGTACGAGAGTTCTCCCAAGTACGGAGCGGGCGCGCCGGTGCCCGAGAAGTACCGCACGATTCCAACACCGGCTCCTGAACAAAAGAAAGCGGAGCCCAAAAAAGAAGAGACCAAGCCTGAGCAGCCGAAGAAAAAGAAACGGAAGTGAGTGCCTCTCCAGGCAGCAAGGCTTTCCTGAGGACTTCTAAAAGACGGTGATCCCATCGCCATGCGCGCGCGGCTCGACGGTTGCGCCGCCGCGCTGAACGCAGACGATCTGTGCTTTGACGCGTGGCGCGAGCGCATCCAATCCCTGTTCGCCAAGCACCAGCAGGGCCGTAGAAAGGGCATCGCTTTCTGTTGCCGAAGAGCTGATGACGCCGGCCAGCAGCGCGCCTTCAACCGGACGGCCACTGCGCGGATCGAGCACGTGGCCGAAGCGTCTTCCAGCGATCTCGACAGCTTTTCCGTGCGGCGCCGAGACTGAAAAACTCTCGGCGTCTTTCAGCGCCGCTTCGGCCAGCAGCGTATGCTCTTCCAGCGGATGACGTATGGCTACGCGCCAGAAGAGTTCCCCGGGCGGCTTGCCAATCGCGACGACACTCGACGTTCCCCCATGCAGCAGCGCGCTGCGAATGCCGGCCTCGCGCAACAGCTGCGCGGCGCGTTCGAGCGCGTAACCTTTGCCGATCGCGCCGGGATCCAGGCGTACTCCCGGACGTGTGAAGCGCACGGTGAAATCAGTTTCATCGAGCATCAACACCGTCGCCATCCCGCAGAGCTCGCGCGCGGCATTGATCTCTTCTTCTGCGGGAAGCTGTTCACGCGGCTGTCCTGTGAGGCCCCAGAGTTTCAGCAGCGGGCCGACGGTCATGTCGAAAGCGCCGCCGCATTGCTCGCTGAGTTCGCGGGCGCGCTTTAGAAAGGAGAAAACGCGGGGATCGACGCGCACGGGTTCCTGTGCCGCACGCAGGTTGATGCGCGTGAGATCCGAGTCGGGACGGTAGACGCTCAGTTGTGCTTCGAGGCGCTCGATTTCGTCGAATGCCTCTTCGCCTGCGGCACGCAGATTCGCTTCGACGTCCTCGTCGGCGATGGCGATTTCAAAACGCGTGCGCATGGCCAAGCGGGCGAGTTTCAGCATGGCTGTATTTTAGCGGACGCTGTTGCCTGCGACGAGCGCGGGCCGGCCGCAGTCCATGCCCTCAAGCAAGTTGCTCCAGATGACATCGCCGGTCATTGGATGCAGACACCAGGTATAACCGTCGACCGAGACGATCAGCCGTTCACGGTCAAACAGCACCAGTGCGATCTCACCGGTGTCGTATTCCGGCGCCTCCCACCGCCAGGCGATCTGGCCCGTGGCCGCATCGAGTGCGACGACGTAGGTGTTAAACGCGACGAAGACGAGTTTTTCTAGTTGTGTGACGATCATAACGCTCCTTTCGGCAGCTTGGGGAAGGTGCAATAGTTGCTGCTTACTTTACTCGGAGGCTGGAAGCATGCGCTACAAAAAAACGGCCGCCCTCGCGAGCGGCCGTTCGATCTATTCTGTTCTTCGCGGCTTTGCGTGTGGCAGTATTTTGGCTCAGCCCGCCTTGATCTCGCGCGTCTTTTCGTCAAACACGCACATCCTGTTAGTGCGCGAAGAGATTTCGGCGAGAGCCAGGATGGTCTGGATCTTGGCGCCGAGCTCCACGTCGCAGTTGGGCTTCTTGCCCGTGCGGATCGCCTCGATGAAGTTCTTGTGGTGATCGCCGATGCCACCGCCTGAGTCCTTGGCCACTTCTCCGCCTTCGACTTCCTCGGCGTACGGGCGCTCCGGCGAAATCTTCGCGCCGCCGCCGCCCATCTGGACGGTGCCCTTATGTCCACGCAGCATGTCCGGCAGACCCTGCTCATTCACGGTTGATCCGGTAAAGAGCATCGTCCAGCCGCTGGGGAATTCGGCCATCACTTCGACGGTGTCGTCGACTTCGCGGTCCAGCGAAATCTTGCGCGTGCCAAGCGAACAGACGCGCGTCGGGTATTCGGGAGTGCCGGAGGCGATCAGGAACGGTCCCAGCTTGTGCGGCATCAGGTCGCCGAGAATTCCGGCCGAATAATCCCAGTACTTGCGGTAACGGAAGAAGCGCGCCTTCGCGTCGTCGTTCCACGGGCGCTTGGGGGCTGAACCCAGCCACATATCCCAATCCAGGTTCTCGGGACCTGCGCTGTTGTCGATGCCATAATTCCATTCGCCGCCCTTGCCCGCATTGCGGCAATAGGAGCCCTGTCCGGAGACCAGCGGTCCGATTTTTCCGGCGCGCACCGCGGCTCCGATATCGTGCCACTTCTGATTGGAGGTGTACTGAATGCCCAGCTGCACGACCTTGCCGGTCCTCTTCTGGCAGTCGACCATCTGGAACGCCTCGTCCAGGTAGCGCGTCATTGGCTTTTCGACGTACACGTGCTTGCCGGCTTCCATGGCGTGGCAGGAAATCTGCGCGTGCCAGTGCTCGGGCGTGGCGACCCATACAGCATCGATGTCTTTGTTCTCGAGCAGCTTGCGGTAATCCTTGTTGGTCATCGGCGTCGGGCGGCCTTCGACCTGGATTTCCTTGGCGGCGCGTTCGTTGCGCGGCTGATACACGTCGCACGCGGCGATCTGTTCGATGTTGATTTCAGCGGCCTTGGCCTTGAGGGTCTTGACGTGCGCGCCGAAGCCCTGTCCCCCGACGCCGATGACGGCGCAGAGGATGCGGTCGTTGGCGCCGATCACGCGTCCGGTTGCCTGAACCGGCCCGGTCGGGAATTTGCCGCCGATAAATTTAGTGGTGTCGGCCTTCGGCGTCGGGATCTCATCCGCTCGAACGGCTTTCGATGCTCCGCCCATGCCTACGGCCACCGCGGCTGCCGCTGCGGCCTTGAAGAAGCCGCGCCGCGACGGGCCGGACTTGCCTGAACTGTTCTTGTCTGCCTGACTCATGAACGTTCCCCCTTAAGTGTGCCATTTAGCGGCACGGCCCGCAATTCCATCGTGGCGTGGGCATCCCGGCCACGTTAGATACACCGGGCCAGTGGCCCGGACCACGTACTAAATTTCAAACCATTCCTTCTGAAAGTCGATCTTCTTGCCGGTCACAATTGCTTCGTTTGCCTTGATTGCACATACTGTCGCCTGGAATCCTTCCAGCGCGCCGCAGCGCCACTTCTTGCCGCTGCCGTCGCGGATCGAGTTCAGGAACGCTTCGCAGGCGTGGAACAGCTGCGTTTCCTTGGGGTTCACGTCGCGGTTCTCGCCCGGGTTTTTTCCGGCGGAGAGAATTTTCGTGGCGTCGGCGACGAGCGCGATGCCGGTGTCTTCGGCCACTTTCTCCTTATAGGCGTAAACTTCCCAGCCCAGCGCGCGCGCGTCGGCTTCCTTGAACATCCAGGCGCGCTGATCGCGAACCATGACAGCCGCTTCCGTTCCCTGAAAAATTTGCGCCGTCCCGTCGTATGAATTGCTCAGCGTGGCGTCGAAGAAATAATTAATGCCTCCAGGATACTGGTAGATGCACTGGACTGTATCGGCCACGTCGCGGCCGTCTTTCCAGGCCATGACTCCGCCGAACCCAGTGACAGACAGCGGCCGCGCTTTCAGGAAGTAATTGGCCGTATCGACGTGGTGTACGCCGATTTCGCCGGCCAGCCCCGTTGATGTTTCCTTGGAGAGGCGCCAGTTCAGCGCTTTCTGGCGCTCGTCGGTCGGCGCCTGGCGCCGCCAGCTCACGCGCTTGTGCCAGTGTGAGCGCGCCTGCGTCATTTCGCCGAGCGCTTCGGTGCGGATGAACTGCAGCACATGCTTGTGCTGGGGATTGGTGCGTTCCTGAAGGCCGCTGTGGAAAATCTGTTTTTCTGCGGCCTGAGCCGCTTTCGCGATGGCGCGCGCATCTTCAATGGTCGACGCCAGCGGTGCTTCGCAGAACACGTGTTTGCCGGCCTGAAGAGCGGCGACAGCAATATCTTTATGCAGATGAGTCGGGGTGGCAATCCAGACAGCCTGCACGGATTTATCATCGAGAATTTTTTTGTAGTCAGCAACCGCCTGTGCCTTGGGAGCGATCTCCTGCGCGCGGGCATGAATGTTCTCATAGCTGTCGCAGATATACTTCACGGTAACGCCCGAAGCATTGCCCAGCGCGGTAAGGATCGCACGGCCCTGCTCGCCCAGGCCAATGACGGCGCACACGACAGTCGGGGCGTTGGGGTTGGTGGCCTTGGCCGGCCCCGGAGCGAACTCTTCGGCATAAACGCGTGCGCCGAACAGCAGGCCCAGCCCGACAGTGCCGCTGAGGAAATCGCGGCGGTCGATTTTTTTCTGCGCCTGGCCGTTCATCTTTTTAGCGTTCTTATCACCCGGTGCTGCCGCGTCACTCATGAGTTTGCGAGTCCTGAACCAAAGAAGAGCCCGATTTTGCGCATTGCTATATACCCCTTTACAAGCACCGGTGTAAGTGTTTATGTCGCAAAAAATAAAAGCGATTTTTCATAGGAGATGTCAGGTTGTTAGTACAACCTGACAGGAAAATGGTTTCTGCGCAGATCATTCATTGCGTCAGTTCAAAAAAATGGATAGGCTCTCGCGACTATGACTAACTCAACCACCGCACCGCTCGTCAAGACCAAGCTCTCCATCATGATGTTTCTGCAGTACGCCATCTGGGGCGCGTGGCTGCCGCTGCTCTGGCCGTTTCTGCACGAGCACCGCAATTTCGAG
>Ga0196964_10000998_pt1 | contig 15170 bp, 36 predicted proteins | sample S1_10metaG_FD_148615 | JGI IMG/M metagenome (GOLD analysis project Ga0196964, IMG submission 148615) | Soil microbial communities from Anza Borrego desert, Southern California, United States - S1_10 | ecosystem: Environmental > Terrestrial > Soil > Desert | place: USA: California | collected...
CGAGGCCACCGCGCAGGAACTCGTCCTGGCGGCGACCAAATCGGCAAACGAGGTGTTCGCAGCGCGGAAGAGAAAGTACTCGTACAACGTCCCGAAGGGAGCGAACCCGCACGATCCGCACATGGAAATGGACTACACGGGGACGCGCTACTACGTCGTCACCGTCGCGCTGGAGGACCGGTGATGGTCGTTGACTTCCGCCTTCAACGCGCCGCAATTCGCTTCATCGACCACGCCGGCTCGATCGCACTTCGCGCCGCCCTGTCCGCCGAGATCCGCGCGCGGACCTTGGTCGGCGCCGACGAGCGGTGGCGCGCCCTGGTCGTGGCCCGTCAGCTGCGCGAGCTGCTGGCCGACGACGACATGCGGCTGCTCGACATCGCCTGCGGTCGCGAGCCTGACGCGGGCCAGGCGCGGGTGTTGGATGTGGCCGAGGGGTGGATCGCGCAGCGGGGGCAGGCGTGACGACGACGGTGCGGGTGGTGGTCAAGGTGACGGCCGAGGACATCGCCCACGGCGTGAAGAACGACTGCGAGCGTTGCCCGATCGCACGAGCCCTCTGGCGTGCGATCCCCGGCGCAAGCCCGGTTGTCGGCGGCGTGAGCGCGTCGTGGCACGACGGTGCCGGCTCGTGGGTCCGCGTGACCCTCCCGGCGTCCGCACGCGGATTCGTGAGCGACTTCGACGGGCGCCTTCCCGTCGCCCCGTTCTCGTTCCCCCTCGACATCCCCGTTCCCGACCCGACGGAGGCGGCGTGATCCCCGGTGCGCTGCCGTGTCCGAAGTGCGGAACGGCCGAGAAGCTCGAATACGTCGGCATGTGGGTCGAGGGCATCGCCTGCACGGAGCACGACGAAGAGGCGATCCATGCGTGGGGCTACTCGAAGTCTGAAGCGCTGGCTGAGTGGAATCGATACGCGGAAGAGCACGAAGAGGAGACGACCCCATGAGTAACGCACTGGCCGAACGCGAAGACGTCGGCGAGGACACGCTGGTCCTGATCGACCTGTCCGCCATCTTTTGGGCTAGCTGGCACGCGACGGCCGACCAGGACGTCAGCGGCGCGTTCCAGGCCACCGTCGCCGCTGTCCATCGCGTCGCCGCCAAAGGCGACCGGGTCGCGGTGTGCTGCGACTCCGGGCGCAGCTGGCGCAAGGACATCGCGCCTGAGTACAAGGCCCAGCGCCCCGAGAAGGACCACGCCTCACTCGGCGAACTCGACCGCGTGCAGGCCCGGCTGCGCCAGGACGGGTTCCTGCTCTGGTCGGCGCCTGGGATGGAGGCGGACGACATCATCGCCAGCGCGACGACGCAGGCCCTGGCGGATACCCGATTCCGTCACGTGCTCATCGCCTCGGCGGACAAAGACCTGATGCAGCTCGTGTGCGACCGCGTGACGGTGCTGTCGACGCGGACGTGGACGGAGCTTGGCCCGGCTGAGGTGCGCGAGAAGTTCGGCGTGCCCCCCGAAAAGCTGGGCGGCTGGCTCGCGCTCGTCGGGGACAAGTCCGACAACATCCCCGGGATCCCCGGCATCGGCCCGAAGAAGGCGGCGGACCTGCTGACCCGATTCGGCGACGTCGACGGTGTGTTCCGCGCGGCGATGGCCGAGGACGAATCGATCAAGCCGAAGTGTCGCGAGGCCATCGTCAACGGCGAGGCCGCGCTGGCGCTGGCGCAGAGGCTCGTGGCCCTGCGCGCCGACGTGCCGGTGGACGTGGGCCAGGTGTTTGAGAAACGGAACGTGGAACCGCTACAGGAGACCCCGACGATGGAACAGCTTGACGGTACCGAGATCATCGACCCGCCCCCCGCGCCGGCCCCGGAGCCGACGCCCGCGCCGCAGGCTCAGACGGCGCTTTCGATCGTGCGTTCGGACGAGCCCCGGCAGACCGCCATGGCCCCCGTTCGCTACGACCAGGCGCTGGAACCGACGTCGCTCGGCGCGGCCATGAAGCTCGCCTCGGCGCTGTTCAACAGCCGCCTGTACTCGAAGCACCAGAACCCCGAGTCGATCCTGGCCATCATCGTGCGCGGCCGAGAGATGGGTCTTGGTGCGCTGACGGCGCTGGACTGCTTCCAGATCGTCGACAACCGGCCGGTCCCGACGGCCCACTTCATCATCGCCAAGGCGAAGGCGCACCCGGACTGCGAGTACTTGTATTGCGTCGAGACGAACGCCGAGCGGGCGACGTGGGAGACGAAGAACCGCCGCAGCCCGGCGCCGGTGCGGCTGACCTACACGATCGAAGAGGCGCGCATCGCCGGGATGATCAAAGAAGCGAAGGGGGACAAGGACGCCAACCAGTGGGTGAAGCGTGCCCCCGAGATGTTGCGGAAGACGGCCGGGGTGTTCCTGGCGCGAATGGAGTACCCCGACGCTGCGCTGGGGTTGTACGCCGCCGAAGAGCTCGGCGCGGACGTTGAGTGAAAGGAGAAGGACGATGCTGGACAAGGGCTACTACATGGGCATGGCGGTTCCCGTCGAGGACGGGGGTCTGACGTACGGTTATCAGCTGGGCTCGACAAAGAACGGCGCCGAGTACGCGCGCGTGGTGTTGCAGGTGGTCGAGGGGCCATTCAAGGGCGAGACCATCGAATGGGACGGGTGGTTGACCACCCAGAAGGCCATCGACAAGACGATGGAGGGGCTGCGTCTCCTCGGGTACGACGCCCATAAAGGGAACATCGTCGACGGGCAGACACAGAAGCTGACTCGCCGGGTGTCGTTCACCGTCGAGCACGAGGAGTACAAGGGCCAAGTGAAGGCAAAGGTCGCCTGGATCAACGATCCGGCTGACCGCTTCAAGGTCAGCAAGGACAGCCGCATCCAGGGCGCCGCCGCGGATCGCCTCCTGGCCCGTATCAACGGCACGCCTGCGGCTACGACACCGTCGTTCGATGACGACGACGACGACAGCTCGCAGCTGAACTTCTAGGTCACACGACCCCGCGCAGCTCGCGCGGAGCGCTGATGAGACCACGTCCCGGGGCTGGAATACCGGGCGCACGTGCTCTTTCGTCAGCGCCCTGGGCGAGCTTCCGGCACCCGACCGACGAACACGACGAGACAGGAGAGACGACGAATGCCGATTCGAGCGCTGTATCAGGGAGAGACGTACCCCGCCGCCTGCGAGGGTGGGTTCATCCGCCGTCCTGCGCAAGAGGCAGGGGTACTGATCGAAAACGACGAGGTCGCGATTTTCGTGCCCTGGCGCGAACTCGACGCTCTCCGGGCCGAGGTGCAGCGGCGTCCGGTGGGGTCGGCGCCGGCGGGGATTCGGGTGCGGCCGGTAGTGGCGCCGAAGCGGAAGGTGCGGCGGTGAGCAACGAGAAAGCGGACGTGAAGCGCTTCTACCACGACGGCATTCGTGGCCGGGTGGAGGTCACTTGCCTGTGCGACCGAACGTTCGCGTTCAAGGTTCCGCGCGCTTCGAGGGCACCGGTCGACATCGACACGAGCGTCACACTCGTCATCTGCTCGCAGAGCGACGAGCCGCATCCGGTGTGCAGCCATCCGAACGGTCGCTGCGTCACGCCAAAGCGGGTTCGGAGTGGCAACGGCGAATGGCAGCTGCGTCGTCTGTTCGACGAGCACCGCGCGCTTCGCAGGCAACTCGAAGAGACGGTGAACGTCATCCAGAACTTCGGCGGCTGCATGGGCAACCCGTGCTGGACCGACAAGCCGCCGGGTCCATCAGTGTTCCATGGTCAGTGCGTGCCGTGCAATGCGCGGGCGCTCCTGCGACAGGTGTCCCGGTGAAGCCCGGAGAGGCCTGGACGAGCGAGCGCCTGGCGGTCGCCTGCTCGCGCGATCTGATCCGCGTGAACGTGGCGAGGCAGATGGTTCAGGCCGCGCGGAAGCTGCTCAAAGAGGTCGAGACCATCGACACGAGCGTCACCAGTCGGCGCCTCCACGAGATGGACGCGCAGCTCGAAGAACGCGCCGAGCGCCTGGAGGAGGACACGAAGCTATGAAGCGCAACTTTCAGATCCTCGTCCACCTCCCGAAAAACCGCTTGTTCCAGCGTCGGGCCACGGTGCTCGAAACGGACGGCTCGTTCGAGGTGTTCTTCAAGCAGAAGGGCAGGGAGACACCAGTTGTCGTCGCTGGGTACGTCGGCTGGGACGGAACGCTAACCGTCACCGTCGACGCGGGCGGCGCCACGCGATTCAAGGTCCGATCCGAGGGCGTCGCTGTCGTGGGAGACGGCACATGACCCCCGTTCGCCCCGCCAACGCGCCCGACCTGCCCGCGCGGCGGGATCCGCCGGGCCAGCTGTCCCTCGTCCCCGCGCCACTGTGGCACCCGCGCTGTGGTCACTCGCCGACGGACGCCGAGCTGAACGCCCTGCGGGAGGCCGAGCACGCCGCGTACATGGCGTGGCATGAGGTGCGGCTGGTTGCGAACCAGCGAGCGAACGCCTGGCGAGCGCTTCAGGAGACGCTGGACCGGGCGTACGAGCGCGTGGCGCGCGATGGGGACGAAGTGGTGCCGGAAGACCTGGTGAAGCCATGACCCGCACCACGCCGCCCCGCAAGACCACGGTCGCGACCACCGCCGTCGCGATCCAGATCCGGCAGACGCCCGCTGACCGTCTCGCCCGCATTCGCGGCATCGCGGCCGCGCAGAAGCGGCGGAAGGAGCTGGCGAAATGACCACGGTGGAGATCCTGGAGGCGGCGCGGGAACACTGGCTGGATGCGCGCCGACGCGGGTGGAGACCGTGGGCGTCGTCGTCGATCGTCAGTGTCACCTGGCCCACTTTCGAGGCAGGCGGCGATCGCGCCTGGGACCTGCTCGTCCTGGTCAGCGGCGACCCGTGGACGGAGCCCGACTGGGCCGCGGCGATCTCGGCGGCGATGGGGGAGGGGACGTGAGGCTCACCCCCGGCGAACGGAAGCTCCTCGGCAAACGCGGCGCTGACGCCGTCGAGGCGAATGGTCTCGCGCTCGTGTCGGCGGCGGAGCTGGAGCGGCTTCGAAAGCTCGATCAGGTAGACCTCGACAAGCGGTCATACGAGCGACAGATCGGCTCGCTGCTGAGCCAGGTCGTCGAGGCGAAGCAGGAAAACAGCCGACTTCAGGACGAAGTTCGCGAGGCGAATCGTGTGTACCTGGAAGCGCGACGCGGTCACTGCGTGATGTGCGCCTACCCGCGTGAGCGCTGGCCGGAGCACTGGCGCCTTGAGAACGCCGCGCGAGAGTTCGCACAGCGCGAATCCGAGCACGCCGACAGGGTCGCGCAGTACGGGCCGGAGATTCATCCGGGTGACCTCCCTGCGGCGAGGGAACGATTGCTTGCGGCGGCGCGAGCGCTGTCGAGGCGGCGGGCATGACGATCGTGGATCTACTCAAGGCCGCGAAAGGGGTCTGGGCCGGGTGGAACCCCGGCGCCTCTGACGCTTGGTCGAAACCGGCGATCTTCTACGTCACGGGACGACCTCAGACCGACGACGAGTGGAGGTTCGCCGAACGCGCCTGGGAATACGTCGTTCGCGCTACGGATGGCGACCCATGGATCAGACCCGATTGGGACACAGCCATTTCAATCGCGACGAGGGATGCCGATGCAGCTTCGTGAGTACCAGTCCGCCGCCCTCGACCGCCTCCGCGCCACCGTCCGCGCCGGCTCGCGCTCGGTCGTGCTCGTGTCGCCGACGGGGAGGGTGCGATGACGGTCCTGGCGATTGACCCCGGGAACGAGGAGTCGGCGTGGTGCATCTACGACGGCTCGAGGGTGCTCGACTTCGCCAAGGAGGAGAACGCCGCTGTGCGCTCGCGCCTCGCATTCGAGCTGACCCGCTTCGACTGCGCCCGGCACGTCGCGATCGAGATGATCGCTTGCTACGGCATGGCGGTTGGTCGCGAGGTATTCGACACGTGCCGGTTCATCGGCACCTTGGAAGAGTGCGCCACGCGCGCATCGCTGCCGGTGACGTTGGTCTACCGACGGGAGGTGAAGCTGCACCTCTGCAACAGCGCAAAGGCGAAGGACGGCAACGTACGCCAGGCGCTCTTGGACCTGTGGGGCGGCAAGGCTGCGGCGGTCGGCAAGAAGGCGAGCCCCGGGCCGCTCTACCGCGTGTCCGGTGACGTGTGGGCGGCCGTTGGGGTCGCCGTGACGTGGTGGGAGACGAAGCGGACGGTGGGAGGGATGCCGTGAACGACGTCGCGATCGTATTCACGTACGGACCGATACTACTCGGGGCCATCTTCGCGCTTCAGACCGCCGCACGCGTCGTGGGCGAGCGCCGGTTCGAGCGACTGCGCTCCTGGGAGATGCAGGGCATCCCGCTGCCGGCGCCCGACGATCCGCGGTGGCGCCTGACGAAGCACGGGGAAGCCGAGATGGGACCGTTCCTGGTTCAGGAGTACCTGAACGAGTTCGCCACCGGCGGCGTGTGGTTCGAGAAGCGCTGTCTCGGCAACTGGCGTCGGTACGAGCGCGCCGTCATGGCGCCCCTCACGCGCCGTCTCCAAGAAGAGCGCGCCGCCCGTGCGCTCGCCGCCATCACCGGAGACGAGCCGTGACCCGCGACATCATCGCCGCGTCCCGGGCCGGGATGACGCCGACGCAGATCGCGAAGGCCATGAACCTGCGCCTGGACCACGTCTATGCCGTGCTGCGGGAGGCCCGGAAACGGGGCGTGAAGGGATTGGCAGAACGGTCGGCGGGCAAGCCGCTGGTGGTCGAGGAGGGGCCGCGGTGCGCGCGCTGCGGGCTGCTGGAGCCGTGCCATGGGCACGCGAGCATCGACGAGATCGCGGCATCGCGGCCGGGGGAGCAGGGATGAGTCAGGCGGCTTTCTTCGCGGCCTTGAGCGCGGCCGTGCGGATGAACGTCGAGACGCCGACCCCAGTCGCTTCGGCCACCTGGCGGATGACCTCGAGCTGGGACGGTTTGAAGCGCACGTTGACGATGACGGTCTGTTCTTGGGCCGGCGGCCTAGCCATACGAAAAGCATACACCAGGTCGCAGGGTAAGCGCGAGTCTGTGGAGTTTCTGTATATTGACGCGCCGACGGTGCGGGAGTAGGCTGAACACATGAGCCGGTATTCGGAACTGCTGAAGGATCCTCGATGGCAACGCAAGCGGCTGGAGGTCATGCAGCGCGACGACTTTGCGTGTCGGCTCTGCAACGACAAGACGAAGACCTTGCACGTCCATCACAAGCGCTACGTCTGGCGCCGCGATCCGTGGGAGTACCACGCCGACGAGCTCGAGACCGTCTGCGAGACGTGCCACGAGCGCGCCGAGTACCACCGCCAGTCGCTCAGCGATGCCATTGGCAAGCTGCCGCTTGAGCACGCGGAGCAGGCGCTCGGGTACATGCACGGACTCATCATGCAAGGCGTTTACGAGAGGGAGGGCAGGACGCTCGAGTTCTCCCTTCTGTCGGATCCGTACCTGAAGGGACTCGCGCAGGCGTTCGACCTGAAGGGCGCCACCCTTATCAGGAAGGCCGACGCCGGCGAGTTGACGATGGACAGCGAGTTTCTTCGGGATCTCTCTATGGAGCAGTACGACGAGGATCTGCGGGAACACGAGGAACGTCAGGCGCGCGTTCTCGAGCACGAGAAAGAAGCGACGTAGGCCGTGCGCGACTACGGCAAGGTCTCACCGCAGTTCTGGACCGGCGACACCGGACGCCGGCTGCGCGGCAACCTCGAGGCTCAGCTCGTCGCCCTCTACCTCTTCACCTGCGGCGGCTCGTCGATGACGGGCGTGTACTACCTGCCGCTCACCACCGTCGCGCACGAGACCGGCCTGACCGTCCGGCTGGTCGAGAAGGCCCTTGCGAAGCTCCATCAGGAGGGGATCGCGCACTACGACCGAGACGCCGCGCTCGTCTTCGTCGTGCGCATGGCCTACTACCAGGTAGGTAGTTCTCTGCAAAAGACCGACAAACGGGTCAAGGGCATCATCCGCGAGGTCTCGAAGTACAAAAACCACAGGTTTGTCGCGATGTTCTGGAGCGTATACGGCGAGACGTTCAACCTCGGCCCGCTCCCCTTCGAAGGGGCTTCCGAGTCCCTCCGAAGCCAAGATCAGGATCAGGAGCAAGAGCAGGAGCAGGATCTGAGTCCTTCGGACTCTTGCGCGGAGCCGCCTGCGGCGGCGTCCTCGCCGTCGGTCCTGACGTTCCCGACGGTCGGAGCGGCCCCCACGTGGCCCCTGACCGAAGAGCGCATTGCGAAGCTCGCGCAGACGTTCCCGAGCGTGAACGTGGACCAGGAGTGCCGAAAGGCGCTCGGGTGGATCGATGCGAACCCAACTCGCCGGAAGACGCCAGCCGGGATGGCGAAGTTCCTGTTCGGCTGGATGCAGCGAGTGAACGACCGCGGCCCGTCGAACGACCTTGACCGCCGCCAAGGCTACGGTCGGCGTCACGACGATCAACCGCTGCTCAACCGCACCAACCAGGCAACCGCGGACGCCGTCGCGCGGTTCGTGAACCGTCACACGGGAGGGGGAGGCTCATGACGCCGGACGACCTGACACGCTTCGCGATCGCGATCGGCAAGCTCGCCGTGAACTACGGCCGGCACGTGGACGATGCGCTTCTCGAGGTCTACAGTGAGGTCCTCCGCGATCGGCGGATCGAGGACATCGAGACTGCCGTCTCGAAGCTCCTGGCGACCCCGCGTGAGTTCATGCCTCCCGCGGGCGTAGTCCGTAAGTACGCCATGGCCGCCGCTTCCAAGCGCCAGGGTGTCGCGTTCATCGAGGGCACCGGCTGGGTCTCGCTCAACGGCGACGTCAGCCGGAACGGCTACCACCCCGATGCCCTCGACCGCGGCGAGTTCGAAGCGCGCAAGCGGCTCGAGGCGCTTCCCGACACGATGCTGCTCGGGCCGGTCAAGGAGTCGCGGTGAGGCCGGCGGCGATGACCTACGCCGACTGCCTGGCGTCGTGTCGGCACAACGTCGAAGTGGCGGTCGACCGCGCACGAGGTGCGTCCACGGAGGAGTACCGCACACAGATGCTCGCCGAGGCGACCCACTGGCGAGGATACGCGGAGTGGTACGAGAAGCAGATCCGAGCGAACCCGAAGCTAGCCAACGAGCCCGTCAAGCTCGGCGCATTCGGGAAGGCCCCCAGCAGCGCGCAGGAGCGACGTTCGACCCGTCCCGAGGGTCAGACCAGCCAAGCGCCGCAAACGCCTCCCCAGCCGCATTGGAGCGAGCCGCGGGAACCTGGCTCGGATGACGATTCGCCTATCCCCTTCTAACGGACAGGAGAGCACACATGCACACCGACGACTACGGGCGCGTACGCAAAAACGTCATGACCTACGGTCCGGTGCCGGCGAGGACAGCGGCGAACTGGGTGCGCGATGCCATCCGTCTCGGGCTCTGCACGTGCGACGGGTGCTGCGAGCGAGACCCGAGGCGTCTCGAGGTTCGGGCCGAGAAGGACCGCCGAGTAGCCAGGTTCAAGGCGTCGGCGGGGGCGAAGCAGATGGTGCGCGAGCAGCGCATGGAGGAGCGACGATGACGACCGAGACCTTGACCGTGTGGAAGTTCCAGCCGCGCATCGCGGACGTGGCCGTGGTGGAGATGCCGAAGGGAGCGCGCATTCTGCGAGCTGGGATCCAGGGCGTCACGTTCTGCGTATGGGCCTTGGTCGACCCGAAGGCGCCCATGGCCGAGCGCCGTATTCGTATCGCCGGCACGGGCCATGACATCGCTCCGTCGCACACGGAGACGTACGTGAACACGTTCGAGATGAACGGGGGCGCCTTGGTGTTCCACGTGTTCGACCTGGGTGAGGACAGGTTCTGAAGCACTGAGGCGCCCTGAGAGCACGTGCGAAACCACGAACGAGGGAGGGAACGAGCGATGAGCGACGACGACGCCTTGGAAGCAGCCATTAGCACGCAACGCCAGGTGAACAGCGCGGTACGGACCACCCCGCCGAAGGCCCCGGGCGCGGGGGAGGCAGAGGCTGACGAGGTGAGGCAAGTCGGCGCCCGCGCCGTCGCGTACATGGCTGAGTGCATGGGCATGACCGAGTCGGCGACGGACCAGGAGCAGAACTGGATCCTGTCGCATCTGCACGGGTTCGGGGTCAGCGAGCTCCGCCGTGGCCGCGCCGTCGCCACCCCTCCCCCCGCCGCATCGCCGGGCACGGACGCGAGCGGGGCGGGGCTGGTGACGTCGTCCGGGTCTGCCATCGTTGCAGCGTTCGACGGGCGGCCGGGCTGGGGCGAGCGTTCAGCGCGCGCGTCGCTGCTGAAGGCCGCGGCGTGGCTGCGGGAGCGGGCGAACGAATACGGCGTGCTCCGTCACGCCGCCGACGCCATCGAGGAGGAGGTGGGGCGTGGGGGCTGAGCCAGCGTGTCCCGTCTGCGCCGACGGGATCATCACCATCGTCGAGCCGGGGTCCGTCCCCGTTCGCTACGTCGTCGAGCCGTGCATCTGCCGACGCGGACATCAGCGCGCGGTCGAGGAGATTCGGCGCCTTCAGAGCGCGCTAATCGACAAGCTCGCAGTCGATTCAGGCCATCGTGAAAGGGAAGTCATGGAAGAGCCTCTGAAAAGCTGCCCGTTCTGCGGTGGGCCCGGCGAGTTCGTGCCCGATCGCCATGACCCGACAGAACCTGAGCACTTCCATGTGATGTGCCGACGCTGCGAGATCTATGCCCCGGGCGACGGCACGTACGCGGACCGGGTCGCCGCCTGGAACCGCCGCGCCCCCGCGTCCGACGTGCCCGAGGAGGTGCGGGCGGCCTATGAGCGAGGCCAGTCCGACGTAGCCGCGTGGCTCGACGACTGCGCCGCGGTCGCGGAGAGAAACGGCGATGCGTGCTCCGGCCGACTCGAAGACATGGCCGTAGCGATTCGCGCGGGTGAGGCCCGACGAGAGGTGAAAGGAGGTTCCCATGGGTGAAGAGTGGAGAGCGATTCCAGGCTGCGAAGAGTGCGAGGTCAGCAACCACGGGCGCGTCAGGAACGCCGCGAGCGGGCGCGTGTACGCCTGCCCGGTGGCGACGACGGGGTATCACCGGTTCGTGTACAACCCGCGGCCCGGGAAGCGAAGGGCGTTCGCCATCTTTGTTCACCGGGCGGTGATGCTCGCGTTCGTCGGTCCGTGCCCGCCGGGGAAGCAGGTCAACCACCGTGACGGCGTGAAGACGAACAACCGGCTCGACAACCTGGAGTACGTCACGGGGTCGGAGAACATGCAGCACGCCGCGCGCATGGGCCTGGCGTGGTCGCACAAGGGAGAGCGGCACTGCCGGGCGAAGCTCACTGAGGAGGCCGTTCGGGAGATTCGCGCGCTGGTTGCAGCAGGCGAACAGAAGAAGGCGGTGGCCAAGCGCTACGGCGTCAGCGCGTTTGTGGTGCGCGAAGTGGTCGGGAGGCGGTCATGGAAGCACGTCGCTTGACCCTCGCCGACGTCTGGCACGCCATCGTCGAGCACGAGAGGGGGCGGTGAGCGTGGCTCGGTTTCCCAGCGGCATCGTCGATTACTGGTGGGACGGCGATGGCATGCTGTGGGTCGTGAAGAGGCACGGGTCGCGACTCATCACGTGGCGGACGCTGCTGTTTTCACCGTGAGCGAAAGGACCGAAACGATGAGCGATGAGACGAAGACCGTTTGCATCTGGGCGTGCCCGAAGTGCGGCCTACCCGCCGCGTCGAATTCCGTCCCGTGCTCGCGTCCGCAGTGCCTGCCCGCCCCATCCCCGCCCGGCGACGTGGACGAAGATGCCGCCGACGCGCTGGTCGAGGAATCGTGCGCGCAGGAACGCGCGGCACGCGGGCGACGCCGCGACCGTCTCGCCGCCGCCCCGCCCGCCCCGGCGCGGGATGAGGTGGAGGCGCAACGCCGGGCCGTCGAGCTTGCTTTCGCCGCCGGCCGCGCGTCGCGGGATGAGGAGGTGGCAGGGTTGCGGGAGTTCGCGGACACGGAGACACGTGACGCGATTCAGCTGCGCGCCGAACGCGACGCCGCCCGTGCCTGGGCTCGACGCTGGAAGGCGCTGGCGAAGGACCGCGACCGTTCGGTTGATTGGCACATCCAGGCGAACCGGGACGTCATCTCGTCGCTCGTGGCGTCGGAGAACGCCGCCCGCGCCGAGGTGGAGCGGCTGCGGAAGGCGAAGGACGGCGCGTATGCCGAGCGGAACCAGTGCGTTGCGTTCATCACGAAGACGGCCCAGGCGATGCGCTGGCCGACCTGGCTTGGCCGCCACGACGAGGCGGATACGACCTGGGAGAACGACTGGCGGAACATCGTCTTCGTCGAGACGCCGAACGGCCAGCTCTCCTGGCACATCCACGACTCGGAGTTCCCGCTCTTCGAGCACCTCCCGCCGAAGCCGGGCCGGCAGTGGGACGGCCACACGACGGCCGAGAAGTACGCCCGGATGCGCGAGTTCGACGCCATCGCCGCCGCCCGCGCCCTCGTCGGGGCGAAGGAGAGGGCGTGATGCGAATCAGGATCGTCGAGGCGAACGGGAATGAGGTCGTGATGGACGTGCTCCTGACCGTGGAGGGTGAGAAGAACATGCGCCACGCGCACGACATCCTTCGCCGCGCTGTCGTCGAGATTGCGGAACTCGACGAGGACCCACAGGCGAAGGAGGGGGCGTGAGCGCGTCGCCGGGGCCGTGGACACACGCATACGCAGGGACGGGCGACTACGCGGTCTATGACGCCAACGGGGAGCACCTGTGCAGCGTCGCGGCCATTCCTGGCGACGTGGCCACCGAGGACGCCGACGCCCGCCTCATCGCCGCCGCGCCTGAGCTTCGCGCGCTCGTCCGCAAGCTGATGGGCATGGATGGTGGCATGGCCCAGCCGGACGACTACGTCAGCGCCCGCGCCCTCCTCGCCCGCATCGATGGTGACTCGTGACTGCCTATGACATACGCATGGCGAGCATTTGCATCGCCAAGGGGTTCAAGATTGCCCATCGGCAGGGCGGGGCCGACGCCGTCCGAGAGGCGGCTCGACGCTGGCTCCAGCTTAGCGAGGCGCTGCCGGACCGTGAACGCCGCGCGTCTGATCTCATCCTCGAGTCCGCGTTCCGGTTCGCCGACATGCGCGACCTGATGGAGGAGTTCTTTCCGTGGGCACCTCGGTGAGCATCCGCTGCGGGCTGCGCTGCCCCTGGTGTAAGCGCATGGACGAGTGCGTGCCCCATGGAACGAACGGCAAGGGACGCGGATCCATCTACGCGTGCGGCTACTGCTGGTATCGGTTCGTGCCAGAGGGCGAGGACCCGAAGGTCGACACACCACGCCGGGGCCAGATCCCCTAGGGCTTCTTGCGCGGTGGGGCGTAGTTCAGCGCTGCGATCTCGGCAGGCGTCAGGACGCGCCCTTGACCACGCTCGATGGATCTCAGGTAGTTGAGGCGCTGCTTCCTGAGCTTCTTGTGGCCGCCTTTTGTGATGCCGTGTTCACGTGCGGCGATGATGGCTCTGATGCGGCCGCGCAGGGTCAGCCTGCCCTTCTCGTCCCGCATGACACCGCCAGGGTCGACGTTGAGGAGCTTGCCGCGTGTCCGGAACCATCGGATCCAGTCGACCTCGTGACGCTCCCAGTTCGACACCTCGCACATCGTCAATAGACGGATGAGAGGACGCCGGCCCGACGAGACGAGTTCGGTGACCCACATGCACATGTCGAGGTTCACCGGATTCGCGATGTGCTCCTCGAGACGCCGCGCGAGACTCTTGACGGTCTTGCCGACGTACCTCACCGAGTCGTCGCGAGGGTCGATGAGAGCGTAAATCGCCGCGTCGAATCCTCGTTCCCATCGTTGCCGTGTGTCCTGAAGTGGGACGTCACGCCAACGAACGAACCTCGCAACAGTGGACGACGTTTGGCGAGATGTGATACGCGTCGAAGAGGCAGTTGCGCTCCACGCGCGCTCCGGTCCGCCAGAGCGGCCCATCTGAACCGCACGCGTACGACTTCCAAATGGTCGCGGCATAGCTCCAAGATGCGAAGAGCGGAGTCCGCAAGTCCACGCTGTAAGGGCTATTGACGCTGCTGCTACAGTAGATCGCGTGCGCGTGTGGCCAGGCAGCAAGCCCGCAGCGGAGCGAGCGGCAGAAACCGCGCGCAAGGCCGGCAAGCGCTGGACGGTCAGACAGGTCGCGGCCGCGCTCGGAGTGCCAGCCTGCTACGTAACTCGCTGGCTTCAGCGCGGATGGTTCCCAGCGCATCGGCCCGTCAATAGCCGCGTCGTCCTCATCAGGTCGCGAGTCGTCAAGCGCATGGTCGAGGACGAGCGCGTGTTACGAGCGGTCCTGCAGTACAAGGCGGGGAAGCGAGAGGGCGAGGAGGAGAGCGCGAGCGGGCAGGAGGATGGGCAAGGTACGTCCCGCGTCCCCTCCGCTCCCGCTCCAGCGAAACCCGACGAGCCCGGCTGAGCGAATCCCCTTCATTCTATAAGGGGCTCAACGAGTGCCAGGCCACGCACGCAATCGCGTCGTTGTTACGTACGTTGTTGCTGATGATGGTACTTGACCGCGTGATTGCGTGGGTTCACTGTGCTCTTGCGACGTCGACGAGCTGTTCTCGCTGGCCTCGAGATGCGCTGAAGTGACCCGGGGGAGTGTCCTGGCGATCGACGCCGGGGGCCGGATCGACACGCCCCGGTCGGACCCCACCCCCAGGGGAAAAACACTCGACGTTTTCGACGTTGGGTCACCCCCTCCTGAAATTTGAGCCACCTAAAACCTCGTCAATAGAACGGAGTTCAACCATGGGATGCGACATTCACGCCCACATCGAGTTCAAGGAGCCGCACTGGAAGGCTGACGACACGTGGAGCAGGTTCGCGGCCCTCCGACTCGACCGCTGGTACGCCCTGTTCGGCGCGATGGCAGGCGTGCGATGCGCCGACATCGAGCACATCATGCCTCGCGGACTCCCCGACGACGTCTCTTGGCATACGCAGGACGCCTACAAGGACGACGATGGCGATGCGCACTCCACGTCGTGGCTGACGCGTGACGAGTTCGCCGCGGCGGTCGACAGGGCGGGCAAGCACCCCGATCCCGACGTCGTCGCGACGCTCGCCATCATGGACGCCTTCACCGCTTCGGGCTGGCCCGTCCGCATCGTGTTCTGGTTCGACAACTGACCGCCATGAACGCCTACGTGTATGTAAGAGTCTCCACCGCCAACCAAGCCGAGTCCGGCCT
>Ga0196964_10000999_pt1 | contig 15161 bp, 25 predicted proteins | sample S1_10metaG_FD_148615 | JGI IMG/M metagenome (GOLD analysis project Ga0196964, IMG submission 148615) | Soil microbial communities from Anza Borrego desert, Southern California, United States - S1_10 | ecosystem: Environmental > Terrestrial > Soil > Desert | place: USA: California | collected...
GGCTATGTCAATCTTGATGCCTTCTGCCATTAGTAACCAACCTCCACTAGTGTTGATGCCGGTGCGCCCGGAACCGTTGTTGTCAGCCTGAACGGCCCGTATTCGTCAGTGTTGTTTGATTGCGTTCCGGCTGCCGAAACTGTTTTCACACCAAAACGGTAATCGCCATCACTTCCAGCCGTTGCCGTAATATTCACATTCACGTTTGTTCGTATCGCCGCAGGCACCGAAACGCTTGCCGATTCAGCCAGCGTGTAATCAATCGGGGTTCCTACAGCGACAAGCCAAATCTTCAGCGTTGACGCCGCGACGGCCTGGTCTGCGGTGTTCACGAAGCATGGAACGGTAATCGCCCGCCCGCTCGTGGTAATCGCCGTACCCACTCCGGGCTTTGGCGGACGCGGCAGAATCACGACACCCGAACTATACTCTATCGCCAGCGTGTTTGAGTTCCCGTCTTCCACGCCGCCAGTACTGACGGACCGAACGATAACGTATCGCGTGCCCGTAAAGCTGCCGCTGATTGCCGCAAGCGTGTGTGTCAGCGTGCCGCTACCTGCCGCCCTCGTGCCGGACACGGCGGTCATGTCGATAACGCCTTCAACGCCTGAATCATAAATGTTGTACGTGGCGAGCGACGTTGTGGACGCGGTAAAGCTAATTACGGTTGCCGCCGCCCCGCCAGATGAGTACGCGGGCGCTCCCGGTGCCGCAGGAACGCCAACGACGGTAGCCGCAACGCCGCCGCCGTCTAAGTTCGTGCTGTCGTTCGCTGTGTCGTCACGTTGCCGCGCAAGCACGTAGTATGTGTTGGCAGCCAATGCGCCAGAGCGGAACACAAACGAATTAGAGCGCCCGTCGTCGGTGACGATGCCCTCTTCGGTGCGCGGGAAGTCTGGTGCGGCAAACGTGCTTGTCCTGTAGTGAACTGGATAGCTCGCAGGCCATCGCACCAACACTTGTTTGCCGTCCGCCAATGCAATGTCGGCGGAATAAGTCAGCACTACTGACCCGCTCGCGCCGCTGCTGTTTAGCGCCGCCACGGTTATACTGCCGTCGCCAGCCGCTACCGTTCGCGTGCCAGACATTACTGGCGTGCCCGCAGCCATAAGCGTCAGCGTGCGCACGCCGCCAGAAGTCACCAGCCGAATATCTAACGCGCCGTACGTTGGGCGGCGCGCATACGGGGCGCAATTGGTGAACCGCTGCAAGCCTGTCAGCGACCAACTAGAAAACTGTGTCGAGCCGTGGTTGGCAAAATACTGTAGCGACGGCGTAACTGTGACGCGGATGCGCTCGGCACGCAACGCTTCGAAGTAGAGTTGTTGCGCAGACACGTCATATCCGGCAGCCGACCAGTCGCCCATCGGACAGATTGAGCAAACATGTTTCGTCTGCATCGGGTTGAGATAGCCGACGACTTCCGTTACCACATCGTCTGCACCGTACACGGGGGCGGTGGAGACAACGCCGTCGAACATCGGCTGCCAATATTGCGAGTAGCCGGACACGGGCTGGAAGCGGGCGCGGAGTTGTCCGTTAAGAACAGTCAGCGTCAGCGACCGCAAGAACTCTTCGTGTCCGCCCGGTGGCGTCGTGGTTGGAAAGCCTGGAATCATTGTTTACAGTTCCGCCGCCGCGACCCAATGGCATGTGTACTGCGTTCCGGCCGTCAGCCCGCTTCCCGCGTCGCTGATTGTCGTAGCCGAGCGTGATGTTGGCGACAGCAGTGTCACGTTGCCGCCTGCCGTATCCACGCCCGCCAGCGTTGACGCGCGCGAGGCGGTTCCGGCGTATGAATGCACCGCAGTGTTTGGCGTGCCGCGCATATGCACGGGGAACGGCACGTTTCCATATGCCAGCGCTGTGGACGAGGCAAGGAACACGCTAAATCCGTCAATTGATGCGGTGCCAGGAACGGTGAGAATCGGATACGACTTTGCGTAATAACGCTGGCACAAGACGAGTTCTTCTGCGGTTGGGCGCGGCAACCATTCGCGCGTTGATGCGCCGTCGTAAAGCCCCGCCTGCTCCACTTCAAACCATGCCGTTGAGGCCATACTGGACTCGGACCAAAATGCCACAATCAGGTTTTGCGTTGCCGCACTTACGGTAGCCGTCACATTGAACGATGTGAAGCCAGAGGATAGAACCGACTTCGCGACTGAGGTGAGTGACGTGATGTTAGCGCCAAACGCGGTCGGGTCCGCAGTTGTTGCGCCCCACGTTACAATTACGTTCGCTGGAATCGTGTCGATTGTCCCGCCCGCCAACTCAAGCAGCGCCATCTTGATTGTCATGTTCGCGCTGGACTTTACCCGCGCTTGGAATGTTACAGAGCGGCCCCGAAGCGGCACGGTGTTCACGCCTTCGATGATTTGACACACGCCCAGCTTACCGCCCGCGACATTCTTGGTGAATCGTCCAGAGAAGCGCGAGGCTTGCCCGGATGTTGCGGTGTTGTCGATTCGCGTATATGTGCAGTTTGTAGCCTCAATCAGCACACGCCAGCGGTCGGCGCTGTAAGCATCGGTTGCTAGATTGCTTGATACCGAACTGCCAAACCGCTGCGAAAAGTCGAAGCCGCCGTTAATCAGGTAGTTCGTGGCAGGCCGCGCGCGGGACTCAAGTTTCGCGAGCGTGACGGCTGCGTCGGCCAGGAGGTGCACGTGGTCGCGGCGCGCGGCAAACGTCGAGATGCCGTCAGATGCTGCGGACATGCTCACGTTCGCGGCATCGCCTTCCGCATCGTCGAAAAGCTCGGCGTTGTTCGATGCGGTGCGCGAGTTGGCGTACAGCACGGCGGAAGTCGTTGTGCGCGCAACGCCAAGCGACTTGCGATACGTTCCTGCCGATGCGCTGAACGAACCCGCGTTAGTTAGGAAGACATCGCCGCCAGCCGTAAGCCCGCTAAGTCCGGTTGCCACGACGTAATGGTCAATAAAGCACGTGGTTGTCGTCGGCTTGTATCGAATGAAGCCGATAACTTTTGAGTTTGCCGCCGAGGTAGCCAGCGCGGTCGTTACGGTGTCGTTGCCGCTTATGCGAACTGGCGAACCTACCGCATCACCAACACCGCAGGTCCACGTTATGCGATACGCCATCGACGAAACGCGGCCCTTAATGAGTCCCAGCGTCTCGTCCTGGTGCGGCTTTAAATGGTATTTGGAATCAACGCGCTTGTTATTGGCGGACGTGTAGACAATCGGGTCGTCGAACGCCTGCCCTGTAAACGCATCTTCGTCAGCATCCGCCACCGCTGGCGTGTATGTCGTGGCCATTTAAGCGAGTCCCTTCGAAATAACAATCATCGTGGCGCGTGCATAAAACTTGCCGCTTGGCAAGCCCGTAGACTGTGCGTGCGTAAAGTGGCTGGCGGAGTCCAGCTCGCAACGATAGAAACTGGTCCCGCCGATTGTGCAGGTAAACGCGGTGTTACAGAGTGTCGTGAAGTCGGCTTGAATCGTGCTCAGTATCAAGTCTTCGGTGGCCTGAACGTAGCAACAGGAAAGCGTGATGCGCTGCTGCCGGTAGCCAAACCGCTTGACGCCAGCGCCATCAGTTCCCCCGATGTCGTGGAAACTTTTTTCATATTCTTTCGCGCCGACGACGTAGTCATACACCCACTTACCATCAGCGGTGTAATCGCACGTCGTGTAATTGACCGAACCTAGTGATACATTGGCTATTAATTAATCCCGTGCGTGGCCAGAACGGGCCATCCAAAAACGCGCCTTTGCAATTTCCTGAAAACGAATCTCAAGACTTTCCTGCATTTTGTTGTGGAATGGGTCGCGCTCCGGCCCAGTTGCGCCAACAGGCTCGTTGTCGTTTCTGACTGGATATGGGTCAAAGTCGTTGCGAATATCTGGCGAATATGACCTAAACTTTGATGTCAGCCATTTTCGATGTTTTTCCTCGTGCTCCTCGCGGAAGAGCTGATGCGCAGGTTTAATCCTGCCACTCTTACCCTCTTTGTCGGCCTCCATAAGATTCGCCAATTCTTTAATCAGCGCATCTTTTTGTGCCGTAGTCATTCCAGTTATCACGCCAATCGCCGCGCCGATAGTGGTTTCGCGCTCAGCCGCATTCAATGCATGTCCAGCCTCTTTTTCAGCCGCACGCACCGCCTCCTCAATCTTCGCTTTCATCTCCTGCGCTGTTGGCATCTTTGTGCCGTGTTGGGTTGTGGCGCGTCCAATAGTCAGCATCCCAAACCCGACGCTTACATCGCGATTGACTGATTTACTGAACGCCCTATCGAGCGCCTCTTGCACCTTGTCTGACTCAAGCACATCCACGCTTGACAACGCTTTCCGCGCCGCATCAAACTCCTGCTTAGGATTGCGAAACGTGTTAATCTTGCCGCTGCGCCAGAAGCTTTCGTTCATGCTCTGGAAGTACTCGAGTTCAGCCTGTGTAATTTGGCCGCTGCCCGCGCGCCGCCCCATACCCCTAGCTTCGTCGCGCTCTCTGCCTACGCGCTCAAACGCATCTGACAGGCTTGCAACGGCCTCGCCCACAACTGGTGCCGCTCGGAACGCGCCCTTAATCGCGCTAGTAATCTTGGTTTGTCCAAACACCTTTTCCGCCAGCTTGACTCCCGCGCGTTCCGACGCGATTGCAAACCGCGCCACGTCCCCGAAGTCGAGCTTCTCGCCTTTGATGAGCTTCCGCGCAACCTCGCCGCCCAACACCGCCTTGACGCCTTCAAGCGCCTCTTTCGTTCGTCCAATCTCAATCTTGGTTCGCTTCTGCTGCTCAAGCAAGGTTCGCTCGCGCGTGATGCTCTTGTCCGCCGCATCCTTCACCATTTCGAGCCGCTTCAAGCGCATCTGGTCGGCTTTGTCGAGCTGCTTGCCGACGCGTTCAAACGCCAGCGCCTTCTTTTCGAGGCGCTTGATTTCCTCGCCAGCAGCGGCGGCGGCCTTTTGGGCGTCGCCAATCTGGAGCAGGAATTCGGGATTTAGCCCAACGCTAAGGGTCGGTCCAGCCATCAGCTCACGCGAATTCCCAGCGACTTCAGCGCCGCTTTAACATGTCCAAACCATTCGTCCTGCAACTGCTTGTTCTGCGACGCCGTGGTCGTGAAAAATGGCGGCTTGGGCGCAATCACCGTTACGCCTCCAGTGTGTAGCGCCTTGTACGCCTTGCCCTTTAACCCCGCCCCGCCCAGCGCGCTCGCCTTAATCGTCCGCTTTGCCTTCTCGCCATACTCGCCTGCCGCCGTCTTGCGCGGTACGTACTGTCCCGTAGGCAAATCTTTGTAGAGGGAACCCTTCGCCTTCGTCAGCGGTTGCCGCACCGCGCCCCACTTGAACGCGCCCGCCGCTGCGTAAACGCTTCCCTTGCCGTCCGAGAATTGCAGCCCGCTCGGCAGATAAACCATGACTTTCGTTGGCTGAACGTTAATCACCGCCTGGTTCATGGCCGCGCGCAGTCCCGTCGCGCCCTTCTTGCTCTTGCCGCCCAGTCCAGACGCGCCGTAATTCTGCACAAGCATGTTGCGCATTGTCGCGCCCAGCTTCTGTCCGGCTTTTGCCATCGCGGATTCCACCACACCCGGCTTTGCTTTCGCCAGTGCGTTGAAATCCTTAATCGCCTGCGATTCCGTGACGGCGGATACCGCCTGTCCGAAGCTGCGCAGTTTTGTTCCTAAGAGGCTCATTGCTTCCGAGTCCTGTCCTTGCGATGGAAATCGAAGTTTGCCATCAGCCGTGCCGCACATGCTTCCGGGTCGTCCGCTATCTCTGGCGGCAATGGCTCGACTGGTTCGCCCAATTCCAAGGCTTCTGTCCATCGTTTAAATAGCGCCATTGCAAAGTCGTTGCCGCCACGCGCCATCTTCTCAACCCGGCTCGCCAGTTTCTTGGCGCGCTTGTCGTCCAATTCCTTTTCCACCTTGCACAAGTCGAATATGGATTGCAGGTCAGTCTTAATCAGCGTTCCGGCATAACGCGCGTTAATCTCCCTATCCGCCTCCGCATTCGCCTTTAACGATTCCTCATGCGCCTTTTCCGCCGCCCGTTCCGCCACCGCTTCCTTGACGTATTCCGGCTTGTCTAGCGTGCCTTCCTTAAAGTTGCCGACGACTAGCCCCGGCTCCAATATCTCAAGCGTCACGTCGTCTGCAATTCTGTCGTTCCGCACCGCGCGCGCACCGTATTGAAGCGTTATATACATGTTGCCAGACACGCCCGATGGCGCGCCGTCAACGTTTGGAATGCCCACGCCAAAGCGAACAGAAACGCCGAGACGTTTTCTGCGCTCGGCGGCTTCTTCAGGTGGCAGCCGCTTAATCAGTTCGTTTGCGCGCTGGTGCCTGTCTGGCGTGTAGAAGACGACATCATATTGCATATTATTTACATGCTCACCGTGAAGGGAGTCATTGTCGTACCCTTGTACTTAAACTCCTGCGATTGCGTGTGAGGCTGTGAATCGAAATCCCAGCTAACCGCGCCCGCAAGCATCGTGGCGACAGCAATCGTGCCCGTCCCTGCGTCGAATTGTTCAAGCGTGTATGTGAGAGTGTCTGACGTTCCGCGCACGATAGGTGTGGCGTGCCCCTGAAACTTTACGCGGGCCGTGCAGTCATACTTTTCAATAGCAACGCAATCGGGCGTCACCGTAACACCAGGGCGGTTCTCCACCCATTCAACGACTTCCTGGATGCTTCCGCCCGTGGGCTGCGCGAACGAGACTGCGCCGTGCGTGATGGAACTGATTCGTTTTGTGTTGTCGCAGATAGCTATTAACTACTTACCTCCTTAGCAGCCGATTGCTTCGGCTGTGAAAGTGTACTTGATAACGACTGGATTCCTGTCCGTACTTACGTCTGGCTCGTCTACCGTTACAGTCTCAACCGCTGCATAAGTATACCACGCATCAACGATGGCCTTCACAAGCGCGCCAGAGTTGGAAAAGTCGTAATCCGACGAGCGCGTCACGCCGATATACAACTCCGCCGTGAGTGTGTAGCGACTTCCCCCGCCGCCCGCGACTTCGGTATTCAGCGGCCCCAGTAACGCGCCCTCGTGAATTACCATGTACGGGCCGGACGACGCCAAATCTGCCAGAAGCGTGTTGTTCGACGCCAGATGGATATAGCCCAAGACGGTACGTGCCAGTGAAAGCGTGAATCCGCCGCCCGTGATTGGCGATTTCGCTTGCAATGCAGCCCGTATCGTTGGCAACGTCAGCGCCATTTAATCTTCAATCCTGTACTCAATTGCCGGGTGCGTCTCGTTATCCAGTGAATGTGTCACTTGCCGGATGTTTTCAACCGCTCGCCCGATTACCCGCCTGATAAAGTCCTTTTCAATCAACACTGTCGGGTGATGCATCAACTTGGAGCGTTCGAACAAGTCCCGTATTCCGTCAACTGGCACGCTTAGCGTAATTTCGGCGTCGCCATTCGACGGAACGTTTACCCTGATTACGCCCAATTTCCGCCGCATACGTTAACTCTTGTTATTCACAATCTTTGCCCCGCGCGTGTGTACCGTGTCTACCTTGTGATTCGCGCCGATGCTGTCCATTTCGTAACGCTTCACTTCCCACTTCTTTGAATCCCATGTCAGGAAATCGTCGATGTTTACGCCGTTGGTCGGCGGAAAACTGGTCTGCCCGCCTGGTATCATGAACGTTCGCGCCGTCTCTTCTGTTGTGATTCCAAGTTCGTCGCCAAGCTCCTTACTTTCCGGGCCTGGTATCGCGTACAAGCCAGAGACGGCGCTGCCGTCGCGGTTCGTGTACGTAATCGCTTCGCCCCACGCCGTCGCCGCCTCAATCGCGGCAGCTCGCACGGTGGCCTGTAAGTCAGTGCGCGCAGACATAACTTACCTCACCACGGGAATATTGGTGCCCTTGCTGCCGTTCTGGCGCGCAAGTACTTCGTGATAGCGGTAATAAGGCAGATAGATTTGCATGCGCTGGCGGATAATGTCGCGCTTCGCTTCCCACGTGAACGTCAGTCCGGTAACGTCCGCGACGCCACCGCCCGAAATTTCGCCGACGTTCAATGACGCGGCGTCCCACGCGGTGCAAAGCGCGGTGACTTTCGTTTCGTCATCTGCGGCTAATGCGGCGATGCTGGCGAGAATCTGAGTCTTGGCTTGCCCGCTCGTGCTGCCGCTGATGTCGGTTTGTGCCGATAGCGCGCCCATGCCGTCAAGCGTGTTGTAGGACGTGGCGTATGGAACGTCGAGGACTTCAAAGACTGTTCGGGTTTGTGCGGCGGTCAGGGCTATTCGTTCACCTCGATTTGGTAGCGGACGCAGGTGCTGCCCCTGCAATTCCTAAGCTAATAAGGCTTGGCGAGGCGGCTGGCCTCCCATCCGCGTTACGTTACTGGCTCGTCCTTGATTTCAACCCTGTGGCCGCAACCGACTTTCCCTAGTTTTGGATTTCCCGCGCACACATACCAGCGCCTGCCATCCAGCGCGACCAATACGAGATGCACGGTTTTCATGCACTCGCAGCAATACGTGTTTCGAATCACTTCAGGCAGGTCACGCGGCACATCAATACACTCCCCAGTAAATCATCGTTTCGGGGTCAGCCCGAATGTAAACGTGCCAGCGTTCAACGTTGGCAAGATGTGACAGGAACGGGCATGTAAAGTGGTCAACGTCTGTCTCAAAATCACTAAGCAACCCGTCAACAGGTCCGCCGAAAAACTCCACCCGAATGAATTTCGGTTTTCCAAACACATTGCGTCTACTTTCCGTCGTTGAATTTCGCGCCCGATGCCTTCAATACGTCGATAACTTCCTGCTCTGTTTTCGGCACTCGCACCAACGTTCCGGCTGGCGGATGTCCGCCCTCAATCTTGCCCGGCTCCAATTCGCCTTTAGCGTTTGGGAAAGCGTATTTGCCTTTGCCGAGGCTAATTCCCGTTTGTCCCGCCGTCTGGAGCACGTGGTTTGTCCGGCAGCCCGCCAGTCCAAGCGTTATCAAGAGCAATGTTAGGCTTGCCAACTTCGGCGGAGTCTTTGAGTGCATCGCGAATAATCCCGGTTAAAAACGCTTTGAGTTCAGGTCCAGCAATTCGAAGGATATGCCCGATTGCATAGCCGATGCAGGTTCCGATAGCTGCGGCGATGGATTGCACTTACTTGGCTCCGGCGTCTTCCGAGGAAACCCCGTTGTCGCGGGCCGCAATCAATCCGATGCCAGCGGTAAGCCCCGCAAGCGTCAGCTCCCAATTCACGGCGGTGTCTGGATTGCCGTCCAGATAAGCGACTACCGCCGAACAAATCACGCCCAATGCGGTTGCAACGCCCATCACAGTCGTTTTCCATGAACCCTTCATTTTGCTCTCCTTTGCTATGGCCTGCGTTCCAAACGTTCTTTAATGTCTTTAATGTCCTGCCGAATCTCGCGAATGAATGCGTCTGAACCGTCCACCTTCACTTCGAGCCTGGTTGTCTTAACGTTCAATTGTTCAATCTTGCTTTCGCTGGCGTCTTGTCGCGATGCGTGCGCAGTCAGTACGTAGCCACACAACGCAAACAGAACCGTGCCCGCGACACCCAGCACCATTGATGTCGTTATGCCGCCATTGCGCGCGATTGTGGTTTCACTGCCTATTCAGCCTCCCAATCCATAGAGGAACTGGATTCCGGCCATGTCGTCGGCGCTCAAATCCGTGGCAATCGGGCTTGGGAACATCACCGAAGAACTGTCGCGACTGTGGCCAAAACCGAGCACGTGCCCGATTTCATGCATCACAATTGCGTCTAAGTTGTGGTAAATGTGGGCGCACACTATTCGCGATGCGTGCCTGCGCCATCTATAGTGCTCCGCGTTTATGCTTACTGCCGCGCTAACGATGGCGCTTTCCCGCACAACGAACACGGTGAACGCCGCTATTGAGCGGTCTACCGGCCAATCATGCTTAATCCATGTCACGGTAACGCTGACTACAGCACCCTTTTGTTTGCAGAATTCAATCTCATTGCCAGACGCCGCCTGCCATTTCGCGACGGCAAGGTCAACGGCGCGGCGTAATTTCCACGGGCCGGAAACCTGGTACACCAGGGGCGATTCATCCCAACGCGGGCCGAGCGTCTCGAAGGCGTTGGCGCAACTGCAAAGGGTTAGGGCAAGCAACAGCTTCATCATTAGTTCAAGAGTTTGTACGATACGAAACTCCCCTTGAGGTTTTTGGTGTCAACGACGCCTATAGCGTTCTGCGCGAATTGCCATTTCACGGTGCCCGCATTCGCGCCGTTATTGATGGAAAATTCACACACGACAAGATTGTCAGTTCCGCCTGAAGTTGTGTTGGCAGCTTGACTGAAATCGGATTTCACGCCGCTCATTGTTACTGGAGACGAACCCGCCATAAGATAGGCGCAATATCGCACCTGCGTAGGTGACGCCGGTCCGGTCAATTGGAATTTGTAATCCACCGCTGCGTCGCTTGTGACCCAAACCACAAACCGCCCTACATAGATTTTGTTTGCAGCAACTGCGAACTCTAGAACTCCATCATCCACAAATGTGGTCGAGTTATTGACTGCTGCGCTATCGCTTGAACGAAAAACGTAGGTATCGCCTGTGGCGATTCCGGTCAGCGACGCGCCCGAAATCGCGGGCAATGCGCCGGTGAGGTTCGCGGCAGGAATGCTAGTTAGATTCGCCGCGCTCGCTGCTGGCAGAGTCGCTGGAAAGCGCGCGTCTGGAACGGTGCCGCTGGCGAGATTACTGGCGTTAAGTCCAGTCACGGCAGCGCCGCCAACCGCAGGCAGATTGCCCGACCCGTCCAACTTCACCAGCGAATTAGCAGCGTTGAATGATGTTAGAAATGCGTTCGAAAGTAGCTTTGCAAGACCCACTTAATCACCGCCCCGTTTAATAGGTCACATAAAGCGCATTGGCGGTATCGGATGAGCCAGTGCGGTCGAACGTTACTTCACACTTTTCATAGCCTTCGACGGATACAATCAAGACTGCGCCCATCACATTTGCCGTGACACTTGGAACGACGCCGATTCCCTTTCCAACTGTGATGGCGTCGGCGAAAAAGTCTTCGTTTTCAACCGCCGTGCCGTCCACGCCTGTTGCCGAACAAAGCACGACGGATGCCTCGCACAGCGTCGTCGGCACCCATAACGCATTCTGCGCTGCTGCCGCGTTAACCTTGCGCCATCCAATCACGCGCAGGTCGAAAGTTTCGTCGTCAGCCCCGCCGCCGAACGGCATCAGCTCAATCGTGTCGTAACCTTCCTTGCCGTGCTTATCGTTGCCTTTGACAAGCGAAATCACGCCGTCTCCGCTCGGCTCCGTCCGCGTCGCAACTTTTGACGCAAACGAAGTTGCGGTGCTGTCTGTCGTTAGAACTCGCGCCCAGTCTCGAATAGTGCTCATTGTTTAGTTTCGGTCCTTAGTTCCGCTTAAACGCACGCCACCGCAGGGTCGTGCCGTCGTAAATCAAATCTGCCGCCTGATTTTCGCTCAGTGTTATATCAGCGCCAGTGCTGCACAGGATGCGATTGGCTTCCGTGCTGGTCGTTTGATGCTTGAGCACTAAGTTTTGTGCGCCCACGTTCACCAGGAGCAACGTTCGCCCATCCACGCCGCCCGTGATTCCTGTGAGGTCACGCGCGGCATCTGTTGATAGGCGCATGAATGTAGAGGTTGCCAGGGCGTAGTTGTCTGTGTTCGCTGTGATTTGTGCGGTCGTGTTTGACGTATACTCCAATATTGCACATGTCTTGATTGCATTGCCGCCGCAATTTAGATTATTACCAAGATTTGTCGCGCCGTTCACATCGACGGTAAGTCCCGTACCGCCGCTGTTGGCGATGCGAATGCCTTGTCCAGCAATCGCACGTAAGTCACCTGCGCCCGTGCCAGCAGCATCGGAGAATGTTTGCGTGCCGTTGAATGTGTTGGCTGCGCTTTTAAGAGCAACCGTGCCCGTCGCCGGAATCGTCGCCGTAAATCCGCCGAGCGCCAGCGTTCCGCCGCCGGTTATTTCAGTGTCGTCGGCATTGGTAATCGTCCCGGCGTTGGCCTTTCCGGTTCCGCCGCTTGTGGAGCTCAGCACACCAGCCGGGCTAGTCTGCTGCTCATCAATAGGCCCGACAGGCGGCGTGATTCCATTCGTTATGTCTTGCTGCATAGCGCCTCCTTTAGGCTTTCGAGACGCCGCCGAAAATGGAAATCACGTTTGCGGTGGCTGCGAAGGCGCGAATTACCTTTGAACCTTTCACGGGCCAGCCTGGAACAACGCAGACCGCGCCGCTTTTCGCGGGAATCGTTACCTGCACCAGGTCGTCAGGGCTGGCGACGCCGCCATATTCCACCGACAGCAGGACTGCGGCGGTGTGATTGTTCTGCGCATACAGGAAAACGCGCTCGTCGGTGCCGTCGTTAGTGTGAATCAAGGTGCCAGCCGTTCCGGTTGCGGCAACCTTGATGCCTTTGCCGTCCGTGCTCGCGCTGAATGGAAGTAAAACTGGTTCTGCCATGTTTTTCGCCTTTCGGGTTTAATAGCCGGGGCGGGCGTTGATGCCGCACCCCGGCGACTGCGTTCAATAACCAGCGTTAGTAACTCTGGCCGATTTCGAAATACTTGAATGTGCAGTGCTTGGCCGAAGCCGCACCAGTCAGGATTCCGAGATATGGCTTGAGGGTTGTCAGACTGGTCAATGCGCCAAAGGGATTTATTCGCACCGGAATGTCGTTGATGTATCCATTGACTGTGCGGTCGCTGCCAATTTCAAGGCGCAGCTTGTATCGCGTGGACACCGCAACGGCGGGGCAGATGGAGGTCGGCACGGTGTAGGTCGTGTCGGTGCCCGCAACGCTGTGAATAAGCTGCCAGCAGCCCGAACCCTGCGTGTCCTGATAGCGGAAAAACACCTGGTCGTCATCGGTTGCGACTACAGGCGTATTGGTGAGCTTCAGCCCTGCCCAAATCGTTACGTCGGTAATGTTGCTTCCAGTTTCCACCAGCGTTTCAAATGATGGCGACTTGGCGGAATTCCACAGCGTGGTGGCATACGCCGACTGCTTGGTGTCCAGATGCGGCAGGATAATGCAGCTATCCGACGCCGACGTGGTCGTGGTCAGCTTCACGCCGCCAGTCGTGGAAATCGTGGCGCAGGTTGAAACCGCGTTGGTGCCGAGCAATTCAAAATCGGTGTCAACGATTTCGCGCGTGCCTTCCGTGCCGCTTTCGATGTCGGCGTTCAGTCCGGGCGGGCGAATCCAAATCTTGCGATACGTGAGGCGGTTGTACTGGTCCTCTTTGTGGTCAATAAAACCGGATGTTGAAATAGGCATTGTGAAACAGTCCTTTCAAATAGTTACTTGGTCTTGTCCGTAGGGGGCGTCTGCGGGGCACTCGCCGCCGCGTTGTGTTTGAGCACTTCAGCAATAGCCGTCTGTACGGCCATCGCCGTGGCAGCCGCAGTTGATGCAGCCGATTCAGCGTTTTTCAGATTGTCTTTCGCGAGCTGTGCGGCGCGTTCTGCCGCGAGCTTTTCTTCGCGCAGCTTCGCGTTTTCTTTCAGTTCTTCGTCGGTGGCGATGCGCCACATACCAGACAGAAGTTGGGAGCAGAATTCCTGCGAACCGGGATGGTCCGCATTCGCGCCCTTGCGCCGATTCGGCGGCAGGTCGTAGCGGCCAATATCGAAAAAGCGAATGTCGGAGGCGTCACTAGAGCCGCGCCGAATCACCGGAATGATGCGCGCCCGTTCAGGCGGCAACTTCTGCGCAAGACGTTCCTCGACAAGCTTTGCGCGAAAATCGTCGATGCTCCTCCAATAGCCCGACTTCAAGCCCTTGTCGGCGTCGTCGATTGAAAGAGGAACCATGTCCTTGGTGGTCGGGTCGAAAAGCGGCATCTGTACATCTCCTTGGTTTGGGCGCGCCCCGCCCATTGCGAGGCGCGCGATTGACTTGGATTGCGTTCTTACAAGTCGTGGTGCTACTACGATTTAAACAGGAGCCCCCATGACTCGCGGCCCACGCCGTAGCCATAAAGCACATGGATAACGGTTTCGAACGCGAGGCGGTCTTTGTTCCACGAGCGGCAAATCTGGAAGGCGACTTTGCTTTCGCTGTCCACGAAGTTTGCCATCTCCACACCAGGGCCAGCCACAACGGGGAGCGTACGCATCGCAACGCAAATCGCGTCGGGATGGAACACAACGTTGTCAACACTGGTGCCGCTGCGGTAGACGCTGGTTGTCTGGCTCCAGAACGCGCCGTGGAAGGGAACCATGCTGCCGTAGTTGTCGGTAGCAATAACGGGTGACGGCGAAGCCAGCCCGCGATAGGTGCCGCTGGCGAAGTTGGAAATCTGCGCCAAAGCCTGCCATGCGTTTGCGGTTTCAGCGACAAGGCCCACAAGCGGCTTGTCCTGCGGAACGCGCGCGGCAATCAACTTGCCGATACCGGAAACGATGTTCGCTTCGGTAATCGCGCTGTTGTACGAACCAACCGTGTTCGTGGTAAACCCGGCGTTCGCAACCGTCAGGATGTCGGCTTCGATGTCGTTGAACAGGCCGGACATTCGGCTTTCCAGTTCCATCTGCACCGCGCTGGTGTTGCCGGTCTTGGCGAGCGCAATCAGCGTTTCACCGTACGCGCAATACCGATGCTTATTCAGCGTGATGGCCTTGGACGTACCGGAGGTGTCGTCAAGGGTGACGGCGTTTCCATCCGTCAACAGGTTGCTGGAAATCGTCGGGGCCAGCGGGACGTTGACAGTTTCTCCGCCATTCGACAGCGAGTCGCCAACCGACTTGACCAGATTGAGAACGCGCACGCGGGAGCGCAGTGACTTAATGAACTGGTCCGCGATAAACGTCATGATGATATTGGTGCCGGACGAACCGAAGCTCGACTCGGTCATAACTGCATTAGCTATTTAAATTTCCCCTTGTGAATTACTTGCCTTCAACGCGTCGAAGCGAATCAGCCATATACTCAGCACGCTGCTGGTCGGTCATCGCTTCTTTCTGGGCTGCCGTTAATTGGTGATACAGGGGCTTGTCGAGCGGCTGGGTGCTGGAGCTGCGAAGTCCGGCGGATGTAGGAGGCTTTTTGGCGGGACGAAACATGTCTCCAATTTTCGACTTCATAATTGAGTCGATTAATTCAGAAACAGGCTGCGGCCCTTCAATCTCTCCACGGTCCAG
>Ga0196964_10001001_pt1 | contig 15087 bp, 13 predicted proteins | sample S1_10metaG_FD_148615 | JGI IMG/M metagenome (GOLD analysis project Ga0196964, IMG submission 148615) | Soil microbial communities from Anza Borrego desert, Southern California, United States - S1_10 | ecosystem: Environmental > Terrestrial > Soil > Desert | place: USA: California | collected...
GCTGTCGGTCGCCTACGCCCACCGCCTGGGCCCGAGGGATTCCGTGTTCCTCTACGCCGGCCTGCCGGGCGAGCCCGCCTTCGGACCGCCCGCCTTCATGCACCGCGACTCCGGCCTGGACAGTCCGATCGCCCCGATCAGCCACCACTGGCTCGATTCCACCCACATCACCTTCGGCGTGGTGACCGCAGGCTGGGTCCACGACCGCTGGAAGGTCGAGGCGTCGACCTTCCGCGGCCGCGAGCCGGACGAGGACCGCTTCGACATCGAGGACCCGGACTTCGACAGCTGGTCGGCGCGGCTGTCGTGGAACCCGGCCGACCGGTGGTCGCTGCAGGCCTCCTACGCCGCCATCACGTCGCCCGAACAGCTCGAGCCCGGCGAGGACGAGCGGCGCTGGTCGGCCAGCGCCATCCACACCGCGCCGCTCGCGGGCGGCGGCTGGTGGTCGACGACCGCCGCCTGGGGCCGCAAGATCGACGACCACGGCGAGGCGGCCGACGCCTGGCTGCTGGAAACGGCGCTGAAGCCCCGGGGCGACCCGTGGACCTTCTTCGCCCGGGCCGAACGCGTCGAGAGCCATGAACTGACGCCCGGACCGGGGCACGGCGACATCCACTCCGTGGCCAAGGTTTCGCTCGGCGCCGTCTACGACGTGCGGCTCGCCGAGCACGTCCGCGTCGGCGTCGGCGGCCTGTGGAGCTTCAACTTCGTGCCGTCCGAGCTGGAGCCGCTGTACGACGGCGATCCGAACGGCGCAGCGCTGTTCGTCCGGCTGAAGGTGGAGTGAGCAGCGTCCCCGGGGAGTCGAAGGACGAGGATTTCCAGCACCGAGCGGCGGCGCTACAGATGCGCCGCCGTTTACCTTCCGCTGTCCGAGCTCGCCATGCCCGTCTCCGCCGCCGTTCGCGCCGCCCTGCTGGCCACCGCCGCGCTCTCCCTCACCGCCTGCGGGAGCACCGGCCTGTCGGGCCTGTTCCCCGAGCGCCCGGCCCCGGCGCCCGCGCCGCAGCCGCAGGCGGCCCTGGCGCGCGACATCCATTCCTTCGCGCGCCCCGAGGTCGCCCGCGTCACCCACGTCGATCTCGACCTGCGCGCCGACTTCGCCGCCAAGCGCCTCAGCGGCGCGGCGACGCTGGACCTGATGGTCGCGCCGGGCGCGACCGAGCTCGTCCTCGACACCCGCGGCCTGTCCATCAGCCGCGTCCGGGCCGGCGATCGGGAGCTGCAGTTCGCCTTCGGCGAACAGGACCGCATCCTCGGCCGGCCGCTGACCATCCAGCTTCCCGAGGGCGTGCGGCGGATCACCATCGAGTACCTGACCGCGCCGGACGCCGCGGCGCTGCAGTGGCTCGAGCCGGCCCAGACCGCCGGCAAGGGCCACCCCTACCTGTTCAGCCAGGGGCAGGCGATCCTGACCCGCACCTGGGTGCCGACCCAGGACAGCCCCGGCATCCGCCAGACCTGGACCGCGCGCATCGTCGTGCCCGAACCCCTGCGCGCGGTGATGAGCGCCGAGCAGCTGACTCCGCGCGGCGAACCGGCCGGCCCAGGCTGGCGCGCTTACCGCTTCCGCGAGCCGCGGGCGGTGCCGCCCTACCTCATCGCGCTTGGCGTCGGCGACATCTCCTTCCGCTCCCTGGGCCGCCGCAGCGGGGTCTACACCGAACCGGTCATGCTCGACGCCGCGGCCAACGAACTGGTCGACGTTGAGCGCATGATCACCGCCGCCGAGCGCCTCTACGGCCCATACCGCTGGGGCCGCTACGACCTCCTGGTGCTGCCACCGTCCTTCCCGTTCGGCGGCATGGAGAACCCCCGCCTGACCTTCGCCACCCCGACCATCCTGGCCGGCGACCGCTCGCTGGTGTCGCTGGTGGCCCACGAGCTGGCCCACAGCTGGTCGGGCAACCTGGTGACCAACGCCACCTGGGCCGACTTCTGGCTCAACGAGGGCTTCACCACCTACTTCGAGAACCGCATCATGGAGGCGCTCTACGGCCCCGAGCGCGCCGTGATGCTGCAGAGCCTTGGCTATCGCGACCTGCTGGCCGAGATCGAAGGGCTGGGCGGCATGGCGGCGCCGGACACCCGCCTGCACATCGACCTCGCCGGCCGCGACCCGGACGAGGGCCTGACCGACATCGCCTACGAGAAGGGCGCGCTGTTCCTGCGCACCATCGAGCGCATCGTCGGCCGCGAGCGCTTCGACGCCTGGCTGCGCGGCTACTTCGATCGCCACGCCTTCAAGCCGATGACCACCGAGCTGTTCCTGCAGGACATCCGCGCCAACCTGATCCGCGGCGACGCCGAACTGGAGCGGAGGCTGATGCTGGAGGACTGGATCTACAAGCCCGGCATCCCCTCCAACGCCCAGCCGCCGCAGTCGCCCGCCTTCGCCCGCGTCGAGGTGCAGGCGCGGGCCTTCGCGGCCGGCGCGCCGGCCGCCAACCTGGCGGTCCAGGGCTGGACCACCCAGGAGTGGCAGCACTTCCTGGGCGCCCTGCCCAAGACCCTGACCAGGGCGCAACTCGACGACCTGGAGCAGGCCTTCGATCTCAACGAGGCGGGCAACAGCGAGATCCGCTTCGCCTGGCTGCGCATGGCGGTGGACAACCGCTACGAACCGGCGCTCCCCTCGCTGGAGCGGTTCCTGACCAGCCAGGGCCGCCGCAAGTTCGTCCTGCCGCTGTTCCAGGCGCTGATGAACGAGGGCGACTGGGGCCGTCCGATCGCCCTGCGCATCTACGCCAAGGCCCGGCCGGGCTACCATCCGGTGACCTCGGGCTCGGTCGACGCAGTGGTGAAGTAGGCGTCCACAGGAAAGGTGCTTAACCGGCGGGCGCGACCGCCGCGCAGGCGCTAAAAGCGCGCCTTCGCCGCGGACGCATCGGGAGCGCCATGACCCAGCCTGACGACGACGAGCTCGCGACCGCCCCCGTTCGCGTGCGCCGGCTGGGCTCCTTCCAGTCGCAGATGCAGGCCAGGGCGTGGGGCCGTGAGCAGCGCCGCCGCGAGGCGGACGCGGCGCATGCGCGGCTGACGGTCTGGACGGCGTGGCTCGCCGGCGGGGCCCTGGCCGTCTCAGCCCTGCGCATCCTGGCGGGGCTGTGGATCGGCTGAGCGGTGCGACGATCCGTCCCCAAAGCGTGGCGGAAAGGGCGAGGTTAGCCTCGGAGGACTCCAGGGAGGCCGCGATGCGACTGACGCCCGAGCAAGCCAAGGCCCACGCCGACGAAGTCCGCGCGACCAGCTGCACCGTCCTGCGTGGGCTTTTTCCGGTGGAGAAGGTCGACGCCTGGAACGCCGCCTTCCAGCCCCTGCTGCTGGGCGCGATCGAAGCCGAGGGCGACGACCCCAACCGCGGGGCCAATCGTCACTACGTGACGCTTCCGTTCCGCGACCTGTGGGCCGATCCGGAGGTCATCGACAACGACTGCGTCATGGCGGTGGTCGAGGACCTGGTCGGCGCCGACGGCGTCATGTGCCAACTGGCCACCGACACGCCGCTGATCGGGTCCGAGCACCAGGACCTGCACCGCGACACCCAGCTGCTCTTCCCGGAAACCGGAGCCGAGAGCCCGCCCTACCAGCTGGCGGTCAACTTCCCGCTGGTCGACGTGACCCTCGACAACGGTCCGATGGAATGGTCGCCCGGCAGCCACATGCTGCCCAAGGCCGAGGGGCTGCGGCGGATCGAGAGCGGCGCGGCGCCGTTGCAGCCCTGCCTGCTCCGGCGCGGCGACGTGCTGATCCGCGATGTGCGCCATATCCACCGTGGGACGCCCAACCGGACGCACACGCCCAGGCCGATGGTGGTCATCGGCTACTCCCGTCGGTGGCTCCATCGGCCCGAGGTCGAGATCCGCGTCCCGCGCGACGTTCTGGCCGGACTGCCCGAGCGGGCGAAGCGCTGGCTTCGCTTCAATCCGGTGTTCGACACCGTCGCCGAGGCCGAGCGGCCGGTCGAGAGCTACCGCGCCTTCGCCTACTGAGCGGAACTGGACCGCGGTTTGGGGATTCCTTGGGCAAAGGAGACTCCCATGCCCGGCAAACGCGAACTGATCGACACCGGAACCGACAAGCGCTTCGTCCGCCGCGACGACCAGGGCCGGTTCAAGGAAAGTGACGACGTCGGCCGCTCCCTCGCCCAGGACGTCCGCAAGCAGTCCAAGACGGTCGCCAAGAAGGGTCAGGGCGACCGCGGCGACCGGCGGAGCTGACCGCCGATCGCGGCAGCCCTGGCCGCGCAATGCATGATTGCATAAACCTGAGGACATACGTAGGGTTGCGGCTTCGGGCGGGGAAGCGGCGGTCATGCGGCACAGAGGCTTGGGTTTCGTCCTATGCGTGGCTCTAGGGCTCGCGGGTTGCGCCACCGTTCAGTCGGAGAGCGTGCCCCGCGATGTCGCAGCGCCGTCTTCCGAAGGGCTGACCTACTTCCTTCCCAAGCGTCTCGTGCGGTTCACGGCGACGCGCACCCCCGTCGATGTCGACAAGCTGCGCAAGACGGTCGATTCCAAACGGGCTGAGCGCGATGCCGCCGAGGCCGCCAGGAAGGAAACCGAGCGAGCGAGGAAGCTGGCGGAGCGCCGGCTGGCTGAGAACGACAATCCCGCGCTGGTCGCGGACCTGACGAAGGCGCGCGACAAGGCGCAGCTCGAAGACAAGGTGGCGAAGAAGACGGCGGAGGAGGCCGAGACGGCGTTCCAGGAGGCGACGGATGCCCTTCGGGTCGCCGAGATCGGCCGGGCCTCCTGCACCTACAGCGCCAAACTCGAGCTACTCGCGCCCCAAGCGGACACCACCCGGCGCTACGTCGCGCGCCTGCATCGCAATATCCTGCGTGACGACACCCTGGCCCTGAAGGTCACGCCCGCCGGGCTGCTCTCGTCCGGGAACGTCGTCGCGGCCGACCGGACCGGCGACATTATCGTGGAGCTGGCCGGAGCCCTGGCTGGGCTCTCCGGCTCGCCCACGAAGTTCGAGACCAGCATGATCGGCGAAGAGCCGGCCGCTCCAGTCTGCGCGTCTCTGCCCCGCCAGTTCGTGGAGATTTTCGATCCCGTGGCTCCCGGCGGCCTGTCAGGGGTGAACGACCGGCTCATCGGAGCGCAGTTTCCGTTTCAGCTCCAGATCGATGAAGCTCCGAGCACTCCCGCAAGCGCCGCCGCCTGGGAGGCTTTTGCGGAGGATCGGCGCTCCGCGCGGCTGGGCGCCATCTACTATCGCTCCGCCGCCCCCCGCGTGATCACCATTCGACAGGCCGTCACGATGGACCCTGTCAGACGATGCTCCGCGGTCAGCGCCGCCCGGATCGCCGCCGAAGAGGCCGTTGCGAAGGCGGAGAAAGAGAAGGCGAGCGCGCCTGAGCGGGAGGCCGCTCCAATCGCTGCGAAGCTGGAGGTCCTGCGCGCGTTGTTGCGGGACGCCGAGGCAAGCCGCGACGCCTGTGTTCGCGCCGACAGCTGGCAGCCCGTGGATGCTGCGATCGTGATGCTGCCGCAGGCCGGACCGGTGAGCTACATCCCCATGGAGTCTTCCGCCTTCGTTCGGACTGTCGACGACGTTCAGTTCGCCGACGGATCGATCGCCAGCTGGAATTCCGAGCGCCCGAGTGAGGCGATGGAGGTCGTCCGGTTGCCGGTCAAGGTCCTGACGGCGATCGTCTCGGTGCCGGCCCAGCTCCTGTCGCTTCGCGTCGACTACAGCACCAAGGCCCAGTCGCTGGCCGACATGCAGCGCCAGCAGATCGAGATGGAGAACCGGCTGCGGCTGCTGAGGGCGTGCCTGGCGCAGGCGGAGGCGGCGGGGGAGAGCGGCCAGTCCTGCCTGCCCTAGGCGTCAGTCTCCGATCAGGTGAAGCGCCACCTTGCGCCGGTGCGACGCGCGGCGGTGTTCGAAAAGATAGAGGCCCTGCCAGGTCCCGAGCGCCAGTCGCCCGCCGACCAGCGGGACGCTGACCTGCACCTGGGTGAGGGCGGTCTTCAGGTGCGCCGGCATGTCGTCCGCGCCCTCGGCGTCGTGGGCGTAGAGGCGGTCGTCCTCGGGCGCGAGCCGGTCGAAGAAGGCCACCAGGTCCTCGCGCACGGTCGGATCGGCGTTCTCCTGGATCAGCAGCGACGCGGAGGTGTGCCGGCAGAACAGGGTCAGCAGGCCCGTTTCCATAGCCTGGTCCTCGGCCCAGCGGCGTGTCTCGGCGGTGATGTCGACGAGACCGCGCCCCGGCGTCTCGACGACGATCTCTCGGCTGGCCTGGCGCATGGGACCTCCACGGCGTCTGGGGTGTTTAGGGGAGGCGAAAGGGTCCCCAACATGAAGCAGCTCACCGGGTTCGGCATCACCCATCAAGAGGACGACCAGTTTCTCCTGCGGCTCGAGGACGACGGGGGAGGGGTGGTCGAGTACCGCGCCTCGGCCGAACAGGTCGACGCCGTCATCGACGCCCTCGACGATCTGCTCTCCGAATTCGAGGAGGACGCTTTCGAGGTGGAGGGCGGCGACGGCGGCCGTCCAGGGCAGGCCTGAGAGGGCTAGCCAAGCGGAACCGCGGGGCGGATGATCGGTTTCCTCTTCAGTCGGAGGGAGCAAGCATGATCCGCAACGACGAAGAACTGGACGCCGCGCTCGAGGAGAGCATCGCCCTGCTGGACGGTCCGCTGGACCCCGCGGTCGAAGAGCGGCTCGAGTTCCTGATCCAGGCCATCGAGGAGTATCGCACCCGCACCGGTCGCGACGAGGCCCCCGCCGGAGTGCTGACCGAGGAGCGCGAGCGGCTCCGTCGCCACCTCGCCTCGTTCCAGGAGCGCTGGCCCGAGCGCACCTCGGTGATGACCGACGTCGACGCCGTCATCGCCCGCCTGTTCGGCCGCGACGCCCGCGCCGGCGGGCAGCTCTGAGGCTTGCCAGGCAAGGGTTTGCGGATTTCCCCCGCCTTGCCGTGGGGTTGTCAGGGCGCGTTTCCGAGATAGTGAAATAAAATCAGTCAGTTAGTCAACGCACGGCGCTCCAGGGCCGGCTGAGCAGCACGGCGCAGTTGATCAGCCCCACCAGCGAATAGGTCTGCGGGTAGTTGCCCCACAGTTCGCCGCCGTCGAGGGCGATGTCCTCCGACAGCAGGCCGGCGTGTGTGCGCCGGGCCAGCATCTCCTCGAACAGGCCGCGCGCCTCCTCGGTGCGGCCGGCCAGGTGCAGGGCCTCGATGAACCAGAACGTGCAGACGTTGAAGGCCGTCTCCGGCCGCCCGAAATCGTCCGGATCGACGTAGCGGAACAGGTAGGAGCCGCGGCGCAGGCCCTGTTCGATGGCGTCGAAGGTGGATGCGGTGCGCGGGTCGTCGGGGCTGACGAAGCCCAACTCTGTCAACTGCAGTAGGCTGGCGTCCAGTTCGTCGCCGCCGAAACTGCCCCCGAAACGGCCCTGGGCCTCGCACCAGGCGTCGCGCTCGATGCGGTCGCGGATCACCCCGGCCCGGTCCGCCCAGTAGGCCGCCCGGTCGGGCAGGCCAAGCGCCTCGGCGGCGTTGGCCAGGCGCGAGCAGGCGGCCCAGCACATCACCGCCGAATAGGTATGCACCCGCGCGCGGGTGCGGAACTCCCACAGGCCCGCGTCGGGCTTGTCGTGCATCTCGAAGGCGCGTTCCCCGACCTTTTCGAGCGACCGGAAGTCCTCGACCGTTCCGGGCCTGAGCAGCCTCTCGTCGAAGAAGGACTGTACCAGCGGCAGGACGATCTGGCCGTAGACGTCGTGCTGCAGGTGCTCGTGCGCCTGGTTGCCGACCCTGACCGGACCCATGCCGCGGTAGCCCGGCAGGTGCTCGACGATCCGCTCGGTCAGCATGGGCTCCAGGCCGACCCCATAGACCGGCTGCACGTGGCCGCCGGCGGACTGGTCGACGAGGTTGCGCAGGTAGCCGAGGTAGTTCTCCAGCATGTCGGCCGCGCCCAGCCGGTTCAGCGCGCGCACCACGTAGTAGGCGTCGCGGATCCAGCAGTAGCGGTAGTCCCAGTTGCGGCCGCTGTCGGCGTGCTCCGGGATCGAGGTGGTCAGGGCGGCGACGATGGCGCCGGTCTCCTCGTAGGCGCAAAGTTTGAGCGCGATGGCGGCGCGGATAACCGCCGCCTGCCAGTCCAGCGGCAGGGCCAGCGTGCGCACCCATTCGCGCCAGTAGGCGGTGGTGTCGGCCAGCATCCGCCGCACGCCGCTCAGCACGTCGCCGCTGAAGGGCTCGTCGGGGCCCAGGAAGAAGACCAGCTCCTCCTCGAGACGGAAGGTCCTTTCCTCGACCACGTGCGACACCGGGCAGTTGGTCGTCAGCCGCAGCGTCACGTCCGAGCACAGGAAACGGATGTGGTTGGATCCGGCGGTCGAGGCCGCATGGCTCCGGCCCCAGTCGGCGGCCGGCCTCAGCCGGACGGTCACCCGCGGGGACCCGGCCAGGGGGCGCAGCATCCGCACGAAGGCGATCGGCCGGTAGGTGCGGCTGTAGTGGCGGTAGCGCGGCGCGAAGTCGAGCACCTCGACCTGGCCGCCGCGCTCGTCCGTGAAGATGGTGCGCAGCACGGCCGTGTTGCGCAGGTAGGCCTGTTCGACGCTCGCCTGGTCGGCCAGCTCGACGCTCCAGAAGCCCTTCGACTGCGGCGCCGCCAGCGGCTCGGTGTCCAGGAGGGACGAGAATACCGGGTCGCCGTCGACGCGCGGCGCGCACGCCCAGACGTAGCGGCCCTGGCGGTCGATCAGGGCGCTGACCGCGCAGTTGCCCACCGGCGCGAGGTCCAGCGTCCGGAGATCGGGAGCCGCCGCGGCCATCTCAGCCGAATTTACCGACACGATCCTCCCTTTCGCCGCCCCGCGGCGACCTGGTGTCTATCCTAAACTCCGCAGCGCCGGATCAGCTTCACGGTCCCGATAACCCGCGGATCCGCGCGGCGTTTGGCCGGCGCAAGGACCCCCAAGCTGGACGGGGCCGCCGGCGGCGCCCATATTGGAGCCTCGACACGCACCCGATCCGACGCCGCGAGGGCGAGAAGAGACCTTCTCGCCGCGCATCCTTTTTCCCGCGTCGGTGTTGCAGCTTGGCCGGAGCCGATGGCTTCGGCCGCTCGGTCCGAGCGACGGCAGATCGAAGAGGCAGGATGGCGGCGCACCCGCACGAGATCCATACTACGCGCAGCATTCCACTCCAGCAGGCTGCGCTCTTCCTGGACCTGGACGGCACCCTGGCGGAGTTCGCCGACACGCCCGGCGCCGTCGGCCCCCTGGCCGCGCGCACCGACCTGCTCAGGCGGGCGGGCGAGGCCCTGAACGGGCGGCTGGCGGTGGTCAGCGGACGGGCGCTGGACGAGATCGACCGCATCGTCGAGGGCGCCGCGGCCTGCGCGGCGGGGGTCCATGGCCTGCAGCGGCGCTCCGCGTCCGGCGTGGTGCTCAGCGCCAGCCCCCACCCGGCCTTGCCGGACGCGGAGGCGCAGCTTCGCGCCTTCGCCGCCGAACGGCCCGGGCTGCTCGTCGAGCCAAAGTCGCTGAGCGTCGCGGTCCATTATCGCAACGCGCCCGACCAGGAGGTCGCCGTGCGCAGAAGGGTCCGCGACCTCGCCGCCGGCATGGGCCTGGCCATCCAGGAGGGCGAGTTCGTCGTCGAGCTGAAGACGCCGGGCGCCGACAAGGGCTGCGCCGTGCAGGCGTTCATGGCCGAGCCGCCGTTCCGCGGCGCCACGCCGATCTTCGTCGGCGACGACATCACCGACGAGGCGGCCTTCGCCGAGGCCCAGTCGTTCGGCGGCCTGGGCGTGCTGGTCGGCCGCCGCAGCCATACCGCCGCGGTCGCGCGCCTGCGCGACGTGTCGGAGGTGATGGCGTGGCTGGACCGGTCGCTGGACACCGGCGCCTTCCGCCTGGAGGCCGCCGCATGAGCCGGCTGATCGTCATCTCCAACCGGGTGAGCGCGCCCTCGGATCCCGGCGTCGGCACCGCCGGCGGGCTGGCCATGGCCCTGGCCGCGGCGCTGCGCAACGACAACGGCGTCTGGTTCGGCTGGAGCGGCGAGGTCACCGACCAATTCACCGGCCAACTGTCGATGCAGAAGATCGGGGGCGTCACCGTGGCCCTGGTCGACCTCGAGGAACAGGACGTCCAGGAGTACTACAACGGCTACGCCAACCGGACGCTCTGGCCGCTGTTCCACTACCGCACCGACCTGGCGCTCTACGAACGGTCGTTCGGCGCCGGCTACGCCCGGGTCAATGAGCGCTTCGCCGAGACGGTGCTGCCGCTGATCGGCCCGGACGACATCATCTGGGTGCAGGACTACCACCTGATCCCGCTGGCCCAGTACCTGCGGCGGCTGGGCGTCAGGAACCGCATCGGCTTCTTCCTGCACGTGCCGTGGCCGGCGCGGCGCATCTTCACCACCCTGCCGCATCACGAGGACCTGGTCCGCGCGCTGCTGGACTACGACCTCATCGGCTTCCAGGCCGAGGACCACCGCGAGGCGTTCGCCGAGTACGTCGCCCATGCGCCCGGCGGCGAGGTCGACGAGGACGGAGTGGTGACCGCCTGGGGCAAGACCAGCCGCATCGGCGCCTTCCCCATCGGCATCGACTGCAAGGACTTCATGGCCGCGGTGAAGTCGAAGCCGGCGCGCGCCGCCTACGAGGTGATCCGCCAGAGCATGGCCGGGCGGAAGATGATCCTGGGCGTCGACCGGCTCGACTACTCGAAGGGGCTGGAGGAGCGCTTCGTCGCCTACGAACAGTTCCTGTCCGACAATCCCGAGCAGCAGGAGCAGGTGTTCCTGCTGCAGGTCGCCACCCCCAGCCGCGAGGAGGTGGCCGAGTACCAGGACATCCGCTCCCGGCTCGACATGGTCTCGGGCCGCATCAACGGGGCCTTCGCGACCATCGACTGGGTGCCGATCCGCTACGTCAACCGGCCCTACCGGCGCGACCAGCTGGCGGGGCTCTACCGGGCCGCCCAGGTCGGCCTGGTGACGCCGCTGCGCGACGGCATGAACCTGGTGGCCAAGGAGTACGTGGCGGCCCAGGATCCGAAGGACCCCGGCGTGCTGATCCTCTCGGAGTTCGCCGGCGCCGCGGAGCAGATGCGCGAGGCCCTGATCGTCAATCCCTTCGACCGCGAGGAGATGGCCGAGGCCATCCGCCAGGCCCTGGCCATGCCGCTGGAGGAGCGTTTCGAGCGCTGGCGGGCGCTGATGGACGGGGTGGAGAAGGATGATGTCACCGCCTGGCGCGACGCCTTCGTGCGCAAGCTCACCGGCGAGGCGTCGCGGGCCCCGGAGGCGGGAGAGATCAGGATGACCCGGGAGGAGTGGCTGGGGAACTAGGACTCGAACCTAGAATAACGGTACCAAAAACCGCTGTGTTACCATTACACCATTCCCCAGCAGGAACGGCGAAGCGGGGGACCGCTCGGAGGCGGGGGAGATAGCGTATGGCGCCCCCCGTGGCAACCGCCCTGGCGACGCTGATTTCTCACCGCTTCAACCTGCCGCAAGAAGCCCCGGAAACCTTGCTTGCGGCCCCGGAGTCGCATCGCTATAAGGCGCCCTCCCAAGTCGGAGTGTAGCTCAGTCTGGTAGAGCACCGTGTTCGGGACGCGGGGGTCGCAGGTTCGAATCCTGCCACTCCGACCATTTCACCTGCGTCCGAAAATTCCCTGTTACCGCGTCTTCATTTGACCCTCGGGGCTGCGCATCTATGGTCGCGGGGCTGGGAATAGGGTTTCGATCGTCTCCATGAAGCAGTTCTTCGTCACCGTGGCCGGCGTTTTCGTCGGTCTGCTGATCTTCTTTGTCGTCATGCCCTTCCTGCTGATCGCCATGATCGCCGGATCGATCGAGGGCGCGGCCGAGAAGAGCGTCGCCTCGGCCACCGTGCTCGAGCTCGACCTGCGCGAGGGGCTGAGCGACCAGGACTCCCAGAACCCGTTCGCCGCCTTCGGCGGTCCGGGCATGTCGGTGATGCGCGTGGTCGAGACCCTGCGCGCGGCCGAGAAGGACGACAAGGTCAAGGGCGTGCTGGTGCGCCTGCCCGAGGGCGGCATGCCCCCGGCCGCCGCCGACGAGCTGCGGCTGGCCTTCCGCCACTTCCGCGAGGCCGGCAAGCCGATCGCCGCCCACAGCCAAGGGCTCTACGCCGACGGCATGGCGGTCTCGACCTACATGCTGGCCGCCTCGACCGGCGAGGTCTGGATGCAGCCCAACGCCTCGTTCCAGGCGACCGGCGTGGCCACCAGCGAGCTGTTCCTCAGGCGCCTGTTCGACCGCTGGCGGATCCGGCCCGAGTTCGAGCAGCGCTACGAGTTCAAGAACGCCGTCAATCCGTACCTCCACGACGACTACACGGCCGCCCACCGAGAGGCGACGCTGTCGTGGATGACCTCGATCTTCAACTCGGCGCTGGCGGGCGCCGCCCAGGACCGCAAGCTGCAGCCCGCGGCCCTGCGCGCCGTCGTCGAGGGCGGGCCGTATTCGGCCGAGGAGGCCCGCGCGCGCCGGCTGATCGACCGCGTCGGCCAGGTGCGCGATCTGGAGCAGGACATGCTCCGCCGCGCCGGCGACCGGTCCAAGATGATGGAGTTCTCCGACTACGCCGCCGCCCGCATCCTGCCGGGCGCGCGCCGGGGCGAGGCCATCGCCCTGATCTCGGCCGAGGGTCCGATCGTCACCGGCAGCGGCGAGGCCGATCCCTTCGCCCGCGAAAGCGTCATCTATTCCGACGAGATCGCCGACGCCTTCCAGAAGGCCATCGAGGACGACGACGTGAAGGCCATCGTCTTCCGCGTCTCCTCGCCCGGCGGTTCGGACACGGCGTCCGAGCAGATCCTGGCCGGCGTGCGCGCGGCCAAGGCCGCCGGCAAGCCGGTGGTGGTCTCCATGGGGACCTACGCCGCCTCGGGCGGCTACTGGATCTCGTCCGAGGCCAACCACATCGTCGCCAACCCCTCGACCCTCACCGGCTCGATCGGCGTGTTCGGCGGCAAGTTCGTGCTCGGCGACTTCGCCCGGCACATGAACGCCGACCTGCGCGACCTCACGGTCGGCGGCGAGTTCTCCAGCGCCTTCTCGCCCACCGACAGCTTCACGCCGGCCCAGCGGGCGGCCTTCTCGGCCTGGATGGACCGCATCTACGAGGACTTCATCCAGCGCGTGGCGCGCGGCCGCAAGCTGCCGGCGGCGCGGGTGCGTGAGATCGCCAAGGGCCGCGTCTGGACCGGCGCCCAGGCCCGGGCGCTGGGCCTGGTCGACGAGCTCGGCGGCTTCCACACCGCGCTCGCCCGCGCCAAGGTGCTGGCCGGCATGCCCGCCGACCGCGACGTGCGGATCAAGAAGTTCCCGGCCGAGAAGTCGCCCTTCGAGGTGCTGTCGGAGGCCTTCGGCGTCTCGTCCGAGGGCGTGCGCGTGCTGGCCGCCGCCGGCTGGGTGCTGTCCGACCCGCGCGCCGAGGCGATGCTCGACCGCATGGCCGAGGCCCGCATGCGCCAGGGCGGCCGCGCCGCGGTGCTGTCCACCGAGCGCCTGCCCGAGCCGATGCACTAAGTCCCTCTCCGCTTGCGAGAGAGGGGGCCCGCTCTTGCGGCCGGGTGAGGGGTGAGGGCGGCGCCCGGCGGCGCAGACACCCCTCATCCGGTCGGCCCCGCCGACCACCTTCTCCCTCAAGGGGAGAAGGGATTCAGAACAGCACGCCCGGATTCATGATCCGCTTGGGGTCCAGGGCGTCGCGGATGGCGCGCATCGCCGCCACCTCGACCGGCGACTTGTAGACCAGGGCCTCGGCCGACTTCATGCGGCCCAGGCCGTGCTCGGCCGAGATCGAGCCCTCGTAGCGGGCGACGATGTCGTGGACGATCCTGGAGCCCTGGTCGCGCAGCGCCGCGAACGCGTCCGGGTCGGCCTCGACCGGCTGCAGCACGTCGTAGTGGACGTTGCCGTCGCCGACGTGGCCGAAGGCCGAAACCCGAACTCCCGGATGGAAGCGCTCGACCGCCGCGGTCGCCTCCTCGATGAACGCGGCGATCCTGGACACCGGCACCGAGACGTCGTGCTTCCAACCGGCCCCCTCGGGCTTCTGGCCGGCCGACTGGTCCTCCCGCACGCGCCAGAAGTCCTTCGCCTGCTGTTCGCTCTGGGCCACGGCGGCGTCGAGGACGAGGCCGTCCTCCAGGGCCGCGGCCAGCAGCCGCTCCATGCCCGCCTCCGCCCCCCCGGGTTCGCCCGAGGCGAGCTCGATCAGCACCAGCCAGGGCCAGGCGTCGGCCAGCGGGTCGCGGGTCCCGGGGATGTTCCCGAGCACGAAGTCCACGCCCGTGCGGCTCATCAGCTCGAAGGCGTCGACGCCGCCGCCGGTCTCGGCCTTGGCCCGCATCAGGAGCTCCACCGCCTTGGCCGGGCTGGCCACCCCGACCATCGCCGTGGCCCGCGAGCGCATGACGGGAAACAGCTTGAGGCTGGCGGCGGTGACCACGCCGAGGGTCCCCTCGGCCCCGATGAGCAGCTGCTTGAGGTCGTAGCCGGTGTTGTCCTTGCGCAGGCGCTTCAGCCCGGCGAACACCTGGCCGTCCGGCAGCACCGCCTCCAGCCCCAGCACGAGGTCGCGCATGACGCCGTAACGCAGGACCGCCGTGCCGCCGGCGTTCGACGAGATGTTGCCGCCGATGGTCGCCGTCCCCTCGGCCGCCAGGCTCAACGGAAACAGCCGGTCGGCGGCGGCGGCGGCCTGCTGGGCCTCCAGCAGGGTGACGCCGGCCTCCACCACCATGGCGTCGTCGGCCGGATTGACGTCGCGCACCCGCCTCAGCCTGGCGGTCGACAGCAGCACCTCCCCCTGCGGAATCTGGCCTCCGACGAGGCCGGTGTTGCCGCCCTGGGGGGTGATCGGCACGCCGTGCTCGGCGCAGATCGACACCACCGCCGCCACTTCCGCTGTCGTGCGCGGCGTCGCCATCAGCGGCGTGTGCCCCCTCCAGCGGCCGCGCCACTCCACCAGCCTGGCCTCCAGCGCCTGTGGATCGTCGGTCCAGCCGTCCGGCCCGAGCACGGCCTTGAGCTTGGACAGGGCGTCGGCGGGGAGG
>Ga0196964_10001002_pt1 | contig 15065 bp, 25 predicted proteins | sample S1_10metaG_FD_148615 | JGI IMG/M metagenome (GOLD analysis project Ga0196964, IMG submission 148615) | Soil microbial communities from Anza Borrego desert, Southern California, United States - S1_10 | ecosystem: Environmental > Terrestrial > Soil > Desert | place: USA: California | collected...
CGGCAGAACCCCTAGTAACTATGGGAAATTTTGAGGGGTGAGGGATCCCCGTGTTTTCGCGCACTTCCCCCGGGGTGGACACTCTACTGCTGCCCGACTAGGATCCTCGTTAGGTGCAGACGAGGGAGATCAGCCACCGGTTCAACTTCTTCGCCTTCCCGGCGCCCGACGTCGGAGGCGCATGGGTAGCCCATTGCTTGGAGCTCGACCTGGTTGCTCAGGGCACCGACCCTGACCATGCCATCAGGATGCTCGTCGAGGCCATGCACATGGTGGCGACGTCGCAGCGTCAATGGCCGCCGTTTCCCGTTCGCCAGGCCCCGGATGAAGCATGGGTAGCCCAGTCGATGGCACCGATCGTGGGGCACATCGACGTGACTGTTCGCTACCACTTCGAAGGCGCTCGACCCGTGCTCGACACGATCGCGCCCGCACAGCCTCAGCTGCTTGCCGGCTAGACTTCGCGACCTAACCCGAGCCCTCCAGTCCTACGGGATTTCAGTCGAGAAGCCGAGCAGCGGCTCGCACTGGAAAGCCTCGAAGGATGGGATCGTGTACCCGCTCCCCTGCCACAACGGGCCGAAGACGGAACTCGCGGACTACTACCTCAAGGGAGTAGCCCGAGCGTTTGGCCTGGACTTCAACGAGATGAAGAAACGGATGTAGCGTCACCGCGTCAAGGGAGCAAGATCCATCCCGGCCGCGGGGACAGGGCCGCCACCACCACCCTGCCCCCGCACGTTCTTCGTCCTGCTCTTAGGTTGTCAGAGACCTGCCGTAACTTAGAAGGGCATCGAGCCCGTGACTGCGGGCTTGGCGCCCTCGTCCCGGCCCTTCCCCTCCTCGTCCTTCTCGCCGACCATGAGCACGTAGTCCGGCTCGTTGGGGGCTTTCTTCCTGTCGTTCGTGAACACCATCAGCCGCGCGGTGCCGAAGGACCCCGCGAGATACGTGGTGCCGTCCTTCCCCTGCTTCTTCCAAAGCCCCCCGACGCGAACCATCTTCCCCTGCGACATGGGTCTCTCCTCTCGCTGCCCGAGCCCCGAGCGCCAGCGATGGGCTCGAGGCAGGTGCTATGTAAGCTATGCTTATGTAGACGGGGTTTCTCGACGGGGACGTGTCCTCGACACCCCCCATTTCACGTCCTCGACACCCCCCATTCCTGGGCCCCGGACGTCCTCGACACCCCCCATTCTTCGGCCGCGTCCACGGACCTGGAGGAGCTCGGCGAGCCGCTCGGCGGCAAGGCGGACCGTTACGCCCGGCTGTCCGTTTGTCAGACGAACCTGCGAGAATGTGCAGGCTCCTCGGGCCGCGAGCCGCTCGAGATGCGTAACGATGCCGGCGCGCGCGCGGTCGTCCCGCACCTTTTCCCCCGTGACGTTGGCCTCGTGGATCAGCCAGTCGAAGGAAAAGTTCAGCTCGCCGCTCGAGGGAAGCCGGTCTGCTTGGCGTCGGAACCGGTAAGCGATCACCTCGTAGACGCGGAGTGCATGCGCCCAGTCGGCCATCGGCATCCGGGACTCACCCTTGTGCAGGAGATCCAGCGGAATCACGACGTGGTCCTGACGCATCCGTTCCCAGATGCGCGTTGCGATTCTCCACTCCTGCCGCCGGTCCCGGCCCTTCTGCCCCGGCAGACGCCTCAAGGTCCGCGTCCACGACGTGGGCTCAACGATGTTCCCCTGCCACGTGTCGCCGTTCGTCATGGTGAGGCGGACGCTCAGGCCGGCGTAGATGTCCCAATAGCGACGGATCTGAGGCGCCGCATCGCGACTGATCCGCGATGAACTCGCCTTCCCATTGGGTTCGCGCCGGTAGCCGATGACGTCGCCGAGGATCGTCGGGCTGACTTCGAACCGGCCGTCGGCCGCGCGGTTGTCGTCGGCAGCCTGCTTGTGGGCGAGCCCGAACGCCGCGTGGCCCATGATGGCGATCTGCGGGCCGACAACCTTGTGGATAAGTCGGAAGACTGCTTCCTGGGTGAGCTTGCCGTCGGGCCCGAAGTCGTCCGCCTTCGTCTCGGCCCTCCACGCCCGATCCAATTCGAGTTGCGTCCCCTTGGGCGCCTCGATGGTGATCTTCGTGACGTTCGCCCTTACGTCGAGCCGATGCTCCTTCCCAAAGCGTTTGCCACCGATCATCCGGTCCGCCTCGTGGAGCGCACACGGGAACTTGTAGACGCGGGACATTAGTAGAGCACTCCGTCCACGTCCTCGGGCTCGGCAAACCTCGAGCCGTTGAACCGCAGGTCTAGCCACGTCGGCACCCCGGCCCGAAGCTTGGCGATCGCCAGCTTCATGTGCGATTCGGGTGGCGAGTACTTGCCCCCGAGGACGAGGACTCCGTCGGCAGAGAATTCGATCTCCCCGCTGTGTTTCCCACAGCCCACGAGCTCGCCCGGGGGCCCGTCTCCGAGCTTGCCGTCCTTGTTTGTTAGAGCGTCGTACTTGTCGCGAGCCGTGCTTGAGACGAGCAGCACAACCGCGCCGACGTGCTGGACGAGGGCGACCGCCTGGTAGGCGGCTCGCCCGATCCGCTCGTGCATCGGCTCACCCGAATCGCCCGACATGATCTGGAGGTAGTCGAGCACCACCATCATCGTCTGGTCGGGGTGCCGGCGCTTGATCGATTCCGCGGCAGCCTTCATCTCGGCCGAAGTCCATCCGTGAGGAGGAGGTGCCTCGAAGTAGAGGGGTAGAGAACCGAGCGTGTCGCCGTGCGCGATGAGGGTGTGAGCGATCCTCGGCTCCTGCCCGAGGTACAGACGGGACCACGGGGTCCCGGAGAGGAGCCCAATCACGCGCGAGACGAACATCAGCGAGTTCATCTCGAGCCCGATGTACAGGACAGGGACTCCCTCCCGAGCCGCATGCATCGCCGCCTGCATCGCGAGCTGCGTCTTGCCGCTTCCCGTGTTACCGACGAGGACGTAAGTGCCGGGCCACAGTCCGCCGCCCATCGCCTCATTCATCGAGGCAAGCGGCAACGGAACCGGCTTCTCCTTGCCCTCGGCACGGGCGATGAGTTGCCGCGCGGCTATCCCCAGGAGAGAACCGATTCGCTTCCCATCGAGCTCGCTAGCGGCCTCGGGGGCCGCTGCGACCAGATCGAGGAGTCGCTCCTTGCTGCCACCACCGGACAGCCAGTCGCTGACGTCGCCCTTCGGCGGCAGGTCAGGCAGCTCGAGCGTTCGCACCGACGCGGCATGTCCCTCGAGCGCCCGAGAGACATCGGCCGCGTGCCGGCGCCCCGCATCGTCGTTGTCCGGCAGGATGATGACGTGACGGCCGGCGAGGACTCGTGCCGCCTCGTCCGCGATGAACTTCCACTTCTCTGCTCCACCAGGGTTCGTGGTGGCAACGAAGCCGAGGCCCGCGAGGCGATCGGCGTCCTTCTCGCCCTCCACGATGAACACGGGTTGCGTGGGATCCGCCGCGACGAGCTCCGGCAGGCGGTACGGCACCCGGCGCACCCCGGCCATCTTCCACGAGCCATCCGCCGCCTGCTGCCGGAACGTCTTCGGCTCGTAGCGCACCACCTGGTACAGGGGCGCCCCCTTTTCGTCCTGGTAGGGGTACCGCGCGACCTCTGCTCCTAGGTCCCCGGTCCTCGTGGGCTTCTCCGCGAACATGTCCGCGTCCGTCAGGTTCATCGCCGCGAGGACGTCCGACGTCTTGCAGCCCGCGTGGCAGTGGACTAGGAGGCGGCCATCGTTGCCGTCGGAGATGCTCAAGCTCGCCTGTCGGTCGTCGTGGGCAGGGCAACGGGCAGACCAGTTCCGGCCGCTGCGCCGTCCATCGAGGCGCCGGGCGAAGTCCTCAGCCCGCATCGAGCACCCGGTAGACCTTGGCAAGCGTCGGCTCCGCGGCCTGCTGGTAGGCGGCGAGCAGGTCCTCGGCGGATTGCAACTGACCGCCGATGCGAACCACCTCGAGCGCCAGAGCGTCGAACCCTGCCGCGTAGAGACGAGAGGCTACGTGCTCGACGCCGTCGGCGCGCAGACGGTCAACGAGGAGGCTCACTCGGCACCTGCCGGAAAACTCGTCTTCGGGGTCAGGCCTCTCTCTTCCAGATGGGCGAGCACATCCTTGGCGACCTCGTCGAAGGCCTCCATGGCGGCGAGAAAGCGGTTCCACCTGGCGCTGAATCGCTCGGACAACCCTTGGTCGTGCTCCGCGACGAGGTCGGCGATGACCTGTCCAGGGATCCCCAGGTCCATCAGCGCATGGGCGCTCTCTTGAGCGCGACTCACTTGGTACCCTTCCCGCCGACGCGGCACGAGTCGATCCACGCCTCGACCTCATCCGGGTCGAACATCGGGAGCCTCGGTCCAAGGCGGACGACCGGGATCTCGCCGCGTGAGATCTTGCTGTAGAGCGTCCCCTTCGGGAGACCGGTACGCTGGAGAACCCAGCGCAGGTTAACTAGCGGCTTGCGTGGCTTGTCGGGAGTGGGAGATTCGGTTGGCGGCGCCTCATGCTTGCGGTGCATGAAGCAGCTTCTAGCGCCACCTTATCGTCCTAGCCGAACGGAGAAAACGCAGCGGCTTTTTCTCCTGCCTCCCGCCGTTGCCATGGCGCCAGCGCCGAGGCGACCTCCGAAAATTCAGCGTCTGGCGAGGCAAAGGCGCGCTCGAACTCCGTGAAGCGACTCTTCATCCGACCCTTCATCACTCGGAAGAACACCGGCCGCACGTCCTCCTCGGGCGCGGCGAGCAGCTTCTGTCGAGCCGCGAAAAACTCAGCATCCACGTACTTGGCGATAACATCCCGCAAGGACCAGACGACTTCCGCGAACTCTCGATTGGCGGTTGAGACCTGCCGCCTACTCCGCATCCAGAGGATCAGGGAGATCCATCTGACGATGGCATCTTGTTCGTTGGCCTGGCCTGGACCTTTCCCCGCCCGCCACGGTTGACGTGCGAGGGAGAGATACCGGGGATGGCTTGGCAATACGTAACTCGCAAGAGCTCGGCGCTTGTGGTGGTAGATGCTCAGCAGCGAGGCTTGGGACGCAAACTCGCCGAGCGCCATGATGGCCGGCACGAGGACGGACGCAATCTCGGCCGGAGGTACCTCGGGGCGTCGAGACGCGAGTTTGCAGATACGCGGGAGTTCGGTGAGCAGATCGCGTTGAGCCGCGTCTAGCTTCGACTGGATTGCGAGCATCGCTTCGTGGAGCCGCGCAACATGGTCGTCGGCCTCGGTTAGCGGCGTGCGAAAGGCAACTATGAGCCACCGAATGTCCGCGATGAGTTCCCCTAGTTGGAGCCCTCGCACTCTCTCGACGGTCTCCTGAAACGGCTCAACAGGGTTCGGTGGTCCTTCGTCCGGGAACCGGTCGAGATCTTCGCTGGCCCATCGGGAAAACAACCTGCCCAACTCGTTCAGGCGAGCTGGGGGGCAGCCGTACTGGGCAGCGAGATCAAGATACGCTTCCGGGTGGTGGTTGTTCGCCCCCCACGCGTCCGGTGACGCCGCGGTCTTCGCCTTCTTAGCCATCGCCCACCCACTCCTGCTCGAGCGGTTGCACATCGCCGGTGGGTGAGGACGTCGGGAGCAGCCGACACCCTCAACGCGGGGAGCGACCCCGCTACCCACCGACGGGCGGACCCTAGCACGAGGCCGTCACGACGCACGTGAGGACGCCACATCGGGCGTCCCGAGCGTGTCCACCACGTGTCCACTCGCCGGGCTTTTCGGGCATGCGACCACTGAACAAGCATGCGATGCATGCGCGTGGTCTCGATAAGTTGGCGGGATGCCGTTCAGTGAAGGAGTGGTTAAAAGCCCGCTGCTCTACCGGCTGAGCTATGGGCCCTCCTTCATGTTTCTGGCTACTTGGAATCTACCCTCGGCTGCGGTTCGTCGGCCGTGTCCATCCCGTGTCCACCGCCGCTCCCCTTGGCCTCAAGTTGGAGCACTCTGCCACCGGGCGCCTCGAAGTTCAAGTGGACGCGCTCTTGGCGGGACAGGTGCTCCGAGTCGAGATGGGCGTACTTGGCCGTGGTGAGCGGGCTCTGATGCCCGAGCATGGCGCCGACCAGCGGGAGTGCGACCTGGAGGGCGAGATGACTCGCTGCCGTGTGCCGCAACGCTTGGAAGGTCACTCGATCGAGTCCCGCTCGCTTGCACGCCCGTGCTGCGTAGGGCGAAAGCGTGGTCGCGCGGAGCATCTCCCCACCCTTGGTCACTACCAGCGGGCCCGGATGCTTGAGCATCCACGGCCGTAGTATCGACGCTAGCTGGGGGGGCATCGGCACGAACCTCTCTCGCCTTCCCTTCGTTGGTCCGTCGTACGACCGAGCGACCCGGATCTGGGGAGGGCTGAAGCTGACGTCGGTCCGCCGCAGCCCTGCCACCTCGCCCATGCGCATGCCCGTGTAGATGGAGAGCGCCGCGGCAACATGGAACCACTCGGGCTCGCACGCCGCGAGAAAGCGAGCGACGTCGGCCGGCTCCCGGATCCATCGGTAGGAACTCGGCTGAACCTTGTACTTGATGCGGTGGGAGTAGCCGAGGTCGCCAAGCATCTTCGCGAGGATGACGAGCACGTTCTTGATCGTCTTGCGGCTCAGCGGTGCGGCTTTCTTCTGACCGACGCGGGCGGCCTTCTTCGCCTCGAGCTCACGGATGAACTTGGCGATGGCGTCCTCAGTGATCGCGGGCAGCCGGTAGTCACCCAGGGCCGGCAGAATGTGTGTCCGAAGCGCGCTCTCGTCGTCGCCATACCGTTCGGGCGGGCGACGCTCGAGCCACGCCTTCGCGGCCTCGCGGAGCGTCAGGTCGGATTTCGGTCGTGCGACCCCGGCGCGGATGTTGTCGGTCTCCACTTGCCGGCGCCGAAGCCCCGCCCGAGCCGCCGCTTCGGTGCTGAATGTTTCGCTGCGACGCTTTCCTGCGGCGTCGATCCATCTCACCCGCCACCTTCCCGACGGTAACCGTTGTGCCTTGGCCATGAAGAACCTCCTTGACCGCTATTTGTTATCATGTTAACGCCGCCAACATGCAGGCGGGAAACTGGCAGGAAGCCGGCCCCTGTGAGAACCTTCACGGGATGCCGCGCCGGGGCCAGGTCTTCAAGACGATGGTGGGATTCCGCGTGAGCGACGAGCAACTGGAGATGCTCGACCGCTTCGTGGCTCGCTACCCCTTCTCGAGTCGCAACGAGATGGCCCGTCGTCTCATGGAGATCGGCGCCGAGGTGGCCAAGAAAAAGCCATCCATCCTGTCCCCGCCGAAGTCATCGAAGTAGGCGCCACGCACCACGGGGATGGCCCTCGCGGGAGTCGTGTGCCCGGAGGGAGAAGGCATGCTCCAAGGAGACAAGGCAGAAATCCTGGACCGACTGAAGAAGTCCAAGGAAGGGCGCACCCGACAGGAGATCGAGATCGAACTGGACCGGTTGCGAACCGAACTCGTGTGCGAGGAGTCGGTCCCGATCAACGAGGTCAAGTCCAAGCCATGGTGGCCGCGGCGGCGGGAGTACGTCCAGTCGTCGATCACGACGGCCCGTAGGCAGGCAGAACTCCTGTACATGGCGATCGACCACGGCGAGCCGGTGATGGAGGACACGATGAAGATGCTCGCGGACGACGTGCTGAACATCCTCATCAACGTGGAGTCACTCTTCGCGGCCGATGACGAGCAGGACGAGAAGGAGGACGCCCATGCGGCCCAGTGAGACCACACCGACGGAGATGCTCGCCAAGGTGGAGCGCGACATCCAAGGCATCAAGGCGAAGGTGCTGCTCGCCGGCGCCCTCGTGGACTACGCCGACGGGTCGAACCCGCCGAACGCGATGTTCGATGTGAACCTGTCCGACGCGGCTGGGTTCATCAAGGAGATCGCCGAGCGATGCGAGCAGGTGCTGCGAGAGATCGACGTGTGGCGCCTCGAGCAGTACAAGCACCGCCGGGAGGGGTCCGATGCGACGCAGTAAGGACCCGGAGATCATCTGCCGAGACGCGGCAGCGGAGGCGTGGGGCATCAAGATTCACACCACCCTCCTCGAGACCATCATGGACTCGAAGGCGAACCTCAACGAGAGAGGGCTCCGGGAGGCCCTAGGCTTCGTGGTCTCCGAGATACGGGAGGGGGCTGCGAACCTCATGAGGACGCTGGACGAGGCGCGGGAAACCGCCGAGGAGCGCGCCGAGGCGACGACCGACGCCTAGCCCGAGAACCGGGTAGCGCGCTTCTGGTCCGGTACGCGGCCAGCGTGCCTCGCCTTGTCGATCAGCTCGCTGATCTTCTTGCCGAGTTCTTCTGGCCGTCCGACGAAGCCATCCCCAACGGTAATGTTGTAAACGACGCTACCGCCACCCTCCGACGTGCCCGAGCTCGGTCGGGCGAACCCTCCGCCGGCTCCGTATCCGCCGCCTGCCGACGGGTGCCCCCCTCCTCCTCCAGATCCGCCGAGCGCATGCGATGCGAACCCGGCCGCAGTCGCGACCGCACCGAACTTCGCAGCCGCGGCAAGATGGCCGGCCGCCCCCGGGAAGTTGTACCGAGCAGCCTCCATCGCGGCCCGCGCAACCTCCATGAGGGCCTGCACGGCAGCCTCCACAGCGGTCGCCTTGAGGACCCCGGCAGCCATCTTCTTGGCAGCACCGATCGCGCTGTCCGTTCCGTCGATCATCGCACCGACAGCACCGCGGAAACCGGCGGTCATGGCGTCGAACGCGCCCCCGACGAGATGGGCAGCCTCGCCCAGTTGCCTCATCGCATTGACCATCTCTGGCGCGTTCTTGGCGAACTGGGCGAAGTCGCCCGTGGGGCTGATGCTGCCGAGGTACGACTCGCGGGCCTCTTGCTGTCTTCGCGCCTCTTCGGCGAGCGCGTCCTGGGTGGCCTTGGCCTCACGCCGCTTGCGCTCCTGGGCGGCGTCGTAGTCCCTGATCCCCTGGTCCACCGAGCCGCCACCGAAGTTCGCGCCGGCCGCCAGCCCCTTGAGCTCGTCGTCGAACGCCGCCCCGTACGTCGGGCGAGAACCCACGACCTCGGCCGCCCCAACGCTGTAGGGGCTCGAGCTGCCACGACTGCCCCCCCGCGCCTCCTTCGCCTTGTCGGCGAGGGCCTTCGGGATGGGCGCCCCGATCATGGTCAGCGTCGTCACCACCTCGGCAGCCTGCTGGGGCGTCATCTTCGAGGGGTCGCTCGCATCGACCACCGACGTGGAGAGCGAACCGGGCACCAGGTTATGGCTCTGCTCGAACGCGCGCTGCCGGGTGGCCGCCGCGGCGCTCTTCACTCGCATGTACTCGTTGCGAGCGGACCAGTCGGCCACCGCCCCACCGCCGGGCATCCGGCCACCCGTCACCTCCACCCAGAAACTCGCAGCCGCCTCCGCCGCGTCCTGGGTGAACTCGACGAGACCGGCCGCCATGCTCCCCAGGACCGACGTCAGCGTGTCGCCCAGGTCCTTGAGCGTCGTCTGCGTCCCCTTGAGGGCCTGGGTCGCATCGTCCATCGGCGCGGTGTTGCCGACGATCTCCTGGAACTTCGCGAACGCGTTTCTTACGTCCGTGGCCCGGTCGCCGGATTCCTTGAGTTCGATCCCGAACTCGTCCAGCGTCTTCACGCTCTTCTCGCCAAGGGCCTCGATCAGCTTCTTGGCCACCTGCTCCGTTGGCCCGAAGCCCCGCTGCTCGAGCGCCACCGCCGTCTCCATGAGGCGGGACATCTGCTCCTGCGTGAGCGCGAAGTCCCCCGTCAGGCCCCTCGCGGCGAGCCGCATGAGGTCGTGCTGGGAGACGAGGCCCCGGGTGGCCGAAGTGAGCTTGTCGATCGCGCCAATGGGGAGCGAGCGTCCGAGGGCCTCCATCTGCTTCGCCTGGACCGACAGGTCGAGCGCGGACTTGAAGCCGTTCACGATGGTCGTGACGCCGCCCATCGCCAGGTTGAACGTCGCGAGGCCCTGAGCCATCTTCCCGAGCGTGTCGGTGAAGGCAGAGGCGGAGGCGGTGGCCTGCTTCTTCAGCTTCTCGGCCTCCTGCCCGAGCTTCTGGAACTCCTGCTTTGCCCCGGAAGCGTCTGCCTTGACGTTGATGAGAACGTTCTCGGTCATGGCGGCAATTTCTCCTTGCTCCGCGCTTCCCTGAGCTTCCAGCTCTGGAAGCGGTTCAGCGATTGGGACATGGCCTGTACGCCCTCGAGGAGCGAGCTCGCTGCCTCGGGGAAGAACGTCTCCATCGAACCCTTGTCGTAGGCGGCGTGCGCCTGGGCGGCCTCAACCACCGCGGGTTGACGCACGAGCCAGCCAGGACAGACGTCGAGGTCGTAGGTCACCGGGCCGATGGCCGGCGGGAGCCCGCGCTCCTGGGGCGTCCGCCAGACCGCCCACTCCTCACGCGGCATCCAACCGCAGTGCATGCTCGCCCGCACGTACTCGGGGAGGCACCCCTGCGCGTCGGGGTTCGCGCATCGCTCACACTCGTAGAGTGTGCTGCCGGTGTCTTCGTCGGGACAGAGGTACGGCAGGACGGTTATCCCTGCCCGACTGAGGGGTCCAGCTTAGAAAGCTCCAGGATGCGCTGCCCCAACTCGGCGAAGAGGTCGATCGCGAAAATCTTCTCGATCGTCTCCGGGTGGACCCGCTGCCCGAGGTCGCCACGCGCCTCGGCGAACTTGAAGTCGAGGGGAGCGCCCCAGTCCTTGATCCCCTTCAGCGCGAAGGAGACAGCCTCGGCGGCATGCTCTGCGGTGGAGGCCTCGAGCACCCGCGTGAGCTGTTTCCGGGTGAGCCGCTGGAGGAGGAACACCGTGGGCGTGAACCCCTCCTTGATGGGGACGTGCTTCCGGTCCCCCGTCTCGAGGAACCGCTGCCAGTCGAAGGAGGGGTTCCCGGCGTCGAGGGCCGGGTCCCGCGAGTAGATGTGCTCGATCTTCTCAGTGCTCCGCGTCGCGATCATCTCGTCGTCCTCGTCCCCTTGATGAGCGCCGTCACGTCCAGGACGGCGAAGTTGAACCCCTCGAACGGCCGTCCGACGCCCTGCCCGAGGCGCCTGAACTCGGCCATCGTCTCCTCGGCCTTGCGGATGACATCCGAGGTGCCGGCGATTCCCGCGGCCATCTGGCGCATCGCGAGTTCCAGACTCGTCACGAGAGCACCCGCACGCCGACGGCACGGGGGCCTCGCGGCCCCTCGCCAACCATGAACTCTACGCGGTCGCCCGGGGCCACAATCTTCCGGCCATCGAGGAGCGAACTCACGTGGAAGAAGAGGTCGCCGTGGTCCTCATGGTTGAGAAACCCGAACCCCTTCTGCTCGTTGAACATCTTGATGGTGCCGATCATCTTCACGTTCATCTCTCCGAAGTAAGGCGGCCGGACGAGCCAGCCGCGGAACGATGAAATGGTCTTGCGACTGGTCCACGTCTGCCGGCCCGCCGGGCTCCAGAGGGACACACGCCCGTCCTCGCGTTCGACGAACTCGGGCTCGGGCGGTGTCGGTGGGAGTTCGACGAGGCCGGGGCGGAGTCGGGAGCCGAAGAGGCGAGCCGCGAGCGGCGGAGGCTTCTCGGGCTCCTCCGGCTCGTCGGGAATTCCTGCGTTCGGATTTGGCTCAGGCTCAAGCGCAGGCCTGGGGAGCGGGATGATGGGGGCCGGTCGCTCCTCGCGGGCGAAGAACCGCGCCACGAAGGCGACGAGCCATGCCCACGCGAGCACCCACCACGAGGGCGACTTCTCGCCGGTCATGGTGCGCATGCGGTAGGCGTTGGAACGGCGAGCGACAGGGTGCGTGAGCATCAGGAGGACCGAGGCACGAGGTAGACGGTGGCCGTCCCGCTGGCCGTGATCGCCGCAACGTAGGCGTCTGCCGTCTTCTCGACGTGGAGTTCGAGCCGCTCGTTCGTCCAAAGCGGGTTGCTCGACGTGGTGGCGGCGACGCCTGACCCACCCTGCCGGTAGAAGCACGCCGCACTAGTCGTGATCTCCCAGATGCCCGCAGCCAAGGGGCCGACGCGGTCCGAGCCGCTGGTGGTCGTGGCCGCGATGGTCGTGGGGACGCCGACGTACTTGAGGCCGAGACGCTGGTCGGGCGTGGCGACGGACATCTAGAGCGTGTCCTCCGGGTAGTCGCCCACCTCGGCGAGCGTTCGGGTGACGCGGTCTTTCAGGAAGTGGTGCGACCTATCGCCGACACCGGGGATGATGATCCGAGCATCCTTGCGGACGGGGTACGTGGTGACCACCCATCGCTCGGCTTCCCGCTCGAGCTCCGCACGGCGTGCGTCGCGATCGCCGGAGAGCACTCCTTGAGGAAGCGCGCGGAGCCGGGGGAGGCCGAACTTGCGGAACCAGACCGAGAGGTTCTTCGGCCTGTCCTCCGCATGGTCACGGCCCAGGAACCACACCTCGGCGGTGCTGAGCTCGAGACCATGGCGCGACGCCTCTGCGACGAGGCCTCGCTCGTCCTCGGAGAGCCAGTGCATCTCGCGTCTCCGCTTCTCGAAGTGGCGGTAGTCGCGCTCGTATGGGGTGCACCCGAAGACGAAACCGTGCCACGTCTCGTGGCCCGCCTGCTCCCTCGCGATCTTGAACTCGGGGCGAAGCAGTGCCCGCTGGAGCCACCGCGTGAGGTTCGCAGAGGCTTCTTTCGGATCCTTTCCGCCGAGGATGAGGAGGCCCTTCAGCCGCTCGGGACCGAGCACGTTGAAGAGCGGGTCACCGAGGGTCTTGCGAAGGGTGAGATTCGCGCTCCACTGAAGAACTACCTGCTCCCCCGAATCGAACTGCGATGCGACGTCGGCCATCGGCTCAGCGCCCCTTCTTGAAGCGGTGGAACGGATCTCCCTGCCCGTTCTTCGCGAGATAGTTGCTCCACAGCCGGTCTCGCTCTGCTCGCGGGAGCGCCGCGAAGGCACCGGGCGGAAGGCCAAAAGGGTTATCGGGCTCTGCCGGAGTAGCCGCTGGGGAGGTGCCGGACTGCGCTGGGGTCTGCCTCAGGCTCTTGCGCAGGAGGTCGGCGTACTCCTGGCGAGAGATCGTGATCGAGTCGTCGTCACTCATGACTGTTCCTCCGTGGGAAAGGCCTTGGCGAGCCCAGGCCACCCCGGCATGTCTTGGCACCGAGCCGTGAATCCGAGGAGCTCGTCCAGCGTGTGCACGTCCCGCCTGAACACCGCGAAGGGATAGGCCGCGGACTCGCACTCCTTCACCGCCGCCGCCCCAGTTCCGACGATGCGGACAAGCGCGGAGAAGACTGCTCCCCACTCGTCGCGGGTGAGGGGCCGGGGGTCGTCGTTCACGGGTCCTTCCTTTCGTCGATGCGCACGAGGAGTGTCGGATCGGCCTCGAGTTGCTCCAGGCCAAGGGCCAGCGCGGCCCGCGCGACTGCGCTCGCCCGAAGGAGCTTTCGGTGACGCGCCACGATCTGCCGCAGTCGCGCAACGTCTGCCGGCAGCACTCTCAGGTGGAGCATGTCCATCGCTTATATAGTATCGCAATACGGCTCAATCAGTCTCAGAAAATCGCAATTCGGCGCACTATTCTTGTGTCGATGCTCGACAGCGACGAGGACTGGATCCTCGGGGCGTATCTCCGGGCACGAGAGCAGCGGTCCTCTCCGCCGTCCTCCACGGCGAAACTCGGGGAGATCAGGTGCGACCGCTCACCCGATGCCGATGACCTTTGGCTCGATCTCATCGACGTCACCCGAGGGCTCACCGCTCGGCACCTACAAGTGCTTGAGCTTTCCGTCGGGGGCACGGTGGGCGTGGCGACGGAGGCGATCGCCGTCGAGGGGACGAACGTCGTACTGACTCGGCAGGTCGCGGTCCGGCCACGGGTGTACGAGATCGCCCGTCAGCTCGGGCTCCCCACCATCGACGCCATCAAGCTGCTCCGTGAGGCGAGGGCCGTCGTCGCCGGGAACCTGGGCCGCATGCGCCGGGAGGCTCGAGGATGAGCGTTATCTGGGGCTGGAAGATGATCGGGGCTCACCTGGGACGGAGCGGAAGCTGGGCCAAGCTTCATCAGGGCCGGCTTCCCGTGCGCAAGGTCGGCGGAGGCTGGTGCACCACGACCGAGGAGCTAGACGCCTTCCTCGGCGTGCCGGTGTCTCGGGTGGACAGCGCCGAGCTCGCGACGGCTGCGAACCCGAGCCGCCCTCGACTCGCCTTGGTCCCGGCTGACGGGCCCACACCCGTCGCCAGGGAGCCTCACGGGGACGAGGAGCCGGTGCGGCGGTACGACTGCCAGAGCTACGGCGCGTGCCTCTCCGAGGCCGCTGATGCGGGCTGGCCGTCGTTCGTGTGCGGCGACTGCTCGAGGTTCGAGCCGCTCACGCCGGAGGAGCGTGCCGATGATCTGCCGGGGCTCGTGGCACTCGCTCACGTGGCTACGCAAGAGCTGGCGGCCCGCACGGTGGGGCTGGCCCGATGGGCACAAGCGCGGAGGACGAAGGCATGTTCGATGACGACGAGGACGACGACCGAGACGAGCCAGAGCTCGAGGACCTCAAGCGCCGGCTGATGTTGGCGCTGCGGAACATCGCCCTCCGGCTGATCAAGCGGCGGGTGGTGCACTGATGGCCGGCCAGCGCGGGCGGGGCCGAAACGCGAAGTCCATCATCCAGCACGAACCAGACATCGACCTCCCCGACATGGGCGAGGACGACGTCAGCATCATCGCCTTCATGCGGGCGGTCACGAGGGCGGTCGCCCGCCGGCAGCTCGACGCGCGGGTGGCCGATTCCCTCAGCCAGTCCGCCCGCGTGGCCCTCTCCGCCGTCCGCCACCGGGACACCCGGGCCGACCTGTTCGAGATGCGGCAGCTCGTGAAGGACGCGGAGAAGACCATCCGGTTCGGCGAGGCCTGCATGCTGGCCGACCGCCACCACGTCCCACGGCCAAACTTCGACGAGTGGACCCACAACTCCCCCATGCCCGAGGCACGGGAAGACGAGGAGGAGGGCGACGGTCCCTCCTCCGGAACGTCGGGCACAGGAGTGCAGGAGTGAGAACGCCACGGATGGGCACCTAGGGCGGTCTAGGTCCCCGTCCTGAGCGTTTTCCCTGTGTGCCTTCCCTTTTCGGGAGTCGCAATGTAGCGAGAGG
>Ga0196964_10001003_pt1 | contig 15065 bp, 6 predicted proteins | sample S1_10metaG_FD_148615 | JGI IMG/M metagenome (GOLD analysis project Ga0196964, IMG submission 148615) | Soil microbial communities from Anza Borrego desert, Southern California, United States - S1_10 | ecosystem: Environmental > Terrestrial > Soil > Desert | place: USA: California | collected...
TTCCGCAGTCCGAGTTCGCGCGGCGCTTCGAAACTGAACTGCCGCCGCAGCGCGTCAATCTTGGCGTGCCACAGCAAGCTTCCCATCCGGCGAACCCACTGCCGACACCGGCAGTTGCTGCGCCGACCCCGGAACTTCGCGCGCAGCAGAACGAAGAACAGCAACGCCTCGCGCGCTTGCGGATGCTTGCCATGTTCGAGCGCAACGTCAACATCTGGCGCTCGTTCAGCATCATCGTGACGAGTTTCACGATCGGCTGGTTGTTCTACCTTTCTTTCACCGAGTCCTTCCAATCCGAGCCGCCGTGGCCGGCGATCATCTTCAACATCACGCTGATCTACGGGCTATGGCGCGCCAGCCGCGAGATGAAGAACGGCCCACACATGATGTTTATCGCGGCAGGCATTGCCATCGTTCTCTGCATGCCGCTCAACTTGAAGCTCGGCATGATGGCGGTGACGCCCGAAATGATGGACATGCTGAAGAAAAACGCGTCTCCGGGCACGCCAGAGATGACCGCTGAGCAGATCCGCGCGTTCATGTTGGTGCTCTTCACCTTCGCCGGCGCGGTGTTCTCCATCCCTCTGTGGATCACTGCGCTCAAGGTCGCGGCGCTCCAGAGACTGCGCGCTGCCACGCGCGCCGCTGAAAAGGATCGCGCGGAAACATGAGGCACGGCAACGCCACGCTGCTGTCGCTGGCGCCCGTGACGATGACCTTCCTGGCCGTCAACGTGCTCTTGCATTTTGTGACCACGGCGCGCCTTGAGGAGACAGGCACCTGGCAAAGCCTGCCCATGCTGCACCGCGAGCTGATCTGGGAGGGCGAATGGGCGCGGTTGATCGTTCCCGTCTTCCTCCACGGCGGCGTGATGCATTTGTTGATGAACTCCATCGCCCTCTACCAACAAGGGTCGGCCGCGGAGGTCCACTTCGGGAGTTCCAACTACGGTACGCTATACCTTCTCAGCGGGATCGTCGGCTGTTGCTTCAGCAGCATGTTTGGCGCCGGCCGCGCCGTGGGCGCATCAGGCGCGCTCTTCGGCGTCATGGCGGCCGAGGTTGCCGTCGAAGTTTTCAAAGCCCCCGTTTTAAGGAACGCGTGGAAGCGAAGCGAAGTGCGCACCTCCATGGCGTGGCTGATGCTCTTTTTCCTGATGGGCGTCTCAGGCCTGATGGGATCGCGAATCGACAACTGGGGACACTTCGGCGGCATGGTTGCCGGCGGATTGCTCGGCGCATTCTTTGAACTGTGGCGCACGCGGAAGCGCGTCGGCTTCCCTCTCTTCGCAGCGACGCTGCTCAGCATTGCCGCGTTGATTTGCGTGACGCGCTGGTCGTTCTTCAGCCCGGCCTATCACATTCACCAGGCGTGGCTAGCCGAAGAGGCCGGCCGCACAGACGAAATGGACCAGGAACTGACGCACGCGCTCCGTTGGGCGCGAATCTGGAACAAGGAGCGAACCGTCGCGACGATCATTCAGTATCACAACCTCGGGAGCTGGAAGCTTGACACCGTCCGACTGGCGCCGCGCGGCTACCGCGACTTGGAGCGATGGGCCGATGGCGCCGCCGCAACAATGGACAGACTGCTCAGGGGCGAGAACATCGAGCCCGTCACGGAAGAGCCGTGATCAGCGCCTACCCCTGCCGCCGTATGGATACGTGGCGGTGACCGTCGTGCTGATGCCACCGCGCGCGTTAAACTCGCCTATGAGAGTCATGCGCCGCGGACGGCAGCTCTTCACGAAATCATCCAGGATCGCGTTCGTGACGTGCTCGTGGAAAATCCCGCGGTTGCGGTAGCTCTGCAGATACAGCTTCAGACTCTTGAGTTCGAGGCACAACTTGTCCGGCACGTACGTAAGCGTCAGCGTCGCGAAATCCGGCTGCCCCGTCCGGGGACAGACGGCCGTGAACTCGGGCGCGACGATCTTGATCTCGTAATCGCGATCGGGATGGCGGTTGGGAAAACACTCGATCGGACCGGTGTCGACGGAGACTTCTCGTGCGGGCGCTTTCATGGCGTCTGGCGGCTCTCTCCTTAGAAAACGGCAGTCATTGTAAACGATCAGCGAACACTCACAACGTCAGGCCGCTGCAACGCTCGACGCCGCGGCTGAGCGCTTGCTTCAACACTGGCTGCGCGCCGCAGATCAGGGCAAGACTTTTCGCACGCGTGATCCCAGTGTAGATCATCTGCCGGTTGAGCAGCCGCTCGCCGCCCTCGGACGGGAGCGCGAGGAACACTTCATCGAACTCGCTGCCCTGTGCCTTGTGCACCGTCATCGCAAACGCGAGTTCGCAGCCGTACAGCGTCTCCGCGGCAAACGAAATGTACTGGCGCTGTCCCTTTTCCCCGCGCCGCTCGAAGACGACCCGCGAAGCATTTTCATCGTCTCGCAGGCATACCCCAACGTCACCATTGAACAGCATGCGGGAGTAATCGTTCGCGGTGAAGAGCAGCGGCGCTCCGGTAAAGATCTGAGTGCGCTTCCGTCCCGGCCGGAGTAGATCAACGATGGCTTCGTTGATGGAATTGCAGCCGCAGGGCCCTTCGCGCACGAGCGTCAAAATGCGCGCTGCATGCACGAGATCAAAGACGCGCTGAATCGCTGGATCGGCGATCGCTGCGCCGACCTTCGGTGCACGGGCTTTGCGCGCCAAGTCAATGTAACCCGTGTCCTGATACGCGCGTTTGACCCAGCCCTTGAGCGCCTCGCTCAACTGCGCCGGCGTCGCGGGCATGAACCAGCAGCCGCCGTCGCGATCGTCGCCCTTGCGCGTGAGCGTGCCTCGCGCCAGAGACGCCGCGCCGCCACTGGACGCCGCCGGCGCAGGTGAGAGGTTCTCCTGCGGCGGATCAGCGAACAGGAACATCTGATTCGCGGCGTCGCGCGATTTCTTCAATCGTGCGCTCGCCGCCGGACGCACGCTGCCAGGCCGAGGCAGCGCATCGATGACTTCGTCAGCGTTGTTCGCGTGGCAGCCGATGACTGCGGCCGCAGTCTCCTGAATGTGCCTCTGCGAACGGTGATTCACTCGCAGCACCGCGACCTTGTCGCAGAGCAGACCGGGTTTGCTCTGCGCCTTCAGCTTCACGCCCGTGAGCGCTTCGATGTTCTTCGCGAATGACTCAGTGTACGCCGGCCCGGAGCTCGGAATCAGGTCCGCCAGCACGCTGCCGGCGTCCACCGACGGAAGCTGGTCCTTATCGCCGAGAAGAATAAGCCGCGTATTCGGCCGCAACGCGTCGAGCAGCCGCGCCATCAGGACAACGTCGAGCATGGATGTCTCATCGAGGATCACCACGGAATATGGCAATGGATTCTCGCGGTGATGCCAGAAACTTCCCGTCGCGGACGAATAACTCAGCAGGCGATGCAGGGTCTTCGCTTCCAACTCTGCGAGCGCCTGCGCGGGAGACTCGCCGGCAAGCGACGGCAGCCGCTGGCGGAGCGCTTCCGTCAATCTCTGCGCAGCGCGGCCCGTGGGACAGGCGAGTCCGATCTCGGCGGGCTTCACACCGCGACGCAGGTGACATGCGAGCGCCGCAACAACGACGGACGTTTTCCCGGTGCCCGGCCCGCCGGTGATAATCAGCGTCTGCTGCAGCATCGCCATGGCGCATGCGGCGTACTGATCGTCGTTCAGGCGCTGGCCGTTCTCCGCTGAAGCCAACCGAACCTGTTGCAGTACTGCTTTCAACGCTGTCTGCTCGGATGCAGCAGGTGGAAGAGAAAGACGGCCTCTAAGGAGCGTCTGCAGCCGCTCTTCGTGACGCAGGTACTTCTGGAAGTAGAGCAGCTTTCGCACGCCGACAGCTTTCAGGATCAGCGGCGCGACAGGCTGGCCCGCCTTTTCATCCGGGAACAGCGCGTTGAGCGCGCCCTTCTCAAGTTCCTGCATGGCGGCGCGAGCGAGACGCTCGACTTCCTCGGGGGCGGCCAGTCCCTCGAGACGTCGCGCGACCTCACTTTGCGACAACTCGAGGCAAACACTGCCCTCGCGCAGCGCGAGAATCGCGGCGAGCAGCAGCGCGACAGCTCCGTCGGCGCGGCTTTCAGCCATGAGGCACAGGTCGTCGAGAAGATACGCGTCGGCATCTTCAAGGCCGTTTTCAGCCGCCTGCGCGAGGAGTTCGAGCACCGGCACATTCCTGCCGAAGCGAGAAAGCCACGGGGGACCCTGGATCGACGGCTCGGGTGCGGTCATGCCTGCGAGGCCTCCGCCCTGGCCGCACCGGCTTGCGCGCGGAGATCGGAGAGCAGCTTGCTCATCTCCCACTCAAACGGCAACGGCTGATGGAAGTAGATGCCGCTTTCGCCGTCGCCCTGACGGACTCCGCGTAGATACGCATAGATGACGCCACCAAAGCTCGCCGGACCGACGCCGTGCGGGCCCAGCCACTTCTGCAGCGCCTGCAGATAGATCCGGTATTGCAGGTCATAACGGCGCGCAAACACGTCACGCTTGACTTCGGCCGGCGTGTACGCCGGCAGGGTGTTGCTCTTCCAATCGAGCATGTAGTACTTCCCGCCTGCGCGCATGACGAGGTCGATGACTCCGGTCAGAAACCCGCCGTCCGCCGCGAGGTCCTCGGGAACTGCGCTGAAGATGTCCGCCGCCCACGGCAGGTGGAACTCGATCTCGTGTGAGCGTTCCGTCGCCGGAATGTCGCACAGCGTCGATCCGTCAAGCGCCTTCAACGGCGCGCGCAAGACGTTGTGGACGAGCTCAGCGGCGCGCGCAGTCAGAAGTTCGCGCTCCTTTACTTTCGGAAGGTGGCGCTTCAGCACGCCCTCTATCAAGTCCCGCGCGGGCGCATCATCGAGCAGGTCCTCCGGCGTGGGCGCGTTCTTGACCGCGGTCCAATCCAGTTCTTCCAGAATCAGGTGCATCGCCTCGCCGCTCTTCGGTCCCTGCGGCAGCGCATCTTCCGAACGGGACGTTCGTTTTTGCTCATCAGGCACCTGTTCGTCATCGTCGCGATCTGGGCGCTCCTGGTCGTCCATGCGCAGCTTCGGCGCTTTACGCGCATGAACCAGGCCCGTGTACGAATGCGTGCGCAGACGCCGGCCGGCGACACCGGCGAGTTCACTTTCCAGCAGCAGCGGCACGGGAAGAGCCGCGTTGCGCTGCGACTTCGCGTCCGCGGGAGGCAGCGGCTCCGCTGGTTCCTGAAGGACGCCTCCAGCGTCGCGTATGCTTACATCAGGACACGCGGGCATGCGCTGGATGCAGCGACAGACGTGCGCGAGCGCGCCGCCCCAGCGCTCGTCGCGCGCCTTTCCCTGGAAATCGGGGCTTGGCTGCCCGCCCTGCGCTGGCACGTACAACTTGAACATCGCGCGCGTCATCGCAACGTAGATCAATCGTTCCTGTTCATACGCCTCTTCCTGCCTGCTGAGTTGCTGCGCGGCCGGATCCGACGCGAGGTCGAAGACAACCTGCTCGTTCTGGTGGTACTTGGCGTAAGGGTCTTTCTTCTTCGGAGTGTAGCCGCCGGCGAGAAACACGATCGGGAACTCGAGTCCCTTGCTCGCGAAGATGGTCATCAGCTTTACAGCGGGCCGTTCGCTCTCCAGCGGATGAAGATTGCTCTCATCAAAGTCCGGCAGATTGCGCTTGCTGCGAAGCAGTTCCCGGACCTCGCTGATATCAAGACCATTTGCGTACGCGTCCTGCGCGAGGGTGTGCGCAATGAACCGCCAGTTCGCGACGCGGCGCGCGCCATCGAACTCTCTGGCTTCAGCCGGCAGCAGCCCAGTGTCTTCGAGCATCGATCGAAAGAGCTCGGCCCAATCCATCCGGCTGCACAGTTCACGCCAGCGCTGAACAAGCGCCATGAACGGATGGTCCGTGCCGATTTCATCCAGAGCGCGCGTTTCCTGAGGCAAGACGCCGAAGAAGCGCGTCAGCAGCATCTTCCGCCAGGCCGCACTGTCTTCAGGCTCGGCCAGGGCGCTGAGGGCGTACCACATGTGGACGGCCTCGTCGGACGACCACATCTGCGACTTCTTGTAGAAGGTGTAAGGAACCTTCATCGCCCGAAGCGCGTCTTCGATCGGCGCAGCCTCAGCCCGGCGGAAAAATAGAATCGCGATGTCGCCGGCGGTAATGTCGCGTGACGTTTCACGGCGGGTGAAATGAATCGCCGGCTTCTTGAGAAGCCGCGCGCATTCGGCCGCGATGAACTGCGCCATCTCGCACCGCGCTCTGCCGCCGGAAACCTCCGACCCGAAGCGGATGATGCTGAGCGCGCTGCGGCCGCTGTCATCCCGATCGAGCCGCGGGCAATCCGCGGCCTTCGCTGTAGATACCTGGGTGTAACCGATATCAGGCCGCGTCAGCAGCCCGCCCCCGCCAAAGAAAGTGTTCAGCGCATTCTTCATTGCGACGCTGATTCGATAGCACGTCGTCAGCGGGAGAACGGTGCCGTTGTTGCGGAAGAACTCGCGCGCACGCAAATAAGTATCCACGTCGGCGCTGCGGAACGCATAGATCGCCTGCTTCGGATCGCCGACGGCGACGAGTGCGTGCTTATTGTCCCCCGCCTGAAAGAAGACCTGCCTGAATATCTCCCATTGAACAGGGTCGGTGTCCTGAAATTCATCGACGATCGCTACTCGGTACTGTCCGCGCAGACTCTCGATAACGTCCGGCGCATCCGTGCTGGAAACAGCTTTGTGAACGGTGGACAGCAGATCATCGTAGCTCTGCAGGCCCCGCTCCTGCTTGTAGGCGTGCATGCGCTGAAGCACACCGGTCACAGTTTCGGCGCTGAGACGAAACTGGAACCGGTTGAGATCGTCACGGAGTTGATTGAGTTCGCGACCGAGCTTTTCGAGCGCTTCTATCTTCACGCCGAGGGCATCTTTGGCGGCAAGAAACGGCGCTTCGAATCCCTTCAGCTTCTTGTATGGCGCTGACTCGCTCGCGTCGAGAACGAGCGCCTCAAACTGATTGAGCAGGTCGGGGGCCGCCCAGCGCTGGTATGCCAGTTCCACGACAGGGATGAGGATGCGCTTAATGATCGAGTCGCGCGTCTGCGGCGTCATCTTCAATGCGGCGTATTGCCTGACGACCGGATGCTCTCGAGCTTCGCGCTCGGCGTCCTCGACTCCGGTCATGAACTCCTGCAACGTTTCGTTGAGGCGCGTTTCGAGGCTGGCCAGCGTCTCGCCCGGCGGCACCTGCGGCCGCAAGGCATGGTTGAACTCAGGGTTAAAACGCGCAAGCACCTGGCTCGCGACGGCCTCCCACAACGCAGCACCTTTCTTCTCGTCACACCATCTGGACATCTCGAGCACCGGCAACAGGTCAGTGCTGTAGCGGCGCGGCCACTCCCGGCGCTGAAACTCGCGCAGGCACGTTTCGGTGATGTCTGCGTTGTCGATCATTCGCGCCTTCGCGACCGACCCGGCAAGCGGATTCTGCCTCAGCACACGCTGGCAGAATCCGTGGATCGTGAAAATCTGCGCCCGGTCGAACGATTCGATCGCCTCCTTGAGCGCCTGCTTCTTCGGGCTGTTTGACAGCCGTTCCTCAATGCCGCGCCGGACCCGGACTCTCAGTTCGCCAGCGGCCTTTTCCGTGAAAGTGACGAGCAGGATTTCATCGAGGCTGATCCCGCTCTCCAGCGCGGCGACAACGTATTGAACGATGCTGTACGTCTTGCCCGTCCCGGCGCTGGCTTCGAGCAGGATGTGTTGATTCAGCGGCAGGCTCATGGTTTTCTTCCTCCGCTGGGAGGCGGCTGCTTGTGCCACATCTGGTGAAGCAGCCTGAAGCGGCGCCGCACCTTCTGGAACGCATCCTCGACGGGATTCACACGAATGAGTTCGGCCGCCCTCAGCCGCGGTGTGCCCCACTCGTAGCCGTCCTGCGCCTCGAGAATGGCTTTCTTTAACGACGTTGTATATGCCGATCCGCTGAGTTTCGGAGCGTCAGTAGTGTACGCAGCCGCGAGATCCTGATCATCGCGGACCACTTCAAACGGAATGTGCTCGAAGCACTCAGCATCGCACGCGTCTATCACGAGCTGCTCGAGGTACTTGCGAGCGTCCGCGGCCGGAACCGTGCGGCACAGAAACTCGTCGCTGCCCTTGTCCGTGCAGAAGACGAGTTCTAGCGCGTGGCTTCCCGTCCAGTCACCGGACGATCCATGCTCGCCACCAGCGGTCCCCGACTGTAGCGCCAGGAAGAAGAGCAGCGGCTCGAAGACATCGCTCGACAGCCGCTCCTGTCCCGGAACTTTCCCGAAGCACTGCAGGTCCAGAAGCGTCAACTGGCGTTCGCCGCGCCAGACGAGCGGCCAATCGCCGCTCACGACGGCCCGGCGATCTTCACCTGCAGGGCCCGGGGGTAGTGCAAACTCCAGCGGCGGAAAGCGAATCGTGGCATTCGCGGGCTGCGGTGCGGTTCCGATTTGGACGGCTCCGATGAACGGAGTCTTTCGCGCGGCCACGACTGTCTTGAGGTCGCCGTCAACTCGCGAGCGCATAATGCGTTCGAATCGGCGCTGCTCCACCTCGGCGAAGACGCCGTCAGGCGCTTCGCCGCTCGCGCCGCGTGTGCGGTTGAGCTGCTGCAGCCGCGCCTGCCAGCCGGGCTCGTTTCCCTGCGCAAACTCTGCGGCGCACACGGCCAATTCCCGCTTCAGAAGCCACTTTGTCAGCCACTCTTCCGTATAAAAGGGCTCCTCGTCACGCTCCTCTCTTTCGTACTCGTCCTCTATCCTGAGGTGGATCTGCAGCGCAATCGACGCGGGGTCACGCAGGTACTTCGCCAGCTTGCTGAGCGTCAGGTGAATGGTCTGGCTGCCGGGACCAGGCTGGATGACACCGGCGCGTTCACGCAGCGTCTTCTCCGGCGGAAGAGCGTCGGCTTTCTTTTCGTCAGGCGGCTTGAGCCATCCCAACTCGCGCGCGCTCTTGATCAACCGCACGCGCTCACTGTTCCACACGGTGACTGCGGCGCGAGGCTCGTCGGCACACAATTGCGCCGGATCGCACGGATCGAGACTCGCCTTCGACTCCTTGAGTTCTCCTCCATCGAGGACATCGCACTTCAGCCACTCCATCAGTCGCGTGAGAAGACTTGAGGCATAACGCTCCTCGTCTTTCTGCAGATCGCGGCAGGAGTAGCTCAGATGCGCGGATTGTTTCGCGCCGAGCAGCGCATCCAGAAACTGTCCGCGCCCGTTCGCGCTTGCGCTGATATCGACCGGAAGCGTTTTCGCCTCGCGCAGATCAAATCCGCTGCGCACGTCCGCGGGCGGGAAGACGCCCTCGTTTAGACCCAGGATGTGAAGCACGCGCGCCGGCACCGCTCGATACGAATGCAACGGCGCCACGACAATACCGCCGGTATCGCCGCCCGCTGTCGCCGACGTTTCTTCCAGCACGCTCCTGATCACATCCACTATCGCCGTCAGCGGCAGGAGCGACTGCGGGCGGCGGACCGCGTCAAACGCCTCCAGCGCCGACAGCGCGCGCAGCACGCGGTCGCGGACAAGCGCTTCATCCGCGCGATCTTCAGGGATCGCCAGGAAATCCGCCGACAACGCGCGAATCTGTTCGATCCAATCCGCGCCACTGCGCTCGCGGCGGCGGAAATCAATCAGGCGCGGCAGCAGCTCTTCAATACTGCGGCAGAACGTGCCGAGACACTCGTTCTCAGAACTATCGAGGTCCGCATACGGGAGAACGCCACGATAAGGAACGATGTCCGGATCGTCGCTGTCCGTCTCCATCACACGGCCCAGGCGCAAACGCTGCAGCGCGAGCTTCCATGAATAGAGCCGCGAGTTCGTGTAACCGAGTTCCGCCTTGTCCTCGCGATCAAAACCGTGATACACGGCCAGTCGTTCGGCCCACTTCAGCCAGACAGCCGCCTGCGAGCGCTCGATTCGCAAGTTCGCCAGAAAACACGGATTCAGCAGCACGCGCATGACCTGCGAACGCCGGAGACCTTCGAGCGGCAGTTCGAGCATTCCCAGTAGCGCCTGCCCGTACGCGGCCATTCCGGCGACGCTGCCGTCGGTGAAGACCAGGGAGAGCGGCGCGGCTCGGCGCTCCCGCGCGTCGGCAACGCGCCGGTCGAACACGGTCTGCAGCGCGGGACGGTATAGATCCATGTCGCTGACCAGAATCGTCACGTCGCTCTGCCGCAGGCCTTTGTCCGCAAGCAACTGCGCCGCGATCGCGTGATACGCGGTCTCCACTTCGCGGATGATGCCGGGACAAGCCACGACCTCGACCGTCTGGTCGAGCTTTGATTTCGGAAGCTTCTCGCGAGACCTCAACAGAGACTGCTGTGCGCTTTGTAGCAGCGTCTGAGGCGGCTCGGTCCGAGAGGGGAGATACACCACATCGAAGGCGCTCGGCTTCTCAGGCGGAAAGAGTTCTGCAAGCCGCCACAACGCGGCGGCGGCAGCCGCGCCCCATGATGCAAGCGGTGTCTGTTCCGAACGAATGCGCTCCGAGACATTCCGCATTTCGACGCCGATCGCCTTCGGACTGAATTTCGAAGCGTCGAACCGATTCGCGAGCACCGAGTGGTGGTAGATCTGGATGTTCTGGCGTTCGCCAATCCACCGCAGCAGCCGCACGTGGTACGCAGAAATCTGTCCAATGCCGAAGAGATGAATGGGGAGCACGTCTGTCTTCGCCGGCGCTTTCTGCAGCTTCGGGTCGAAAAGAACTTCATTCGCGAACTGCGGCAGTGTTTTGCAGGCCCGCTGCAGCGAGAGGCCTAAACGCGCGCGCAGTCCCGTTCCTTCTTCAATGATGCGCCTGAAGATGTAGCGCTGGCATTTCTCCATCGCCTCGAACTGCTTCGCGCCGCCGAGGTCAGCGGGCTTATCGAGCACCCAACGGGCGATGTACTCGTCCTGGCGGTGGTACTCATAATCGCGGATCAAACGCGCGAGGCGGTCGGCGCAATCCCACGCCCGCCGCCAGAAGACCCGCGATTTCTCGGGGGCGACGGTGAGTTCCTTCTCCTCGCCGGGAACGAGATAGCGATTCAGAATTTTCAGCTCCGGCCGGCGGCGCTCCTCGGGATCGATCAGCAGCGCGAAGACCAGCATGCGGTAGCGTTCGTGGTCGAGTTGCTCCAGTCGCGCTTGCGGCTCCGCGGAATACTTTTGCATGGTCCGCCAGAGCGCATTTTCCAGATATTCGAACTCAATCTGGATGGCGATGCCTTGCCGCCGGGCGATTTCGCGCTGCAGCCAATCGCGCACGGAAGCGCTCGGCACCACGATGCGAGATGGCTCGAATGGGGAGACCTTCGTGCGCTCGGAAGCGAGTTGTTCCAGCAGGCTCGCGAGCAGCGGCTCGATCTCGGCGCTGAGCAGAAAGCGGCTCTGAAGCTTCGACGCGCCGGCCATCAGACCACCTTCACTTCGCTGCGTCCGCCACCGCGGGGAATGACCCGCACCTGCGCCCCGATTCGTTCCGCCAGCCCCGGCACATGCGAGATGATTCCTACCTGTCGCCCGCCGGCCTGCAGCGCATCCAGCACGCTCAGCGCGGCCTCGAGAGTATCCACGTCAAGCGAGCCGAAACCTTCGTCGATGAAGAGCGATTCAATACGCGTGCGCCGGGCCGCCATGGAGGATAGCCCGAGCGCCAGTCCTAGCGACACCAGAAAACTTTCCCCGCCGGAGAGTGTATTGATCGCACGGCGCTCCTGGCCCATGTCGAGGTCGACGATCTGCAGATCCATGTCCGTGCCGGGGGTTCGTTCGAGGCTATAGCGCGGCGCGAGCTCCTTCAAATTCCGATTCGCATGCGCCAGCAGCAGATTCAGCGTCAGGCTCTGCGCGAACGTGCGAAACTTCTGCCCGTCCTTCGATCCGATCAGCCCCGAGATTCCTTCCCACAGCTCGAGCTTCTTCTGCTGTGTCGCGATCTGTGATGAAGCGGTCTGGAACTGCTGCCGGCGGTCGCGCTCGAGCGCCCTCATGCCGACCTTCTTCTCTAGGTTCTGACGGATGCTCTGCAAATCCGCCTTCAGAGCTTCGCGCCGCTCTTTGATTTCGTCCGGCGAGTATTCCGGCGGCTTCGTGCCTTCGTGCGCTTCGCGCGCGCGAATGCGCTCTTCCAGCCGTATCTTCGCTGCGCTGCACTCACGAAGCACGCGCTCGCCCTCATCGACAGACTTGCCATTCAGCAGTGCGCGCCGCTCCATTTCGAGCGCGCCGACTTCATCTACGCGCCGCTTCGCGGCTGCCATCGCTTCCGCTTCCAGCGCCTGCTTCTCACGGAGAGAGCCCTCACGCGCGAAAACCTCCGGACGCACCGCATTGAGCTTAGATTCGCACTTCTGGAGTTCGCGCTGCTGCTCCAGAAAGCGTGCCGTTTCATGCTCGCACCTCGTGTGAAACTTCTGGCCGTCGGCCGAGAACTCGCGCTGCCAGTCGCGCAGCCCCTCGAATGTGGGTTCCAGTTGCTCAACGGCCTCTCGTTCTGTCTTTGAAGCTGCAGCGGCCTGCTCCTCGCCGTGCCTCACCTCAGATCCCAGGCGTTCGGCGCGCTGAAGCGCCAACGTCGCCTGCTCCACCGCCTCTGCGTTCTTCTTCTGAGCGTCTGTCCAGTCGGCGACGGCTGCGCTGTACCGCTCGGCGGCTGAACGCGCGTTCTTTTCGATTGCTTCCAGCGCCTGAACGGTTTCCGCCGCTGCATCGCGTTTGCGCTGCAGATCATCACCGTTTGCGTCGCCTGGAGCGTCCGGGACTCTCATACCCTTCAAACGCTCGCAGCGCTTCCGCCACGCTTCTGTGGCAACCGTCGCTTCCTTTTCATGCTCGGCCGCACGCTCTGCCGCTCGCTCTGCCTGTCTCTGTTCTTCGGATCCGCGCGCGCGAGCGCAGGCCTCGTCGGCATTGAGCGCCTTCAGTTTCTTCTGCAGGTCATCGGCCTTGCGGCGATGCGTCTTCTCGAGTTTCACACCGGCATCATTGTGCTTCGCGAGCGGATGCTCGGTCGAACCACAGAGCGGGCACCTCTCGCCAGGCTTGAGCCGCTCGCGATGCTCTTCGAGACTCAGCGCCGCCGTGATCCAATCGAGCTCGCGCTGAACTTCCTGCAGCTTCTCCTCGAGCGGCACCGCCTCACTTCGCGCTGCATCAGCCGCCACCAGCGATTTCTCCGCAGCTGCTCGATGCGCGGTCGCAGCGCCCTGCTCCTGCTGCGCGCGATCTCGTGAACGAATGAAATCCTGAAGCAGCCGGCAGAGTTCCTCGAGCGCCGTCGCCTGCTTGCGGGCCTTGTCGAGCTCTGAAGGATTTGCGTCCTTCTCCGCTCGCTTCTTCTCTGCTTCGGCGGCCGCGAGCGCCTCCTGGGCATCCGCGCAATTCTTCTGAAACGCCTTGCTGTTCTTTTGCGCTTCAGCCGCGGACTTCCGCGCAAGCTCCAGGTCTTTGCGAAGCGCGTTCAGTTCCGTGGCAATCCCGTGCGCCTTTGTCCTTGCCGTGAGCGCCTGCTTCAGAAGCTGCTGCACAAGCGGCCACTCCGCGGCCGCGCGCGACCAGGCACAGTTGTCCTTCAGCCAGCGTTCGAGCGCATGCGCATGCGTCTCGATGCTCGTCAGGTCTTTTCGCGCCGCGTCTGCTTCGGCGGCCGCGCTCTTCATCGCTGTTTGCGCGGCTTCATAAGCCACGCGGCTTTCGCCGAGGAGTTTTCGAGCACTTCCGATCTGCAGATCGAGCTCCCGCGCACGCGCGAGTTGCGTCACGAACTCCGCGCGTTCCGGCAGCGCTGTTGTCATCGCCGCAAGCGCCGTCTCGAACTTCCGGAGATCGTCTTGCGCGCGGCGTTCATCCGACCGCAAGCGGTCAAGCTCCGTGTGCCAGCCCAACTCGCGCTCGCAGCGCTGCATCTCTGTGTTCAGCCGCGCTTCTTGTTCCTGCTGCGCAGTAATGGAGGTCTCGAGTCCTTCGAGCTCCGCATCGCTGAGCATCAGCGCCGGCAGACTCTTTTGCAGCGCTTCCAGCCGTAAGCGCTGTTCCTTCGCGGTCTCGAACGCCTGGCGCGAGATCTCGCTGTAGATCTCCGTCCCGGTCATCGCTTCGAGCAACTCCGAACGTTCGTGCTGGCTCGCCTTCAGGAACGCGGCGAAATCGCCCTGCGCGAGCAACACCGAACGACAGAACTGGTCGTAGGTCAAACCCACGAGCGACTCGATCAGCTTCAGCGTGTCGGTCGTGCGGCTGAGATGTTTCGGGCGCTGCATCGGAAGCTCAAGAAGCTCGAGCGAAACTTCCTGCAGCTTTCCGGCGGCCTGGTTCCGCGAACGCCGCGCGCGCCACGTTGCCCGGTACGTTCGTCCATCGCTCGCCGTGAAGTCCACCTCAGCGAAGCCTTCACCTGCGCCGCGACGCAGAAGATTGCGCGCGTCGCCGGAGCTGACTTCGCTTTCCACCGTGTCCGAAGACTTGCCGCCGCGCCCACCCAGACGAGGCGTGCGGTTGTACAGCGGCAGGCAGAGCGTATCGAGCAGGGTCGACTTTCCCGCGCCGGTCGGGCCGGTGATCGCGAACAATCCGGCCGCGCCCAGCGGGCCATCCGCCAGATCGACGCTGAAGTCGCCGGCCAGGCTGGCCAGATTGCGTCCGCGAATCGCCAGCACCTTCATACAGTGACGTCGGCTCCATGCTGCGCGCGCTCGATCAGGTTGCGGAACTCAAAGAGCCACTCTTCCGGCGGCGGCTGTTTGTACTGGCGCTCGTAGCAGCGCCGGAAGACCTCTTCCGGCTCGAGTTCGGCGAGATTCTCCACCGTCTCGCTTTCTGCCAGAGGAACACCCGTTCCCGTGTACTGAACGGTGATCTTCACAAGCCGTGGTGCGCGGCCTTCAAGCGCCTGCTCGATCTGGCGCCTCAGGCCCGGTTCGAACTGCGGCAGCGAGACGCGCACCTCCAGGAAGGGACGCGCCTCCTCTTTAGCGGTGATTTCAAGCACTGGCAGCGCCTTCAGCAAAGGCAGCACCTCGCTGAGTTCCTTCGCACTCTCCGGCACAGTCATCAGTTCGACCTTGCGGGGAACTTCGAGCGCG
>Ga0196964_10001004_pt1 | contig 15035 bp, 13 predicted proteins | sample S1_10metaG_FD_148615 | JGI IMG/M metagenome (GOLD analysis project Ga0196964, IMG submission 148615) | Soil microbial communities from Anza Borrego desert, Southern California, United States - S1_10 | ecosystem: Environmental > Terrestrial > Soil > Desert | place: USA: California | collected...
CGGGAGATCAGCTGATCGGTATTCATATCAGCGACAGTACCGGGCGATGGCTGGGATTCGAATGGGTAAATGTAAAAGCCGATAAAGAACAAATCGTGGATGAAGGCCCTGAAAGCGGCGAGGGCAATTTGAAATTGACAGTGGGGGGCAGTGAAACTAGTTGTAACGAAGCAGGTAAACGAAACACGTTTGACCTGAGGAATGGAGAAAATAATTCGAAGATCCTTGTCGTAATGGGTCGTTGTTCCGGTGAGGGCTCTGTGCTGATAAGGGTTGACTATTTTAAAGGCGTTGGCGTGTATCCTGTGCACGAGGTTTCACGCTGGTATTTGAATAACGAAACCTGGGAACAGGCGTCGGGAAAACTAACCGTCAAGAAATGGAGTAAAAAGGATCGCTATTCATCGGCGGATGACACGTTCTATTGCGAATTTGATTTTACTGTAAAAAACACCGCCGGGGAATCGAAATCAATCACAGGCTCATTTAATGCTATTTACAAATAGAAGAGCCTTTGCAAGTTCGACCGGGGAAAAATCCTTAAAGGATTTCTAAAATGATTGAACGGCCCTTCAGCTGTTCTCATAAGTGATTGAACCCGATAACCTTCCGTATTAACAATTGGCATCTTAACATTTACACATCTCCATGGCATGCTTTTCCCATTATTACAAGTGTAAGAATGATCATTATAAAAAAAACAAATTAACTATGAAAAAAGCTTTACTCTTTATCTCAATTTTCGCTCTCATCCTTGCAGCTTGTAATACCAGGCCGCAGGTTCAGCAGGCACAGGCCCCTGCGTTCGACACAGCTGGCCTCGCCAGTTTCCAGGAATGGAAGCTGATGAATGAAAGAGCCGAACTGGCAAAATTCCAGCAACAGCAAACAGCGGTGGAAGAAGCTGCCCCGGTTGTTTATAAAACAAAAGCACCGGTAAGAAAGGCAAGAAAGCCCGCGCCTGTAAAAAGAACTCCTGTTGAAACAGACAACAATGGTTCAAACGATAATACCGGCAACGGTGATGTCGTGAATACAGGAAACACAGGTTCAGATAATGGTAACACCGGTTCTACTGGTGATACCCAGGAACCCGCACAGGAGAAAAAAGGCATCAGCAATGCTGCCAAAGGAACAGTGATCGGTGCAGCGGGTGGTGCTGTGATCGGCGCTGTGATCAATAAAAAGAACAGGGTTCTTGGTGGAGTTATCGGCGGTGTGATCGGTGGCGGTGTGGGTTATGGTATCGGTCGTAAGATCGACAAGAAGCAGGAAGAAGCGAGTAATTAAGAATCGATTATTATTGAGTCCCCCTCTAAGCTTGACGAAGAGCCAAAAGGAGGGGGACTTTTATTTTATGTGAGTTAGTGATCAATCGTCATCTACTTTAATAAATGTTCCATCTTCGCCAAACTCAACTTTCATTTTCTGACCATTCATCATGAATTTTGCTTTATAGGTCTTTTTGTCACCTTCCTTTGCATCCTCCCATATTACATCAGTAGCTCCGGGGTATTTTGCCTTAAATGATGATGTTACACCTGCCGGCACATCTGAAGCAGCTACGGTTTCCTTCTTGGATTCTGATTCAGTTTTGTCTTTACAGGCTGGCGACCAGGTAGCAAACAGGGCAATGAGCGCCAGGGAAATGATCCGTTTCATAATTATATTTTAGTACTTATATATACAAACCAGGTGCCGATTGAACATCCTGCCTGACCCCTGCCGACCAATTTGCTTAAATTACATAACGTTCTGTCTCATGGGGCGAATAAAACCTTGAAGTGCTTATTTTCATATTGCCTTTTCTTCCTTTTGTTTTCGCCGCCTGTTTCTGCGCAGAAAGTGATATCGATGACTATCGATGGGAGCATCAACCCTGCCTCCGCGGCATTTATCCGTGATGGGATAAAAAAAGCATCGGAGGAAAAAGCTGAATGTTTGGTGATTCACCTCAATACACCCGGCGGACTTCTCGCATCCACAAGAAAGATCGTCAGCGATATCCTCGATTCGCCTGTACCGGTGGTCGTCTTCGTTTACCCGGGCGGCTCGCATGCGGGCTCGGCCGGAGTATTCATCACGCTGGCTGCACATATCGCGGCGATGGCACCAGGCACAAATATCGGCGCTGCTCATCCCGTCACGATGCAGGGCCAGATGGACACTACCATGAATGAAAAAGCGACCAATGACGCTGCTGCATTTATCCGCGCTATCGCCGAAAAAAGAAATCGCAACCTCGAATGGGCGGAAAGAGCCGTGCGCAGAAGCTATTCTTATTCCGCGAACGAAGCCCTGCGCGACTCGGTGATCGACCTCATGGCGAACAATGAGCAGGATCTGTTATCACAGATACACGGACGCACCGTACAGATCGGTCCGGGAACAAAAACATTGAATACAAATAAGGCGCTGGTGGAAAAACATGAGATGAGCTTTTGGGAGAAAATATTGAACCTGATCAGCGACCCCACCATCGCTTACATTCTCATGCTGGTGGGCATGTACGGGATCATGTTTGAGCTATATAACCCGGGAGCGATGATCCCCGGCATCGTAGGCGTGATCGCACTGATCCTGGCATTTTATTCGATGCAAACCCTGCCCATTAATTATGCAGGTCTTGCGCTCATCGTTTTTGCGATCATCCTTTTCCTGCTCGAGATAAAGATCGTGAGCCATGGCATACTGGCTATAGGTGGCACCATCTCGCTCCTGCTGGGATCGATCATGCTGATCCGCTCGGAGTCGTCACTGGAATTCGTCCGGATCTCCCGCACCGTGATCGTTGCCGCAACGGTGGTGACGGCTTTATTCTTTTTATTTATCGTGGGAGCGGGATTGAAAGCACAACGGCGAAAGGGAGTAACCGGCCGTGAATCTTTTACCGGTATTACCGTAGAGGTGATCACGGCGCTCGATCCGCGGGGTACGGTCCTGGTTTCAGGCGAGATCTGGAACGCGGAATCGCTCAGCGGGAAAATTGAAAAAGGACAACAGGTCAGGGTGAGGGAAATGAAAAACCTCACGTTATTTGTGGAACCCATCACTAACACTTAAAACTTTATTATGGAAAACTTCCCTACACTCACTATCGTAATCGTATTGTTTGCGCTCAGTATTCTGTCCAGCGCCATCCGCATCCTGCGGGAATATGAACGCGGTGTTATTTTCCGTCTGGGCCGCCTGATCAGTGGCGATGGCGTTAAAGGACCTGGTCTTATTCTGCTAATCCCTGTGATCGACAAGATGGTCAAAGTAAGCCTGCGAACCATTGTCTTTGACGTACCTCCGCAGGACGTCATCACCCAGGATAACGTATCCATCAAGGTGAATGCCGTGGTTTATTTCCGTGTGGTGGAGCCGCAGAAAGCGATTGTGCAGGTGGAAAATTTTTTCCAGGCAACTTCCCAGATCTCGCAAACCACTCTCAGAAGTGTATTGGGCCAGTCCGAGCTTGACGACCTGCTTTCGCAGCGCGAGAAAATAAATCATAAGCTTCAGCAGATCATCGACGCGCAGACCGAGCCCTGGGGAGTGAAAGTGTCGAACGTGGAAGTGAAGCAAATTGATCTCCCGCAGGAGATGCAACGTGCAATGGCAAAGCAGGCCGAAGCGGAAAGAGAACGCCGATCAAAAGTGATTGCTGCCGAGGGCGAATTCCAGGCTTCCCAGCGACTTGCCGATGCAGCGCAGATCCTGGCTGATCAACCCAGCGCATTAACTCTCCGTTATCTTCAAACGCTCAGGGAAATCGCCACTGAAAATAACTCAACGACGATCTTCCCTGTTCCTATCGACCTGTTAAAACCATTCTTAAAAACCGAAGCGAAGGAAACATAAACTGAGCTTAAGACACAAGCAACGTTTAGTTAAAGGAATATAAATGAGTGCCCTGCAAGAAGCTGGCTCAGTATATTTGCAGCCCAGGCTCTTAAAAAACCAAATAAACAAATCCCAAATGCCAGGAACGTTTTTCAGTTTGGAATTTGTGATTTGGCTATTTGGAATTTAGAATTCTTTGGTCCCGTAGTTCAATGGATAGAATAGAAGTTTCCTAAACTTTTGATACAGGTTCGATTCCTGTCGGGACTACTTTCTCATTCCTCATTCCTCATCTCTTATTTCTTATTCTCAAGAGATCGCACGCAAGTCTCCGGAACTTGATATACAGGTTCCCTGCCCGACTGACATCGGTCAGGCGAGGATTCCTGTCGGGACTACTTTCTCATTCCTCATTCCTCATTTCTTATTTCTTATTCTCAAGAGATAGCACGCAAGTCTCCGGAACTTGATATACAGGTTCCCTGCCCGACTGACATCGGTCAGGCGGGGATTCCTGTCGGGACTACTTTCTCATTCCTCATTCCTCATTTCTTATTTCTTATTCTCAAGAGATAGCACGCAAGTCTCCGGAACTTGATATACAGGTTCCCTGCCCGACTGACATCGGTCAGGCGGGGATTCCTGTCGGGACTACTTTCTCATTCCTCTTTCCTTATTTCTTATTTCTTATTCTCAAGAGATAGCACGCAAGTCTCCGGAACTTGATATACAGGTTCCCTGTCCGACTGACATCGGTCAGCCGGGGATTCCTGTCGGGACTACTTTCTCATTCCTCATTCCTCATTTCTTATTTCTTATTCTCAAGAGATAGCACGCAAGTCTCCGGAACTTGATATACAGGTCATCGGTCAGCCGGGGATTCCTGTCTGGATTACTTTCTCATTTCTTATTCCTAATTTCTTATTCCTAATTTTCACCGGGGAGTACGCGAGTCTTTCTGAAGGAGTCCTTAGGACCGGAACTTGATATACATATTCCCTGCCCGACTGACATCGTTCAGCCGGGGATTCCTGTCGGGATTTCCAAGAGTAAATGGACTTACCCAAATTAACTGGAAATTTGGCTAATAAGATTAATACCAGCGTGTCAACATTGTACAGTAACCCTCAGGTACGTAGCGGGAATTGCTGAAGTTTCATCCGATCCGCTTTTGTTTTGGCTGGTAAAGAGAGCATCTAATTCTTTTTGCAGATCTGCCGCCTTACCATTTTTCTCAGCAGCTTCAAAAGCATTCATCGTGGGACCATAAAAGTTTTTGAATACCTGTACAAACTCTGCAGGTGATAATGGAGCCCTGAAAGTATAAGTGTCTTTTTCAAACGAAATATTTTCTGCCGGGATGCCTGCCTGGCCAAATCGTTCGATCACATTAGTCTCAATCCCCCAGGTCATTGGACTAATAAAACCTTCGGGTGGCGGCGGCGTGTAAGCGGAACTGATCTTCAGGATCTGGGCTACCAGCGTCGGATCGCCGGGAATCCAGTTGCCCATGGTTATTTTCCCTCCCGGTCTTGTCACGCGCACCATTTCCTTTGCAACATCAAATGGTTTTGGGGCAAACATGGCACCGAAAATACTTACCACCCTATCAAAAGTATCATCCTTCAATTCATTGAGATTGCTTGCATCTCCCTCCTGGAATACGCAATTGGTAAGGCCTTCCTCCTTAGCTCTCTGGTTTCCGGCTTCGACCAGGTTTTGCGCAATATCAACACCTAAGACTTCAGCACCTAATCTTGCCGCAGGAATTGCTGTGGTCCCGTCCCCACAACCGAGATCAAGCACTTTCATTCCTTTTGTAATACCCAGTTTGGACACCAGATCCTCACCACTCTGACGCATGGTTTGAGCAATACGTGTAAAATCCCCTTTTTCCCAAAGGGCTTTGTTTGGATTCATGTTGTTTTTTTTAATGTTAACGAATGCAGCTAATGGATCAGCCTGACCACGCAGCTTAAGGCAAAAATCCAAAAACATTGTCAAAGATATGTTTGGGAAAGTGAGATATAAAAGGTCGGGTACAATTCAAGTACTGCGACTCAAGGTGTTCAACAAAATACTTTTTTTTTCCTATGATTCCACATCCTGTAATTAAAATCAAAGCGTTTTAAACAATCCTTTAAAAAAGAAAATAGCCCCAACCGCCAGGATGCCGTAAGACACAACAAAAGCCTCTCCTGCAATGCTGAAATTAGTCCCATAAAGAATCGCCCCGATACCGCCTATTACCAAACCACCGAGCATCATTCTCCTGCCCTCAGATTTCTTTGCCTTTGCTTGTATCGGCTTGTTTTTTTCGATCTGTTCCATCATATTTTTTATCACCATGTCCGCGTCTGCATCGGTTACTCCCTGCTTTACCAGGTTGCGTTTAACAACTTGTGGGTTGAGTTTTTTCACGATCAGCTGGTCGGCCGCGTAGTTATACATGTCCTGGGAGGAGGCAAAGGAACCGTTAGATGAAGTGACCCTGGATTCTGCGGGCTTGTTCTTTTCAATTTGTACCATCATGTTTTGGATCACGCTATCCGCCTCCGCATCACTTACTCCTTTGTTCAACAGGTTACGCTTTACAGTTGGTTGGCTCAATTTTTCAACGATCAATTGGTTAGCGGCATAGTTATACATTTCCTGCATCGTGGCAAACAATCCATATTCACTCCCTTTGTTGTTTTCCTGCCTGGAGACAAAAGCATTTTCTGCGACTTTAGTATCAACTTCCACTACAGCGGCTTTCTTTTGTTTCTCAATAGCCACCAGCATATTTTGAATCACAATTTCAGCATCTGCATCTGTTACCCCGCGTTCCATTAAATTGTTCTTGACAGTTTCCGGCCCGAGATTTTGATTCATCAACTGGTTGGCCGCGTAATTATACATTTCCTGGGAGGAAGTAAAAGCTGGTTTCATGATATTTGTTTTGGTTTGCTATAGAGATGCTTTCTTATTTCTAAGTTAACATATACTGATGAATCAGGAATCGGGTTACTAGTTGCTGGTTATTGGTTACTGGCTGCTGACTGCTGATTGCTTATTGCCTATTGCCTATTAACTAGTTACCAATGGTCCTTCTCCTTTCGCGGCAATCATCTTATTTTTCCGTCGCTTATTTAACCATCTCTCAATCCCCCGCAATCCCATGGCATTCCAGGTCATATCTTTTGTAAGGCCTCCTTTTCTTGCAGCGCTTACGCCCCATTTTATATTATCGATCTCGCCAATACTATGCGCATCGGGGTTAATCGAGATCATCACGCCTTTTTTCAATGCATAAGGAATTTGAGTCCAGTCCATATCCAGGCGATATGGATTTGCATTGATCTCAATAATAACTTCATTAGCTGCACAGGCATCAATTACTTTTTTAAAATGCACAGGATAGCCGGGACGAATCAGCAATTGCCTTCCTGTCATATGCCCCAATATGGTAGTATATGGATTTTCAATGGCCCGGATCAATCGATTTGTGGCTTTTTCTTCATCCATTTTTAATAATTGATGAACCGATACGATCACGAGATCCAATTGTTCAAGCACTTCCGGACTATAATCCAGTTCACCGGAAACCAGGATATCACATTCAATACTCTTAAAGATCCGGAAGGGAGCTAACAGTTTGTTAAGCTGGCCGATCTCGTCAAGTTGCCTGGAAAGTTTTTCCTCGCGCAAACCCCCGGCATAATGTGCATTTTTCGAATGATCGGAGATCACAGCATATTCATATCCACGGCGGATACATGCCTTCACGAATTCTTCGAGCCTGTCAATCCCATCGCTCCAGCGGGTATGATTATGGACCACGCCCCGAATGTCTTTTTCCGTAATTAGATCATCCGCGGTCCGTTTGAAATTCCATTCAGCAATATTTTCACGCATGGCCGGGATAATAAACGGGAAACCTGCTTTCTTATAGATCATTTCTTCTGAAGCAAACTTTGCCTTACTGTCCAGACCCGAGAAGATCTTTTTCACGTGAGCTTCATTTCCTGTTTGATTAAAAAGCTCAAAGTAAAAATCACCCATTTTGACATGTCGAATGACAACCGGTATTTCATCAAGGGTATAAGCCCGGGTTTGTCCCTTGCCGGAGGCGAGACTAATAAGATGTTTTCTCAGCCGGGAATCTGACATCTTTTTTTCAATACCCGCAGCAATGATCTCAATAGCTCCCACCGTTAAAGCTTCTCTTCGTATTTCGCCGCACAGGCTGATCAGTTTCGTTTTGAAAAGCTTTTTCATGGCTTCCACCAGTGAATTCGCGATATCAGCTACAAATGCATAATGAAACCGTTCTTTATGACTAAAATAATCCTCAATATTTTGTATGATGTTGCTTTCAGTTTTTGCGGCAAATCCCGGGACCTGGCGTAATTCTTTATTTTTTGCTGCCTGCAATAAGTCTTCGAGATTATCGATGCCAGCAGTCTTCCATAGTATGGCCAGCTTTTTTCCCCCCAATCCTTTAATCCGCATCATTTCGAATAGTCCGGAAGGGGTGAGCTGGATCAGCTCATCGAGTACCTGAAGCGTACCGGTGTTCTTTAATTCTTTAATTAGTTTTATGATCTGCGGGCGGAATAATTCAGCCCATTTGGAAGAGTTCATCTCTACTACCGGTTCCTCCATCCTCCTCGTGCGATAAGCCGCTCCTGATAACAATACGGAAAGCCTTTCATCCTGTTGATGCAGGAGTAATAATTCGGCAAACAGACCGAACAGGCGGCTTATCTCGCTGTTGGAGATCATGCCTTATCAGTTTAAGAATTGTGCCATGTTTTTGCCCCTTTTATATTTAATGATCCAATGAATTTAGATTCCTGCTGGGAACGGCTTTGGTCACTTTATTTTCTTTCTTATTGTTCCAAATCCTGAATTCCAGCATTATCCGGCAAGCATATTGTATTGCTGATTTAATGCGTGAAAAGTTGTTGAAAGTTAACCGCGGGCTATTTTTTTTCGTTTTGCTGACCATTGTATTGTATTATGGCAGACCCATCCTGGTTCCTTTATGTCTTGCCATTTTATTAGCCATGTTAATGGCACCACTTTGCCGGAGATTAGAAGAACGAGGCTGGCACCGGGTAGCTTCCAGCGCGCTCTCTGTTTTTGTCATACTGCTTTTTTTTGCGTTAGCCATCGGGATCCTCGCGGCACAGCTGAGCAGTTTTATTCGCGATATCTCTTTGATCGAACATCGAACAAATGAACTCATAGCAACCATTCAACAATACGTGGAGAAAAAATGGGGTATTCCACCTTCCGAACAGGCTGAATTGATCAAAAGCAGGAAAAACCCGGGGGATACATTGCTCCAGCCTTATTTAAGAACGCTGTTCAGGAGCTCGTTACAAACCTTCGCGGCACTGGTCCTGACCATCATCCTGACATTCCTTTTTCTATACCACAGGGAAAGATACCAGGCTTTCTTTTTAAGATTTACCCCCGGAGAAACCAGGGAACAGAAAAACGAAATGCTGGTCAATATCAGCATGGTGTCGCAGCGTTACCTGGTTGGCAGGGCCTTTTCTATTATTGCCCTGTTCATTCTTTATACAATCGCACTGGTTCTGATCGGTATTAATAATGCGTTGTTATTAGCCGGTTTTGCAGCTTTATTCAATATTATTCCCGTCATCGGGCCTTTTTTTGCGGCAATAATTCCCTTTCTCGTGGCCCTGGTTACGGAAGACAGTTACCAGCCCGCGATTTGGGTACTGATCAGTTTTTGCGTGTTTCAATTCATTGATAACTATTACCTGACCCCTCATTACCTGGGGGGTGAAGTGAGCCTGAGCGCCATGTCCACGATTGTTATTATGATCTGCGGGGGACTGACCTGGGGAATAGCCGGCATGATCCTGTTCATACCCATACTGAGTATTGCGAAAATTGTTTTTGATTATGTGCCCGGCCTGCAACACTATTCACTGCTGATCGGTAATCCCGGTAAACGACCATCCCGAAAACTTGGCGAATGGTTCAGAAAATTAACGAGAAAGTAGATAGATCCTTTTACAGACCAATTTATCTTTCTTTGGATTGCAATCGCTGGCTGATCGCTTCTTCCAAAGAATCGGGTAACGTAGAAGAGTCATCATCGATCGCCCTCAACGCTTTCAGATCGGAATCCCAGGTGAAAATATGTTCCGTGCCATTATTGATCCTAACACTGAATCTTAATTCTCCATTGAAATCAAACGGCGTCGCTTTTACAAAATAAGGAACCTCGTCTATCAACAGGTCGAAATTCCTCTCGTCATTTTTTGGACCAGTATATTTTTCCGTCGGAGCGATGCTTCGATTATCCATTTCGGTTCTTTTCTGCGGAATAGAAGCCGATCCACCGGTAGGTTGTTTTTTTCTGCCGGAATTTGGCTTACCCCTTTTAGATGAGGGGCCACTTCTTCTTTCTGTTCTGCCTGCCATACGTATTTTTGTTATAGAGCCGCAGTAATTATGCCACCTCCCGTCACCCTCCTGAACCTGTTGTTTTTAATAGATAGTAATGATTATCTGTTTTGGCATGCTTGCTGCAACATTATAAATAATTCTTAACCTGCATTTATTGGTTTTCAACGTTTCTATGAGATATCTCCAACTAATTTTTATTGCGTGGATCTACTGTGGGGTAACATTTGCACAAGTGGATTCATTGCAGCTAAAAACCGATAGCACACTGAATGATACTATAAAGATCCCAGTGGGCGAAACACCTGAAGTGCTGAATCCATCACCGGGCTATAACAAGTATGGCGATCTATTAAATGATGATCCCGCCTATAACAAACGATACCCGGTATGGATACCGGCCCTGCGAGTAACTACGACCAATGCATTTAACTGGGCATTGGCCCGTTATTTTTTCAATTATGACTGGGCACGAATAAGTACGGATACCTGGAAAGAAAATCTCAAACATGGTTTTAAATGGGATGATGACCGGTTCGGGGTGAATTTCATCGGGCATCCTCATACGGGAAATTATTATTTCAATGTGGCCCGTTCCAATGGGTATAACTACATCCAATCATTGCCTTTTGTAATTGGTGGAAGCCTGATGTGGGAATATTTCGGCGAGAATGTACCTCCTTCAAGGAATGATATCATCAATACTCCATTGAGCGGATCGATGCTGGGAGAAATGTTTTACCGCATCACTTCAAACATACTGGACGATCGGAAAAAAGGCAGCCAGCGTTTTTTACGCGAAGCCCTGGTGGCATTAATAAATCCAACCCGTTCATTGAACAGGTTAACCCAGGGTAAATTATCGAGGGTCACTCCACATGAAGTTTACCAGAAAGAGCCGCTCAACATTATTTTGAATACCGGGATACATAAGGTGAATGCGAATAATAAATTCGGAACAGGATCCACGAATGCCATTATTAATATGCAATTGGACTACGGAGATCCTTTCGAGGTTAGGAAAAGTAAGCCAATGGATCACTTCAGGCTGCGATTGGAAAGCCGGTATGGAGACGATCAAAAACTGATCGACAATGTCATTGGATATGGTTTGCTGGCCGGAACGAATATTTCAAATGATAACTACGGAATGCTTATCGGGGCTTTTCAGCATTTTGATTACTGGAATAATAAAATCTTTGAATTGGGATCGCTTGGATTTGGTCCGGGCATTATTACCAGAATTAGGTTGGGGAACTCTGTTCAATTATATTCCAGTCTTCATATTGCTGGAGTGCCGCTGGCGGGGAATTCCAGTCGGTCGGCCCCGGATACTTCCGAATTCAGGGATTATCCATTCGGGGGAGGTTTCGAAGGTCGCATCGAAGAAACATTGAATCTCTCCAAATGGGTAAGCCTTGGTCTTACAGCCTATTATTATTGGATCTATCATTATGAGGGCATCGAGGGAAAAAGTAAGATCGGGATCATCAAACCCAGGATCTCGGTAAAGCTGTTCAGAAATCTTCATATTGGCATGGAACACCAGGTCTATTACGATAACCGGTTCATTGAAGATCTTCCTCCTCTACGTACCCGCCAAACAGAACAAAAATTTTATCTCCAGTTCTTGTTTGAAGACCGCAGATGGAAAGGGCAATACCATTGAATGTAGAACTGTAGAATGTAGAATGTAGAATTTTGAAGTTCCTTGGTCAATATTTTGGATTTTTAATTTAAGATTTTAGATTTATTTGCACGCCCTTTCCGAACATATTTAATGGTTTAAATTCATCACCGTTGCTGGTACGTTCGGGCGGGGTTTTTGGCATCCTGGTTCTTGGATCTTTTCTCCCATGTCTTTCGTAAGTTGCTTCATTAAAATAAAGGCAGGCATTGAATGAACTAGAGCTGATACAAGGCCTCAAGAATGGTGATGAGCGTGCATTCAAATTTTTGGTAGATACTTACCAGGACCTGGTTTATAATACAGCGATCAGCATCGTACAAAATGCGGAGGATGCGGAAGATGTGTCACAGGAGGTTTTTATCCAGGTATATCGTTCGATCCATAGTTTCAAAGGCGAGTCCAAATTATCCACCTGGCTCTACCGGATCACGACAACCCGTGCCCTGGACCTTTTAAGAAGCAGGAAAAGCAAAAAGCGACTTGGCTTCCTGCAGCGTCTTTTTGGGGACGGTAATGAACCTTTGATTGAATTACCAGATTTCCACCACCCCGGCATAGCGCTGGACAAAAAGGAACAGGCGGCCCAGCTGCTGAAGGCTATCGCCAAGCTACCAGAAAACCAGAAAACAGCCTTTACACTCCATAAAATGGAAAACCTGAGCTACCAGGAGGTAAGTGAGGTGATGGGAATCTCCGTTTCAGCCGTTGAGTCATTGATGCACAGGGCGAAACAGAACTTGCGAAAAATATTGGAAAAACAGGTGGAATAGGAAGGTTTTAACCCGTTTTAACGTCAAAACTATGTATCATGAAACCTGATAAAAGTCAAAGAATTGAGGAAATTTTAGGAAGCCTGGACGGCCTCAAAAGAGCCCCGGCCCCCGATTTCTTCTTTACGCGTCTTAAGGCTAAAATGGAAAGCCGCCTGGCTTCTCCTGAAAGAAGGCCTGTCTTACTGCGACCGGTGTTCGTTGTAGCCTCACTCCTGCTTGTATTATTATTAAATGCGCTTGTCGTATTAAAGTCTGGTTCTGCCGAGGAAACCGTTCTAACAGAGCTTGAGACCGAGCAATCCATTGCTGCTGATTACAGCATCAACACAAACTTAACTTACGAATTGAACCAGTGATGAAGAATTCTCTAAAGGAGTACTCACGGACCACCACGAAAATATTAACCATTGCAGTAGTTTTATTATTACTGGTGAACATTGGTATGTTGATCTATATATTCAGCGGTAAAGACCGCCCGGATCGTGGACGAGGAAGAGGGCCTTATGATAAAATGGTGAAAGAATTAAATATGACTCCCGAGCAAAAAAAGCATTACGATAGCCTCAGGGAAATGCATTTTACCACCATCCGTCCTCTCTTTGATTCCATGCGAAATACCCGCAGGGCCTTATTCAACCTGATGAAAGAAGAAACGCTGAATGATAGCCTCGTGAATGTTTACTCATCCCGGATCACCGAAAAGCAAACTCGTGCTGATCGTTTGACGCTGGAACATTTTAGAAGGGTTCGATCCATGTTCAGCGGTGAACAGCAGTTGAAGTTTGATGAATTCATTCAAAAAATGATGCAGAGTAGAGGTAAGCGTAAGGATTCATCAGATAAGAAAAGATAATCCCTGATTTACAGGAACTGATACGAGATTCGCGATAGGGGATGCAGGATTAAGCATAGATTCTTTCGATAGCATCCCGATACTTCTCCATAATTACTTTCCTTTTAAGCTTCAATGTAGGAGTCAGTTCTCCTCCATCCACCGTCCATTCGTTGGGAATAAGTTCAAATTTTTTTACCTGTTCCACCTGGTTAAAATACTGGTTGTATCGCTCCACCGCGTCCTTGATCTCACGCAATACTTTTTGATTTTTTATGATTTCCTGGTTGCCGGGATATTCTATTCCTTCTTCCGAGCACCATTCTTTTAATACAGCAAAAGAAGGTACGATCAGCGCGCCGGTAAATTTTCTTTCTGCACCCACTACGATGATCTGTTCGATCCAGCGGGATTCCTTCATCTTATTTTCTATCGGCAAGGGAGCTACATATTTTCCCCCGCTTGTTTTAAAGATCTCTTTTTTCCGGTCAGTGATTTTTAAAAAGCGGGTATTCACGAAAGTCCCGATATCGCCAGTCGCAAACCAATCATTCTTCATCACTTCTTCTGTCAGGTCAGGACGTTTGTAATAACCCATCATAATATTAGGTCCCTTGCAAAGAATCTCGCCGTCCTCCGCGATCTTCACTTCCACGTTCCTGATCAACGGACCCACAGTACCAAACATCCTGTCTTTCTCACGGTAACGGTTAACGCTGATGACCGGAGAGGTTTCGGTTAATCCATATCCTTCCATGATCACGATTTTCGCCGCCGTGAAGATCTTTAATAGTTTCACCTGGCAGGCCGCTGAACCGGTAACTATTGCCTTGATGTTTCCCCCGAGTGCTTCTCTCCATTTTTTAAACACCAGCTTATTCGCAATAGCTAACTGGATATTGTACAGCAGCCCGTTATTTCTGTTTATTTCAAATCGCCCGCCCAGTCCAAGCGCCCAGAAGAACATTTTCTTTTTAATGCCTTTCAGTGCCGCTGCTTTCGCCATGATCTTTTCATACGTTTTTTCCAGTAATCGGGGCACAGTGGTAAACAACGCTGGTTTCACTTCTTTCAAATTCTCTCCGATCGTATCCAGGCTTTCCGCATAATAAATACTTACCCCGGTAAACAAGTAGATATAAGTGACCATCCGCTCGAAAATATGATTGAGCGGAAGAAAACTTAGCGCTTTCTCATTTTCAATTCCGATTTCGTAAAAACAATCCATACAATCCAACACGTTGCTCAGGATATTCCGGTGAGAGAGCATTACCCCCTTAGGCACGCCCGTGGTCCCGGATGTATAAATGATCGTCGCCAGGTCTTCGTATTGAATTCTTGCAGAAGTTTCGCGAAGCCTTTTAATATCTTCTTCATTGATTACGCCCAGTATCTCTTTCCAGTGTTTCGCGTTCGCCACATATTCAAATGTGTATACCTCCCGTACAGTCGTTGTTTCATTTTTTATGCTTAAAACTTTGTG
>Ga0196964_10001005_pt1 | contig 15022 bp, 11 predicted proteins | sample S1_10metaG_FD_148615 | JGI IMG/M metagenome (GOLD analysis project Ga0196964, IMG submission 148615) | Soil microbial communities from Anza Borrego desert, Southern California, United States - S1_10 | ecosystem: Environmental > Terrestrial > Soil > Desert | place: USA: California | collected...
TTCACTATCGACCTCTCGTTATTGAACTATCGTTCGCTATTAACTGGGAGCAAGGAGCTGACCAAGGCGATCGCCTAATTTGAGAGTGATACTTGAGTACAATCACTTTGTTACTTGGCCAGTCCTAGCTTTTTACAGCAGCAAGGAAATTAAACCCCAACGAGTTCTTTAGCGATCGCGTCCGACTTGAACTGAATATGCTTGCGAAGTTGTTCCATTACTGGGCGCAGATCGCGGGGCTTTGTAGTCGGTCGGAACAGCCCATCAGCCTCCCATCGTTCAGGGTCTAAACTAATAGCCCAGGCATTTAACCAAACGTCTGATGGAAACTCAGCTAACTTCTCTGGCATTGTATCTTCCAAGGCGAATAGGAACATCACCTGAACGAATTCCTCGAAAACTTCTATGCTTGCTACATGGTCATCAATCAGCTCTTGGTCGGTTTTGTTTGTCTTTAAATTGCGAGTACGTAATTCGCTCACAAAGGGTATCGTCAAATAATCGATAAACTCATACGAACCCCGGTGCTTCGACTTAGCTAACCAATCACGGAAAAATTGATTCATGCGATGGGACAACAGGAAAAATTGTCCAGTTCCTTTGCGAACTTTGGCTCTCCTCACTGGGTCAAGGAAGAGAGAATTAAACATCAACGGAGCGCTGAAAGCCCATGCCGATAAAACATCCCACAGGAATTTCATTGACATCACTGTTTCATTACCAAAACAGAGATATGTGCTGTGGATACTTGAGGTCACGCTCTCGTTGTAGGAGATCAGGAAACGATTAGCGTCATCTACTGTTTTCTGAGTTAGCTTATCCTGGCGATCGAGTTCAATCATCTGGGTGATTAAGGAATTGCCGAAGCCAATCAAATCCGTGCCTGGAGAATAGAATGGATCGGCAAACACACCAGCGATTCCCACACAAGCCCAGCGATCTATCGAAAATACCTGCTTAGAGGAGTAAGTATACTGAGGGAGTTTCAGAAAGTCTACTGGTGGCTTATCTTTGAGGTGCTCTGCCACTGCCGGTTCGTATTTTTCTAACCACCGATACGCTTTTTCATAGGTATGGTAGGTTCCAAAAGGATGGACCTCTTCATGGGTTACAATTCCTAGACTTGTGTACCCAGTAGACAGAGGAATGATCCAGACCCAGTATCCTTCACCGCATAAATGATTCGTGGAAAAATAGCGAATCTTGTCAGGAACTCGCGCATGCCACTCCTTCTCACTCTTGGGGACAAAATCATCCACGTCGAAGCGGCCTTCTACCCGAAACCACACAGCACTAAAATGGGGTTCAAAGGGTTTAGTTAAACCAAGTTTATTTTGCAGAAACCGACGGCGACCCATCGAGTCAACTACCCAACGAGTTTGAATCGTTTGAGCTGTTTTATCATCTCCCTGAGTATAGATAATTTGATGTAGTTCTTGTGGATCTGACGCTAGCTCGATATCCTTAACCAGGCAATCTTCTAACAACTCCACACCCGCATCAATATTAAATTGGCGTAGATCGCTTTCTACCAGGCCTCTATCTATTTGATAAGAGTTAGGCTGATGAAATTCTGAAAGCCCAATTTCAGGACGTTTGTGGAAGGGGCCTGTTGTGTCACCTAAGAAATATCGAAATCCAAGTTTATGAAAGTGATTCTTTTCAAAGTAGTCTGTTAGTTGGAGAACATTAGCTAGATAGAAAGCGCCCACTTCAACGGTTGATTCTCCGACCTTGAAACCAGCTTCGGGTAGGGGACGCGCTAGCCTGTCAAGAAGAACAATTGAAATGTCAGGCATATTTAACTTTACCTGTCGCGCTAGAGTCAACCCAGCTAACCCTGAACCGCAAATCGCAACGTCATAGATTTTGTTATTCATCACGAACCTCTCTTTGGATAACTTGCAGAAAAGTAATAGATTTGCAACGGAAGAATAAACGCATTAGATAGCTAAATCATTAGCAACTCAGCAGCGCTCTTCTGGTCATTAGTCTGTGCCTCATCCAAGCAAGCCCTTAATTTTGCGGCTAAGACTTGCACATGAGGTTCTTCAAAAAGAGAAAAGTGATCGCCAGGGACATCGTGAATCTCTAATCCTGCACCTGCTAAATTGCCGCAGCCATGTAGAGGATCTCGGTTGTACCAGTCTTCAAGCGTAGGCAAGTACAACTTTGTAAATACAGATGGCTCGCTAGCTCGAAATAGGGTTATTCTGCCTGGATAAACTTGTGGCACATAACCTCTTTTGGCTTGCATATTAGCCTCTGCAACAAATGCACGTTGCAGGTGGTGGGGCAAGGGATGTCCTAGACTCAAGTAAAGTTTGCAGATCATCTCTTGCCGTTTCCTTTGGAGAAGCTCATTCACCTCGTTCAGCACGGATTTGGATACACCGAGTCGTAAAAGGTAAGCCAAATAGTGCTGCTGTCGGAATGACAATCTTGGAAAACAACCCCGACCAAAGGTATCAAACATCACCAGGACTGCGACTTTCTGAGCTTGTTTGTGCAGTTGCTGAGCCATCTCGAAAGCCACCGTACCTCCCATCGAGTTGCCTCCCAGGAAATAAGGCCCTTCAGGCTGGATGGTGCGTATTTCTCGGATGTAGTGGGCTGCCATGTCCTCTACTCGGAAATATGGGGCTTGTTTGCCGTCGAGTCCTTGTGCTTGTAAGCCATAAAAGGGTCTATCCGAGCCGAGATGATGTGCCAAGTACCGGAAATTGAGAACATTTCCTAGTTGCCCATGTACGCAAAAGAAGGGGGGTTTGCTACCACTCGCTTGAATCGGTATCAAGGAAGACCAAGACGGCGACTCTGCTTCCTGGCTGAGAATGCTTGCCAACTGCTCCACTGTCGGTGCTTGGAGCAAGGTCGCTAGGGGCAACGTTTTACCAAATGTCTTCTCAATTTGGGCAAGCAGACTTATCGCTAGCAACGACTGTCCCCCTAACTCGAAGAAGTTATCCCTCACGCTGATAGACGGGATGCCTAAAACCTCAGTCCAAATCTGCGTTAGCTTAAGTTCCAAGGAATTCCGGGGGGCTACGTAGGCTCTTTCCTGCTTAACGCTTGACTGCCTTAGCCTTTTCGCTTGCAACTGCTGTTGTTCTGCTTCGCTCAGAGGCAACAGGAACGAGATAGACTGGTCTGGATTGGCAACGATGTTCTCCAGAATAGTCTGAAAGTGTTTCAGCATCTGGATGATGGTCGTATCATCGAACAACTCGGTGTTGTACTTGAAGACCGCACTTAGCGTTCCAGCTTCTTCTATCAGGTACAGGTACAAATCAAAATCAGCGGTTCCTGCGTCAACATCGAGAGTTTTCACCGTTAAACCGGGCAACTCCAGGCTATGGATGGCAGTATTCTGGAGCGCAAACATCACCTGAGACAGGGGAGTTTGCAGCAAATTTAAGGAATTTAGCAACTGCTGGACTGGTAGGTCTTGGTGAGCATAGCCTCCTGAAGCCACTTGGCGTACCCGACCTAGCAACTCCCGAAAGTTAAGGTTGCCTGAGAGGTCGGTACGTAAAATGAGCAAGTTGACGAAGTAACCAATCAGTCCTTTAATCTCCTTCCGATTGCGGTTAGCGATGGGGCTGCACACAAAGAGGTCATCCTGCTCTGTGTAGCGGTGCAGTAGCACCTTGAACGCTGCCAGCAAAGTTGCAAATAAGGTCACACCCTCCCGACAACTCAGTGCCTTGAGTGCCTCTGTTAACTCCTTGGATAGCATCACCTTTTGGGAGGCGCTGCGGCGAGTTTGCAAGGCAGGTCGGGGACGGTCAGTTGGTAGCTGTAGTTCGCAGAGGTTGCTGCCAAGCTGCTGTTTCCAGTAGTCCAGCAACACATCTAAAAACTCTTCCTGTAGCCATTGGCGTTGCCAGACCGCGAAATCGGCATACTGTACGGGCAGTTCGGGGAGGGGTGAGGGCTTTCCACTAGAGAAAGACTCGTAGAGTGCTGCTAGTTCCTGAAATAAAACCCCTTTAGACCAGGCATCCATGATGATGTGGTGGACGGTTAGGAGTAGCAGGTATTCATCTTCACAAAGATGCAGTAAGGTAGCTCGCAACAAAGGTTCTTGGCTCAGGTCAAAGGGTTGCTGGACTTCCTCCTGGACTAACTGCATTGCCTTTGTCTCCCGCTGGTTCGGAGAAAACTCCCCCAAATTCTTCACGGTTAGGGTCAAGGTGAGTTCGGGGTGAATGACCTGAACGGGTTTCCCTTCTATTGATGAAAAGGTAGTCCGCAACGCTTCGTGGCGTCGCACAATTTCATTAAGGCTCTGCTTTAGGGCAGATAAATTTAGCGTCCCCGTAATGCGAAGAGTTAAGGGTATGTTGTAAGCAGAGGATCTGCCAGGTTCTAACTGATCGAGAAACCACAACCGTTCCTGAGAGAAAGATAGAGGGAGGTTACTGTTACGTGCAACCGGCATCAAAGACGGAGCCTGATTTTGTAAACCAATGACGGTTCTAATGGCTTGCCAGAGGTCTTTCTGAGCTTCTTTTGACTTAGTTTGAGTTTGTAACATCGTTCCTGAAGTAGGATGCACTTGAACCTCATTGGACAATGTTGCCAGTGACGTACTAGACGGTTGTGGATCTGAGAATTTCATCCTTTAGACCTTTCTTTTTCTCGACCATTTCAGCGATGGTTGCCAGGTTTTGGAAATTCTCAAAATTAATTTCATCCGTTTCCAACTGGATATCAAAAGCATCTTGCAAATTTGAAACCAGCGTCATGGCATTGATTGAATCCAGCCCTAAGCTGAAAATATCACTCTCCTCGTTTAAATCTTCACTGCTGATATCCGGTAAAATTGCTAAAACTACCTCTTTGGCTTCCTGTTTGATTTGTTCAGTGCTATTCATTAGATGGGTCTCCTTTTCAAAATTAAACTAATTCTTTTCTCAATATTTTTCCTAACGGGCTTTTGGGAATCTCGTCACGGAATTCGATAATTTTCGGGATTTTGAATTCCGCCATTCGCTGCTTGCAGTAGGAGAGAATCTCATTGTTTTCACATATCTCTCTCTCCTTTTGCACAATGACAGCTTTAACAAGTTCTCCGGCAAAATCTCCCTTAACTCCGACAACTACGGCTTCTTTTACCTTCGGATGATTGACTAGGATATCCTCGATTTCTATCGGGTCAATCTTGTGTCCTCCAGTATCGATTAAGATTTTCTTCCTACCGGTGATGTAGAGGCGACCGAATTCATCCTTTTTCCCTAAGTCACCTGTAAAGAAGCATCCACCCTTAAATGCCTGTTGATTTAGTTCCCGCATATTAGAGTAACCACTGGTAAGTGCTTCACTCTTGATGACTACCTCACCAATCGCACCAATCGGTAGCTCATTCCCCGCCTCGCCGATAATCTTTATCTCGACGTTTTGCATGGGAATACCGACCGAATCAAGGGTCTTTTCGGGTTCTGCATCTAAATTAATAGAAACAGAGCCAGCTTCCGTACAGCCATAGAGCTGTCTGATAGGAATTCCAAATCTCTGAAGGAATTTCTCAAAAATATCCTTGGATAAGAAATTACCTGCGGAGAAGCATAACCTCAAGGTCGATAGATCTACCTGAATATTAGAGGGTGTTTCTGCCAGAGTGTTGAGAATGTAAGGGACAGCAGGCAGAATAGTAACTCCTTCTTTTTCAATCAGTTCTAATACCTGCGTCCGTCGGAAAACAAAGGGTACTTCAACCGGAATTCCCTTTTGCACAACTTGCTCTAATATGACTATGGTAGCTCCCTTACAAGTCGCAGCTAACAAGCAATTTCCTAAGCCGTGGGCATGATACAGGGGCACTGTACATAAAATCGTGTCGGCTGAGGTTATACCCGCCGTTGCCGTGAAGTTTTTAACCTCTTGGGACAAGTTGTATTGGGTTCTACAAACTTTTTTGGGTCTGCCTGTAGATCCAGAAGAATACTGATAAAGTAGGTCGCCTTCAAATGAGGAGGCAGCAGAGTCGTAAATTTCTGTTTCTTCTGGAATCATCAATTCATAAAAGTACCGGCTGAAGGGATGGATGCCATCAACGACAATTAATTCTATTTCTTTGTCGAGTTTAGCGATGACATTACGGCACAACTCGGCTCGTTTCATGTCGGTAATAATTGCTCTGGCATTGCTGTCGCTAATGTAGTAGCTGATTTCCTCCGCTTTGAACAGGTGGTTTAGTGGCAGGACAATACCATTGAGTTGAGCGAGAGAATAAAAAGCGATCGCAAATTCGGGGCAGTTTGGCAGAACTAATGCTACACAGTCGCCTTGACCGATGCCTATTGAGCTTAGGCCCTTACTTAAGCTACTGACATGAGAATAAAGTTCTTTATAGCTAATCTTCAAATTGTCATAGACAAGAGCCGTTTTTTCAGAGAAGGCTTTTACAGCCTCTAGTAGCAGTTGTTCCACCATCTCATTACCTCACAGTTTAGAAAGACTAATCGTTACTACGAACGCTTTTTATAACTGAGATTACTTAAGAAAATAGCTTTCGGGAAATTTCTCTGTAATCATCATTGTATGTTTTTTGTTAGAAAGTACACAATAGGTGCGAAAGAATATGTTTTCTTCCGGTTCAATATTGAAATACTGCGATAAGTCTTTGGATGGGTGCTTCCCTGAATCGATAATTTCTTTAAAGGTTTCAACCTTTTTTTCAAGCCAAAGTTTACCAATAGGCGTCTTGGTGTTGACTAACTCATTTCTAAAGCTATCCTCTAGTCTGTCTAGAACAACAATTGACTCTGCATAAAGATAGTTTTTGCGACTTATTCTCCCTCTTAGCAAAATTTTTCTCTCGACGGCTTCACTCCCTTCTGGTAATTCCATCGGCTGGATAGAATGGGTGGTCTTAACCAATTTTTCAGATAGTTTTACTAATTGAATTTGTTCGCACAGATAGGCTTCAAGCATATCTGTAACTGTGCCATCCGTTGTCAGCAAAATTCTCTGAAATGTACTCAGTGCAGCTGGATCTATATGACTGCGATTGAGGGATTCCTGTAAATCGCTTCTTAAGATAGGGGTTAACAAAGTCGTTTGATTGTTCATGGAATCTCTCCTTGGTAGCGTCAGCTTCTAGTTTTTGATTGATTGATAACTCAGAAAAAGTCTCTCTGCAAGCATCGCTCTGTGCGTTTTCTGCCCTTGGACTTGTTCATTAGACCTCTTGCAAAAGTTATGTTTTTTACGTAGATGTATTACTTATCGCTCTGAGCTTTGCTTTTTATGCAAGAAGTCTATTAAAACTTGCAGAGATGCTTTAGAGAGAGAAAAAACTGTCTCTTTAGGATTAGATGTGATGTATTCCAGTAAAAAACTCATAGTCAGCAGGGCAACAATTCAATTTTATTATCTTTTTAGACTATACAATTTGTTTTTTGGAGATGTCTAATAGCTGGAATCGCTGAGGTAGAAGCTCTTACTTTCATCTGGGGAGTTTTCGTGTTGTTTACGTTCATCGTATGGGTAAGGTTCATTCGTTACATTTTCAACAAATTGGTTAATTACATTAAATCAATATGTTTATAACCTGACCGTCTTCCTCTAACGAGCTTCAAATTTTAAACATTTAATCGTAACTCATACCAACAAAAAAATATGCAAACTCGCTGTTTTGTGGCAAAACTTTATCTGAGAGTCGTCAGCTTTATCCAATTGGTTAATTACATTGAAACAATGCGCTTTTAACATGACCACCTCCCTATACCAAGATTCAAATTGTGGACTTCTATTTGTAACTCAGCCAAAACCAATAATTTTACGCAAATCCTGCTGTTTTTTTTACAAATCTTTACGTGGGGTAAATATAGAATTCACAACACCAGGAGCCTCGTAGTTCTGGAATCCTTATATAGTCTATGTTTCAGCATTTGATTATGACTCAGTTCACCTGTATACCTCTGTAATGCCTATAAAGCAGTATGTAAGAGGGATGTATAAGATCGCGTATACGTAGATGTATAACTTAAGCTGTAAATGTATAAGTTGTCTGTTTTTTCTTCAAAAAGGGGTGTTTGAGCGGAGGAGCAAGAAAAAAGGCAGCGTAAACCACGCTTGTTCCATCTGATGGCAACCGATAGCCCCAAAATTCCTGGCTACGTTCCCCAAGTAGTCTATGACCAGCTGATGCAGCTCAAGGCAGATCGCGGGTTGAAGTCTGTCTCAATGGCTGTAACTGTTGTTTTGCAGGAATACTTTAACCTAAGAAGGGGTAAAACTAGGGTTCGTGCGACCAGGGGCAAGGTAAAAGAATGGCGCAAAAGTCAACCCCCTTCTCAAGATTTTTCGATAAGTAATACAAATCATTACTTTGCCTAATTTGCCTCAAACTAGGCAAAGTTAGACAGTCTTTTTACGAAATAATTAGGGCTTGAGCTTTTTCAGAAGATACGGCTCAGTTCTGTTTTAGGCAAAGTTTTTCTTAGCGTAGTTTTCTGGTCGGTTGCTACTCATGGGCGAGACTTTAGAAAGCTGCACATTTTTTACTTTAGTCAAACATTCAGTTATCTGGTGATTTAGATTACTTATCAATTCTGAGGCTCGAACTCTTGAGGAGAAGCTTGCATGCTAAGGGCTGAAACTCAATACTGGCAAAGGCTCTAGAGCCACTTTGCCCCTGGCTGCACGAACCCTAGTTTTACCCCAGATGGGAGTAAAGTCCAATACTCAATCAACTCCTCGACTTCCCAATTTCGCTTCATTTAGACGCTCCCGATTGCCTCAACCAAGTTCCGGTAATGAGCAGTGTCGGAACTTATCTAAGAAAATCCTACATCACGAGGAGCTAAATCGGCGAAGAATAGTCAGTAAAAGTAACAAGTGCTATATCCCTAATAAAATTAGGAACTTTATTGGGTTACAACTTACTCTTCACACGAAAAGCCTGAAATCCCCTTTTCATAAGCTTTCTGGGCTAGTTTGCCGTTTTGACAGCTTCCCTAGCTTTACGCCACTATTGAGATCAACCTGTTCCCACCGCAGTGCGACTAGCTCTGATACCCGCAGACCGTGACGATATGCCAGTAAAATTATAATGGCGTCTCTTAACCCATGCCGTCCTACGATGCGGGCAGCCTTAACCATTGCTTCTACTTCGTGTGGAAACAAATGCTCACGTGCCCGTTTCTCAAGGTTCGTAATCTTTTTGGGTGGAGCAGTACTCGGCATAACAACCAACTTGCCCATAAATGATAGATAGGCACTATGCATTTGGGTACGATATAATCAACTCCCCACACTATTGAGTGTAAAAGACTTGCCCATAAATAGCTCTTTTTGGAGATGTAATAGGCACTACCAAACTCGTGTCGTCATGTATATACATAGCTAAAACAGAACCATTATCCTTATTCCGGTTTTTCGTTCCAATACTTGTCACGACCCTAAAATCAAGCAAAAGATATGTCTATGTGGTTTCTTTGCAAACTAGCCTTACGGCATTGGCAAGATTTTATATCTGTAAGTTGCTTCAGATCTCTATGAACCTCTTCAATCTTCCACCCATAAATAGCTAACTAAATCAATACCTCATTTATAATTTATCCCAATATTTTTGTCTTTGTTCATGTCTTTGCCTGATCGCTTCCTCTAATTGCTCACGATCAAACTTCTTTTTTTGATATATATTTATTGATTGTTGTTGGATATTATTTAATGTTTGATTGATCTCTTTAATATCAGAAAAATGCTGATTTAGTTCAGGATATTGGTTAAGATATCGGTTAATTATTCTTCTTGCTTCATTATACTTTTCTATATTTTTCTTTAGCTCAATTTCTTTAAGATCTCCTAAAGAAGATACGTGCTTAACAAAAATGTTGCTAAACATCTTTTGAGCGAATGCTATAGTTTGAGGATTAGCTGAATATCTATATAAAACAGATACTATAGATTCTAATCCACCAATAAATAGTATTCCCGATAATAAGAAAAATTGAAACGGGTTGATCTGACCAGTTCCTAACAAAATAAATAGTATTACATAAAACTTTAAATAAAAATTCAACCATGCTATTACAATCTTAAAAGACCAATCATAAGAAGTTGAAGAACTTGGCTGGCTGTTAGTATTAGGTGTGGGTAAATTTTGTAATATTATTGGTTTTTGAACTTCTTGCTTCTCTAATAATTGGTCATTCTCCTGCTCTAATAATTGTTCATCAAGTGGCAGCATAAATTCTTGCCAAGTCAGAGGTATTGTAGCAGTATTTTGACAAATTACTGGTAAACAAGTAGCACCAGGAAACTGTTTTTCAAAAGGTTGTAGTCTTTCTCGTGCCTCTCTTACGGCAGTATATAAAGATTTTCCTTTGGAAAAAGCTTTGAGAAACAGCTTCAAAAATTCTTGCGCTACCAAATCTGGTACAGGCTCTCGCATAACAATGACTTGTGGAATGTTTAAATAAGCTAGCTCTCTTGCCAACTTTAAGCCATCGCAGGAGTTAAAAATGGCAAGATTTAAACCTCTCCCAATTGCTTCTCTTAAAGCATACTTTAATTCTGGAATTGCGAGGCTTTCTTCTTTATTGATATATATATGACCTGTTTTGCTCTGACTAGAACTATGACCAGCAAAAAAGAGAATATTCCAGTCTTGATCCCACAGTGCGTCGTTTATTTGCTTAGAGTTAGGTTCTACTAAAAATAAGGTTTCTGAATTAGGCAAATCTTCTAGCGTCTGGCGATCTGTTTCGATATTAATTCCAGCGCTATTACCTAAAATAGCTAAAACTTTGATTTTTTTTCTGGGAAATGATAGCGTGGTAACTTGGTTATATTCAGGAAAGCTCAGAGCTATTTCCGCTTGACGGTAAATGTCCAGAAAACGTTCAAAGAACAGATGCCAAGGAAGTTGCCACATCCGGAAACTACGAGTCCGAATAATTATCCGAACTTCCTCATTTCGGTCTAATTCTTGAAATAATTTTTCCCTGATAGAACTAAATTCTATTGAATTGTACCAGTTGGTTAGGCTACTTCTTAGTAATTGAAGGGAGTCATAACAGCTTCTAAAGAGTTCTTCAAAGGAAACTTGAGTAACTTGTGTTTCTGGCGCTCCCAGTCTATAACTGATATCTAAGCTGCGGTAAATTGATTGCCAACTCTCATACTGTTTAATAATCTTTGGTGCTGAAGGCAATGTACTCACAACCCGTGTATGACTACAGTTGTTAGCTGTTGCAATTTCGAGAATAGCTCTTACTTGCTGCTCAACTGTGTCAAACTCTAACTCTAAGACAACTAATTTTCCTTTCTGCTGGCTAGCCGACTGTACTGGAAAAGCAGTATGATTATTGGAAATTAATATTTTTTGTCTTAGCTGTTTATCACCAGCGTACCCTTTCTCCATTTCATCAATAATGATATTAGCTATTAAAGAATATTTTTCCTTTTTATTAAAGGCTTGCACCAGTTGAAGCAGGGAATATCTGAGGTCTTCGATTGTAATATATCGTTCGTATAGTTCTTTTACTAAGGTTTTTAAATAAATCTTATTAAGGGTATCTATATCATTAATCAAATTATGCTTTGAGGCATATATTATAAACTTTTTAATTGGTAGATTCTGAGGATGAGATTCTAAATTTTGAACGATTTTATCTAGCAAAGATGGTTGCTCGTGATAATGATTCATATACTTAATTGAAAAAATCAGTTAACTTGAATTTATTTCCCAAGCCTTTATCCTTTCAGCAAGGATTTCAGCGCTCCTTTCCTACAATTTAAATGCTTATTAGCTTAAGCAGATACAACTCGATAAAGGTGACATAATATTATTTAGCGAAAAAATTATTTTAAATACTTAAAGTGACCCCAAACGTTTTAAACATTTTTATTGACAAAAATGTTTAGTACCTGAATTAGCTATATGTAGCATCAAGTGTGCATATAACATACCATATATTATACGAATGTCAAGCAGTCGATACAAATTTTAAAATATAGATTGGTAAATATTATTGTGTTAAAATACAAAAACCTCTGTTATAGTTGCATCAGCTAAAGTAATTTTGACACAGAACCGTTCTCCCACATTCCCCCAGACCTCTAATTGTATATAATTATCAGCATTTCTTGCTTGGGTTTCTAAGAATTTAGCCCCATTTTCATCAAGTACAATGAGTTGAAGATTTTCAGGTAGACAGTAGGGATGAGTAGTGGGATGCACTTGTAGAAGTACCTTGATTCTTTGCTCTGATTCTGGAGTGACTGCAACTATTAAAGCTATAGGATGACCAGCTATCTGTATTCCTAAATCAATGGGCTTGCCTAATCTAGTACCTAAACCCTCACTTCTGAAATTAAAAGCTAGAGCTGTTGCTTCTGGTCTTAAAAGTGTTTCTAAACTCTGCCAACCCGCTTCAACAATTCCTTGAAGCCATTGACTTAACTGCACTGGCTGTCCGATTTCACTAAGATGCTGTAGTAAATTTTCTAACGGTTGTAATTGCCTAATATGTAGCTCACCTGTTACTGCGGTTTTAGTAAATCCCAGTATTGTCGCTTCTCTGTATGCTTCATCAATTTGAATAAGCACATAGCCAATTCGGTCTTCCTGCACTTCTAGTGGAAGATGGCAGCTATATGAAGATGTTTTCAGTGGGCGACATTCCAAACGACCTTTTCCTGTAACTTCTAAATCAGCTACATCAGTACACAAACGCATAACAGGATTCCAGCTATCACCCGCAGTTAGTTCTGTGGGAATGCCCATTAGTTGTAAGTAGTCATTGACGGCATAAACTGCCAAAGTATTCAGCCGAACCTGTTCTGCTTTTTGAGGATTGGGTTGCTGTAAGCTAAAACGCTGCGCTGTAATATCTGCCGTTTGAGTGATAGGCAGTGGTAAAGAGTAATCTTCTATTTCTTGAGTGCTATAAGTCATAAATTTTCACTCCACTATATATATCCCTGTGATTCGCCAAATTTACGCAAGCGTGGCATACATTGGCGACGATAGAAATTATTTAATGTTGATATTGAAAGACCAAACTCCGTTGCCAAGGTTTCCCAGGGAGTTTCTGGAGGTAAGCGTCGCAGAATTAAAACTTGGCAATTTACTTTTGGATAACCTTGAATGTGAACGTGGCGTAGTTCTCCATCTAAATCTGTTGTAGCCCAATTTCTAGTAATTTCCAGAATTGGCGGAATATCGGGAGGCGCAGGAAGATTATCTAATGGGTCAATTTCTTGGTCTGGTCCTTGCTCTTTGCTAAAACAAGGCTTAACTCGCTGCTTCTCCTCGTCGCTGCTACTGAGGCGGAAATCTAGCAAGCGTTTCCTTAAGTATGCGTTCAACCAAGTTGTAACACTGCTGATTTCGGCATCGTACTTAGCACCTGTAGTTGCTTCACAAATATTTCTAGTGAAGTACAGCCATGTTTGTTGCAAAGCATCTCCGTAGTAAGGATTATTTTCTTTCCAAAGTTTGCCGGACTTCATAACAACTCGAACTATTTGAGTAAGTCCTTCCTGGCGCTTGGTACTGTTTGGGGGGTGGCTGCAAGCTTTTGCCACCAACTGATTTAGTTGCTCAGTTAGCTTATCAGTAGGGTAATTCACAGTTGACTTTTAATGTTTTATCACTCCCTGTTTGTTTCCTAGTATGCAGCAAGCCAGGTATTGCGTAGTAGTAGTTTTAAGAATTTGTTGCCTCTAGGACTTACGCACTCAGGTAGATTATCAACGGTAGAATGAGGCTTCCAGCCTTTCATCCGACGCTCAGAACCACGAAATTTCGTATCAGTGCGTAAGTCCTAATAATGATCAGCGCTCAAATGTTCGTGCTTGATCCAGTTGTTGCATTCACTCTACCATTGGTCAGTGCTTCCTTAAAAAGCAATGAGTAGGGGGTCGAAAAAGCGCGCGGCTTCTAAGAAGTAATGGGAGCAGTTAAGCTTCTCACAATCCCCGTGAGTATTTCTTGGGTAAGTGGCGTGTCGTCTTATTCACTCTGGGGCAGTAGGGAATGAGCAACGGGCAATGCCTACTGCAAGCATTGCCAGCTTGGAATACTGGAACCTGGGTAAAATTGGCTCCCTCTCCTATCGCTCCTAATTACTAAAGGGCGGTAGCCCTGCCCTAGACTCATTGCATCAAGATGTATACCATCCTGCTACGCTCTGTCCTATGGACTACTTCTAGGGACGTATATTTACAAGCTTATCTATCTAACGATATTTGTTTTTTAGTAATCAAGTTGTAAAAACTGAGTCCATCGCCAGCGAGTAGCGTTAACCAGGCAGTCACATCGATTGGGGCTAGTGGTCTACTGTTAGATACCATCAAAGTAGTCTATGACCAGAAACAGCAGTTCAAGACGGCTCATGGCTTAAAGTCTGTCTCAATGGCTGTGACTGCTGTTTTGGAGGAATACTTTAACCTAAAGAAGACACCGATAGGTGCGGATCATGATGCCACAGCTTCACGATTGGAAACCCTAGAGGGTAAAGTTGCCAGCCTAGCCTCTACAGTGGCGGCACTCAGCGCTAGCGATCGCCCTACCTACACGTAGACCTAGCTTTTGGTAGCCCCCAGTCGGATGGCGCAACTGATGTATTTGCTTTATTGGGCAGAGGGTTTCAGATTGCAGCAAGTTGGTTGGGTGTTCACCTTGGGCGCGATCGCACTCCTAACACACTGCCGAATCTAACTGGTATTGCAGAAATTTTCGATTAATTGAAAATTTTGCTGCCTCTGCCTAAAGTTAGCTAAACCTAGATTACCCCAGGTAGCGAAGCCCTTCATAGCGCAAGCTTAAAGTTCCATCTGCTTCTGTTTAAGCTTGGGCTTCTGTGTGCGCGGTTGCATTTGCTCCTGCTCCTGGCGGTTAAATTCTGCTATATCGGCTTCTACTTTCTGGAAAAACTGGACATCTTTATCAATCAAACAACATTTCTCTACCCATTTACCAGTCAGTTTTAGCACCTCTCCACGCCCATCGTGGGCAACTATAGTACGAGTATCTCCAACTTTTTTCAGTGAATAGTCTTTA
>Ga0196964_10001006_pt1 | contig 15007 bp, 16 predicted proteins | sample S1_10metaG_FD_148615 | JGI IMG/M metagenome (GOLD analysis project Ga0196964, IMG submission 148615) | Soil microbial communities from Anza Borrego desert, Southern California, United States - S1_10 | ecosystem: Environmental > Terrestrial > Soil > Desert | place: USA: California | collected...
TAATAGCACTACTTTTCCATCCATCGATGAAACCAGTATTTTTTGAACATCCAACATACGAACAGTATTAACCATAGAGTTATCAACCTTGTAAGCCCAAACAATTTCTTTTCTTACAGGATCGATGCAATAAACGACGCCGTTCCGGGTACCGAAATAAATTTTTCCGGCTTTTTCGATCAACATGGATGGCACATGTTCATACCCAAAACCGGCATGCATTTTCCAGGCAGCCGATTGTTTTTCTTTCGAAGCAGCATAAGCTACAACAGTATCCTGCATGGTCTTCCCATAGATCCAGTTCCCGTCAGCGGAAATACCGATCGATTCCCTGACCCGGGTATCATTGTTTCTCCACAATGTATTTCCGTTAATAGCGTTAATAGCGGAAATATATCGGTCAGGAGCTACTACGTACACTACTCCATCATTAGCTACCGGGATGCATGATGCTGGTGAAAAATTCCGAACAGATGAACCACTATTCCATTTCCAGGCCAGCCTTCCATTATGCTTATTAAGCGCGTATAAATTCCGGTCCCAGGCACCAAAGATCACCAGGCTATCATACAATAATGGCGTGCTGACAACAGGGCCCTCCAGTACACAGGAACGCCAGGAGGGAATACCCGTGGAAATATTGATCGATTGAAAACAGTGGTCGCTTCCGCCTACATAGGCAATTCCATTATCAATCACTGGTGAACCGAGTACAGGTTTATCAGTTTTTAATTTCCACCTGACCTTTCCTTTATTATCCAGGCAATAGACAAATCCATCAGCAGATCCAAATACTATTTTGTTTTGCGAATAAGCCGGTGAGGAATAAATCCCACCCCGGGTACGGTATGTCCATTTTTTCTTTCCATTTTCCAGGGAAAGGGAAACGAAATTGCCATCCTGGTCACCAATGAATACCCGGTCCTCTCCTACCGCCGGGGTGGAAATGATATTGGCCGGGGCACTGTAGCGCCAGATCTCTTTTACGCCGGGATAAATTTTATTAATGCCATAATCCGGCCTGGGAAATTTTTTGTCTGTGGCATAATTCCGTTTTTCAATTTTTACACCTGTCCATGGTTTGGATGCAGGAAGACCCGGTTTTTTCACAGAAAAAATGATCGAGTCCATTCTAATATCAACAAGATTATACCCGCCGATTTCTTCGCGTGCCCGAAGGTTGGAGCGGCCCATGACCCCGGGAATATCCTCAAAATTCATCGCCCGGTTGGCATGCCCGTGCCCGCAAAGGATAGCCCAGGTATTTACTTTACGAAGCCGGTCAGTGATCTCGTACCAATTATCAAGACCATTGTCAATAGGGTAATGATTAAGAAAGATCACCGGTTGATCCTCTTTCAGTTTCTGTAGTTCCACGTCCAGCCAGTTCAAAGCACCGCGAGGAACATGTCCATCACTCATTCGCAGGTAAGGACCGGAGGCGCAACCCAGGAAACGAATGCCATTGAACTCAAAACTGAATTTGTCGTTGCCAAAGATCTTTATGAAACTATCTCCCCCGCTTTCGCTCCAACCTGTATCATGGTTTCCGGGAATGATATAATAAGGTACTCTAAGCAGGTCAAGTATTTCTTTAGCTCTTTTTATTTCATCATCGGTGCCGAGTTCAGTTATATCGCCGGTGAGTACCACAAAGGCGATCCCGGTTTGTTTATTGATGTCTTCCACAGTTCGACGAAGATCCTCCTCGGCCTTGCCGTCAGGCGAACCGATATGCGTATCAGAAATAAAGGCAAAGCGGAATGGGTTGTGCTGACCGACTGTGTAAAGGCTAATGATCAGGAAAAAGGCAAAAACCAGGCATCTTTTCATAAAGGGAAGTTACTCAATAGGCGCAAAAACTTGTTTTCAATATTTATTGAAAATTCGAAAACTACTTGTAGCTTTGATATATGAAACTTACGGAAGCCCGTCAACAATTCATCAGCAGCTGGGGTGCATTTGGCACTCATTGGGGGATCAATCGCACGATGGCCCAAATACATGCCCTTTTACTAACCAGCCCTGATCCACTTACACAGGACGATATGATGGAAGAACTCAATATTAGTCGTGGAAATACCAATATGAATATCCGGGAGCTGATCAACTGGGGCCTGGTAGAACGAGTGCTATTACAGGGTGAGCGAAAAGAATATTTTACGGCAGAAAAAGATATTTGGAAAGTAGTAAAACAGATCGTGAAGGAACGAAAGAAACGGGAACTGGAACCCATGTTGAAGTTGCTCGATCAACTGGAAGAAGTGGAGGGCGACAAACGGGATAAACATGTAAAGACGTTTGTGGAAGTGATCGGTGGAATAAAAAAACTGGGGAAGCAGGCAGACAAGACGCTGGACATCATGGTGAAGTCGGATGAACATTGGTTTTTGGGGATGATGATGAAATTTTTCAGGTGATAGACTGTTGAACATCGAAAAAGGAATAAGAAATTAAGAATGTTGAAAGTTGCGTTTATTTCGAAATTCGGTGTTCCTTGCTCCTTGTTCATTTATTCTTAGGAGGAGACTTAGCTTTGCTTATGTCGTCAAAGAAAAAAACACTGGTCCTAGGCGCTTCCAACAATCCGGCCCGTTATAGCTATCTCGCTATACACCGGCTGCGGCGTTATGGTCATCCGGTTGTAGCTATCGGGCGAAAAAATACCCTAGTGAATGATGTCCCGATCTTCAGGGAGAAAAAAGAATTTGATGGGGTTGATACGATCACGCTTTACCTGAATGCCGATCATCAGAAAGAATATTACGATTATATCATTTCGCTGAAACCTAAACGCATCATCTTTAACCCCGGGGCGGAAAATGCTGAACTTTCCGCGCTGGCCAGGAAAAATAATATTCAACCGCTTGAAGCATGCACGCTGGTGATGCTTAGCACCGGCGAATATTGAGAAACTCTTACTTTCTCGAAGAATTACGATGGACTTTACGGTCCTCTTACGATTGGGATAAAGTACTAACACCCGATTTTTTCACTTAGAACATATCGCCTCTTGCATTTGAATAATTAATTCGCAAATCTTGTAGTTCCGTCCCCACTGAAAACTGCAATCTCCAAAGGAATTTCCTTTGGATTGAGAAGATTGCCGAACAATATCCTATTACTTTTAAAAAAAGTACCGATGAAAAACCTACGTACTACCCTAACTGGCGTATGCCTGCTGACATGTATCAATTTAACGGCCCAGGTAACCACCGTACCGATCAATGAACTCGACCTGAGCAAACCCAAATTGTTCCAGCAGCTGCCCGATGTGATCCCCGTTAATACCGCAGATCTCGACGCATTGTTGAATCAGCCTGTCGGGAAAACCATCAGTGTAAACTTGGCAGAACGCTCAGCGTCAGCCTTCCGTTTGGAAGGGGCTGTTGTAGCAGAGACCACTCAACCTGAAATCAAAATTCAAACGATCAGCATCCGCACCAGCAATTATCCGGGCGCCAGCTTTACGGTCTCCAGGATCATCGAAATGGATGGAAGCATCCGCTATACCGGGCGGATCATCAGTTTCCGCCATGCCGATCTTTTGGAACTCCAGCAAAGAAATGGCCAACTGGTATTTGTGAAACGGAATTTCTATGACCTGGTAAACGAATAAAATTTTAATCTGAAAAGCCTTTATCACTGACCCGTTTTTGTCCAAGTACCTATTGAAAACTCAAATCCGCCTTGTTATGAAAAACCTGATTAGATCCGTGCTGTTTGTTTGTGTATTATCCGGAACCATGCCGGCCGTTGCACAAACCCCCGTATACAGTAGTTATCCCTCGGCTTCCGCGGTCCTGTTCCTTGATTTTGACGGACATACCGTGGCGAACACGAGCTGGAATTACGCTGGTCCCATTTATTGTGGCGGCTCAGGCCTCAACTCCACGCAGATCACCACGGTGTTCAACCGCGTGGCCGAAGACTATCGCCCTTTCAATATCAATGTGACCACCGATTCCACGAAGTACCACGCGGCGCCTGCCACCATGAGAATGCGGGTGATCATTACCGTTACATCCGAATGGTATGGATCAGCGGGGGGTGTAGCCTTTATCGGTTCATTTACCTGGGGTGATAACACGCCTTGCTTCGTGTTCTCCGCGCTGCTGAACTATAATGTCAAAAACATTTCAGAAGCCGTAGCACATGAAGCGGGTCATACCCTCAGCCTGTATCACCAGGCGAGCTATGATGCCAATTGCAATATGACCTCCCAGTATAATTATGGACAGGGAAGTGGTGAGATCGGCTGGGCGCCAATCATGGGAGTAGGGTATTACCAGAACCTAACACTCTGGCACAATGGACCGAACCCAAATGGCTGTTCCAGCTACCAAAATGACCTGACCGTACTTACAACAGTAAATGGATTCAGTTACCGGACCGATGATCACTCCGCCACTTTCAGCCAGGCTACCCTGGCGAATTTTAATAATAATATTTTCAATGTGAGCGGAGTTGTTGAACGAAATACTGACATGGACCTTTTTCGCTTCTCCCAGCCTGCTGTTGGCAGGTTCCAGTTAAGTGCGATACCGTATAATGTGGGTAGTGGCAATGCCGGTTCCGACCTGGATCTTCAGGTAACATTGTATAATAGTTCCCAAACGCAATTGAATGTGTATAATCCCGGCACCCTGCTCAGTTCCATCATAGATACTACATTGAATGCTGGCACTTATTATTTAAAAGTAGAAGGCCGTGGCAATATTTATGCTCCGAATTATGCGAGCCTGGGTTCATATTCTATGCAGGGTATCTTCGGTGGCGGGCCTTTACCGCTTAGAAGGCTGGAATTGCACGGTACGCTGAATGGTGACAGGCATCAGTTTGACTGGATCATTGACGCGGACGAACAAGTGACCAAACTCATACTCGAGATCTCAACAGATGGTAGGAACTTCAGCCAGGTTACTCAAACAGCAAACAATGCCCGGGCCTATATTTATCAGCCTTCAGTGAGTAGCACTGCACAGTACCGGTTGAACGTAACATTTGACGATGGTCGCCAGTATTATTCGAATATTGTAACCCTGAGAAAAACAAAACAGGACCAGCATCCTGAATTGGTGGGGAACCTGGTCACAGGGATCATCACCATCACCAGTCCTGGAAATTTTGATTATCACATTTTTGATTACTCCGGCAAGAGCCTGTTAAAAGGAAAACTTTCTTCCGGTATGAATACGGTCAATGCAAACAACCTGGCCCAGGGCATGTACCTGGTACGGTACAACAACGGATCGCAGCTTTGGACCGAAAAACTGATCAAGCATTAATAGAGTGACAGAATAAAATTTTGTTGATCCGTACTCTATGATCCGGGCTCCCCTTTTGGGGAGCCTTTTTCATTAATACGCATTGAATCAATTGCTAAGGAATGGACTAACTTTTGCCAATAGCCGAATTTTGTCTAAATTGTGCAAACCCTCTTGTTATGCGTTGGAGAAAATTTAATGGCGACCCGATTGAAAGTCCCATTTTGGAAGCCGTAGAATCTGCAATAAAACGCGAGACCGAAAAAGGATACCGCCTCAAAGTTTGTATTGGCACTGATTCACAAGTAAAAGGAAAAGAAACGGAATTTGCTACCGTGATCGTATTCCTCCGGGAAGGTCATGGTGGTTTCATGTTTATCCATAATGAAAAGACCCGTCAACCCTTTACCATTAAAGAACGGATGCTGATGGAGGTTGCCAAAAGCATCGAGATCGCCTACGAACTTTGCAATCTCTTCACGGTATATGATGTGGACATGGAAGTGCATGCCGATATCAACACGAATCCTCATTTCAAAAGCAATGATGCGCTTAAAGAAGCCATGGGATATATCCTGGGAATGGGATTTGCATTCAAAGCCAAGCCAGAAGCATTTGCGAGCAGTAGTTGCGCCAATAAGGTGGTCAACTGACCTTTTTTTTAGATCTCCTTCTTATACCCATGATTAAAATCGCAAGGAATACAACGCCAATGCCAATACGCATGAAGGCTCTGGTCTTTTCCCTCTGACGATGTTTATCCTGTTCTGCCATCAACAGATTCAATCCGGCTAGATTTCTTTCTTCCCATTCCTTGCTTCGCAATTCTTTCAAATAATCATTTGCACTATCCAACGTTCGTTGCACATTAGTTGTGTCTCGCCGGGTAATGCTGAAAGTATCTTCTTGTCCAAATAAGGATAAAGTAAGGGCTAAAAAACAAAGCAGAATAGCAATACGCATTGGTGGATATTCTAATAATGAGTGATCAGGGATGAATTATTGCGGGAGTTCGTCAGGAGTCTGTGGCAAATTTTGTGGTATTTCAATGCCTGGTATGCTCAACCTGGAGATCGCCGAACTATTCAGGCCGAAATATGCTTTTTCAATATTCTTGCTGTTTTCATGGGCCAGAGAAAAAGAAATGAATACCAGCACAAAAAGCACAATGACCAGGTTTTTTTCCGATAAGAAAGCCTTCATAAGCTGCAATTAGATGCAAAATAATGGATAAACCGCAAACAAACCAATAACCATTTTGGGGTATCAGGTCCGCAGCAATCGATTGTTCAATTCCCCGATATAACTTAACATCTCCTTTCTTCCTGTTTTTTTAGTGGCCGAGGTAATAAAATAGGGCGGTAGTTGCTGCCAGCTTTCTTTCAACTCGTCCAGGAACCCGTTTACATTCCGTTCTGTAGCTCCTGGTTTGTTCTTATCGGTTTTCGTAAAGACAAGGGCAAATGGAATTTCCCATTCGCCGAGTTTATTGACAAACTCACGGTCGATAGATTGCGGCGAATGGCGGCTATCCAAAAGAACAAATAAAGAAACGAGATTTTCACGTTTCCGGATATAAGATTCAATGATGTTGCTCCAGTTATGCCGGGCTTTTTTTGATACCGTTGCATAACCATAGCCCGGTAGATCAACAAGATACCAGTTTTCAGACCTCCCCCCCTTTTTCCCCCCTCTTAAAGGCGGGGAGTGTATTGAAGTTATTTCAAAATGGTTGATCAATTGTGTTTTGCCCGGAGTGGCTGAAGTTTTCGCAAGTCCTTTCTTGTTGCATACCATATTTATCAATGAAGATTTTCCTACATTACTTCTTCCGATAAATGCGTATTCGGGCCTGTCGGGTTTGGGGCAGTCTTTGTACCCCGGGCTGCTTTTCACGTATGTCGCTGAAACTATTTCCAATAAGGTAAAGTTATGGTCATAGAGGTCATTTAAGTCATGCAAGTCAAATACGTCATACAGTTCAACAAAGTCCCTTCATGTTAAGACTGATATGACGTATAATGTCTACCAGTAAAATTCCGACTTTAAGACTGTTGCTATAAGACCCATAGGACTTGATACTAACGACTATCAATTACCTTCGCGTTTGATGTCTCAACCCCATGATCATATTCTTCCCTTAAAAGATTCGAAGCAATCAAAAAAGGAACAAGTCAGGGCTATGTTTGACCAGATCGCTGGTCGTTATGATAAATTGAACCGGCTTCTTTCAGTTGGGATTGATACAGGCTGGAGAAAAAAAGCGATCCTTCAATTACGGGATGATGACCCAAAATATATTCTCGACGTGGCAACCGGCACCGCTGATATGGCCATTCTTGCCTGCCGGTATTTAAAGCCGGAAAAAGTGCTGGGAATTGATATTTCCCGGCAGATGCTTGAACTTGGGAAAAAAAAAGTTGAAAAAGAAGGGCTTACATCAATGATCCAGTTACAAGAAGGAGACTCGGAAACAATAAAACATAGTGAAAACACGTTTGATGCGGTAATGGTAGCATTTGGGGTCCGGAACTTTGAAAACCTGGAAAGAGGGCTTAATGAAATGCTCAGGGTGTTGAAACCCGGGGGTCGTTTGATCATTCTTGAATTTTCGAAGCCGCGTCGAAGGTTCGTCCGAAAGTTATACAATCTGTACATGAGCGCTGTAGCACCGGAGGTAGCCCGTTGGTTCCGACAAAATAAAAAAGCGTATCAATACCTCTGTGAATCATCAAATATTTTTCCCGATCGGAACTTATTTACTGAAATTTTAAATAAAGTGGGTTTTACAGGTACCAGCTTTAAACCACTTAGCTTAGGAATATGTTGCATTTACAACGGAAGAAAGCCTGCCCGACCGGTCTCTGCCGGGGATCGTTCCGGAACAGGAGGAGCTGTAGCATGAGATGCATATTGCTTGCAGGTATCATTTGTTTGTCCCAATTAAGCCCGGCGCAGGTATATCGCCAGGACCTGAATCTTCCCGATCACGATAGTAAACCTTATTATTTTGGATTGACTGTGGGTATCAACCTGGCTCGTTTTCAAACTTACCTGCATGAGCGATTCCTGGTTGATGATAGTGTATATGTTGCAGAACCCACCAATTCCGGGGGCTTGTCGCTGGGGCTTTCTGCTACCACGAGGATCTCAGACCGCTTCCAGCTTCGATTTAATCCTCAATTAATGTTCATCGAACGGAACATTTACTACAAATTGAAATTCCCCGACCTGGATGGAAACATAGAAGCTACCAAAAAGGTAGAATCGGTCATCATTAATTTTCCCCTGCAATTAAAATTTCAAAGTGACCGCATCGGTAATTTTCGTGTGTATATGATGGCCGGAGCACATGCTGATATCGATATGGCCAGTAATGCCCGGGCAAAACGGGCTGAAGAGCTGGTAAAGATCGAAAAAAATGACTGGGGACCTGAACTGGGATTGGGATTCAATTTCTTTTTCGAAAGTTTTATTTTTTCTCCCGAGATCAAGATCAGCAACGGCCTTCGCGACATCCACGCGCGGGATCAAAATCTAAAATTCTCCAGTGTCTTTGACAAAATACAGTCGAGAATGATTGTATTCAGTATACATATTGAAGGGTGACCTATTTTACGAATTACGATCTATATCGTTTATGAGGCTTTTTCAGCATCTCAACCTTTCAACAATTACTATCGATAATCAGGATCATCCAGGGTATCCAGCATCAGCGTATCCGGTGGGATTGGATCGGGGTTGAGTGATTTTACATCGCGTATTCCGATCGGGTCATCGTCAAAACTCAGGTCTTTGCTGCAGGCAAAAATGAAGATAGTCAGGATAAACAGGAATAGCACTAAGACCGTAAATCTCCTTTTCATAGCCCATCAATTTTTAGTACATCTTAACTAGTGCAAGGACTTTGCCAGCATTGGAGAATATTATAGTTAGAACTAATGGGGTGGTTTGCGGAGATTGGTTATTTTTAGAAAAAGAAATTATATGAAAAAAGTTGTTCATTTCGAGATCCCCGCTGACGATATCGAGCGGGCTAAAAAATTCTACAGCATTTTCGATTGGGATATACAGCCCTATCCCATGGCGGATGGCTCGGTATATAATGGAGTGCGTACCGTTGAAGTGGATCAGCAGACCTGGCTGCCAAAAGAACCGGGCGCGATCAATGGGGCAATTGTAAAAAGAGACCAGTACGTCCAAACACCACAAGTGACTGTAAATGTCCCTTCGGTTGATGAATATTTAAAAAAGATACAGGCTGCCGGGGGAAATATTGTAAAGGAAAAACAGGAAGTGGGTGGAATGGGATACTATGCTTATGCAAAAGACACTGAAGGGAATCTGCTGGGACTTTGGGAAGACATTAAGAAATAAATCCAGTTTGTCAGTTCGCAGTTCCCGGTTCATCAGCCAGCAGCCTGCAGTCGATCAGACCGCAGCCTATCAACCTGCAGCCTGTAATATAAAAGAAAAGGAGGAGTTAGAATTCCACGAAATCAACTAGGCTGCACCTGTGTACAGCGCATAAACGACTTTTTAGTTTAATTTGACTATATGAGAAAATCAGCTTTTTTCCTTGCTACTTTGACTTTCATTTTTGACGCAATCGCGCAACGAACTGATGACTGGAAAAGCCTCGGCTTAAAGGGCCGGGTAAAATCATTAAAGGTCCAGGAAACGCATCGTTATAAAAAAGATGGAGTCAACTTCACAGATTGGGCAAACAGCCATGGGCATTTTTACGCGTTTAGCCAAAAAGGTAACAAGACAGAATACCAGCATTTTGAAGAAGACGGATCACTTGGCTATAAAGCAACTTATGTTTTCAATCCATCCGGGAAAATTCTAGAAGAAAGCTTTTCAAATCGGGACGGGAAACAAACATCAAGAACGGTTTACCAGTTAAATGAGCAAGGGAAAACGCTGGAAGAGACTCAATATAAAATGGATGGAAGTCTTTCGGTGAAATATGTTTTCAGCTACGACGATAAGGGCAAAATGCTCGAACGTAAAGGTTTAAAGCCGGATGGAAGTATTTCAAGTACTTCCCGCTGGACCTATGACGGCAAAGGCAATAATACAGAGCGAAATGACGGGTATTTCATCCATCGTTTCCTGTATGATGATCAGGGAAATAAAGTGGAAGAAATCATTAGTAAACCGGACAATACGGTTTCATTCAAACTCAATTTCAAATACGATGAGAAAGGCAATAAGGTCGAAGAATTGAAATATAACGGCAAGGGTGAGTTGAAAGACAAGAACAACTGGCGATATGAATATGATAAAACCGGTAACTGGACAAAACGTGTGCAGACGGGTCAATCTGGTGAGGATTTTTTTATTGAAGAACGAACCATTGTATATTATTAATGAATCTAATTCAATTCAAATAATATCACATGAACCATAAAGACAACAAGAACTCTTAGTCTCATTAAATATTTTTTTCGTGGCTTTCGTGTTTTCGTGCCTTCGTGGTTTAATTTTTTTCAATTGCTCACACGGTGATAAAAATTAGAAAAGCTGGTCCTGAAGACCTCGCGACTCTCCGATTATTCGAACAGGATCTGATTCGTACCGAGCGCCCCTTCGACCCTACGCTTAAGAAAGATCCCATAAATTATTATGACTTGGAAAAAATGATGGGTGATCCGGATGTTGAGCTTGTAGTAGCTGAGGAGGAAGGAAAGATCATTGGCTCAGGTTACGCACTAATTAAAAAAGCGAAACATTACCTGGACCATGAGAACTATGCCTACCTGGGATTTATGTATGTTCTGCCTGGATTACGTGGCCAAGGTGTAAATGCTCTTATTATTGATCGGTTAATGAAATTTGCCCGGGCAAAAGGTTTATCAGAAATAAGACTGGAAGTTTACGAAGAAAATGAATCAGCGATCAAAGCGTATGAAAAATCAGGATTTGAAAAACATTTGATCACGATGCGGACAAGAATACAGTGAATGGCGCATAGTCAATAATGAACACCAACCTGTTAACTTATCAACTACTAATCTTTTCGGAGGGTCAACTTATCTACTTCAATAATCCACCTCTTTCCGATGCATATTCCACCGAACACCAAACGAAAAAACTGACGTATTATTCGACATGATCGGCTGAGTTTCTGTCTCTTCTTTTCTTGCAAGAGCATGCAAGTCCAGGAAAAGATTTTCTCTCAATTCATAAGAAACGAGCAGAGAACCAAATAAGACATTCGTTTTCCAGCCACTTCCGATATCAAAACCAAAATCATCAGCGCGATAAGGCGGCACATTGGGTAAAAATATATTGCTGCCGTAGCTAACGCTTCCGGTATCTCTTCCCTGCGTATAATAAATAAGTTTTCCAATAACGGTCCATTTAGGCGCGGGCTGATAACGAGCCATGCCGATCGTTTCGCTGAAATTCGCTCCCAGCGGGTGGGCCATTGGCTGGTTATAATGAGTATAATTAGCTACAGAATCGCGATGAGAATAGGTGAAGGGCCGAACCCGGTTATGTTCCAGTTGCAGATCAAGATTCTTTAAACCAAAGGCATCCACATATTTTCCCCCCAGCTGTATACCCCATTTGTTAGCCCACCAGCCCCGGTTCTTTTTTATCTCCGACAAAAGAAACTCATCCAGGGAAAGTTGTCCATAGACCTGGAATTTTTTGGCAATGTTGGCTTTGACATCCAGGCCTGCCAGTGAATTATCAAAGCTCCCGTTCTGTTGTTCGATCGAACGATAGAAAATGATCGGGTTTAAGTAACCGAAATCAAAGCGGTCTTTGCGGCCGAATATCACGCCTTCAAACAGTCCCACGCTCAACCATTTGGTGAATGCCATGTCCAGGTGATGAATGGCCGCGTATTTTTTCCCTACCAGCCTGTCTCCACCCGGCATATGCGTGGCGTGCAATTCCATGAAAAGATTCTGGTAGTTGATCTTCCAGACACGGGTATTCAGCTTTAGGAACAGGTTGCTGTTCCCACCATCACTCAGGAACATACTCCGATGACCATTTCCAATAAAATTTCTGTCATACCCAAACACGACATCAATATATCTTGTCACATTAAAAGTGAAATAACCCCGGGCATCGAAGTAATCATAACCAGTTGTTTTGAAAGGTTTGTAAAATCCCGCGCCCGGTACAGCTTTCCGACGATTCACCCAATCCTGTACATAAATTGGATCGCGTTCCTGGTTATCCGTGATATAGGTATAATACCCGATCTTGTCTGCAATCTTTCCACGTATATATAATCCTCTTGAGTTAAGAAATAGATTCTGGTTATTATTGTTCTCTTTTGACAGGACGAATTGAAAAACGGGATTTAGAACCAGGTCAAAATCTTTTACATGGACCTCGTACAGGTTCGCCGGTGTTGCCCAGAAATTCTTAGCGACCGGCTTTTTGCTTCTGTAACGAGCTCTTTGTTCAGGTGACAGGAATTCAAGATTGTTGAGGTAAAGGCTATTGAGATTATACTGATCTACCCGGGAAAGGGAAGTATTGCCAAATTTCTGCGGATAATTGTCAGCGGCAGATACAATCGTTCTTCTGCTCCATGGTTTGGTCTTGGAAAAATTCAGGGCCGAATCTATCCTGGCTTTAATTTCCAGGCGCTCGATCAGGATATTGGCCTTGTCGCCTTGCGGCAGGAAAGTAGTTTGGGAAAATGAAAGGGAAGGAATGAGTATAAATGCAAGTCTTACAAGGGTTTGTTTAAATTGCATGGGTATTGGCTTTGATCAAATATTGCAGTAACAAGATATGCAAAGATACCTGATTAAGAATATTCAAGTGGTGAATGAAGGAGTGATCAGGGTCTGTGATATCTTACTCGAAGACCAACGGATAACCAGGATCGATTCAAGTATTTCGACAAAGAAATCTGTATCGGAAATCAACGGGGAAGGAAAGTTGTTATTTCCCGGGGTTGTTGATGACCAGGTGCATTTCCGGGAGCCGGGTCTTACGCATAAAGCAACAATTTATACCGAATCCAAAGCGGCCATCGCAGGGGGTGTAACCAGTTTTATGGAAATGCCGAACACCATTCCCCCTGCATTTACCCAGGATTTGCTGGAAGAAAAATATCGCATCGCCTCAAATACTTCTCTCGCGAATTTTTCATTTTACATGGGTACTTCGAACGAAAACATTGATGAAGTGCTTCGAACGAATGATAAGAAAAATGAAGTTTGTGGTATCAAGATCTTTATGGGTTCTTCGACCGGAAATTTACTGGTAGACAATCCTCAGACCCTTGACCGGGTCTTCAGCGAAAGTGCATTGCTGATCGCAACCCATTGTGAAGATGAACGAATTATCCGTGAAAATTTTGAAAAATTAAAAGCTTCAGGTAAAACATTGACTGCTGCTGACCACCCGCTGATCCGGAATGAAGAAGCCTGTTATCAATCTTCCCTACATGCCATCCAGATCGCAAAAAAATACAATTCGCGATTACACATCCTTCATATCAGTACGGAAAAAGAACTTCAGTTGTTCAGTAATATGATGCCATTGAAAGAAAAAAGAATCACAGCAGAAGTTTGTGTGCATCATCTCCATTTTACCAGCGAGGATTATGAGCGGTTGGGAAACCTGATCAAATGCAACCCGGCGATAAAAGCATCGAATAATAAAGAAGCTTTATGGAAAGCGTTACTGGATGATCGTCTGGATGTCATAGCCACCGATCATGCTCCCCATTTAATAGCTGAAAAAATTCCTGATCAAAACTCCTTCCCCCCGGGAAGAGGTTGGGAGGGGGCTGCAGGATTGCCATTAGTGCAGCATTCATTATTGCTAATGCTTTATTATTATATGCAAGGTCGTATCAGCCTGGAAAAGATCGCCGAAAAGATGAGTCATGCCGTTGCGGAATGTTTCCAGGTAAAAGAACGGGGATACATTCGAGAAGGCTATTTTGCCGACCTGGTGATTGTTGATAATAATAATTGGACCCGCGTTTCAAAAAAGAATATTTTATATAAATGTGGCTGGAGCCCGTTGGAGGGTATGGAATTTCCGGCCAGGATCACACATACATTTGTAAACGGACACCTGGTCTATGAAAATGGTAAATTCAATGAGGTTCAAAAAGGCAAAAGGTTATTTTTTAACCGATAGAGGTTGAGGAAAACCCATTCACGATTCTCGGTATGCAGATCGACAAAACATCCTTCAATGATATTTCCATCTTCCACCAGGAAGAAGAATTCTCCATCTTCCATAAACTAAACTTTACCAGAACGACTGGCGGAAAAGAATGGCTAAAGAAATTTTTCAGCGAACCGCATAACGACCTGAAAAAGATCCTGGGCACTCAACGGGTCATTCGCACGTTTATGGAACATGTAGATGACTGGCCCAATGAGATCACGAATGGGACCATCCTGGTGATGGAAAAATTCCTGGACTATGCGCTGGATCCGATCTCGGAAAACCCGGGTGCTTTCAATGGCCTATTATATAAATGGCTTCACAGCGAAGATTATTCCATGGTGAAATATTCCGTAACGCATTTCGGGGACTTCTATCGTGGGTTAAAACATATCGCCGAATTGTTGGAGGGTTTGGACCTTCCTCTGAATATCAAACTCTATATAGATCGCATTGGTCGTTTACTAAAAGAAGAACCCGTGCAAAAACTCGCATATTCCGGTCGGGGACAAAAGTTTAGCGTACGACAAAATTTATATTTTGGTTATTACCTGAGGGGGAGCATGATCGGT
>Ga0196964_10001007_pt1 | contig 14990 bp, 11 predicted proteins | sample S1_10metaG_FD_148615 | JGI IMG/M metagenome (GOLD analysis project Ga0196964, IMG submission 148615) | Soil microbial communities from Anza Borrego desert, Southern California, United States - S1_10 | ecosystem: Environmental > Terrestrial > Soil > Desert | place: USA: California | collected...
CACTCAACCACAGCCTTCAACCCATTGCTCAACGACGTCTGTGCCCTGAACCCCAGCATTTCCGCCGCTTTGCGCGGGCTGCCGACTGAGCGGTAGATGTCGCCGGGGCGCGCGGGGGCGAATTCGAGCGCGGGCGCGGCAGGGAAGAAGCGCATCAGGCTTTTTGCCAGGTCGGCCACGCTGGTCTCTTCGCCGGTGCAGATATTGAAGACCTGGCCGGGCGCGGCGGGGTGCTCGGAAGCCAGCAGGTTGGCGCGCACCACGTCGCCCACGTAGACCAGGTCGCGGGTCTGGCCGCCGTCGCCGTAGATGGTCAGCGGCTTGCCGTCACACAGGCGGCGGGTAAAGATCGGCACGGCGGCGGCGTACATCGAGTCGGGACGTTGGCGCGGCCCATAGACGTTGAAGTAGCGCAGGGCAACGACGTCCAGGCCAAAGGAGCGGGTATACATTTCAGCGTAGAGTTCGTTCACTCGTTTGGAGACCGCATACGGGGAGAGCGGGTGGAGCGCGGTCTGCTCGTCGAGCGGCAGCGCCTCCGAATCGCCATAGACAGCTGCGGACGAGGCCAGCACTACCCGTCCGACCCCGGCTTTGCGCGCAGCTTCGAGCAGGGTTTCCGTCCCGCGTTGGTTGGTCTCGAAGCAGGCGGGTGGATCGTCCATCGACTGGGGTACCGAGACGAAGGCTGCCTCATGGAACACAACATCGACCCCATCGACGGCTTCTGCCACTCTACCCAAGTCGTGTAAATCACCTTCCAGGATCTCAATCTTCAAACGTTCCACATTCTCCCGCCTGCCGGTGGAGAAATTATCCAGCACGCGCACAAATGCGCCCTGTTCTCCCGAAACTGCATCGGGACTTCGCCCCGAAATTGCATCGGGACTTCGCAGCAGGGCGTGGACAAGGTGGGAGCCGATGAAACCGGCGCCGCCGGTGACGAGGTATTTTTTCATTTAGCGGCCTTTGCGCGCCAGCATGGTGCTGACTGTGCGGAGGATAATGACAAGGTCCATCAGCAGCGAGCGGTGCTTGATGTAAAAAAGGTCGTATTCGAGCTTGACGGAGGTGTCTTCGACGTTGGCGGCGTAGCCGTAGTTGATCTGCGCCCAGCCCGAAATGCCCGGCTTGACCAGCAGGCGCGCGCGGTAGAACGGGATTTCCTGCTGGAAGGTTTCCACCCATTGGGCGCGCTCGGCGCGCGGGCCGGTCAGGCTCATCTCGCCGCGCAGTACGTTCCAGAACTGGGGGAATTCGTCCAGGCGGGTGACGCGCAGGAAGTTGCCCACGCGGGTGATGCGCGGGTCTTTTTCGCCGGCCATACGCGCCCTGCCGTCTTTTTCGGCATCCTGGATCATGGTGCGGAACTTGACAATCTTGAACTCCTTGCCGCCCCTGCCCAGGCGCTCCTGCCAGTAGAGCACCGGCCACCCGCTCTCGATCAGGATCGCCAGGCCGATGAACGGCAGCAAAACTGCCAGGATCGCCAGGCCGACGATGGAGCCGATGATGTCGAGAATTCGCTTGCCGATCTCGTACAGCCCGTCTGAACGGGTCTGGTCGACGAAGGAGCGCAGCACCCAATCGGACTCGAGGTGGTGGATGGGCACGCGACCGAGCAATTCTTCGTAAATGGTCTGCATGCGGGCGATCTCGATGCCTTTTTCCTGTGCGTCGAGCAGGGTTTGGAAGGTGCTGCCGAGCATTTCACCTGAAATGGCGACGATGATATCAGAGATGTTCAAGTGGTCGACGAGCGCCAGCAGTTGGCCGCTGCTCCCCAGGATGGGATAGCCTGCACAGTCTTTGCCGAGTTTTTGTGGGTCGTCATCGATAAAGCCGACCAACGTGAAGGGCGGTGGGGTCAGTTCCTTGTAGATTTGGGCCAGCGTATGCCCGTTGACGCCTGCCCCGGCCACCAGCACCCGCCTGAGGAAGCCCTGCGACTGGTAAATACGAATGTAGATGTGCCGCCACAGCAGCGTTAATATGACCACCAGGATCAGAAAGCCGCCAATGCCGCGGCGGTTGATCAGTCCCGGCTCCGACGAGACGAAATAAATGAACAGGTATACGATGCCCCCTATCAGCGCGGCAATCGTCACGGCTCGCTTTGTGCGCTCCCAGTTGGCCGCGCGATGGATGTCGTACAGGTCCACCAGGAGTAGCATCCAGGCCAGGGGAAGCACATAGAACCACGGTGGAACGCGTACCTTGAAAAAGTCTACCGAAAAGGATATCCACTCGTCACCCGCGGCCCAGAAGTAGACGCCTCCCAGGATGGCTAACGCGCTCATCAACAGATCGCCGATGATTAAGATCAGACGCTGGTCGTTGGGCCGCAGACGGAAGGTAGATTTTGGTAACTCAGAAGCCATTTGTTGTCATTCCCACATTCCTTTGAGAATGCTCCATGCAAAACCGCTGCCCCACGAAAAATGCATCATGGCTATCGCCAGCGGCAAACCAACAACCAAAAAGATTTTCCCGTGCTGGCGGGCGGTGTGCGCGCCAAACCAACCCAATATACCAAAATATAACAGAAGTTCAAGCAGCACTAACCAAAGAAAGAGGGTGGAACTCAACCCGAGGATAATTCCGGCCACCAGGCTCAAGACAAAGAGCGGCGGCAGGGCCTGTCGCCAGCGCAGCGTGCCGGGGTAACGGCGCAGCATGCGCCACTTCCAGAAGCCGTAGCGGAAATACTGCTTTGCCAGGGCAGCGAAGGTCGAACGGGCGAAATACACAGAGCGGATGGACGGATCGAGCCAGACCTTTCCGCCGGACTTGCGGATGCGGGCGTTGAACTCGTAATCCTCGTTGGCAAGCAGGCGCTCATCGTATGCTCCGATCTTTTCCATTAAACTGCGTCGCCAGCCCCCAAACGGGACCGTATCCACATACGCGGCCTGTTTTGCATGGCGATAGAGCGCGTCACCCACCCCAAGCGGATGCGCCGCCGCGAGGGCAATCGACCGGGCGACCCACGTCTCCGCGCCTGGGTGGATTTCCCACACCCCTCCAACGTTGTCCGCTATCCTGGCCTCGAGCGCTGTGACAGTTTTTTCAATGTACTCCGGGCAAGGGCCGGAGTGCGCATCGAGCCGCACGATGATTTCGCCGGATGAAGCGTTAATTGCGCAGTTCAAAGCCGCAGGGATACTTTGGACGAGGTTGTCCACCACCTGCAAGCGCAGGTCGGGGTGCGCCCTTTGGAATGCGGCAATCACCTCGCGCGTCCGGTCGGTGGAGTGTCCATCGGCGATGGTCACATCCATGTTGGGGCGGGGATAAGTTTGGGCAAGGATCGCATCCAGCAGGAAGCCGATGCGTTTTTCCTCGTTATAGCATGGGACGATAATGGAAACGGAGGGGGGCATGCAGGGTCTTTTGATCGCAAAAGCGGCATGAATTCGGGTTTCTGTGTTTCGAAACGGCGAATATTGATTTTACCACCTTGCGTAAAGGCTTCTCCCCCGCTTTCCGTGCTAGCGTAGGGCGAAATTAATTTCGCCCTACGGGAACTGGCTCACCAGTTGTTTCCTCCTGCCCTTGATGACGCCATAGACGCCCACCAGCCCGACAATGCCCAGGGAAACCAATCCCAGCGCGTTGGTTGGGAGTGCCGGTGGGAGCGTAATGATGTGTGTGAATGTATCCAACCACATCCCCATCATGAAAAGCGCGGCGAAGCTGCGCACATGATACACATACAGGCCCGAAAACCAGATCGGCCAGAAAGATTCGAAGCCCGGCAGCGGCGCGTTGGGACGTGGCCTGACGAGCAGACTGCCTGCCAAGAAAGCGCGCCGGAGCGCAAACAAGACCAGCAGCACAAATGTTGAAAAATAATCGCTCGCCACCAGGCAGGCGATCACGATGTAGGCGGTGATAATCGCGCCAATCGTGGCCACACGGGCAACCATCGGCCCGCTGCGCACGACGAATGTGTTGATGCCCCGCCGTTTGTCTTCATTGAACTTGTCGATGTGCTTGGCGACGTTGACGCTGGCGACACACAACCCGTATGGGACTCCCGCCAAAGCGGCGGCCCAGACCCCGGGCGTCCACTCGCGTGCCAGGACCAAGTACACGCCCCCGACCATCACCGGCCCCCAGACGATAAAAATCGCCAGTTCGCCCAACCCCCAGTGTTTGAGCGCCAAACTGTAGAACAGCAGCACAGCACAGCCAAAGGCAAAGATGGCAAGCACGCCGGGGTGGAAGCCACTGTAAAAGTACGCGTATACCCCCGCCAGGAGGGCAAGCGCACCCGTTGTCGCAAACCATGCCAGTTGCTGGCGTTCCGTCCAGAAACCCTGCGCCAGCGGATGGACGTTATATTGTGTACGGAAGTAGGCGTCCCTGTCGATGCCGTGTTTGAAATCGATGTAATCGTTCAGCAGGTTGTTTGCGCCGTGGGCCATGCACAAGCCAAAAGTGACAATTGCCCACGCCAGTGGGTCGAAGATGCCGTCGCGCAGGGCCAGCAGACCGGCGATGGCACCTGAATTCAGCGTAACGGGCGCCACAGCGGCGCGTGCTGCGATCAACCATTTGGAGACAAGGTCTAATCTTTCCCACTCTTTTTTGTCGCTCATTTTGACGAACTGCCACAGGGCAGTCTTCCAAATACCGATATTGATGCGCATGGCTTTCCTTTGATTGATGTAGGCAGGAAGCCTGCGGATCGATTGCAACTGGAAGTGACGGGCTCCTGTTGTGTAATAAAACGAGGAACCCGGGAGAGTGTTCTGTTTACTTTATAAAAAGCAGATTTGCTTCATTCCCCCAACAGTCCCATAATGAGGGATTGTTTTTATTGGCATCCCGCCAACCCATCTTGCGTGCTTTGCAGTGAAGATTGGTCGCCAATCAATGCGGCCGCATCTGCCGCTCGTTGGAAAGCTGTGCACGCTTCGGCAGCTTGACTGTTGGCTTGGTAGGCCCAAGCCAGCCAGAGCGACAAGGAAACCTCGATGGAAGTGCCGGGTGGGAGGCCGGATAATCCCGCGTTAAAATTGTCACTCGCAGTGGTTGCGTCGCCTTCAGCAAGATAGGCTATGCCAATGCGCTCATATGCTTGGGCGTTCTCTTCGACAGACATGGACACCTGGAACATTTCATTCGCAATCGCCCGTGCAGCAGTGTAGTTCCCCTGTGTTGTATAGACACGCGCCAGGTTGTCGTAGGATGCAAACTCATTTGGGTTTGCAATGATTTTTTGCCTGTAACAACCTGCTGCCCCGTCCCAGTCCTGAACGCGCTCATAACCGATGCACTCGATGGCTGGGGTGACATTGATCCCAATCAATCGGGCTTCAGCGGTCTGCGTAGCCGCAATGGACAGTTCCATGGGAAGCGAACTGGCGCGAAATGTGAAATAGGCTGTCAGCACCGTGCCAAGTACGCCGATCAGCGCAATAATGACGGTTGTCAGGTTTGCCGGGATTTCAGGCAGGGATGAACTTTTCCTGGGACTCATGATGATTAGCCTCCGACATAAACATCCTCGAACGTAAATGCCGACCCCGCTGTTCTTGTCGCCAGGATTCTATCATATGCGAAGTAGTCCGCTGAAATAAATTAGAAACCACTGCCCTGCTCTATCGGGGGCGAAGCCCCCGATAGAGCAAAATCACTTCTCCTACGGTTCGAAACGTGCCACGGCGGCGTGCAGGCGCGCCAGGTACTCGCCGATGATCTTGCCAAAAGGTGAGATGTCGGATTGGGCGTTGGCAATGGCCTGGGTGGTGAAGTCGCGGCCCATCTGGCGCATGGCGGCGCTGCCGGTCTGGTCTGCTGCCCGCATCAGCACGGCCGATAAGGTGGCTTTGCCGGTGGTGTAGAGACATTCGTCCTGGGCGGCATCGCAGGGCGTCCCGTTTCCATCCGGATCGACGTTGGTGGTGACCGAAACCAGGCTCCCTCCCACCCGCGTCCCGCTATGGATGACGCGCACGACGTTTGGCCAGTTGCCGCCTGCCGTCCCATTCCCGTTACCGACGGTGGAGCCAAACTGGAGCAGGGTGCGTGCCCAGGATGCCAGCACGTGGCTGGGGGCCAGCGCCGGGCTGCCGAGCGGAGCATCGTTTGTGTCGCGTTGCAGGCGATAGAGCAGGTTCATATCGTAGAGTGAAACCATCCAGAGCTGGCCGGTATAGTTGTCGGTGCTTGCGGCGGGCCTGCCAATCGGGCAGGGCGCGGCGCGGGAAACGGGGCAGTCGAGCCAAAAGCCGTAGCTCGTCCCGTTCTGCACAGGCTCGACGTAATACTGCGTGATGGCGCGCGCCAGGCCGGACTTGTAATCGTCGAGGTAGCCGGGGTCGTTGCCGGCCAGGCCGATGAAACGGAAGGCCGCGAACCACTGCATGGCGACACGCCCGGTGAGCTGGGCCCACTCATCACTGGGCACGTCGGTGGGCAGGCAGGGCTGTGCGGGCCGGCGGCTGCACAGGTAATCGCGCATCGAGCTGCCGCCGCGTTCGAGCATCTCGACGACGGTGTAGTCGCCCGTCAGCCAGTAGTAAAGGAAGAGATTATCGAAGTAGGCGTGTGAGCTGTTGAAGTCGCTGCGGTAGCCGCCGTACCCGGCGGGCGATTGGCCGCAGTAGAAATACGTGTCGCCTGGAGCACACTGCATGATCTGCGTGTGCAGCATGCGCAGCGCGCCGGGGAAAGCCAGTTCGTCGAGCCATTCCACTTCACCGGTGCGCATGGCCCAGGTGGGCGCGGCGGCGACGGTGTTGTGGTAATCCGTCCAGGTGGCGCACCAATAGGTATTGTCCCAGCTTTCGGCAGGGGTTGGGTCGTCGCCGCAGTCCAGTTCGTCCGAATACAGCGGATAACCCCAGAAGCGCGGGTACAAGCCGAAGGTCATCAGCCCGGCCAGGCCACGCTGGTCGATGCCTTGCAGGGTCTGATCGAGCACTTCAGGAACCAGCGTGCCGTAGCCGGAGACCGCTGCAGGCAGCCCAGCGGAGGGGAACTCGTCGAGCGCGTTGGACGAGGCGAACCAGGCCGCCGAGGGCCAGGCGCGCAGTGGGTGGTTGAGTGGCGCCCAGACCAGCCGGTTCAGGTCGGCGCGCGAGGGACCGCTGGGCAGCGCGCCGACGGCAAAGGTGGCAAACGCGCCCTGGCGCTGGCCGAGCCAGATATCGTCGTCGACCAGGTCGAGGGCCAGTTGACCATTCGCCAGCAGACGCAGGGCTTGCGGCTCGTAGCGGTGCATGTGGTTCAATGCGATTGCTACTGCGCCTGGCGCGCCGCTGACGGCCAGCAGGCCGCCATCGGCTTTGATGCCGCTCGCGCCTGCCGTCCCAGGCACAGCCACGGAAAACGCCAGGGGGTTCGTGCGCGCATTGCGCAGTATTTGGCGTATCGAAGCTTCCTGGCCCGAGATGGAGCCTGTCACCGCTCCCGTATCGAAATCTCCCACGGCGGTGACGTTGAAGGGCGCGGCCAGGGTCAGGTTCAATACATCGCGCAGGCGCGTGATGCGCAAGCCGTTGACATTGCCGTTACAGGTCAGGTCGTAACCGTTGCTGCCGTCGCCACAGCGGTCGCCTTCCCAGTTGAGCGCCTGGCGCACGATGACCGTCGGCGACCCGGCGGTAAAGACGTAGCGGCGCATCGAGCTGAGCACGCCGCCACCCACTGCCGCCGCGTTGTATGCGCCCCGCACGACGACGATGACCGTGAGCGGTCCGTAATGCTCAATGGTTACGCTGCGGGTGGTGGAGTGGCCTTGTGCGGCGCCGTTGTTGATGTTGACGGACAGGTTGCTGCCGTTGATGAGCTGTGTATCGTTTGCCTGGCGCACGGTGTCGAACAGCATCGTAGCGTCGCCGCCGAAGGTGAATGTAGCCGCCCCGGTATCGACGGTGACCTGGTTGCCGTTCTGGATCAGCGACAGGGGCACAGCGGGGGCCGGGTTTGGCCCGGCGGAGCCATCGGTGACGAGGCGGTAGGTGGCGCTCTGGTTGGCGGCCACCGTGGCCGGGAAAGTCACCAGCAGCCATTGGACCGGCGCGCTCGCATTTGTGCGGCCCGCGTCCCAGCGCGCCAGGACCTGGAACTCGGCGGGGACGGGCGTATCGCTGGCGTCCACGATGGTCAATTGGCTGGTATTGAGGATGTTGTGCGAACGGGCCAGCGGCACCCCTGAGCGGATGACTTCGTTCACGCGGGCTACGCCGCTCGTCTCGCGCACGGTCAGGGCTAGGGATGCGGGGACGGCTGGGGGCCAGTCGCCGTCTCCGGGTGGGGTCGTGGCTGTAGGCGTTGGCGAAGGGCCGGGGGTGGTGGTGCGCGTCGGGGTGGGGGGCGGGAGGGTGGCGGTACGGGTGCTGGTCACGGTCGGGGACGCGGTGAGGGCCGGGGGCGGGTTATACGTCACGGTCAGGGCCTCGTAGTCCAGTTTGGCATCACCGCTGGCGTTGTTCGAACGGATTTGGACGCGGATCTCGTGCGAGCTGCTGTTGATGAAACGCACGGGCGACGTGGGGTTGAAGGTGAACAATTTCCAGCGATTGGCCGTAGCGCCTGCATTGTCCCCGATCCTGACCCACTTCCGCGCTGTCCAATCGTACAGGTACCACGTCCAGGCCTGGGAGGCTTTGGCCCGACCTTTATAATTGGCCCTGACGCGCAACCCCGTCACCGCTGCGCGTTGGATGTCGCTGGGTAGGAAGTATCTGCGGTAACCCTGATAGAGCGCCGCGCCGGGTGTCTTGAAAGTAACGTATGTCCAGGGATTGTCGTCATTGACGAACTCATCCATCATTGCCAGATTGCCGACCGGTTCGCCGCCCGAGCCCCCGGTCTGTGTGACGTAAGACGTGGCGAAGACATCCACCGTTGCGGTGGCCGACATCATGGGGCCAGTCTTTGATACACCGATTGGCAGAGACGTACAAATGATCAATAAAAGCATTCCGAAAATAGGGGTGTGATGTACAGTTGTCATTAAGCATCTCCTTGAACGAATAAAAAACCAATTGTGACGAAAATCTCTAATAAAATCTTACTCTACCTACTCCGATACAAAAACTAAGATAAAAGTACTAGCGCCATGACAAAGTTGATAAGTCTATTAAGTCTTAAAAGTCACCAGGTCTAACAAGTCACTGACCTGGTGACTTCCCGACCTACATAAGGCGGGTGATTTTGCACCACCCGGAAGGATGCTTTTGTGCCAAAATGAACAAATAGTTTGGTAAAATTAATATATAGATCAAACAGGAGAAGTTTGGCGATGACTGCAAATAATCAGGAATACATCCCCGCGCTGCGTTTTCGCTTTTTGACCCCTTTTTTTGACGTGGTCCAGCGCTGGCTGGTGCATGATGTGGTTTATAAACGCCAACTGATCGAACAGGCAGATATCCGCCCCGGCCAGCGTGTAGTCGATTTGGGCTGCGGCACCGGCACCCTGGCAATCATGGTCAAGCAGGCCCATCCTGAAACGGAAGTTTTTGGCCTGGACGCCGACCCGGAAATCCTTGGCATTGCGCGGGCCAAAGCCAACAGGGAGGGTGTTGCCGTGACGTTCGATGAAGGCATGACCTTTGCGCTGCCCTACCCGGACGGGTCAGTGGACCGGGTGTTTTCCAGCCTCATGATCCATCACCTGAAAACATCCGACAAAGAACGGACGGCGCGCGAAATCTACAGGGTGCTGCGAAGTCCCGATCCTTCATCAGGGAAACCTGGTGGGCAGCTGCACATCCTCGATTTCGGCAAACCCAGCTCGCCTTATACAAAATTACTTGGTCCTTTGTTGCATCGCTTCGAGGAAGCCAACGATAACATCGATGGGCGCTTGCCCGAAATCTTTGGCGCGCCCGGTTTAACCATGCGCCACATGGGCGATTTCCAGACCTTTTTCGGGACCTTGACGTTTTTGTATGGGCAGAAATAGGCCAACGTCGCAGTCATTGGCCTTTTGTGACGGGAAAATCCACTATATAATACCTCCCGCAAAGCGCTTACCCGCGAAATAAGCGTAGATTATTTTTGGGAGCAGCAAGCATGATAAAACTAAGTTACAGTACCTTTGGCTTAACGGACCTGAGTTTTTTAGATGCCGTTGATGCTGTGGATAGGGCGGGCTACTCGGGCATTGAACTTTCTTTCCACCGCGACCAGTTCAACCCCTTTAATGTCACCGACGACGAGATCGATACCCTTAAACGTAAACTCCAAACAACACAGGTAAAGGCCTCTTGCCTTGCCACCGCTTCACATTTCTTCACACCTTCCAGACCGCACGAACCATCCTTGATGAGTACGGATCTGGCGGGCAGGAAACGCCGTATTGGCCTGGTCAAACGCGGCATCGAAGTGGCCCGCAAGCTAGGTGTTCCGCTGGTCACGTTCGGCAGCGGTTTCATTCGCGAGGAACACCTCCTGAATCCATCCGTGAATCCGCGCGAACTGCTGGTGGACAGCATCCATCGCTGCCTGGAGGAGGTCCGGGATGAAGAGATGACCCTGCTGATCGAGCCGGAGCCGGGGATGTTTATCGAAACCGTCGAACAGGGCATGAGCCTGGTGGACGAAGTGAATTCCCCACAGTTCCGCCTGCACCTCGATATGTGTCACATGTACTGCTCCGAGGCAGATTACATTACCGCCCTCGGAAAGGCCGCTCCCTATACCCGTTACTTCCACGTTTCCGACGCGGAAGAAGGCTGTAATTTGAAAATCATCAAAATGGCAGAAAACTTGAAGCTTGACTTGAGTTTTGCCAATTACCTGATCTATTTCCCCGACTCTGCTGATTTCCTGCTGGTGGATGCCAAAACTCCGATCTATTTTTACGATGACTCCGTCACCCCTCAACAGGAAAAACAGATCCAACAGATTTTAGAGAGCGTCAACATTCAAAAGGCGCCGGTGTACGTGGACTACAACAGTCTATACGCCGGGACGACGCCGCTCGATGACGAGATCTTTACATACCTGATTTCCATCCCAGCGTTGAGCTTCGATGTGTTGGAAAGGGCCAGGCAGGTGATCTTCTATTTACGCACCACAAAAAACGCGCAAGGCCAGTTGTTCATGGACAAAATGGTGGCAAATTCGCTGACCGGCATCGTCCATTTTCACGAAATTCCAGGCGAAGGTACCCTGGATTTTGCTGCCAGTTTCAATGCGCTGACCGACAACGGTTTTTCCGGTTATGCTTCTGTGGAGTTGTACCACCATGTCCGGTCATGGAAAAAAGCCCTGGATGATAGTTTCAGGCACCTATCACAACACCTATGATTTACCTTACTGATAAAGCTGTTATCAATCCGAAAGGAGTAACTTTTAATGGTTAATGTCGAAGAGTTAGGTTGGACGCTGGATACGGTCGGCGAACTTGACCACAGGTTGCTCAGCGCCCCGCACGTCAAATTGCGTTCTTCCACCACTGGTCCCACAGGCGATACCGTCTATGCCGTGGACCTGCGCATCAACCAGCCCAATACAAACTTTTTATCGTCAACCGAAATGCATTCTTTCGAGCATTTCCTGCTTGCGGGCTTTCAAAAATACATGCCGCAAAATTTTATCTCGGTTGGACTGATGGGTTGCCAAACGGGTTTTTACCTGATCCTGTTCAACGAGGGCAATGCCGAAAGGATTTGCGGCGTCTACGAAGACATCTTGACTGATATTTTGAAAGCCAGCGAAGTACCGTATGCCAACATTCAGCAATGCGGAAATTACAAAAATCATAGTCTCGAAGCGGCGCAAGCCCTTGCCAGGAAGGTGTTGGACGCAAAATCCAACTGGCGGCGGGTAACAATATGACAACCCAACCACAGCGATGGCGCGTGACTTATCAGCGCACAATCGAATACGAGATCGTGAACTCACCCCATCTGTTCAGCCCGCAAAACACCGATATACTGTTCCCGGGGCGGCCTGAAAGCGCCCGCCGGTTTATTGTGATCGACAGCAATGTCGATAAACACTATTCCGCGAAAATACGAAGTTATTTCCTGCACCATGGTGTGGAGACAAAGATCGTTCAGTTTCCAGGCGGTGAAGAAAATAAAACCGCCGAGAGCTATTTCCTCATCGCGCGCGAATTGGATTCTTTTCCCATCCACCGCAGGGATGAGCCGATTATCGCCATCGGCGGGGGCGTCCTGACCGACGTGGTAGCGTTTGTTGCCAGCACCTATCGCCGCAGCGTTCCCCACATCAAGGTGCCGACAACGTTGATGGGTTACATCGATGCTTCGATCGGCATAAAAACCGGTATCAACTTCAACGGCAACAAAAATCGGTTGGGGTCGTTCGAGCCTCCCAAAAAAGTTTTGTTGGATAAATCGTTCCTGAAAACCCTCTCCAAACGCCACATCCTGAACGGTGTAGCCGAGATCATCAAGCTCGCTGTTATTAAAGATGCCGGGCTGTTTGACTTGCTCGAACAGTATGGCAGCGACAGTGTAAGCTGTCACTTCCAGAATGAGATGGGCAGCGTGATCCTCGACCGCGCCATTGCAGGAATGCGCGAGGAATTGGAACCGAACTTGTTCGAGGATGACCTGGCGCGCAAGGTGGACTTCGGGCACACCTTTAGCTATGGGTTTGAGACACACCACGAGGGCCACCTCCTGCACGGCGAAGCTGTGCTGCTGGATATCGTCTTTTCCAGCATCATCGCTTATGAACGCAGTTTGCTGACCGGCGCCGATGTCGACAGGCTCTTCCACTTGATCGCCAGGCTGGGCATCCCACTCGATATATCCCCGCTCGATCCATCCTTGCTGTGTCAGTCTTTGGAGGAACGCACCTTCCACCGTAATGGCTTGCAGCGAGTTCCCATGCCTGACGGGATTGGGAAATGTGTCTTCCTTAACGACATCAACCCACGCGAAATTCAATCTGCCTATCACGCGCTGACCAATAGGATGGTGTTACAACATGACAAAATCTAACAACGTCGACGAAACAGAGATCAACAAATTCGATAATGTGGCTCAAACCTGGTGGGATCCCCAGGGCGAAATGGGGACGCTCCATACCATCAATCCGCTGCGGTTGCGCTTCATTACCGAAAAGATCAGCACACCCGCCCCCAGAATCCTGGACGTCGGCTGCGGCGGCGGTATCCTCGCTGAGGCGCTCGCCAAAACTGGGGCGCAGGTGACCGGCATTGATCTGTCCGAACCATCCATCGACGCAGCCAGGCAGCACGCCCACTCGCAAGGTGTATCCGTGGACTATCGCGTTGTCAGTGCCGAAGAAATTGCCCAAACACAAACCGGAAGCTTCGACGTGGTCACCTGCATGGAAATGCTCGAGCATGTGCCGGAGCCGGAGAAGGTCGTTGCCGCCTGTGCGCAGGCGCTCAAGCCGGGCGGTCAGGCTTTTTTCTCCACCATCAACCGTACCCCAAAAGCGTTTCTGTTTGCCATTATCGGCGGCGAATATATTTTGCGTCTCTTGCCCAGGGGCACACATACCTACGAAAAATTAATTCAACCCCGTGAGTTGAAAGCCTGGTCTCAAAAGAATGGCCTGGAATTCGCGCGAATTGCAAGCCTGATCTATAACCCCATCACCCGCAAGTTCAAAGTTGCCTACAACACAGAAGATGTGAACTATATGGCACACTTCATTAAGAAATAATCTTTCCAGGAATCTCTTCATGAAACGATTTTTGGCACTATCCAGAACGATGCACGGCATTTTGGACCTGGCCGCGCCCGGCTTTTGCGCCATCCTATGGTTGGGCGACTTTCCACACTGGCAGATTATCCTGCTTTCCATTTTCACAGCCTTTGCGGCCTATACTGCGATCTATGCCCTCAATGATCTTGTTGGTGTTGCAGTGGACAAAGAAAAATTTGCCAAAGGGGGCATGAACGCGGGCTATTCGGTCGAAGCCTCAGATATGCGCTACCCCCTGGCGCAAAATGTCCTCCCCTACCGCAGCGGTGTATTGTGGTTCGCCTTTTGGTTTGCCGTGGCGCTTGTGGGTTCTTACTTGCTCAACCCCGCCATCGTTTTCATCCTGATCGCTGCTGCAATACTGGAAGTCATTTATTGCCTGCTGCTCAAAGTAACCTACTGGCGAACGCTGGTCAGCGGGTTGGTCAAAGCAAGCGGCCCGATCTCTGCCGTGTTTGTGGTCGACCCCAACCCTTCGCCATCCTTCCTGTTATTGTTACTTGTCTGGATACTCTTTTGGGAAATTGGCGGGCAAAATGTGCCGGCCGATTGGAACGACACGCTCGAAGATCAACGCGTTGGCGCAAAAACCATTCCGATCCAATTTGGGACCCAAAAAGCGGGGCTGGTCGTTCTGGTCACACTCGGGCTGACGGTGATTACCAGCCTGTTCCTGCCGCTCATTTCTCCCCTCCCACTTGGTTTGCCTTATATGATTGCCACTGTCATCGCCGGATATTTCCTGCTCCTGCAGCCGGCCTTCCAACTCTATAAACACCAGGAAGGTCCCCTGGCGGCCAAACTATTCGACAAAGCCAGTTATTACCCTGTGGCGCAACTTGCGATTATCTCGCTCTTTGCGCTTCTCTTCTAGCCTAGCCGGTTACAAAGGAATAAATTGCCACAGGTGAGCCGCCGGGAATCCACTCCGGCGGTTTTTTTTAGCTATTTTGCTCCACGTGAACGAAGCGCCTAGACTTGCCGTATAATGTTGAAATCAGGAACATCATAATCTTATGTCCCTCCCCACCATCACCCCCTTCAACCTCGGCATGCTCTCTGCCGACCTGGCCGAATGGTTCGGCCTGCCTCCCGGCCACCCATACGCCGGACGCGTGGACAGGCTGCCCATCTGGTTCTACCTCGTCGGCCTGCCGGGACGGCTTATACTGTTGGACCCGCCGGCCTATGAATTCCCCGGTGAGAGCAGCATGCTGTTGCCCGAGTTCAACGGGCGCACCGCCGCCGCGCTCCTGGCCAATGCCGGTGTGGGCGTCGCCGCCGTGACGGACGTGGTCATCACCCATCCACAC